>Ga0256405_10003096_pt1 | contig 35517 bp, 29 predicted proteins | sample RumenRJG_02DNA_FD_189096 | JGI IMG/M metagenome (GOLD analysis project Ga0256405, IMG submission 189096) | Bovine rumen microbial communities from Lethbridge, Alberta, Canada - RJG_02 | ecosystem: Host-associated > Mammals > Digestive system > Stomach > Rumen | place: Canada: Alberta...
GATTCTAACCCAAAAAAACTGGGAGTAAAAAAATACGGTGGAGAATTTGTAACAGCTGGTTCAATTATCGTTAGACAGCGTGGAACAAAATTCTTCCCTGGAGATAACGTTCAGAGAGCTGGTGATGACAGCCTTTATGCTACAGCAGACGGCACAGTTGTTTACCACGAAAGAATGAACAGAAAGTTCATCTCTGTAACTCCAGTTCAGGCTTAGTTGAAGTTCTGGATTTGTACTACCCGGTCGGATTTTTTCTGTACCGGGTTTTTTTTTAATTTAGAGATTATCCGAGATCACTGCGGTCATTTTGGTGTTTCGGATCAGGAGACATTTTATGTTTCAGTTTGCAGATGAAGCGGTTATTGAAGTTCATTCTGGAAAGGGCGGGAACGGGTGCATTGCTTTTCGCCGCGAAAAATACATTCCTCATGGTGGACCAAACGGTGGAGACGGCGGAAAGGGGGGAGATGTCATTTTTTGTGTAAAGCGCAATATGAGGACATTGTCGCGACTTCGTCATCATAGGATTTTCAAAGCTAAAAATGGCGGGGACGGAATGGGTTGGAATAAGTTCGGAAAAGACGGAGAGGATGTTGTAATTCCTGTTCCGCCGGGAACGACAATTCGTGACTTGGAGACAGGAGAGCTTATTCATGATTTTACAAATGAATCTGAGCGCGAGCAATTTATTTTCCTTGAAGGTGGAAAAGGTGGCTGGGGTAATGTCCACTTTAAATCTTCTACAAATCAGGCTCCGCGCTATGCTCATGCCGGTAAACCAGGCGAGGTAAGGAGTTTAAGACTTGAACTTAGCATCATGGCAGATGTAGGACTTGTTGGTTTTCCAAATGCGGGAAAATCTTCTCTTTTGACTGCCTTTACTAATGCTCGGCCAAAAATTGCACCCTATCCTTTTACAACAAAGATTCCTAATCTTGGGGTCCTTCGTGTGGATGATGATCAGGATATCATTATTGCGGATATTCCTGGAATTATTGAAGGCGCTTCAGAAGGTGTTGGGCTTGGATTTGACTTTTTAAAGCATATTTCAAGAACGGCATGTCTTCTTTTTATGATTGACTGTTCAGATACAAACTATCTTTCTGCATACGAAACTTTGTGCAATGAGCTTCAGAATTATTCCGAAGATCTTATGAAAAAGCCTAGAATCGTTCTTGCAAATAAAATAGACGTAGAGGGCGCAGAACAGAATGCAGCGGAAGTAATTGAAGCAATTCATAAAATAGAACCTGAAACTGCTGTAATTCCTGTTTCTGTTCAGAATAATATCGGAATGATAAGTGCCAGAAAGTCAATTATTGAGCTTGTAAACAGATTGGAAGGAATTGGTTATTCGACTGCTTCAGAAATCGTTGCCCGTAATACAGTTCCGGATTTTATGAACAGCGACAATTTTGATGAAGACGAAGAAATGATTCAGTATCCTGGAAGTGAAAAATGAAAATAGCGTTATTGGGCGGCACATTCAATCCCCTTCATATAGGTCACTGTATGCTTGCAGATACGGTTATACGTGAGCTAGGGTATGACAGGGTGTTTTTTGTTCCTACATATATACCACCGCACAAAATGCTTAATACGAGCGTCACACCGGAAGAACGTCTTGAGATGATAAGGGTGTTCTGTGATTCTGCGGCTGACGGCGGTAAACGCATTTTTGAGCCGGAAGCCTGTGAAATTCAGCGTGGCGGGGTGTCATATACTTATGATACTTTGAAATATGTATGTGAATGTTATAAACTTGATGAAAAACCTGCTTTTATAATGGGGCAGGAGGTTGCCGCCCAATTCAATAAATGGCGCAGTCCTGAAAAAATTGCGGAACTTGCTGATCTTATAATTGCACGTCGTCATCCGGATAATAACGGTGTGTCTGTAAAAGGTTTTGAGAATATTCCGTCTGGAGATTATGCGGAAGATTATAGTGATCAGTCTTTACTGGATAATTTTCCGTATAAGTATATGCTTCTTGAAAATCCGATTTTCCCGGTTTCCTCAACGGAAATAAGGACTCGCATAGCTACGGGCAAGAGTTTTCGTTATCTTGTACCGGAATCGATTTTCAGATATATTTGTGAAAATAGACTGTACGGTTTTCAAAAATGATAGAAGATATAGATGTTGTAATTGAAAAGGTCAGGGAATATGCAAAATCAGCCGTTTCTCAATCTAGGTTTGACCATTCTGTCCGGACAGCTGAAACCTGCGTAAAATACTGTAAGAAATTTGGACTTGACGAAAAAAAAGGGTATCTGGTTGGAATTGGTCATGATATGTGCAAGGCTTTGGATCCTGAGCTTCTTATGTCGATTGCTCTTAGGGATGGTAAGCCTTTATCCGATCTGGAAAAAATAAAGCCAGAACTTTTGCATGGACGTGCAGCTGCTGTTAAGCTTCAGGAAGATTTCAATGTCTTTGATCCGGATGTTATTGAAGCCGTTGCAAATCATACTTTTGGTTTTCCTGGAATGTGTGACCTTTCAAAAGTATTGTATGTTGCAGATAAAATCGAACCGGGAAGGGATCATGTTACTGGGGAATATCTGAGCTCTCTTAAGAATCTTACTCTGAACCAGCTGGTTCTTAGCGTTCTTCAGGATAATATAAATCATCTTAAAAAAAAGAATCGGACTGTGGCTGCAGAAAGCGAGGAGCTTTTAAAATGGCTTGAGGAGAAAGTGGATGAAGAAATTTAAGTTTCGAGATGAACAGAAAGGTGCAATTTTTCTTGTAATAATGTTTTTGATCATCGTTTCTGTAATTATTTTCATGGCTGTATCACTCAGGACTGATGCTATTGGAGAAAGGCTTGCTGATGATCAAGTTATCCGTGTTCTTACAGTAATGGATGACGGAGATAATAACGTCATTTTTTCAAATGTGTTGATTTATTATCCTGTATCAAAAAAGGCGGCTATTGTAAATATACCAGGAAATACTGGATCTATTTATCAGAGTCTTGGAAGGGTTGACCGTATTGATGAAGTTTACAGGGAGAAGGGGATAGAAACTTATCGTAGGGAAATTTCTAAACTTCTTGGCTGCACAGTACCGTTTCACATGGTTTTTAAGTTGGATGATTTTATCTACCTTACAGATATTTTGAACGGTCTCAGGATTTTTAATCCTTCTCCGGTAGATATTGTTTCTGAGGCCGGAGAAAGATGGCTTCTGCCTTCTGGGGCTGTAAATTTTGATGGCGATAAAATTTCAACTTACCTAAAGTATCACATTGAAGATGAAAATCCTTCTGATGTGCAGGAACGCTACCAGAATGTAATTGCGGCCTTTTTTTCTACACTGCATGATAAGCGCAGTTACATTACAATGAAGAATGCTATGTCAAAAAAGATTCTGAAACTTATTCACATGAATCTTGATAACAGGGATTCGTTCAGGCTTTTGGAAATGATTTCTGAAATGGATGCTGAAACGGTTGTCCGTCAGACTGTAACAGGGAGAATCAGGATCGTTGATTCTCAGAAACTTCTGTTCCCTTTGAATAACGGGGAATTTATTAAGGAAGCTGTTAAGCAGAGTACAAACATGCTGCTTTCTACCGGTGGAACTTATGCAAGCCGTGTTTATGTTCTTGAGATAAAGAACGGAACTTCGATTCAGGGGCTTGCACACAACACTTCTATTCTTTTTCAGAATGCAAGTTATGATGTACTAAGTGCCATGAATGCGGATTCAAATGATTATGAAAAAACTGTGATTATTGATCACATTGGAAATAAGGAAATTGCCGCGATGGTTGGTGATTTTATTCACTGTAAAAATATTGTAGAGGAAGAAGTTGATCTTTCCAATACGGAAAGAGAAACTTCCGCAGATGTCGACTTCACGATTATTCTTGGCAAGGATTTTGATGGTCGGTATGTACGCGCCTCTAAATAATGATTTTACAGAAATATAGAAACTTCAATTGGAGGAAATATGAAAACAACAGAACAGAAGGCTCTTGAAATTGCACGACTGCTGGAAGATGGTAAGGGAAGGGATGTAAAGGTTCTTGATGTTTCGGAACTTAACAGCTGGACAGATTATTTTATTATTACGACTGTAACAAGTTCTGCTCACTGGCAGGGTTTGTATAAACAGGTAAAGGATTATGTAAAAGAAAATGACATGCAGATTCATCAGACAAACAGAAAATCTCCTGACGGAGATGATTGGAATCTGATTGATATCGGACCTGTTGTTGTACATCTTATGTCTGAAGCTGCACGCGGTTTTTATGATCTTGAAAAGCTGTGGCATGCAGGCAAAGAGCTTGATTTCCACAGCATTTCAGAATAGTTTTTCTACTCATCGTCGTCGAAGAGTGCATCTTCGCCGTCGGTGAGATCATCGTCATCATATTTATAAGGATTAGTGTATCCGTCTTCAGGTTCTACGTCGTCAAATGGTTCGTAGACATCATCATAGTCATCTTCAAAAGCTTCTTCGTAACTTTCCGAATCATCGTCGTAATCGTCTAGCGTATCATCTGAATCATCGTCGTTGAAATCTTCTTCAAATTCATCATCGAATGAAAAAGGTCCGTCATAATCGTCAAAATCTTTGTAAAAAGACATATAATGACTCCTGGTAAAATAAAAAATACTCTCGCAAAAGAAATATAGATTAGATTTCTCTTTAATTCAACAGTTTTGTAAGAAAAACATTATATAAAGGTTCTTGAAAAATTATTTTTTAAATACTTGCATAAGTCATAATTTAAAAAATTGACAAGTCGTATAAAATCAGTATAATTAATTTATGCCTAATGAAATACGCGAATATGCCTCGGCTAAAATTAATTTGAATTTATTGGTTTTGCCAAGGCGGGAAGACGGATTTCATGAAATTGAAAGTATTTTTCAGGTTATAAGCGTAAGGGATGAACTTACTGTCATTCCTGCTGACGGATATGATTCTTGTACTATAGAATGTCAGGATATGATTCTGCCGGAAAACAATACGCTTGCGCTTGCATACAAAGCTTTTGGTAAGGTTACTGGGATAAGAAGCAGGGCTGTCAGTGTCAGTCTGGTAAAAAAGATTCCGTCAGGCGGAGGTTTGGGGGGCGGATCCTCTGATGCTGCCGCTTTGGTGCGGGCATTGGAAAAACTGAATGGAATTAAGCTTTCTGAAGAGCAGCTTGATGTTATTGCATCGGATGTTGGAAGCGATGTGTTTTTCTTTATGCATTGTGATGGCGGTGCTGGTGGATGCGCTGTTGTTACAGGACGCGGTGAAAATGTTTTGAAAATTTGCAGGCGCTCTGACTTGTTTTTCGTCTTGGTTTTTCCGGGAGTGCACAGTTCAACTAAGGAAGCTTATTCCCTTGTTGATGAGCGAAATTCGGCTGTAAGAGGAATTTGTCGTATAGATGAATTCCCTAGGGCAAAAGATTTGGAACGTATTTATAATCTTCCAGTGGGAAAATGGAGTTTTATGAATTCGTTTACGGATGTTTTGTCTGAGAAATATCCTGAAATAAAACATTCTATTGAGGAATTAAAGGCTCAGAAGGCTTTGTTCTGTGATGTGTCTGGTTCAGGTTCTACAGTGTTTGGGGTTTTTGCATCACGTTGTGACGCAGAGAATGCTGTTGTAGCAATTAAGGCAAAAGGTCGAAACTGCGTTTTTGCAGAGTGATTTGTTTTAATGCAACAAAAAACGGAGGAGACTATGCAGGTTACGGAATTACGTATTCGCAAAGTAGAAGATGAGGGTAAGCTGAAGGCTTATGTTACAGTTACATTTGACAATTGTTTTGTTGTTCATAATGTAAAAATTATTGAAGGTCAGAGCGGTTTGTTCATTGCAATGCCTAGCAGAAAGACTGCTAACGGTGAGTATAAAGATGTTGCTCATCCAATTAGTCCTGACTTTAGGGCAGAACTCCAGAATAAAATTCTGGATGAGTATAATGCGGGTCATGTAGAAACTAGTTCCTCGGAGGAATAGGGTTTCTTTATGATATATTGGGCCGTCGTCAAGCGGTAAGACAATGGCTTTTGGTGCCATCATTCCACAGGTTCGAATCCTGTCGGCCCAGAGAGGAATTCTCATTACGAGAATTCCTTTTTTTTATTTAAAATTTTTTTTTGCTGAGTTCCAGTCCCGACAGGATTCGAACCGGAGTGAACGCCGACCGAATAGGGAGGAAAAGGCGGCAGGATGCCGCCGGCAGTGAACGAAGGCGACGCGGAGCTTCATGTCAGGAGGGCAGGAAGCGTAGCGGAGGATCCTGTCGGCCCAGAGAGGAATTTCCATAACGGAAATTCCTTTTTTTTTGCTTAGGACTATTAAGCTCTGGTTTGAGGTCGACAGGAGTCGAACCGGAGTGAACGCCGACCGAATAGGGAGGAAAAGGCGGCAGGATGCCGCCGGCAGTGAACGAAGGCGACGCGGAGCTTCATGCCAGGAGGACAGGAAGCGTAGCGGAGGATCCTGTCGGCCCAGAGAAAGATTCTGTTTTGACTTCCATTTTACGAAATCCACAAATATTTGGGCGCAATCCACCGGCCCCGGCCTGGAAGGGGCGCGGAGCGCGTGCCGAACGTAGGTGAGGCACCGACCGTTAGGGGAGCCCTGGAAAGCCGGTTGCGTAGGAGCTGGCCTGAAAAGAGTGCGGTTATTTACATTATTTTAGAAATTTGATATATTGTTAGAACAATTAAAAGGATATAAGGAGCTTTTAGAAAATGACTGTTAACGCAAAAATCCGTACAACAACAGGTAAAACAGCTGCAAAAAATCTTCGTAAAGTAGGTAGTATCCCGGCTGTTATGTACAATGACAAGGGCGAAGCTACTATGCTTGAAGTAAACGCTGTTGAATTCAACAAGGCTTGGAGAACTGTAACAAATACAACTCCAGTTGACCTTTCTGTAGATGGAAAGGTTTGCAAGGCTTTGATTAAGGATGTTGAATACAATATCCGCAATGATGCTGTCCTTCATGCTGATTTCTTTGTACCAGCTGCTGATGAAAAATTGGTTTACACATACAAAGTACAGCTTGTTGGTAATGCTGCCGGTGTTCTTAAGGGTGGATTCCTTGTAAAACGTGTTCCAGAAATCAAAGTTCAGGCTACAATCGGTAACCTTCCGGAACGTGTTGTTGTAGATGTTTCTGCATTGAACGTTGGTGACGAAATTCTTGTTAAGGATCTTAACCTTGGTAAAGATGTAACTATCCTTACTAACGGTGAGGCTTCTTTGGTAAGCATTGCGCCAGCACGCTAATTTTTTATAGAATCCGGGTTGAGTTATTGCCTGGTATTAAAGATACGCTCGTATGGGGGATTTCTTCCGTACGGGCGTTTTTTTTATCATGGCAGAAGCGTTGCATGTAAATTATTTTGGCTGGAAATTTTTGCGGTAAGATCCGGTTCTGATTTTTTGAAAACGGATTGACTGCTTTTTTTTTGACGGTTTTTTGTCATTGTTTGTTTTTTAACAAGCGTATACAATGTATGTAATGAAGGAATTTTCTGTTTCTGATTTTGATGACGAGGTTTATAGAAATCTTGTTTCCTGTGGTTTTGATTTTTCTGCCGGGAAGCCGATTGGCGTGGCTGTGAGCGGAGGAGCTGATTCTGTTTCTCTTTTGCTTTGTTTGAGCCGGCTAGGAAAAGAGTTTGGTTTTGGCATAAAAGTTATCACTGTCAATCATAATATACGCTCTGCGGAAGAATCTGGCGGGGATGTGATTTTCGTCAGAAATCTTTGTGAGCGGATATTGGAAAGCGGTTGTGACATCAGTTTTTTTGAAAAGGTACTTGCGCCGGGAGTTGTAGGAAATCTTGCTTTGTCTAAAGGTATTGGAACTGAAGCTGCTGCCAGACAACTTCGTTACGAGTTATTTGATGAATTCGCCCGTGCCTGGAATTTGGGGTTTGTTGCGCTTGCGCATAACAGAAATGATCAGGTTGAAACTCTGTTGATGCGTTTTTTACAGGGAAGCGGGGCGGCAGGACTGGGTGGTATCCGTATGAAACGGGATCGCTATGTACGGCCGTTGATTACTCTTTCCCGTCTTGATATTGAAGAATATGTAAGGCGGCTTGGCTTTTCATGGAGGACAGACAGTACTAATTTTGACAGTCATTATATGCGCAACAGGATTCGTAATGAGCTTGTTCCGTTTTTAAGGGAACGTTTTTGCGGTTTTGAAACTGCTCTTTTGGCTGGTGCTGAAAAAACTGCGGCCGATGAAGATTTGATTGCAGGACTTGCTTCTTCTGTTTCATGGAAAAAAGGAGATGACGGAGTGTTCTGTTTAAGAAACGGGATTACATCGCTTAAGAAAGCTGTGAAAATCCGGGTTTTATTCAATGGTCTGGATTTATTCTGTTCTGTTTTTTCTGTTGAATGCCGTTTTCCGTTCCGGTCCATATCTGTTCTTGTGGAGAGGATTGAGCGTGGAGAAAAATTTTCTGTTGATTTTGCGGATTTTACTTTTGTATATGATGATGAGCATATTTGCTTTAAAAAGCGTAGTTTGGTAGCGACTGATTCAGTTTTTTTTGTTATAATAAAAGAAAATGGAGTTTTTCAGTTTCCGTTCGGGGATGTATATTGCTCTATTCGCGATGGACTTGCTGACATCCGATTTGATTTTGGTGAGGAATCGTTTGAGATGGAAAAACTTCAGGTACCTTTCTGTATTCGCAGTGTCCAGTTCGGCGACAGAATCCGGGCTGCTGACGGTTCGATGAAATCTGTGCAGGATGTGCTTTCGGACTGGCATGTTGGTGCAATGCAGAAAAGAATGATTCCTGTGGTGCAGGATCTTTGTGGTAAGGATCAAGATCTTGTTGCTTTGATTGGCTGTGTGTGCGGACTTAGCAATTGGATTGTAAGAGGATAGCATGAAGAGGATATTTTTTGCTGTTTTCGGCATTGTTTTATATTTTGTGTTTACTTTTGACTGTTTCGCAGCAGGAGTGGAATCTGTAAACAGGCGTACGGCAGTCCGCTGCCTTAAACTTGCCGAATCCTATCTTTCATCAAGAGATTTTGAAAATGCTTTGGCTCAGTCTGAATTGGGACTTTCTTATGATGACTCCGTTGCCGATCTCTGGTATGTAAAGGCTGCCGCTAAGAGCGGACGTGGTGATATAAAGGCTGATATTATTCCTTTGGTCATGAAGTCACTTACCGAAGGTGATTGGGTTGATTATAACCGTGACGGGGCAAGGGTTCTTTATGCTGATCTTTTGTGCGATACGGGAATGTATGATCAGGCTCTTACAATCCTTGATGCAAAGCCGTTTATCTATTCTTCTGATGCGGAATTTATCCGGGTAAAATCCTATTACAGAATAAGGTCAAAGGAATCGATTACAAAAGCAAGGGAAAAAATCAATGCTGCAAGAAAAATCTATCCTGATGATGTAAGGTTTCCTCATATTTTTTTTAAGTATGAATATGATTTGCAGCGTTCTGCTTCTGGAATGGATCTTGTAGCAATGAATGAAAGCAGTTCTATTCTTGTCAGAAAGATTGCCGATTCGTTTATTGCCAGAATACCTGAATATGACAAACCCGATGCTGAACTTGAAATTTATTCTGTTTTTTTTGCGGAAGGAGAAAAACAGGTCCGTATGGCTCAGGCTTTTGCTTCTCACGGTCTGCGGCATCCGTTGTATGCGATGATTGCCTTGCAGTGCGGCTTTATGAGTCAACAAGAGGCATGGGATTATTTCTGTACGTTCGCCGATGAATCAGTTTCTCTTTCATTGCTTGAAGATTTTTTTGTTTATATAACTGACGAAATTACGATGAAATCTGTTTCTGAGCATCTGAGTGTATTCAATGGAACCCTTTCTATTGATACGGATTTTGATTGCGATGGAAATCTTTTTGTAAAGTATTTCAGAGGGCGACCTGCTTCTTTTTGCTGGGATAAGAACAATGACGGTGTATATGAATGGTCTGCTGAGTGCGATTTCGGTGTTCCTGAAAAGATTTTGCTTACGCAAGGTAATATAAGTCTTGAATATGGTTCTTATCCTGCTGTTATAAAAGCGGTCTTTCATTCTGACAAAATTGCGGCCGGAACGGCTTCTTTTACTCTTATGGACGAGACTTTTGAATGGACTCCGGTGGATATTTGTCCACTAGAATCAGCAAAGGAACTTTTTGGGACGGATTTTTTTGTTCCTTTCGTAAAGGATTATTTGTCCGAACTTGATGAGAATAAGATTCTTTATAATTGTTCAAGTTATGAAATTTTTTCTGATGAACGTCCTGGGGCAAGGATTGTATTTTCTGTTTTGAATGGCTATCCTCAGTCTGCGCTTTATTATTCGGACGGCAATCTATATGCGCGTGCACTTTTCGAAAACGGATTTCCATCTGTACGCTATGTTGATAATGACGGAGACGGTATTTTTGAAATGCTGGAAACATTCGGCTATGATCCAGAAGACCGTCTTCATGTGCGTATTGCTGATCAGGAACAGGTTATGACGAATCTTTTTGGTCAGCCTGTTGCCGGTAGTGGTATTTATCTTAAACTGATTCAGCTTGATTATAATGCGGATACTATTCCGGATTTTATTGAAGAATATGGTCCTGATAATGGTAAAATTTCCAGCTGGGATTATGACGGAGATGGCAATTGGGATGTACGTTATAAACGGTATCCTAGGGAAAACGAAGAATCTCCGCTTATAGAAGATTCGCAGTTTTATTCGGTTCCAGACAGAATTCTTGTCACTTTAACTACATGGAATGGTTTTCCTGTAAAAGTTCAGTATGGTGAACGGTTTCTTACCGTTTCTCAAGGAGAAAGCAAGTCTTTTTATTGGGTCGGAGAATCTGGTTCTCCTGATGATGAAGGAATTATACTTGCTTCGGTTGGGGAGAATATGGAACAAGGGGTATGTTCTTTGATAGAAACTCCTAAGCGAAGAATTCAGATTGTTATGGTGGGCGGTAATATCTACGGATTTGTTATTACAGACAAATCATTTCCTGAAAGTAGTGAAGATACAGAAAATAATGAAAACAAGTAGGTGCTTTTTTTTATGTCTGACTTTCTCATTTATTCTTTCTGGATGTGCTTCTATAAAGCAGCCTAAAGAAGTTTTTGTTCAACCTGATTTTAATGAAAAAGATGTAAGGGATAATGAAATAAAGCGGATAAACGAGATGAGTTCTGAATTTCCTGTAAAGGCTTTATGGCGTGCAAGACTTATGGGAAATGAAGAGGTTATTGCTGAGCAGGAAGAATCTGTCTCTGCATTCTATAACGAAGCCCTTGGTAAAGAGAATTTTTTTGATGCGTACAGGTTTTATATTTCATTGAAAGCCTGCGGTTCAAAAAAAATTGATTTGTCACAAGCTTATGAAAAATCTCTTTTTGAGAAAAGTATAAGAGATGTTCCGGGACTCGTAACAGATAGGGAATCTTTGCCTGAAACCTTGGGTGACTGTGTAAATTCTACGGTTACTGTCTGGGTTGATAAGGGGATAAAAATTCAGAACGGAATGGGATTTGCTGACAGGGTTTTAGGTTCGGGATTTTTTATTGACAGGCGAGGCTATATTATTACGAATCATCATGTTATTAATGATCTTGTTGATCCGAAATATGAAGGCTATTCCCGTCTTTATATAAAGCTTGCTGCTGATCAGGAAACTAGAATTCCTGCAAAGGTTGTTGGATATGACAGCGTGCATGACCTTGCTTTGTTAAAATGCGAAATTAAGCCTCCTTTCATACTTGAACTTGGTTCAAGTGCTTCGCTTGGCGTTGGTGATAAGGTTAATTGTATAGGTACGCCATTGGGCTTGCATGGTACTGTTACCAGTGGAATTGTTTCTGCCGTAGATAGGAAGCTTTTTACTACTGGAGATGTTTTTCAGATTGATGCAGCGGTTAATTCAGGTAATTCCGGAGGGCCTTGTATAGATGCTCAGAAAAAAGTTCAGGCTGTAGTTTTTGCGGGAATCGCTAAGTATCAGGGATTGAATTTTGCAATTCCGGTTGAATATTTAAGGCAGGATCTTCCGTTTTTGTATAATGGAGGAAAACGCCGTCTTGCATGGCTTGGCTCTTATGGACATACTTTTAAGGATGGTGCAAAAAACGCAGGTGTTGAAGTTCAATATCTTATGCCGGGAGGAGTTTTATATCGCTCAGGGCTAAAAGTTGGTGATATAATAACTTTTCTGAACGGATATCGTGTATATAATCTTGAACAGCTTCAGGACGTTTTAAGGAATTTTTCTGCAGAAACTGTGCTTACATGTTCTTATAACAGGGATGGTGAAAGTTATTCGTGTATTGTCTATCTAGAGGAACGTCCTGAAAAGCCGGGGTATGATATATTTAGGAGTGATCTTTTGAATACATCTCTTGTTCCGATTTTAGGAATGGAACTGGCATCGAGTTCAACTTTATTCAAAAGGCAATATACGATTACAAGAGTTATAAAAGGTTCGGCAGCAGATGAATCTGGTTTTAGTGAAATGGATCCTGTTTATATTTCTGATGTTGATTTTGCACCTGAAAATGATGCCATAAGCGTTCAGATGAATACCAGAAAAAAGAAAAAAGGGTATCTTGATATTACAATGCGTCTAGGAGCCCCATTGGACAGTCCTTACTATTTCTAGTAAAATAAACCGACAAAAAATTATAAGGAATTTGTATGGAAATGAAGTATAAGCGCAATTTTTGTATTGTTGCGCATATTGATCACGGTAAATCTACTTTGTCTGACCGCTTGATTCAAAAATCCAAGATTATTGATGAACGCAAGATGAAGAACCAGATTCTTGACAGCATGGATATTGAACGTGAGCGCGGAATTACAATAAAAAGCCAAGCCGTAACAATTCCTTATCATGCAAAGGATGGTCATGATTATGAGCTTAATTTTGTAGATACGCCTGGTCATGTGGACTTTTCTTATGAGGTTTCTAGGGCTATTGCTTCCTGTGAAGGGGCCCTTCTTTTGATTGATGCAAGCCAAGGGGTAGAAAGTCAGACTGTTTCAAATATGTACATGGCATTGGAACAGGATCTTGCAATTGTTCCTGTTATCAATAAGATAGATCTTCCTTCTGCAGATATTCCTGCTGTACGCGAACAGATAGACAAGGAACTTGGGCTTGATGATTCGCAGACTCAGCTTGTTTCTGCTAAGACTGGAGAGGGAGTTGATGAGCTTCTTGAAGCAATTGTAAATTATTTTCCGGCTCCGGAAGGAGATTCTTCTGCTCCTGTTCAAGCGCTTATTTTTGACTGTCACTATGATGTTTACCGAGGAGTTGTAGTTCATGTCCGTATGAAGGAAGGAACCGTCAAAACTGGTGATGTTATCCGTATGATGAGTAACGGTGTTGAATACAAGGTAGAGCAGTGCGGTATCTTTAAAATTGACTACGAAGAGACCGGTAAGCTTGAAGCCGGAGATGTAGGATACATTATTGCTGGAATAAAAACTGTAAGTGATGTTGGCGTTGGTGATACTATTACTGGTGCTGCAAATCCAGCTGCAGAACCGCTTGGCGGGTTTAAGGAAGTAAAGCCTGTTGTTTATTCTTCAATTTATCCTATGGATTCTAATGACTATGAAGAACTTAAGGGCAGTATTGAAAAACTCAAACTGAACGATGCAAGTCTTGTATATGAAAAAGACAATTCCCTTGCTCTTGGAAACGGTTTCCGCTGCGGATTTTTGGGGCTTCTTCATCTTGAAATTATTCAGGAACGTCTTGAACGCGACTACGATCAGGCAATTATTTTTACGGCTCCTAGTGTAAGGTATCGCGTGGAACTTACTGACGGAACAGAAATGTTTGTTGATAATCCTAGTGAATACCCACAGGGACGTATTAAAACAGCCGAAGAACCATATATTAAGGCAAGTATAATTACTCCTGCAACATATTTGGGTTCTCTTATGGAACTCTGTAAGATGAAGCGCGGTGAACAGACAAACATGCAGTATCTGGATGAAAAGCGCGTTGAGCTTACTTACGAAATGCCGCTTGCAGAAGTTCTTTTTGATTTTTATGACAAGCTTAAAAGCTACAGTCGCGGCTATGCTTCTTTTGACTACGAAATTATCGGTTACCGCCCTACAGATCTTGTAAAAGTCGACATGTTGCTTAACTCAAAGCCAGTTGATGCACTTTCGTTTCTCTGCTACAAGCCGAGTGCTCCGGACAGGGCAAGAAAGGTTTGTGAGCGTCTTAAGAATGAAATTTCCCACCAGCAGTTTAAGGTTGCGATTCAGGGGGCAATCGGCGGTCAGATTATTGCCCGCGAAACAGTGAGTGCATTTAGAAAAGATGTTCTTGCCAAGTGTTACGGTGGCGACATTACTAGAAAGCGAAAGCTTCTTGAAAAACAGAAGGAAGGAAAGAAGCGCATGAAGATGTTCGGAGATGTGGAACTGCCGCAGAGCGCATTCCTTGCTGTCCTTAAAGATAACGAAGCGGATAATTAGTCTTTATGCCGGGTTCCTTTGAAACCCGGCATAAAATTATTTTTTTAATATTTTCAGAAAATATTCTATTTCTATTCTTATGCGGTTTAAAAATGGCTGCGTAAGATTAAGCTGGTAGCCGTCTGGGAAGTGAAGGTAAAGATATTCCCTTGATTCAAGGAGTTCTGTTATTCTAGATTTTTTTTCGTTTTCAGAAAGCGTTATCTTCCCTGTAAAAATGTCCTTTAGTTCTTTAAGGGCAGTTATTTCGCCATAAATAAAATTATGGATTTTGCTTTCAGTGTCGTAATTGGGAGTGCTTTTTTCCTTACCAAGAGTTTCGTTGTCGCAGAAAAACTTTTCTTGCCGGATGCTGGCTTTATTTGGCTTTAATGATTTAATAATCGTTATAGGATTCAACGCAGGAAGTTCAAGTTTTATCCCGCGCAAACCTGCATCAAAAAGATTCGGTGTACCTTTGAATACATAATTAAAAAGTTTTGCATATCCCATCAGGCTTGCAGTTGTAATAAGTTCATTTTTGTCGTATGACACTTTGTATAGTTCTGAATCAGCAATAATTGAATTGGATCCAAAGCTTCCGGCAAATGCCTTTCCTTGGTTCAGTCGGAATTCATAAATTCTGCGCATTCTTTCATGTAATGAATCTTTTAAGTGTGTGCATCCCCGTGAATATGAAAAATCCATTCCGGTAACAAAAACCGGAATTTCTTCTGATTCACGTGTTTTTAGGGCTGCTTGAACCGCTACTAGACCAACTGATCCTAAAGGTGCTATAAATTCTGGCAGAATTTCTTCTTTTTTAGCGCGGTCAATAAAACCGGCACTGCAGAATTCTGTCGTATGAAAAACGTTTTTTTGGGGGCAGAGTCGTGTTACGTTTGGATTTGTGCTTAGGCCCGCAAAGAGATAGTCGTACCAGTTGCGGCAGCCTGTAAAAGCATCAGCAATTATATCCTGGCTTTCTTCGCATACAACTGCGTTCGGTCTTATGTTCAGGCTTTTTAAGGTTGGAAGTGCAGCATCTACAGCAATAATAAAAAAATATTCAGCATATGGCTTAAGCATACATAAGGTTTCAAGAGCACTCTCTCCTGCACCGGTAACTAAAATCGGCTGATCAGTCTTTACATTCTTAATGCTTTTAGAAAGAAGCTGCAGATTGCGTAGAAAATTGGCAGAATAGCGTCTGCCGAATTTTATGAGTGTAACGCGGTTTTTCCAGAACTGTCCTATGGCATTCTGGCAGGCTTCGTAAAGGTTTTCGTAAAAGGCTCTGTTAATTTCTGCACCACCGCTAAAATCAAGCTTAATACACCGCCGGAATCTTCCCCTGTTGTTTATAGAAAGGTATTCAGGAAGGGTATCAAGTTTTTCTGGTTTTACTGCTATCAGTTTTTTATTGCAGAAATGCATGTTTTTCAGATTATCGCAAAATAGACTGTACAGGTTCTTGTCCGATTCTGCACAGATTAAAAGGCAGTTTTCCGGCATTTTTGCAAGCAGTTTCTCAAGGCCATAGCACAAAACCGGTGACAGGCACAGAATAACGGTACCTTCTGGAATTTCTAATGAATCAACAAGAGAAAGAATATTTTTTTGAGGATTATATTTAGAATAGAGGAGACGCTCTTTATACTGAACAGAAAAGCCCTGACCGGTTTTTACCAGACAGGGCTTTTTATCTGAAGCTTCAGACATTGATACTAGTTGTTATTCATCATGTATTTGAAGAATACTTCAGAAAGATTGTTTTCAAGTTTAGGGCTTGAAAGCAGAGCTTCCTGAGCTGAAGAAGTGTCGTAATTAGAAAGTTCGTTGTGCAATGCTTCTGCAGGAATCGGATCAGAAGGCTTTACATTAGATTTAAGCAGTTTAAGAACGACAACGTTTCTGTTATTTACGATTGGTTCAGAAATGTCACCTGTGTTTTTAAGACTGTTTACAGCCTTGAGGAAAGCTTTGTTTGTAGAAGCTCCTGAAAGACCTTCAAGGCTTGTGTTAAGCTTGTTCATTACTGACATGTCGGCGTAGTTTACAGGGAAAGCAGGTACGTCAACTTTTTTAGCGTTGAATTTAGTACATGCGGCTGCAAAAGAACCTGCTTTAGCTGCAGCTGCAAGTTCACCTGCACGCTTTGTAAAATATTCTTCAATTACACTGAATTCATTTGATGTAAGGTAGTTGTAGACTGTAGAAATTACTGCAGAATCCTTAAAGTCTGGCTGAACGGCTGCAGAATCTGCCTTAAAGATAGAGTACCCTACGCTTGTCTGAATTGGTTCAGAAACAGAGTCTGTTTCAAGAGATGTGATTTTAACCATGTCTTCCTTGTTTGTAAGGAATTTTTCAATCTGATAGTGATATTTATTATTGATCTTTCCTGAATCTGTTGAGTAGGATTTTGTTGAATATTCGCTTACAGCGTCTGTAAATGTAATTTCACCGTTACTTACGCGCTTTGCTACAGAAGCCGCCTTTGACTTGTCTGCAACTGTAATTACAGAAAGGTCGTATTTTACAAATTTCTCTGCGTTGCTCTTACCGAATGCAATTTTTTCGCTTTCAGGATATTCATTCATATTGAATACAGCCGCATCAAACGACTTTTGGTTTTCGCCCATCGCAGTGATGAATGCAGTTTCTGCTTCTGAATTCTTGAGACCGTAGAGAGTGGATTTTCCAAACGCTGTCTGACCGCCAAATGAATCTTCTGCATATCTCTGTGTTGTAAGAGTTGTTTCAATTTCTGCACGGAGCTGCTCAACCTGAGAAGGTCGGTCTTTTATGGCAAGTTTATAAAGCTTAGAAGAATAGTTTCCGGATTCATCAGTAAAATATCCCATAAGAGATCTGTTTACGGCTGTTTTTGGAATCTTGTAGCCGCTGTTCTTTACTGCTTTCTGGAAAGCAAGCTGGCTCACGGTTGTATTGAATGCATAACTGAAAATATAGTAGTAATTAGAATTGTTGATCTCAATTCCATTGTTTTTATAGTAATCTGCATATCTTGCTACATAGTTCGCAAAATCTGAATTCTGTTCGTAGCGGATTTCTGTTCCGTCATATTTACCGAATGCTGGGAGTCTGGACTGTTTGTGACCGCCTGCAAAGATTGGTACAAGAACAAAGATAAATGCTGCAATGAGCAGGATTATCAAAGAACCGATGGTGTAAACACTTCTTTTCATTTTTTTGAATTCCTTATTTGTTTTTTTTATAGAAAAAAGTGATTAATTTTACCATTTCATTTTTGTACTGTCAAATATTCCTGGCGGATTTTACAGGATAAACGCACTATAATGTTTTATGGCATGGAAAAACTGATGTTTATTAAAAGATATGTGATTTTACTTGTGACGGTCAAAATTGTATCTTGGCGGGCAGAACATCGTCGTCTCTTGGAATAATATAGATTTGCCGCGCATGCAGCGGTACAAATGACCAGAGGGGGGGGCAGAGCCTGTCATTGCCGCATTTTTTAATTGATTTACAGAATTTTTAGTACTGTTTATAGCGCTTTTTATTCCATTCTAAAAATCCGGTAATTGTAAAATACGTGCAATTTCACTACAATGGACTATATTTTCATAAATAGAGGTTTTTATGCTTACATTAAAATTTGGTGGTACATCGATGGGAAATGCCCGTCGTATTCTTTCTTCTGCGGACATTATCTGTAAACGGGCAAAAGAAGACAGACTCAGTGTTGTTGTTTCAGCTGTTGCCGGTGTTTCAAACACCCTTCAGGCAGCTGTTGACGCATGTACCGCCGGGACCTCTACCGAAACCATTATAAGCGACCTTCGCAAAATCCATGAAGAAATTTGTAAGGAACTTCAGGCTCAGGTAAAAGGATTCTGTGCGGAAAAAGTGATGAATTCTATTGAGCCTAATTTTGCAGAACTTGAAAAACTGCTTGCCGGTGCTGCTTCATTCGGAGAATGTCCTGATACAGCTTACTGCCGTATAATGGGTATGGGAGAACTCCTTTCTGCTCCGATTATGGAGGCTGTCCTTCTTGCAAAGGGAGAAAGCGTAGTTTTCCTTGATTCACGAAAATTCATTTATACAACAGGCAATCAAAAAGAAGGTGAGGCAGACTATTCGCGCTGTGCAGAAGCATGCGGTCCGTACCGCGACGGTGTTTCAAAAGATCAGGCTCATATTCTTTTGTTTCCTGGATTTGTCTGTTCATGGATTAAAGATTCTAATTCTAAACCTGTAATGGGTCTTCTTGGCCGTAACGGTTCAGACTTTTCTGCCGCAATTCTTGGAGCTTCTCTTGGCGTTAAGCGTGTTGAATTCTGGACAGACGTTGACGGTGTGTATACGGCTGATCCTCGTGTTGTAAAAGATGCAATTCTTGTGGACGACATGAGCTATGAAGAGGCAATGGAGCTTTCTTTCTTTGGTTCTAAGGTTCTTCATCCAAAGACTCTTGCACCGCTTCAGGCAAAAGGAATTGAAGCATGGAGTCTGAACAGCCATAATCCTTCTGCCCGTGGAACACGCATTGGAAAGGGGCCGTTTGAAAGCCGTGGAAAGTCTTCTATCTGTGGTATTTCAGCCCTTAAAAAAGTTGCAATGCTTTCTGTAGGTGGTACGGGAATGCGCGGTCGAACAGGTATGGCGAGCCGCATATTCAATACAGTTTCTGCAGCAGGTTCTTCTGTACTGCTCATTACTCAGTCTTCTTCTGAATACACTGTTTCATTCTGTATCAGGGAAGCAGAAGCAGATGCTGTTCAGAATGCTCTTTCAAGAGAATTTGAACTTGAAATCCGCGAAAAACTTATTGACGAAATTGAAGTAAAGAAGGAATGTGCGATTGTTTCTGTTGTAGGTGACGGCATGATTGCAAACCGAGGCGTTGCTTCTAAGTTCATGAATGCGCTTTCAAGTCAGGATATTAACATTAAGGCAATTGCTCAAGGCTCATCAGAACGTTGTATTTCTTCCGTTATCAGCGGAGAATATGCAGATACAGCTGTTAAGGCCGTTCATCAGTTCTTCTTTAATACTGCACAGACAATTGAAGTATTTGCATTTGGTGCCGGAACAATTGGTGGAACGATGATTGACCAGATTTACCAGCAGCACGACAAGCTTCTTAAGCAGAACATCGACATTAAGGTTCTTGCAATTACTACAATTGACGGTATGAACCTTAACGAAGACGGACTTGATCTTTCTAACTGGCGCGAAGATATGAAAAAGCCTATGTTCAAGTTTGGTCCTTCAAATGTTGATGACATCATCAAGTTTGTAAAGGAAAGGAAGCCGCTTAATCCGGTATTTGTAGACTGTACAGCTTCTTATGATTTGCCGGAACGCTATCTTGATATCCTTGGAGCAGGTATGTCTATTGCTACTCCAAACAAGCGTGCAAATTCAATGAACATGGAATTCTACAGAAAGCTCCGTCAGGTTGCTAACAAAATGCATCGCCGCTTCCTTTATGAAACAAACGTTGGTGCAGGTCTTCCAATTATTGATACACTCCAGAACCTTTATAAGTCTGGTGACCGCCTTGAAAGCTTTAACGGAATCATGTCAGGTTCGCTTTCATACATCTTCGGTAAGCTTGATGAAGGCGTTCCGTTCAGCAAGGCTGTTCTTGAAGCAAAGGAACTGCGCTATACAGAACCGGATCCACGCGATGACCTTAACGGTATGGACGTTGCTCGCAAGGGACTTATTATTGCCAGGGAATCAGGATTCGACATTGAACTTGAAGACATAACAATGTATAAGGTATTCCCGGAATCATTTGATTCAAGCGGAACTGTAGAAGAATTCCTTGCAAAGCTTCCTCAGGTTGATGAATATTTTGCAAAGAAAATTGCAGACCTTAAGAAAGAAAACAAAGTTCTCCGCATGGGAGCTACAATTAAGGACGGCAAGGTCAGCGTCGGTATGATGGAAGTAGGTCCGGATAATCCGCTTTACAGCGTAAAGGGTGGCGAGAACGCATTTGTATTCTATACAGAACGCTACAAGCCGATTCCTCTTACAGTACGCGGATACGGTGCCGGTGCCGGAGTAACAGCTGCCGGTGTATTCGGCGACATAATGAGAACAGTGTCATTCAATCTTTCTAATGACTAGTTTTTTAGGGCTGTCTTAGCGGACAGCCACTTTTTTAGCGGAGGTCAATTCTATGGTAATTGTTCTTAAAAAGGGAGTTTCACCATCAGATAAAAAGCGGATTGTTGATTTTCTATCTGAAAAGAATTTTAAGACAAATGAAATTCCCGGCGATGAAGCAACTATCATAGCTGCTGTTGGACACCTGAAAATTGACCCGAGCGACGTTAATCTTCTTCCTGGTGTAGAAAAAGTTATTCCTATTTCCAAAGGATACAAAATGGCAAGCCGGGAATTTAAGCCTGAAAATTCTGTTGTACAGATAGGCAATAATCTCGGACAGATGATTCGCGTGGGTGGCCAGCGCATCGTTTCTATTGCTGGGCCATGTGCTGTAGAAAATAGGGAACGTATGTTTTCTATTGCAGAAGCTGTTTCAAAAAGCGGTGCCTGTATGTTGCGTGGCGGTGCGTATAAACCGAGGACGAGTCCATATTCTTTTCAGGGATTGGGGGAAGAAGGCGTAAAAATCCTTAAGGAAGCAGGAGATAAATTCGGGCTTCCTGTAGTTACGGAAATTATTGCGGCTGAACATCTTCCGATTATGGAAAAATACGGTGTTGACGTGCTGCAGATTGGCGCACGCAACATGCAGAATTTTGACCTTTTGCGTGAAGTAGGAAAATCTGGAAAGGCAGTTATTTTAAAGCGGGGGCTGTGCGCAACAATAGAAGAATGGCTTATGTCGGCAGAGTATCTTCTTTCCTCTGGTTCTGAAAACGTAATTCTTTGTGAACGTGGAATCCGCACTTACGAGAAAGCAACCCGCAACACTTTGGATCTTTCTGCTGTTCCTGTATTGCGAAGTTTAACCCACCTGCCGGTAATTGTTGATCCAAGCCACGCAGTAGGTCTTCGCGACAAGATAGCTCCTATGGCTTTGGCTTCGGTTGCATCCGGCGCAGACGGAATTATTGTAGAAGTCCACGATTGCCCGGAAAAAGCCCTTAGTGACGGTCCTCAGGCTCTTCTTCCTTCTATGTTTGATAAGCTTATGCACGACATTGAAGCAATGGCACCTGTGGTAGGAAAATCCGTAGTTCACATTAGAAAAGAAATCAATTTGAATTCTACGAAAAAAACAGCTGAAGATTCATCTAAGCCGGTATGTGCATATAACGGAATTAAGGGGACTTATGCAGAACAGGCAGTAAACTTGTATTTTGACGGCGATGTTTCTGCTTGTCCTTGTTCTTCATTCCGTGATGTTTTCCGTGCTGTTGTAAACGGACAGGCAGACTACGGTATGATTCCGATAGAAAATTCTTTAGGCGGTTCTGTTTACGATAACTATGATAATCTTGCCAGTTTTGAGGATGTTTCTATTGTAGGTGCTCTTCATCTTAGGATTCAGCATGCGCTTCTTGCAGTAAAGGGCGCGACAATGCATACAATAAAAAGGATTTATTCTCATCCTCAGGGGTTTGCGCAGTGTGTCAAACTTATAGAAAACTATAAATGGGAAAAAATAACTGCTTCGTCTACTGCTAATGCGGCTAAAATGGTTGCGGATTCTGCTTCAAAGGAAAATGCGGCTATTGCCAGTGTGATTACAGCAAAGTACTATAATCTTGAAATACTTCAGGAAGATATTCAGGATGATCCGCGGGATTATACAAGGTTTGTGGTTATTGCTGCAAATCATGTTGCTGACAAGCCCGTGGAAAATAAGCGGGCAATAAAATCTTCTGTTCCGAATGTTGCTTCGTTCATCTTCTGTACTCCGAATGAAACCGGTGCCCTTTACAATGCGTTGGGAGTGTTTCAGAAAAATAAGCTGAATCTTACCAGACTTGAAAGCCGTCCTATAGCCGGTCAGCCATGGCATTATTGGTTCTACGCGGATGCAGAGTTAAAGGAGTCGGCCCTTCAAAACGAAGAATATGTAAAGGCCTTTATGACAGATTTGAAAAAAGTTGCTGAAGAAGTGCGCCTGTTGGGTGTATATTCTGAAGCTGGAAACAGTATATAAACTTGTGAGGAATTATTTTTATGGAAAAATTTGTTTTAAGTGTATTGGTAGAAAATCATGCTGGTGTATTGAGTCGTGTTTCTGGTCTTTTCAGTCGCCGCGGATATAATATTGACTCTTTGACCGTATGTGAAACAGGCAATCCTGGTCAGTCAAGAATGACTATCGTTGTTAATGGTGATTCTTATATTCTTGATCAGATTGAAAAGCAGCTTTCTAAGCTTGTAGAAGTTATTTCCATTAAACACTGCGAAAAATCAAAAACGACACAGAGGGAAATGGCTCTTATAAAGGTAAAGGCTCCTGGGGAGAAGCGCGCAATCATTATCGGAACATGTGATATTTACCGCGCCCATATAATCGATGTTGCTCCAGAAAGTGTTATTGTTGAGGCAACTGGAAGTGAAGAAAAGATCGAAAGCCTTATAGGCCTGCTTGAACCGTTCGGAATCCTTGAATACGTAAAGACCGGTCTTACAGCAATGGATCGTGGCGCAGAAATTATGTGCTAAAAATCAGGACTTGCAGCATTTGCACCAGACGGGATTCCATAGTTCAGATGAGGGTCCCGTTTTTTTTATTTCTGCTACTTGAAAAGTGCGGCAGTTCAGATTTAGAAGCTTTTCGTAATGGCGGATGAGGTTTGCATTTTCATATGTTCCGGCAATAAACTTTTCAGAGATATTATGTCCGTCTGCCATCTTTAATTCTGCTTCGAAAAATATCCTTCCTTTTTCAGTAAAAATCCTTTTTATAAAAAGTTCTGAAAATGATTTTTTCAGTTCATTCTGTTTTTTTCCTTTGAAAAAATCATTGCTCAGCGGGCATACCAGCGGATAACAGGGAAATGCAATGCATTTCTCAAAAAGGCTGTTGATTTCATACAGAATTTTTTTTTGCGCTTCAATAAGAAGGAGCTCCGTGTTTGGATGGAATCTTATTACTAAGTTCATGCTTGTAGTATAGTTTTTTTTTCCTAAAGATTGTAGTATCTGTGGTATGAGAATTGATGTGTCAAAGTTTTCTTTTATAAATAAATTCATAAATAGGCTTTCTGCTCTTGAAAAAAAACAGAAGATTTCATTTGCGACAATAACATTTTTTGCGGTTGCAGACATTTTCGTTTTCTGTATATTCGTATGCGGAGGGAAATTTTCGTCTCCAACTCTAGCATTTGATAACTCGTCGTTTGAAAGTCAAAAAATGATCGCCTTGAATAGGCCGGCTTCAAAAAGAACCGTGAATAAAAATTATGCATATTACAAATTTACGGAAGAGCAGATTTCCCGTCTTATGGTTTATTACAATCATTTTGGCTCTATAGGTATAAATGTTCGTGTGGGTGTAAAAAATCAAAGTGAAAAAAAATTAAAGAGCATAAATGCTTCTGAGAAAGTTTTTACGTATGGTTTCCTTTATGAGTCTGATTTTGATAAGAAAGGAAAGCTTTCAAAAACGGATCATAGAATTCTTTCGGGCTGTGATTTGCGCAATTTTATAAAGGTTGGTAAGGGCAGGTCATTTTTTTCCAATGAGCTCTCCATCGAAAAGAATTTGGAAGAAAAATTTTTGCCGGTTGGAATAGAAATCTATTCGGAATATCCTGTCGAAATATATGATTTTTTTGTTACTAGGTCAAAAATCGGTTATGACTTTACCGGTGAGATTCCTTTTTATGGAGTTGCTTCTAACGGCGGAAGTTTTGGCGGTAATTCCCGGGATTTTGATTTCTCCGGAAGTTCACTTGTTTTTCCGGTAGAAAATTCAAACTATTCGATTATGCCTAAGATTGAACTTGCCTTTTATGAAAGTCATGATTACGGAACTCCTGGTGAACAGCTTAAGACGGTACTCAATGCAGGTGGAGAAAAAATAACTGTACGCCGCGCTTCTGGCGTGGACGAATGTGTTATTCAGACTTCACTTATGAATTCACCATTTTGTTCTTATGGTTTTGCTGAAAATGCTTCTATCGTAAAAAAACTCATAATGTCAGCAAATGATGCCGGGCTTATTCCTTCTGAGCCTGGGGTTGTACTGGTTCCTTTGAAAACAGATCCTGGATTGATTCTTGATAGTAAGAGTTCCGCGTGGCGCACGCACGATTATGAACTTTACGAATGGGACAGATTTCCGGGGGTTCTGTTTTTTGATACGGCGGATTATAACGTGCAGTCGGATTTTTTTCGAAGGCTTTCATTTTATGCTGAGAAGGTCGGATTCCGAGGATCTTTGCTTACCGACGAACAACTTGGCGATATGCACGGTTATAATGCTCATGATTATGGAGCTGAAACTCTGGCATCGTTCTTTTCTAAAGTAGAAAAGGAAGGTTTTTTGCTCAACAGAAAAGAACGTATTCTTAAGGAAATCCTTATTCATGCTGGTGTTATTGTACCTGAAGATGGCTGTTATAAGGCTGGAGCCGGTGCTGTTATTTCTATTTCAAGGGAATCTGCTCAATATCTAAGACAGACTTTTCTTGCGCATGAATCATGGCATGGAATTTTCTTTATAGATGAAAATTTCCGTAATGCGGTTGCTGCAGTTTATTACACAGTTGATGACAAGACTATGTCCTTTATGAAAGGCTATTGGGCAAGTCAGCCGGGATTAGGCTATGATCCTGCTGATGATTTTCTTATGAAAAATGAATTTATGGCTTATATAATGCAGCAGCCGCTTTCTGGAATTTCTAAGTATTTCGTTCACCTGGCTAATCGAGGTTCTGTTATGAAAGCAATGCCTGAATTATGTGCCTGGGTTCGGCAGACAGAGGGAATGACATTTGAAGATGCCGGAAAAATTCTTGATACTTATGCATTTGATAACTGGGGATTAAGAGCTGGCCGCGTTATGCTTATGTCCAGATAAAAAAAAGTCTGGCATGATCAGGAAATCATCATGTCAGACGCATTGTTCATTCTTTTGAAATGCTTATATTAAATTTGCGCTCTGCACCAACGGAAGTTGGTGGTCCATGCCCTGGGAACAGAACTGTATTTTCCTGTTGTGAAAGGATTTTTTCGTCAATATTATGGCGGAGGAGGTGGCGCGAATAGCTGGAATTCGTGCTGCCAAGTTTTCCTGCGGATATTGAATCTCCTGTAAATATTACGTTTCCAATCTGATATATCATTGAATCTGATGTGTGGCCTGGAAGCGAAATGTATTTTACAGAAAGACCAGCAAGGCGCAGTGATCCGTCACCTGTTATTACGTTTGTTGCATCTCCAGCGATTTCATAATCTGCACCATAAATTTTGGGTGAATAAATTTTCATTATTGTTTTTAACCCCGAAACATGACTACCGTGGTTATGCGTTATAAGGATTGCAACCAGATTAAGGGAGTTTTCTTCAATTTGGTTAATCAGGCCTTCTGAAATTTTGCCTGGATCAACAATGATTGCCTCTTTTGTATTTTCGTTGGCAATAAGATATGTGTTTGAAAAGCCGCCGGTATTAATGTGCGAATAAATTTTCATAAGATATCTCCCCTTACGGATGTTTCATTTTCATCGCCAAGATCAAGATTCAGTTCGCTTCCTCTTTCCGTGAAAATCGCTTCGCGTGTATTAGACATTTTAAATGAAGTATTTTCCTGCGAAACTTCTACGAATATTGCTTTTTTCAGATTACAGTTTCTGAATGAAGTGTTGATCAGTCTTGCCTTTATAAATCTTGAATTATACAAATCCGAGTCATCAAATGATGTTTGGATTGAGTTGATTCCATTGAAATTATCCTGAACCATATCGCTGGATGTAAAAAGAACGCGTGAAAATGTACAGCCTGCAAAAGAAGAAAATTGTATGTTGCTTTCAATAAGGTTACAGTCGGTGAAAACTGCATCGTCAAAAATGGACATACGGCTTCTAAGGTCCTTCGAATGGCAATTTGTAAATGTGCAGTGCATGAAGTTGCAGCCGTAGAGTTTTTTACCAGAAAGATCAAGGTCTTTGAAAGTCATGCCGGAGGCTGTTAGACCTACGATTTTCTCATTGTTCTGTATATATCGTATAATGTCCTGCTGGATTTTCCCCGGTGTAGGAGAATGATCAAGGCAGTAACATTTCTCCTCCGTGATATTTCCGTTTTCATCTATTGCCGAAATGGAAAGGTTGTGACAGGCCCGGACAAGGCATTTATTCAATGTGAACATAAAAAAATGGTAAAGGATTGTACTTGTTTAGTCAAATCAATATTATTCTAAATATGAGCGTAAATTTTGCTTTTCTTGATTCTGGGGTAGGCGGACTTCCTTATCTTGATTATTTAAAAAAACTCTGTTCTGCTGCTACATGTGTATATGTGGCAGATACAAAGAATTTTCCGTATGGTGAAAAGTCAAAAGCTCAGATTGAAGAAAATGCCTGCTTATGCGCAGAAAAGATAATAAAAAAGTGGAATCCTAAAGTAATAGTTGTTGCCTGTAATACAATTTCTGTCACGGCTTTGGAGGAATTACGAAAAAGGTTTCCGAAAACTCCGTTTGTTGGTACTGTCCCTGCTATTAAGCCTGCTGCTCAGTTAAGTAAGACCCGAAAAATCGGGCTTTTGGCCACAAATGCAACTGTAAATCATACATATACAAAAAAGCTTATAGAGGAGTTTGCCAGTGACTGTACGATTGTTTCCCGTGGAGATCCGGATTTAATTTCATTCATAGAACACAAGTTTAATTCGGCTTCTGAGCAGGAACGCCTTGATGCCGTAATGCCAGCAGTTGATTTTTTTAAGTCTAAAGACTGCGATTGCATCGTTCTTGCCTGTACGCATTTTTTAAATATGACAGAATATTTTAAGAAGGCTGGCGGAGGGGCCGTCATTGTTGTGGACAGCTTAGATGGGGTGGTGCGCCATGCTCTTGAAGTAGAAAAAACGGTATTCTCAGAAAACTATGCTCAGGCTGAGCCTTGGAAAGAAGGTTGCGGGTCTTTTCTGTATGTAACAGGTTTTACTTCTCAGAACGATTCCTTATCCTATAAAAAAATGTGCGCGCGGCTTGGCATGAACTTTGGCGGAGTCCTGGAATAGACAGACCCCGCCTTATGAAGGATTTTAAGGTTTTAGTTTGAGCCTGTTTCTCTTGTTTTTTCTACAAAGTTTTCGATTGAGTCTGTATTTTCTATTTTGCATTCTGCACCAGAAAAAATAAGGAATTCAGAAAGACCGTATTCTTTTCCGTTGTCTGCCCAGTCGTATGTGTAACCAAGCCTTGTCCATGGATAGGCGCTGTCAAAATAAGACCAGATTATGTTCGAGTCAAACCAATTTTTGTAGTTTGAATCGAAAGCCTCGTTTCCGGTTTTTTGAAGAGTGTTTTTCATTACAGAGTTTTTGTCCGTAACGCAGGCTGGTCTGTATAAAAGTTCAGGATCAATCCATATTGAAGTTATGGTTGTAGCTTTTCCTTCTGGAAGTCCCATAAGTTGGTGCAAACGTAAAGTCCAGTCGGAAATGTTTTCTGAATTGTCTTTGATCCATTTCTGAAGCTCAAGGGTTGAAACGCACCAGACATTTCCCCATTTTAACTGTATTTCTTTTCCTTCAGGGTAGCTTGCCGGGTATTTGTGCATAAAAGAAACCAAAACTTTGTTTTCGCTCCAGATTACGTTGCTGTCTTCTCTAGAAATGTTTACAAGCGGAAAAATTTCATCTTCATCTGCAAAAACAGCATCCCGTACGGCAAGTTTGTATAATTCAGCATTTGTTTTTTTTGCTGAATTCTGATTTCGGCTGCATGCCGAAAATGCAATTACTTCAATCAGGCATAAGAGGATAAATGATTTTATTCTTTTCATATTTATTTTTCCTTTTTTTTAAAATTAATATATAAATTGGCAAACATTCCGGTTGATTTTACCCATATCTTTTAATTTACTTCAAGTAATGACTGGTAAAAAAAATCGTAATTCCCACGCTTTATGTTTTTTGCTCTTTATGTCTGCTCAAAAGAAATTATAAGAAAATATCAGCCTTTGCTAGATCCTCTTGGTTTGACTTACACTTCTTATATAACCTTAATGTGTTTATGGGAAAAAGATAATGTTTTTGTAAAGGAGCTTGGAAAAAGACTTTTTCTGGATTCGGGGACTCTTACGCCGCTTTTGAAAAAGATGGAAGGGCAGGGGCTTGTTTTGCGTACCAGAAGTAAAAAGGATGAACGGACTGTTTTTGTTACATTGACAGAAGAAGGTAAGAATATGAAAGAGAAGTGCAGGGATATTCCTTCTAAGATGATGTGCAGTTCTGTGTTTGATAAAGAAAAATTAATATCCCTTATGAATGACCTTCATGAGATAATGAATAAATTTTAATTTTCATTGCCTTTAAAGAAGATAAAATTCAATATTCTTTAATTTTTCCTTCATTTCCTCATCTCCTGTAATCATAAAAATTGTTTCGTTTAAATCACACCCAGTGCACCAGTAGTCAGGGTAAAGACCTGTGCCTTCGCCGTGCCATTGTTCGCTTTCCTTTATGGTTTCATTTGTGGCAAAGCTTGTGTGAATCACGATTTTTGAGCAGGGAAGCTGCACATCGATTACATTCCAGTATTCTGCCATTCCGTAGGTGTTTTCTCCAAGGACGAACACATTTTCTTCCCCAAGAATGTGTTTTGCGTAAAGCGTAGTAAATTCACCGGCGCTTGCGGTATTTCTGTCATTTAAAATTATCAGTTTTCCCTTGAACCGGGATGGTTTTGAAAACAGTTTTGAAGGCTGTAAAACATTTTTTGTTACGATTCGTTCGCTATTGGTTTTCGACTGCTCTAAAAAGCTCGCATATTTGTTTCTGTCCAGGAGGAGAGTTCTTGATTCATAAATATCCCGCGCAACTTTGTAGTAAGCCGGAGAGTTTATTTGTTTCCGTACAAAAAATGACTGGTTGCTCCAGTCGTCAAGATTTTCAAGAAGCCGGCCTGTGTCTGCAGGTTCGTAATTGTTCCGGAGACAGAATAAAAATGCCGCCGCGTAAGTTGCATTTCCTCCGTTGTTTGCCCGCATGTCCAGGATAATGTTTTTCTTTCCGTTGTATTTTTTCCCAAGTTTAATGTATTTATCAAAGATGATTTCGGCTGCTTTCCGGCTGGGAGCATTGATATCCGGAAGCATAAAATCGTTTAATTCCACATAGGCGCTGTCCTTTGTAGAAAAATCCTTGAATTTCATGTTGTTCCGCCGTTCGATTGCAGTGTCCTCTTTTACAAAAACCGGAATTTCAGAGCCGTTGAAGGAAAAGGAAGCCGTAAAAGGTTTTGTATTTTCTTCCGACATGATGCCGACTCTGTAAATGTCTTTTCCCTTTACAGGATAGCTGAAAAGGAAGGCTTCGCTTCCGGTGTAGATGTCTCCGGTTTTCACGCTGTCTTCACCGCTTTCGGTTACTGTAAAGGTGAGGGAAGAAGCTTTTTCTGCGGAAGAAGTCTTTTCTGAGGAAGAAGCGTTATCGCCGGAGAGAGCGTTTTTTCCGGAAGAAGTGTTTTTGACCTTCCCGGAATCATTCTTCCGCACATAAATATTGCTCCAGGCACAGATTTTTTTTGTTGAAAGGCTGATTGCATCCCTGAAATGGCTTAAAAAGAAATGAGAATCGTTTATGTAGGGTTTTAAGCCTTCTGAAATCGCAAAATAAAAGTCCCGGGAACTAATTTCCTCTGCACCGGCAAACTTTTCCTGAACTTTCGAACGGAATTCTTCAATATTAAAACCTTTTTCCAGCATGTCTTCGTAGCCTGCATAACCGGTATTCAATAGATAGCAGAGATGTGTCAGGTCTTTTTCAAATTCTTCGGAATTAAGGCTTGTCTTGATTTTTTCATATCGCCCGTATTCAAGTTCAAGATATTCGCAGGGCTCCCTCTTAATGATTTCCGGTTCCTTTGCAAAAAGAAGGTTTCCTGAGAGGGAAGAGATAAAAAATGCGCCGAAAAGTGAAAGCGCGGTTTTGTTTCGTAAAACTTTTTTCATTTGGTAAACTCCATTTTTTGATTGTGGAATTTTAGCATGAAAAATAAATAAATGAAAATACGCAAAACGATAAAAATAAAAGAGCTGTCGCAAAAGAATCTGTTTTTTTCTCCCATCTTCTATAACCCGCCCGATTTCGTTATAATTCCATCATTATGGCAAAGATACAGATGAAAAATGCAATCGCTGAACTTGACGGCGATGAAATGACACGTGTTTTATGGAAGGTTATTAAGGATGAACTCCTTTTGCCTTATGTTGATTTAAAGACTGAATACTATGACCTTGGGCTTAAAAATCGCGATGATTCAGATGATAAGATTACTTACGAAGCAGCAGCTGCAATCAAGCGTCTTGGAGTAGGCGTTAAGTGTGCAACAATTACTTCTAATGCTGCCCGCATGGAAGAATATAAACTTAAAAAACTTACTCCGTCTCCAAACGGAATCCTCCGTGGTGAACTTGATGGAACAATTTTCCGCGCACCAATTTTTGTAAACAACATTAAGTGTAACGTTACAAGCTGGGAAAAGCCAATCGTTCTTGGCCGCCACGGTTACGGCGATGTTTACAAGAACTGCGAAATTAAAACTCCTTGTGCCGGAACTGCAGAACTTGTTTTCACAGGTGAAGACGGAAAAGAAATCCGAAAGACCATTCAGGTAATGAAGGGCCCAGGAATCATTCAGGGAATCCACAATCTTGACGCTTCAATCGAAAGTTTTGCCCGCTGCTGTTTTAACTACGGTCTTGACCAGAAAATCAGCGTATGGCTTGGAACAAAAGATACAATTTCTAAAACTTATGACGGAAACTTCAAGGCAATTTTTCAGCGTGTATTTGACGAAGAATTTAAGGCTAAGTTTGAAGCAGCCGGAATCGAATATTTCTACACATTGATTGACGATGCTGTAGCCCGGGTAATGAAGTCTAAGGGCGGATTCCTCTGGGCTTGTAAGAACTACGACGGTGACGTTATGAGCGACATGATTGCTTCTGCCTGCGGTAGCCTTGCAATGATGACATCTGTTCTTGTTTCTCCAAACGGTGAATTTGAATACGAAGCAAGCCACGGAACTGTTCAGAAGCACTATTACCGCTACCTTAAGGGTGAAAAAACTTCTACAAACCCTGTAGCAACAATTTTTGCCTGGACAGGTGCCCTTGCAAAACGCGGTGAACTTGACGGAACTCAAGACCTTGTAGACTTTGCAAAGAAGCTTGAAAAAGCAACTCTTTCAACAATCGAAGAAGGCTACATGACAGGCGATCTTGCAAGCCTTGCAACTCCACCTGCAAAGAAGATTCTCAATTCTTGGGAGTTTATCGAAGAAATAAAAAGCCGTTTATAAGGTCTGCTGGTTTTCGTAAGAAAACCAGTGAAGCAGGCGTAAGCCTGCGACGGAATTTATTGATGCGATAAAAAGCCATCTGTAAAAACTGCTAAAAGAGGTATCTTATGATTAAAAGAAATACAGGCTTTGCCAATTTAACAGCGGGATATTTGTTCCCGGAAGTAGCTCGCCGCCGCCGCGAGTATGCTGAAAAAAATCCACAGGCCAAAATCATCAGCCTTAGTATCGGGAATACAACAGAACCTTTGCCGGAATTTATTGCAAAGGCTATGGCAGATTATTCTATGGCTCTTGCTACTCCAGAAGGATATTCTGGATATGGAGACGAGCAGGGAAACTCTACTTTGCGTGCTAAAATTGCAGAAACCTGGTACAAGGGAATGGCTACTCCGGAAGAAGTTTTCATTTCTGACGGTGCAAAATGTGATATTGCCCGCATCCAGACTTTGTTTGGTTCAAAAGTAAAAATTGCGGTACAGGATCCGGCTTATCCGGTTTATGTTGACGGTTCTGTAATCGTTAGTGCTGCAGGAAAAAATACAGGAAAAGGCTATAAGGGTGTTACTTATATGCCATGTACTCCGGAAAATGACTTTTTCCCTGATCTTTCAAAAATCAAGAAGAACAGCCTGATTTATTTCTGTTCTCCAAATAACCCGACGGGTGCCTGCGCTACAAAGGAACAGCTTAAAGCCCTTGTTGATTTTGCAAACGCAAACGGCTGTATCATCATTTACGATGCTGCATACCGTGAATTTATCCGTGACCCGAAACTTCCAAAGACAATTTTTGAAATCGAAGGAAGCCGCACATGTTCTATTGAAATCAACTCTTTCAGTAAGCCTGCAGGATTCACTGGTGTTCGCCTTGGCTGGAGCATCGTTCCTATGGAACTAAAATTTGCTGACGGCACAAGCGTAAACCGCGACTGGAACCGTGTTATGACAACATTGTTCAACGGTGCTTCCAACGTCGTTCAGGCCGGCGGTATTGCCTGTCTTGAACCGGAAGGCCTTAAGGCAATGAAAGAAGTTATCGATTACTATCTTGTAAACGGTGCAAAAATCTCAGAAACTCTTCGCGGTGAAAACTTTAAGAAAGCCGGCGTTGAAGTTTACTACACTGGAAACAGTCCTTACGTATGGGCTAAGTTCCCTGGAAAAAAGAGCTGGGATGTATTTGATACAATCTTAGATAAGTGCCATATCGTAACAACTCCAGGAAGTGGTTTTGGTCCAAGCGGAGAAAGCTTTATTCGCTTCAGTTCATTTGGTCACCAGGAAGCTGTAAAAGAAGCTTGTGAACGCCTTTCTAAGCTGGAGCTGCAGTAAAACAGGGCAGGGTATGGAGTGGCAGCCCCTTTCGGGGGCTGTTGCGAAGCAATGAGCGTAGCGGAACCGCGGAACGCCCGTTAAGCCTGCAAAAAAAAGCGGCTCTAAAATGAACCGCTTTTTTTTTGAGCTTTATGAGCTGTAGAATCTGTTTTAGAATTGTGTTTTGTATCCAAGGTTGAATTCAACGCCTGTTCCTGGTCTATCATCAATAAATTCTTTAATTTTAACTTGAGCCATAAAATGGATTTCCCCATTATAGAAATTTGTCATTATATAAGGCGCAACGTTCAGCGTGTAATCGTCCATTATGTCGCCAGGTGCGTCAAGAATGTCGAAGATGTTCTTGTCTTTAAAGCTTAATACATAATTTACGCCGAACGTAAATACTTTATTCCATAAGTGCAGGTTGTCTGTAAATACGTTGAGATTCGCGCCGCATTTGTCATCAATAAAGATGAGGTTTTTGACAGTATCTTCGGGAAGGCTGAAGGCGGTAAGGTGTGCCTGAAAGCGTTTAGTCTTTAATCTTGGTTCAAATAAAAAATATGCGGAATCTTCGTTGAAATCCCATTTATTCTGCTTTTTCTTAAATTTGATTTCCGAAAAACCTGCCTGAATAAAGATGGAGCTGGTTTTTGCGTTTCCAATGAGAATATTCGCGCCTGTTTTCCAATAAAGAGTGTTTACGACGATGAACGAATTGTCTGAATCGTCTGTATTTAAAGGCATTCCGATTCCTGCGGCAAGATCAAATGTAAAATAACGAAAATTCCCTGCAAAACGAAGATCCCCGTTAAAAACGTAGCTGTCCTCAAGTTCGTGATTTACATAGGCATAAATTCCGGTTGCAAGTGGAACCGAGTTGAAGTGAATTACATCTGCACCGCCTGCTCCGAACATCGGGTATATTATTGAGCCTGAAAGGCCAAGCCAGCTTTCTGTTATTTTGGAGGCAATAGGCTGAATTCCGAACTGTCTGCGCAGAAAGATGTCAGAGCCGATCGGTTCGTATGTTCCCATGAATGCACTCAGATAATTTGTCGCCGTAGAAAACTGTTTTCTTATTACGAGAGAAATTTCGTCAACTTTGAAACTGGCCGGAGCCTCTTTGAAGATCGAATTGTCTATGATGTCATCTGTCGCAAGAGAAAATTCCGTGTTAAGTATGATATTTTGTGAAAAAACAAACTGGCCGGAGAAGAAGGACTGGATTTTCAGTCCCGGATCAAATTTTTCCGTATCAACTGAATAAAAATCCATCTTGGCGCCAGCATAGCCGCTGAATGTTATTTCTGCAGACAGCGTGAATGCTGAAAAAAACAGGATTCCCAACAGTGTGATATATTTATTTCTTTTTTTCATAGAATAATCTTCTCCAGGAATATTTTCTTTCTTCTTGAGTATCGTTATAATTGGTTTCACACATTAGGAAAAACAAAAATAAAAAAACGGAGATGATTTTTCTTGAATTATGAAAATTACGGTATATAATGAATGCTATGAGTGATTATCTTGATCCAAACAATGAAGAATTATTAAAAGACTTCTTTGCCGAAGCTGAACAGCAGGTAGAGACTCTTGAAAGCAATGTACTCGTTATAGAAAATGATCCGACAAATCATGATGCTGTCGATGAAATTTTCCGTGCGGCACATACTTTGAAAGGTGGTTCGGCAACAGTTGAAATGACTGAGCTTTCCGGATTCACTCACAAGGTTGAGGACGTTCTTGATGAAATCCGTTCCGACCGTCTTGAAGTGAGCGAGCCTGTTGTCGATATCTTGCTGACTTCTATCGATGTTATTAAAGCTATGATGGAAGCTCGTCAGAATGGCGAGATCTATTCAGAAGATATATCGGAAATAGAAGAAAAACTTAAGTCTTATATTCCGGAAAAGGGTGACAAGAAGAAAAAGTCTTCTCCTCCTGCAGGGACAGGACCGTCTGTTCCTAAGCCGGCAGCGGCACCTGCGCCAGCACCAGTTGCTGCAAGTCCTTTTGATTATCCTAAACTCACGGAAGAGGAATTCCTTGAAATCAAGAATTCTTGTGAAGGAAACCAGAAGGTATGGCGGGTTGCTGTAAAATTTGATGAAAATAACCCTATGAACTCTGTAGGCGGAATTCAGGTTTTTGCCGCGCTCAAGGCATTGGGAAGTGTCCTGAAAACTGTTCCGGATTTTGATGCGCTTTATGAAGATGAATTCTACGAGTGCGTATATTATTACATGGCTTCTGATTCT
>Ga0256405_10003097_pt1 | contig 35516 bp, 62 predicted proteins | sample RumenRJG_02DNA_FD_189096 | JGI IMG/M metagenome (GOLD analysis project Ga0256405, IMG submission 189096) | Bovine rumen microbial communities from Lethbridge, Alberta, Canada - RJG_02 | ecosystem: Host-associated > Mammals > Digestive system > Stomach > Rumen | place: Canada: Alberta...
TGATCCTGACATTGCTCTGAGCGTTACAGATACAGAGTCTTCATGCCATTCATAGAACCTCTTCTCTGTGAACGTCTTCATACTCAATCATCACACACGGATACCCTTGCCCCGGCTTGCCCCCCCCGCATACGAGCGAGTAGGCTATCTCCTCCTGAATGGTCACGTTTTGCCCATCGGCTTCATGTATCGCCCATGTCTTCATAAGTCATCACTAAGGGGACGTTGCCCCCCCCGGTGCCCATCCTGGAGGAAAGCGTTTGGCAGATGCCGTCTTCGGCTATTTTGATTCTGCTGTCATTGGGATGGTGTTCGAGCACTATCGGAGGATGCCCGTGGTCTTGCGCTCGTAGCATAGACTGACTGATTGTTAAATGTCGAAAGAGCTCCAACGTGGTCCTCCTGTATCAGTATTCCTTTGCCCCCCCCGGGTTTACCTGCTCGTTCTTGGAACGAGATTGCCTTTCCAGGGCTTCCTTCAGTTCTTGAGGAAGGGCCTTCCCCCTCGTCTCCGCTCTCCGAAGAATCCCATCGCATGCCCTTGCGCTCAAAGAGTATTTCGGGTGCGGAGAGTCCTCCAAAATCTGCGACAAGTGCGATGCGTTTTCTTCTCTGGGGGACTCCCCAAAACTGGGCATCGTGTATGCGCCAAGCAACGCTCCATCTTCCCATCTCATCGTAGAGGCATCCGCTGCTGCTCCATTTCTTGCCCCCCCCGCCAAATAAAGGCACATCGGGAGCATTCGGGCAGACGATGCGGACGATCTCCGTGAGGACTGCTTGGAAGTCCGCTCCTTTGGGCGTCCCGCTTGAGAGGGCTCCGGGGACGTTTTCCCATACCATGTATCTTGGTCGAATATGCCAATCTGTCCGTCCATTACTTCTGTCACGTTCTCGCATCTCCTTGACGATTCTTATCTGCTCCATGAAGAGCCCGCTTCGCGCTCCTTCGAGCCCCGCTCTCTTCCCTGCCACAGACAGGTCCTGACATGGGCTTCCTCCCGTGATGACATCGACCGGGGGAATGTCATATCCATGTATCTTGGTTATGTCACCTAAGTGCCTCATTGATCCTCCTCAGTCCTTTGTGGAATCCTTCAATGTTGCCCGAGAGTATCTGCCCCTTAAGGGTCTTGAACTGCTGCCTCGTCAGCTTTGGGTAGTTCTCTTTGAGGACTTTCAAGGCCTCTTCTATATGCGTGTCACGCACTCTACTAGGAACCAACATGTGATGCTCGCCATCATGAGTGCCGAGAGCACCCATCCTATGCAGGTCGCCAGTCGGTCTATGTTGACCTTGTAGCGTCTGCCCTTACACGAAACTGTGATATACACCTTTTCCTCCCGTTTCTGAAATAAACTGGCCTGTCAAGGTCGTGATGGAATACCTTGACCGCCTTCGGCACGTTCCTCTGCATGAGGAAGTACACTGCCGTTGTGCATCCCTGATGGATCTTTATGTACCTTCCCGCTGACTTCATTTGATGTCCTCGAATAAGTAATCTCTGTCTTCGGGGTAACGGAAGCCGAGCAGATAACATGTCATGCACTTTTCGGGCTCCGAGAACTTCCTGTCAAGGAAACCTGTTATCTTGTTCTGGGTGCCCGCTCTGCTGAGTTCGAGTCCCTCAGCAAGCTGCGCTACTGTCATCGCCTTGCGCCTCATCTCTGCCTGTAGATTCCTGAGTGGCATATATCCTCCTTTCCAGTTGGGCTTCGAGCTCTCTCCATCTTGCCTTGCAGATGTCGTCATCATCGCGGAGAACTCCCTTGACCCTCGGGCACACCCCCGTGCTGTAGAGCCCCTGAACATACATCGGGCACTCGGAGCACTTCGGGTAGATCCCTCTTAAGGCATATTCGTCCTTAAGACATTCGGGGATTTTGACTTCCTCCTCGTACAGGATGATGGCTGACATCTTCTCGATACTGATGATCTTTTCCTCGATGGTGATGCCCGCTCTTGTCAGCTCGTCCATAGATGAGTTATACTTGACTTGGAGGTCTGCGCCGGACGAGCCTTCGATAACGACCATATTGGATTTTTTAATAGTCTTCATAGAAAAAGGCCTCCTTTCGTGGAAGCCATAATATAGAAAAACGGCCTCCTTTTACAGAAGCCGTTTCATCCAAGATTTTCTAGCTTTATCAGCCCTTAACTTGTCCGTTAGATCGACATTTTAGGAATAATCCAGCTTCTGCCATTATACTAGCACTCCGCAGATTACTTGTCAACCCTTCTCTGAAAAATAAATTGTTTTAGTTTAAAACAATAAAAATCCCCGCCGATTTGACGGGGATTTCAGTTTAAGCATCCTCGATTTCGCTTATAAGCTCCTCGATATGCTTGCGGACCTTGGAGTTCGGAGCGGTCTTCATAAGTTCTCTGAGCTCCATAGTCATGTCGTCTTCAGCTCTGCTGTAATCTCTTGAGTATCTGCCGCGGCTGTCTCTCTTCCTGGCATAGCTTCCGCCACGCCTCTCGTAACTGTACGGCATATCGCCGTAGCTTCTGTAGGAGCCACCCTCTTCGCCCATCTCTTCAAAATGCTCAATTACTTTCTGAACATTCTTCAGCGCGTGAGACAGTTTGTCGACCTTCTCAAGGGAGGTATTGGTGATATCGTTCTTTTCGCCGATAGCATCAAGTTCGTTACACAGAGTCTCTTCGAGTTTGTATAATCCGTGCATGGTCTCCTCCTATAGTTTCGCCACAGTCAGGTTGGCATTCTGTACGTTTATCGCCGGGGCGGCAGCAGTTGCGCCCTCGGATACGTTCTGTACGGATACCGTAAAGCAGCACCCTCTCGGGACGGTGATGATAGCAGTAGATGTCACATTGAAGTAACTGTCGACTACTGTCGGGGTAACTATCGCCCTGCTCGTGAGGAACGGCTCGCCGTCTACTGCAAGAGCTACTGCGATAGGTCCTACCGTTCCGCCTGTCGGCACGGCGATATTGGCATTGAACGTGACCTGGTATCTGTTGAAACAGCTCGTATTCCCTGCGCCCCTTAAGATTATCAGCCCGCTTTCGTTCCGATGAAGGACAAAGCCTCTGTTGCAAGGAACGGAATCATTCAGAAGAACGCTCTGTCCCGGCTGTACGACCTGAATAGGGTTATAAACATATTCCGCCATGTCGCACCTCCTTAAAAGGAGCCGCCACAACCACAGCCGGAATTGTTCCCTCCGCATGTGAATATCGGCTGGCTACCATACACGGGCATGGTAGGAACAGGGCAATCTCTCAGACGATTGTACATAGCATCGATCTCCGCAACCTGCCCAGCTCTGATCTGAGCGGTCTGAGCATTCTGAGATGCCGCGAGGTTCGCCATTGTGAGCTGACGTTCGAGGTCCGCTATGCGGTCGTTCTTGCCGTCCAGTTCGAGCTGGCAAAGCTTGTCGAGGATAGCCTGGTTGTTCCTGTTGGCGTTGTCGATGATGTCACGGGTGTTCTGCGCCGCTTCGTATCTGTCTGCACAGTTCTCTGTTGCGATCGTGTACTTCAGGTCCGCACTTGCAAGCCTGTTCTCGCAGCAGCAATCAGCGAGCTGTGTGCCAAGAGCGTTGAAGCCCTGCGCCATAGCTGTCTGAGCCGCGAAAGCCTGATTCATGTTTGCCATCTGTCTTGCGTTCGCCGCAGTCTCGGCATTGGCGAAACCGCCTGTGATCGCCTGTGTGATGTCAGCACTGGAATTGCAGATCTGAGTAGCAATGCCCTGTACGCCGCTTGAGATGCCGTTTATGCCCGACATTACAGAAGCCTGGTCGAAACCTCTCTGTACGGCAGGAGCTTCGCCCTGTGAGAGCATTCCGTTTCCGTTGTTCCATCCACCTCCGACAAGAAGCAGGAACAGCAGAAGAATCCACCATCCGTTGCCGTCTCCAAAACCGCCTCCGAAGCCACCCTGGTATCCCGGGCCGTAAGACGTAGGACCTACGAGCATGGTAGCGGGGATGCCGCCTTCTTCGCTAAGAGCCATACTGACTCCTTTCTCCCATATCTTTTAGGGATATGACTGCTTACGCAGCCAGTTAGATATAACGTATATATACTTAGGCCGAAGTATCTATCTCATAAGGTCTTTTAGTTGGTTAGCCATCTGTACTGCATTGTTGTACTGAGACTGAGTAATCTGCCCTGTGCGGAGCATGTTCTGTATCTGAGACCTTGCATCACCTTTGAACATCGACTGGAATTTTTTGTACTGATTCAAGAGATTTCCGAAATTGTTCCCATTGAGCGAATTATAAAGCGTCATTGTATTTCACCTCCTGATACCCGAGGATCTCTTCTCTGAGCTTTTCGAGCTCATCTTTGGTCACAAAGTTTGAGGTGTCTATGTCCTGTATCGCAGGAGCCCCTTTCCGCTCTTTATAGTCGAATACTCTCAAGGGGAGAGGCATTCCGCTTGCATCGGAAGTTTTGATGTAGAATACATCTCTCTCCGAGTCCATGAGCATGACTGTGGTGTTGGGAGCCATAAGAAAGGATTTTGCCCCGCTTTCTCCTTGTACCCAATTGATGCCGTTATGCATCTGAGGAGCTTGCGGCATCAGAGGAACTTGCGGAACCTGAGGATAATACGTTGCGGGAAATGGATAACTAGGCATCGTCTACCTCCTGATAAAAGTACATCGGGACTTCGTCTGAGGAATCCCAAACATCATACAGGTCGCCGTCTACTACGGTGGCGACATGACCTCCGAATGCGAGGACATACGTTCCCTCGGGATGGTCTCGGCAAAAGTCTGCCGCTGTATAACAGTTTGGGCAGGAGTTGGGGATGGTGACACGCTCGAATCCCTTATCTCTGAGAGATGACCCCCATACGGCGTCACTCGAAGGCATGTCTTTGAGCATAAAGGCTTGCAAAGCTATGGACGCAAAAGCCGTGTCCCACGACTTGCCGAACGCTTTCGCAACTGCTCTTACGGCGCAGTCGCCGACTCTTATGCCTTTTGGATTTGGATTGTAGTAGACCCACATCGTTCCCCCTCCTGCCTTAATTTTCGCAATAAAAAAGCCCTCTGACGAGTTCATCAAAGGGTCATTTTAGTGTCATTTTAGGTTCAGGAAGACCTTGTCGCCCGACTTGTATACAACTCGCTTGATTTGGCTTACAGACATGTCCATCTCTTCCGCAAGCCGCTCGTATCCGATGCCGTCTATAAACCTCCTCTTAAGGATTCTGCGGTCACGCTCGCTATGGATGTATTCGTCTATAAGCGAGGCTATCTGCGAGTTGGTGTAGGTCATCTGATCCTTATCTGACCTGTTCCGTGGCACATGTTGCATTTGCGGTAGCCTTTTTTCATCTTCCTTCTGCGACTTTTACTTTTACGGATTGTCTGTTTTGCCATTGTAAATATCCCCGCTATTACCGATGTAGTTGTTTAAGCCGTTCGAGTTCTCCTGCGTGACTTCCGTAGTCTCGACTACTTCCCACTGACTTTCGTAATATATCCATGCTGCATTCGACCCGATGAGCGCAACTACTAGGATTATGGCTAGTATCCATAATCTTTTTATCGTTCTCTCCATCCGAGAGAGCATCGACTCATGCGCTATGAGAGAGATTTGTTCCATTATCGTAAACCTAACGCTTTCTGAGTGAGCGGCCCGCACGACCCGTCCGCTACAAGGCAAAGGTTCTTCTGTGCTATTCTTAGCTGAGAACGAGTCCCGTTTCCGAAGATCCCATCGCATTCCACTCCGCCTAAGATGGTCTGAAGCAGCCTCACGTCTTCTCCTCTGCTTCCCTTTGTGAGAGTTCTTGTGACTTTCGGAAGTGACTTTCTCTTAAGGCAGGTGACTGTGGCTACTGCCCTCGTGCCGATGGAGTTTATCCGTGAGATTCTCGAAAACTCCTGTACGCTTCCGCCGCCGTCCTCGAAGAGGAAGAGCTTTACCACTTCTCCCCTTTTTCGGACTTCCTTAAGGACTGCCGCAGCAAAGGCTGACTCTGAGACGTTGTTCGTGGACTGGGCGATTATGATCTTCCCGCTTGCGGTCATGCCTATGCCATTTCGCTTGGAATATCCGCCGAGCCACGTCTTGTTCGGGAGCTTTGCGGAGTTGTCCTTTATCGCTACGGCGTATCCCGAGCATTTATCCGTCCACGCTATTTCGACTGTCTCGCTCGTCCCTCCGTAGCCCACTTCTCCAAAGTCCCTGGTTCTGACGTAGTTTACGGTCTCATGCCCGGAGAAGTTGAACAGAGCGAGGTTGAAGCATAGATCCGCTTTCTGCTCGATGCAGAACTGTTTTGCCGTCTTTACAGGCTTGGGATAAGTCCTGTACGCAGAGCCACAGGCGAACCATATATCCCATTCTTTAGGGTCGAATATGTTGACGATATACATCTACCAATCCCCCGATTTCCCTCTGTAGTCTCTTATTACAAAGTCCTTATATCCGAACAGGTCTTCTCTGCTCGACAGATGCACCCCGTTCGTGTAACGGTTTATGCCTCCTATAACTCCCCATTTCTTGCAGATGCTCTGCCATGTGGTGAGAAGGTATTTGTACTTTGTATCTGCCAATTTGGGGTACTTTATGTCCGTTGCGAGGGCTTTGAGGTGCAGAGAGTTTTTCGAGCCTCCGATTTTTCTGTTATAGCTTGCCGTCCGATACCATGAGGTCACGTTGCAGACCCCCGTGAGGTTGCGGAACTCCTGTATCATCCTGCAATGCTTGTCTACATCGGAGTTCCATATCGCCTTGACAGATTCGGAGGCCTTGTTGTTCGCAAGCTCCCTTAAGGTGAAGTTCGGCGCGATCTTGAAGCTCTCAGAAAGAGACTTGCTGTATGTATGCGTCACCGTCTGACCTGAGGGGAAGCGCACATCTGTAGTAAACTTGCAGTAAATCATCTATTTCCTCCACTTGTAGTACAGAAGAAGCCATGCAAGCACACATACTGCCGCACAGAAAACGTCAGTCCGCAATCTCTTCTCCTACGGTGTAAGTATTCGATTTCTGCGCTTCGTACTTGGCGTCTGAGATACCTAAGATTACTCCGAGGAACGTATCAACTGCCGTGATAGTACCTACTATCTCAGCCGCATAAGGCAGACCCCAAATCTTGGCAAGCGCAAAGTACAGAGTGCCGATGGCCGGGAGCAGAATTCTCGCTATCCAGCACAGAATATCGTACGTTTTGTTTGACATTTTGAATGACATGATAAATCCTCCACTTAATATGTTTTCGTGCGTCTATGAGGCGATTTTCGGCCTCTACGAGCCTAATATCCCACTTATAGCAAGCCCTACTATTACCCCTATAACTGCCGTGATTAGACTGTCCCATCGTTTGGCTGGCTTTCGCTCTAACTCGTCCACTTTGGCGTTTAGAGCGTCCACCTTGTTGATGAGCTGGTTGAGCTGAGAAGAGAGTACGGCTATAGTCTTCTGCGTCTCCATGTTAGTAGTTCTGTCCTTTTCCAAGCCGTGTACCCTTTCCGCTAAAGCGTCTAACTTTTCATCGAATCTCGCAATTATCACTTGTATATCTTCGCTCATTGGCTTACTCCTCTATTGGTGTATCTTCCTCTGAATTTGGTATATCAACTTCGGAATTTGGTATTTGGTCAGTGTTTGTTGGTATTTGGTTCTCAAACCACGCCTCTACCTCTGCCAAATCCTCCTCTGTCAGCTTGCCTTTTGAATACCAATTAAGGGCATATTCCATTATCTGCCAGTCTGGATAGTTTCCTACCATGCCGCTTAGCATTTTCATGATATAGTCGTGAAGATTGAACATTTTATTCCTCCTTACTCATTAAATTCAGCCTGATTTATTGAGATAGTGCCGCGAACAGCTCGGTTATTCTCTTATCAACATACAATTTCGGGTCTGCCACATACGTCACCTCTGTGTCCCCTGTGTTGCTCCATACGTTGTTCTGTCCGAGCAGAGAGGTTATCTGCTGGGGTATGAGAAGGTGGGTCTGCACGTCTGTGGTTTTGTAAACGAGCATAACTCCGCTCATTGCCGCTTTGAACTCTGCAACGGTCATATCAGCCTTAGTGTCATCTCGGATGAATACTCTCGTTTGGCTGAAACCTGCGTCATAGTACAAAGTTATACAAGACGGATGCGTGTCTACAATCTCCTGAATAAACTGATACTGACTGCAAAGCCCTATGCCAAAAGTCCGTTCTGATACGACCACATCCGACCGATAGAAGTCTTGAAGTTGGTTGGATAAGTAGAAGAGGTTTGACGCAGTTTTTCCCCAGTTGAACGTCCCGAGGTCAACAGACTTCCAGTCATCCTTCAGCTCTCCCGTAGTGAAGTTATGCGCTCCGCCAAATATCTCATTACCGAAAGTGATGATTACGCGCTCATAAGTATTGCTGTTCGTGGGAGTTAGCGGTGTTGCGCTTGTTCCAAATTCGGCCTTGAAGCCGCAATCAATGACATCCTGTGGCGTTATTGCGCTGGTCGTACTCGCTGACGCCCAATTATAGAGGAGCCATCCATCCTTTGGGATAGTCAATGTGACGGGGAAGCTCTGTTGCCAGCCGCTATCGTATATCACGTTACTATTGGTAGGCGGTAGCGCGGAGAACACTGCCGCAACTATTCGCGCTGTCCCTGATTGACGCGATATGGTTATCTTCGTCCCAGCCTTAATCCACATGGGAGCGGTCACGTTGCAACACCGATTGGCGTTTACAGGCTGTACTATCGCGCCTTGCTGAATTGTCGCGTAGTCAATGAGGTTGCCCCCCGTCCTCGTTACCTCTACTCCCGTCCATCCGCTTATCGGACATTCGTTGGAGTAGGGCGCGAAGGTGGCGTCTGTCTCGGTGGAGAGGCGGATCATGGGCTTGAATACCACATTGCTGACGGAAACACCATTGTTCACACGGATAAGCACGTTCCCGTTCACCCCATTCGGCGCACTCACATCGTTTGCATTATAGGCAACTATAGTTCCGTCAGGGGTAGGAGCGACAATTCTATACGTAGAACCACTACCAGTAGACGGGCAGCCGTTAAGGGTCATTGCACTTGTGGTGTCTATTGGAGTACCGAGGAAGAAGTCGGTCTGTGCTGATGCGGTGCCACTAACTGAAACTCCTATTGCGTTTCCACCGCCATCAATCTGAACTGTGAACGTCATACCGTTACGTGTAAAAGCGTTCCCGTTCCATGTTCCGCCTGTATTGAGAGCTTTTATAGCTTCGAGCGTCATCGGAAGTTTATTCTTCCCACCCCCCGCAGGCCACGGATTCTCATAGCCGTGTAAATCCTGCACAGGCTCAATCTGTGCCTTTACGGAACGCATCGGGATATCGTCTGCCCCGTCCGAAAAGCTGGCAATGGAGCCGCTGGCGGTGTCGGTGATGGCTACTGCATCGAGCATCTTCTTCGGCACTACGTCCATGTCATCTACGGGGTCTGCTCCGATAGTAAGTTTTCCTGCTAATACTTCGTTGCCTTCCCAATCGAGGGTACGGGCGTTAGAGCGGGAATTATTCGCTGTACCGTTGCCGACTATTTCTGCGTAGGTGCCGTCACTATCGCTTACGTTGTACTTGCCAAGAGCAGACTGATTTTCAGATGCGGCAATAGTGTAATAACCTTGTGCGTGTGAGTAATTGCCACTAGCACTCCCGTACCGTCCTTCAACATGGGACGCCATACCCGAAGCTGTGGTCTGCATCCCTTCGGCGTGAGCCGCCTGTTCGGTTGCCTGTGTGGTGCTTCCTTCGGCGTGGGAGGAGCCTCCGCTTGCTATGTTTGAGCCTCCTTCTGCATGAGACTGCGCCCCTGTCGCATAGTTGTTCGTCCCTTCAGCGTGGGCAGTGTTTCCTGTGGATTCATTGTTCAATCCTTCGGCAGTTGCCTTGTAGCCTATGGAAACTCCGCTTTTCTGTCCTGCGGTAACGTAGTCAGTCCCTTTTGCCATGTAAGCCCCAAGAGCAGCCTTCACTCCGCCCGAAGTAATGAGCTTTTCGCTGTCGCTCTGAGGCGTGGTATCGGGATTGAGCGACCTTTGCAGTGCAGTCGTTATGTTCGCATTGGATAAAGGGATGGTATAGCCTGTTTCTGCCATATGTTCCTCCTTATATGTTTATCTCTACGGGAGACAGGATAAGAATAAATCCGTCCGAGCCTTTGCCACCGGGGGATGCAGTGCCTCCGCTTGCAGGAGGAGTGCCTTTATCCCAATGGTCATCGCCTCCTGAAGAGTAGCTTTCCATGTTGCCACTGATTCCGCCGCCTCCACCGCCGTGGCCTCCGTGGCCCCCTTGGCCTAAGATGGTCTGTTTGGGGTATGAAGTCGAGGGGACTGATGCTCCGTTTCCGCCTATTCCGGGGGAATCAGAATTCAAGGTGTCAGCTCCATCGCTGCCCGCAGCCCCTACTGCCGCTCCGCCTCCGCCTCCGCCGACGCACGACCATGTGTGGATCTCAGTCCCCCAAGAGTCGCTCCATCTCTGCGTTCCTCTAAGGGATGCGCCGTGAGTTCCTCCGGGATAGGTCACGCCCTCGAAAGTTACGGATTCGCCGTCCTGTGAGTCGGCGTAGTTGTCCCAGGGGCCTCTGTAGCCTGTCCCGCCTCCGCCGTTTCCGCCTCTTACTCCGGCTTTTCCTCGGCCCCCATAAGTGCGGAGGGTGATAATGTTGTAGTACCCTCCTTCAGAAGCCTCGATGCCGTTGGCGGAAGAGTACGACCCGAAGCTTGAGTGGCTTAAAGCTCCTCCTGCCCCGAGGTTTATTGCCCCCGCTGCGCCTCCTGCTCCGAGCGAGACTGGGTACGCTGAAGAGCCGAGTTCAAGGTCTACGGCGTAGTACCAAAGCCCAAATCCTTCTGCTCCTGCCTGACCTCCTGCCCCGAGGACAGGGGCATCACGCCAGCTTTCGCCGTTGTCTGCGTCATGTCCGTTTTCCCCGCCCTGTCCGCCGGGGGATGAGCTGAAGACTACAAGCCTTACCCTCTTCCCGTTAAGGCCGTATGCGCTTGGATTGAAGCTCCCTGTAAGGCCGTTAAGAGAGAGCATGTTCCTTTCGGGTGTGCCTTCTCCGTTGCCCGACCAAATTATCATCGAGTCGATGAAGTTCGAGCCGAACGGTCCTGCGGCAAAGCCCGACATGGCGTTCACATCGGCCTTTAACTTGGCACTCAGAGTCACGTCCATGCTCTGAAGGTAGCCTGTTTTTACGATGTTCTTTCTGTCTCTGTAGGACGCAAGCTGCCCCGTGTAGTTTCGCTCCGCAGGGTCGAGCCACATCGAGAAAACGTCCTTTTCTGCGTGTCCGTAGTAGTTGGCAAGTCTCTTCGCTACATAGAACGAGTTGGAGGAATTTATTACTTCGACTTCGGATACAGACTTTTCGCTCGGTTCCCCCGATGCCCCCGTCTGAAGCGATAACTCTTTTGTTGTGTGAGTATATATTTTGCCAGTAAGCGTCCCTGTTCCTGAGACGATGGCATAATTGCAGTTTGAGCTGACGATCTGAAGCGTTCCTGTAGTGGTAAGCCCGTAGCACGGGTCTTGGAACGTGACGAGCTCGTTGGTTACGGCTACGTCGTTCTCGTACAGGACTACTTCCTGGTCGAGCGAGGTCGGATAGAACTCGTGCTCCGTGACTACTATCTTCGTTGCGGGAGTCTGATAGTCTATGCTCCTCGCCTGGATGTCTATTCGGTCGTCGGGGATAGATGCTACGTCAGGACTCTTGTTGTAGGTGAACTGCAAGCTCCCGTCTGCATTCTTCAAGATGGAGACTCCCTCCGCAAGGCATATCCTTAAGAGATTGTTCCTGCATGAGTCTATCGGGAGCCTTCCTCTGATAAGAAGCGACGCGACTTCGGAGTCTATCGTGTAGCTCGCAGCGGCGATGTTCGCCGTATTGAAGATGTCCGTTACGATTTCGCCGAAAGTGTCGTGTGCGTTCGGGTCTCCTGAGTGCATCCCGCCGTAATGGTTTATGGTCGCCAGTATCCCAATCACCGAAGTGCAGGAGAACTGGAACTGAGTATCCGAGGTCTGCTTTATCGACCTCACATAGAACTGCCCTAAAAGCTCTCCGTCATGGTAGACCGTTACTGTCTCTCCGTAGACATATGGCGTGATGTCGGATACATCTTCACTGTTTCCAAGGCCGTAAAGCTTTGACCCTTCCGCAGAGAAGAGGTAGTCCGTAAGCGACCGAAGCTGAATAGAAACGTCCTTGTCCTCGCCGAACTCTATCGTGAAGTTAAAGTCGTCGGGGTTTAAGGTCTCCGCTACCATAGCGTTCTTCAGAGAGAGCTTCCCTTCCCTTATTACGTTGTCTTCAAAGATGTAATCCCTGAAATATATCTGATTCATTTACATCTCCACGATCGGGATCTTCACTCCGCTCCACCGCTCCATCTGCGGAGAGTAGAGCTCATACGTTACGGGGATATTGTTCGAGTAGCAGTAATACTGCGTTACTACTCCCGACGGCATATCCGTCCGAACGTAGAAGGTCTCGGGGTAGACAAGCTCCATGATTGCGTATGCGAGGTCTCTTCGTATCGCATTGAGGAGCATTATCTCCCATTTGGCCTTCGTGGCGACTCTGTCACGCACCATAAGGCCGCTTAGAGCTCTCCCTGCGTTCGGACCGTCTACGTCGTTTCTTGTATAGGTTATGCCCTTAAAGGCGATGTACGGGACGATGTCCACCCATGCGCCGTTCGCATAACTCGTACCATCTAATGTGATTGTCTTGCCTGTGGCATTCTTTATTTCGAATATCATCTGACAAAGTTCGGGCCGTTATAGGCCAGTCTGTTCTGAATTGGCTGCGCGAGTTTGTTCGTGAGGATCTCTCCATCGAGATATGCGTTCGTGTCCTTGTTGTTTATCGCCGTGACCACAGCATTTGCCATGCCCACGATAGCCGATACGACAGGCATGTTTGCCTCGTACAGACCTCTCGTGAACTGCTCCTGGCTCGTGACTGCGGTGCGGTTTCCGATAGTGCCGACAAGCTCGGGGCCAGCTTCGTTTGCGAAGAATAATGAGCCCGTGTCAGGGAAGCCGCCATCAGCGAATCCCAAGACGCTCTTAGCCTTATTCCCAATGGCCGAAAACGCCCCTTTGATCGTTCCGCCTATGGAGATGGAGGAGAAGGCGTCTGAGATGTATGAAGTCGTATCCTTGATCCAAGTTTTAAGCTCTTCCCACTTTTTCTTCAGCCCTGACCAAAGAGAACTGATGATGTCCTTGCCGATTTTTACGAGGTCTACAGACTCCCCTCCTTCGAGCCCAAAGCCCTTTAACAGCGCATTCAGGAACGGGTTTACTATGTTTTTATTGACCCAGTCCCAAATGTTTCGCATAAAGTCTGAAATGCCTCTCAGAATCCCCACGATCACCTTAAAGCCGATGTCGAGCCAGGAGTCTTCCGGCTCAATGTTTATGTACTGCCTGAAGTAGTTGAGAATGTCTTCGGCGACGCCCTTTATAAACCCCGCGATAAAGGACACTGCCCCGGCTATTGCCGTTCCGAGGAGAGAGAAGATGGACTTGGCGATGTCTGCCCAGTCGAGTCCGGCGAGGAAGGCTTTAAGGTCTGTCCAAAGCTCCGCTCCGAGTCCGTGCCAATCTTTGGCCTCTATCCATCCTTTAATCTCGTCAAACCATCCCGTAAGATAGTCATGGATGGCACTTCCGAGTGCCTGGAAGTCAAGGTTTTCGACAAAACCGATGATGGTGTCGAAGATCGTCAGGAACTTCTGTGCGGCAAGGGCTCCCATGTCTGACCAGTTAATAGTCGTTAGAGCGTTGTTCACAAACTCGGAGATTTTTGCCCCAAGTTTTCTAGCATCGAAGCCCCTCAGGAATCCAAGGGAGAGCGCAACGGCATTGTTTATCTTTTCGCCTATCCACTTTCCCCATGATCCTGTCGGGAGGTTCGCTATGACATCGTTTAGCTTTGCTGCGATGGCGTCTCCGATAAGGGAGAAGTTCTGAGCTTCGATGGCAGCCTTGATGTTCTCTGTGAGCTGGTCGTAGGCTCCTGCCCCGGTATCCCACTCTTCGAAGTATCCACCTCCGCTCGTAGATGCCCCGCCTCCTGAAGGCGCATTTAAGATGTTCAGTTCGTCAAAACCGAATACCTGCTTCTTGAGGTCCTTGGCTGCGGATGCTGCTCCTGAGAGGTTGCCTCTAATTGCAGCAGAAAATGACGCCGCCCCTGTGAGCTTTGCGATGAAGAAGCCTATCTGATTTGCTATATTGGCAAACAGGTCGGCAAGCCTTACGAGCGCGGGAGTGACATAGTCTATGATGGGAGCGACCATCGCTGCCGTAGCGTTCTTGATGAGAAGTGCGCTCTCCTTAATGCGGTCGAGATTGGAGTTAAAGGCCGTCCCCATCCGCTGACTGTAGGCGTAGAGGTTCTCGACACCTTCCCTAAAGCCCCTGATGATGGAAGTGATAGCCGAACGGAGGATTCTGTAGGAGATGACCCTCTGAAACATCTTCCCGAAGCCTGATATCTGAGTACTAAGCTTCTCGAACCCTTTTGTGAAACCTTTAAACGGCGTAAGGAGCGAAGCCTTCGCGGCAGCCTTCGCCACTCCGCCGAGTTCGGTTCTTACCTTTTTCAGTTCTTCAAGGCCTGAGGTTTTAATTAGAAGGCCTAAAGTGATCTTCTCGTCTGCCATATTTCCTGTCCCATGCGAGCTTTAGGTCGGTAAGGCTGTCCTTTATCTTCTTGCGTTCCTTCTTGACGTCTACGGGCTTTTCGCGGATGTCGTGCGGGTCGCTCGGATATTTGGCCTTGCCTTTCATTATTCCTGCGAGTGCGGCGCACGAGGCTTCATAGATATAAAACCCCTGCCACCACGCCTCGCGGTTTTTCGCTTCGAGTGATAATTCGTATGCTTTCCTGTAAGAGACGGCGAGGTAAGGGTCATCATGCCAATACTGCTCTGCCGTCATGCCGTAGGTTAGATATATAGGGAACCAATCCCATAAAATCTTATTAACTGACGGTGCTACAGCCTCACCGTCATCCTCGGGTTTTTTGGTTTTCCCGTTTCGTTGAAGAGCGTCTTGTAAGGACTGCCATACAGCTCGATTAGCCTTTCGATGAGTTCTTTGCTGATGCCCCCAAGATCCTCGAACAACAGTCTGTCCGACTCGCTTTTCTTTATGTCAGGATGGTGCATTTTCAGCCCGTAGAAGAACAAAAGCGGGATTTGGGTAAGTATCTCTGTATCGACTTTTTCTGCGCTGAAACCGCCTTTTTCGGCGTCTGCGCAGGTCTTTCTGCTGAACTCTATAACGTACTCTTTCTCCTCAGGAGTGTTTTCATCAAATACGAGTCTGATGGGTTCTACTCTTTCCATACCGTTTCCTTTCAAAATTAGGGGAAGGTGTACCCTTCCCCTTCCATACCATTAAGCGCTGTGTGTGCTCCACCCTGCGATGTAGTTCGGGGTGAAATATGCTACATTCTCAAGAACGCCGTCTACTTCTGCGCCGCCGAAGCCGAGCTTGGACGGAACCGCTCTGAAGAAGAAACTCTCGTCATCGGGAATGTAGAATTCTACCCATAAAGCCTTGCCTGATGCGTTGGCAGTCTCCCACGCCTCATACATGGCGTCCCATGCGGTGCGGAAATCGGAATAGTGGTTGACCGTAAGGCCTATCGCTCCTCCGACGTCCTTAAGACCCGGGATGTATCTGTGGTACTCCGTCTCAGAGAGCGGAGTCACGTCAAGCATGTTCGGCTCGGGGTTGATCTCGGGAATGCTCTTGATGCCGGGGATCGCGGTGTATCCCGTAGTAGGTCTCGTCCCGGCAGTTGCTTCGATAGCATACTTTACGAGGATTCCCGCTGTTGAAAGTTCAAGTGCCATATCTACTTCTCCTTTTTGTCCTTGTCGTCCCTGGGGAGAGCGGCCTTGCAGTTAGGACACTGCCTATCAGAGCCGCGCACCTTGGTGTGACAGTACGGACATCTCCTGATTCTCTCGTCTGCCATTTAACTCCTCCTGTACATCTGATGGACTGTTACTCCATCTTTCATCCTTCCTTCTCCCACGATCGCTTCATAGTCTGCGTAAAGCCTTGTCCATGTGCGGTCGAGATTTGGGATAAACCCGTATCCCGTCCTCGTGAACTTCAGATCCTGCATTACTTCGTCTGCCGTATTTAGAAGCTCCTTGACTTCGCTCTTTGCGCCCTGAGACTTGTTCGAGTAGAACTCAAGACGGAACGTGACTCTTGCGTGATGCTCCCTCAGTGACCCGTCCAGAGTCTCTTCTAATGTGGAGTTGTCCAGCATTCTGATGTAGCATACGGGAGACTCCGCGTCCGTCCAGTTGTACTCGGACGTGACCTTGATACGCAGGGACTCAGATATGATGTCGATTATTTTGTTTTCAATGTCGATCATATGAACCCTTTCTCGGCAAGGTACTTGTCTTTAACGATGCTTAGAGCTTCTTTAGCGGCGGCTTTCTTGGCGTGGTACATGCAGTCGTTTGGAGGATTACCCCTCGTGATGCCTACTGTTCCGTGGTCAGTCGACTTCGGATAGCCTCCTGCGGTGTACTCCGTACCGGGGAACTCGTAGAAGCCCCATCTGTTTTGGTCGCCCTTATAGACTCCGTCGTGAGCCTGAGTCGGGGCAGGACCTTGGTATCTTGCAGGGACTTTCCCAAGTCCAGTCCCTCGCATCTTGCCCGTTCCGTACTCGATGTAGGGAGCAGCCTCGCCGTGTGCTTCTACATTCCACAGGTTGTCCGCTGTCTTCCTTACGGAGACTTCCACGTCATTTACGCCGTCGTACTGAGCTGAGTTATAGTTTCTCTGAGCTTCCTCTGCGGCGAACTCCGCTATCTCTCTTCCTGCGGCCTGAGTTATCCTTCTGATGCGCTTTGGTGCGTCATCTAAGGCGTTTAAGACCTTATTCAGCCCCGTAGCGGAGATTTTGAAGGATATCCTAGCCATTTACCTTCACCTCTTCGATGAGGTACAGGAGGGAGTTTACAGAATCCGCTTTACGTCTTACAACATAGTTGAAGTTGTCTGCATCCTCATTGGGTTCTACCCCTATCCAAAGCCGTGTGTCCTCCTTTATCGGGCAGGACTTGTCGGAGGTGCTTATTACTCTTTGGTATTCGTTTACGATGCCGAACACCTCCGTCATTGTCTCGCCTGTTGCTGCGGAGTAGTTGAGCTTTAATCTTTCAGGATCTGCGTAGTCATTCCCTCTCTCGCCCGTGAAATCCCCGTTGGAGTCGTAAATCTTCGAGTTTTCCTGATAAAGAGCGTAGTATACAGTTCTCTTGTTTCGGTTTAGGTCTCTCATACGATCTTCACTATCGGGATAACGTGGCTATGGATGTAGGCAAGCATGTCGGGGTACTTAAATGTCCTCGATATGCCGTTTTCATTGTGGGATGTCTGTTCTTCTGCGCCGGATATACTGTATCCCGCTATGACTGCCTGTATCTGAGTCTGCTCGTAGCGGGCAGGGACGTCTGTAACGTCTTCGGGGATGTCCCCGCCGTACATCCAGTGTAAAATCTCGTCTTTCGACATCGACAGATACTCTGACAGCACAACGGATTCATCCTCTCCGGCCCCGAGCAGTATGCTAAGTCTGTTAAGTTTTTCGCTGTCTGTCATTTTCTCTCCTACTTCTTCTTTTTCTTTGGCCTTTCGAATCTCACCTTCTCGATGAGCGGAGTGCTTCTGCGATTAGAGAAGGTCGAAAGCTCTGTCATGCGAGCTTCACTGACCTCGACGCCTTCACGAGGGAAGGTGTCCCCCTCGTGATAGACGTGTCCGTCAGATGAGTCGCAGAAATCTGCGATGACCTTCCACATACTAGGCCGCCGGAGTTACTGTCCTGGAGTAATAGGTCTTGCCGGAGACTACTGTGGTGTCGGTGGTGCGGAAATACTTGTCTCCGCTCTTCTCGTAGTACATCTGAGCTGCGGGGTTGCCGGAGGGGCTTACTACAGCAGTGAAGCTCTCAGAGCCGATGTCGATGACCGCGATGCCGTCGAGGTACTCCGCAAAGAGCACGAGCCCGAGGATGGCGAAGCACTCACTTACTGCGGTGCCGTAGTTGCCTTCAGTGTGGAAGCCGATGAGCGGGGTTACGCCTACGGTGGTGTAGACGAGGTCAGCCTTGGCGAAGTCGGAATCGCTCGGGTCTACATAGTAGAAGACTACGTTCTCGGCCGGGGTAGCGATGACCTTGCCCGGAGCAACTTCGTTATCCCCGCAGAGGAAGATGACTCTGTAGCCGAGGAAGTTCTGAATGTAGGTCATTCCGAACTGGGTCTGTACGGTGATCTCCGCTGCGCCGAGGTAGCTGTAGAAGTCGTTGATGTTGACGAAGCCTACAACTTCGGTCACATCGAGCTGAAGTGCCTTGAACTTAGCAAGGACGTTGCCCTTTGCTCTTGCGAGTGCCATCTGGAAGGTCCCGAACGCACCCGTGTTGGAGCCAGTCGCGAGATAGGTGTAGAACTTGTTCATAACCCTGGACTGGAGCTGGTTGAGGAATGCATTGTCGGTCTTGGCGACTGCTACGTCGTAGCCGTGGTTCTTGATGGCTTCGATGGAGACTGCCTTGGCGTACTTCTCGATGTCCATCTCGGCATAGGGGACTTCGCTTACAGTGGCGAGGCTGTAGGGGATCTCCTCACCTTCGCCTACGGAGTTTTCGAGGGTAACGGTGGCTACCTTGGACTTGAGCACGACGCCCGGAGTCTTTCTGATAGGACGGGATACTCCCATGATGTCCAGGAGGCCGTCCCAGTTAGCCTGGAATCTAGATACGAAGTCTACTTCACGGGCCGTTACGGCGACATTTGCTGTCTTGGTCAGATTGTCTTTTGCCATTTTTTCTCCTTTACTGGAACAGTTCTAAGTGTTCCGCTATTGCTTTCTGCCTTTCAACTGCGTCTCTGATCTTGAGTATCTCTTCTTTGGTCATAGCCTTTGACGGAGTCCCTTTGCCGTCAGGACTGCCCATGCCCTTCATGACTTCTGCCTTGATCTTCTTTTCGAGGGCTTCCTGATGCTTTTTGGCGTTTCCGAAGACCTTCTCCATGTCTCCCTCGGCGAGTGCGTTTGCCGTGTCGATGGCGAGTGCGTCGTCGTACCCAAGAGAGAGGTATTTTGCTTTGTTTTCCGCTATAAAGGTCTTCTTCTTCAGCTCGTCGTAGAGCTCCTGTAGCTGTGACTTTTCTGTCCGAAGGTCCTCGAGCTGTCTTTCCGCTTCAGAAAGGTTCTGATTCCCGGCCTTTTTGAGTTTGGAGTTTTCTGAGGAGACTTCGTCCAGCCTCTTCTTAAGCTTTGCCTTGTCGCTTCTCAGCGTCTCAAGCTCGGAATCGTCAAACTCGTACTCCGAAAGTGCAGTGATCTTTTCTTCGGGAGTCATGCTCTCGAATCCTTCGATAAGAGATGTGTCGATCTTCATAAAATTCTCCTTGCGATTTAAGTCTTCTCTGACTGGTGCGATTTAAGTCTTCTCTGACTTTCTTGCGATTAGGCTTCTCTGCCAACCTCTTGCGAGGATGTTGCTGTAATGTACGGAAGAGACATTCTGTACGCCTCTTCAGGGTCGGGGAACATATTTGAATAGATGAACGCCAGTTTCGGGTCTATCTTGCCGTTGTCCAGCATTGAGGTAAGTACCTGTGCCTTCGACTGGATGTTCTCATAGTTCCTTCGTGTGAATTTGATGTCTATGTCGCTTGCATTAAAGGTTGCGCCCTGAATGGTCTCGCATATCTTCTCGACCACCCGGAGAAACTGCCTTTCGGACTTCCGCCAAAGCATCTCCTGCTTCTTGGCTGCGCTCTCCGCAGCTTCCCAGCCGTCTCTGTAGATGACCGCTATGCCAGTGTCAGAGGTGGAAGAGCCGCCGTTACGGTTCGGCATCATGCAGATGGTCAGGACGGCGTTGTACATGTCGGCTTTTGCGACTTCCGTCTCGGACTGGTTAAGCTCCTGAGAGAGGATCTTTACGTCCTGCTCAAGGCCGTCCATCCGCTTTAAGGGAAGTAGCCCCGACTGCATTATCTTTCCCGCTGTTACGTCTTCCTCGAACTCTACGTTGAAGCAGACCACAAGAGACTGGATGAACTGCTCTATACCGTCTACCCTGTTCGAGTCGACCGTGTTTATCGCGTCCAAGAGGGTGATTACGGGCTCGAACGCCCCAAGACGGGCAGAGTTTGCCGGATACTCTATAATCGGGATGAGCTCTATCGGATTCGACGCTACGGAAATGTCCTCTCCTACTACCTTGAAGACCAATTTTTCCGTGTAGCAGGTATAGTGTGTGTCTCCCTCGGAATCGACTACCTGATAGACCCCGAGCATAGGTCTTTTATCAATGCCCGAGGAGTAAACGACGAATGCCTGTCTGGGGTCTATCGAGTAGGCGACGAAAGGAGTGTCGTCATCAGTGGGGAATGCGCCTCTATACCCTGTTCCGCATATCATCTGCCACGTCGCAAGGTCCTCGTCTTGGGATTCCTTGTCACGAAGAAGCATCATGTCGTTAAGGCGGTTTATTACCTCAGTGTCGGCTGCGCCCCTCCCTACATACTGGATGGGCTCTCCTACCAGGTATCCGACCTTGAAGTCCACGATCTCCTTGGCACGGTTTTCCACTATCATGTTGTTTATCTCGGGACGGATCTCTTTTATCCGCTCCAGGATAGGCTGCTTGCCTTTGTAGTAGTTCCACAGGTACTCGATCTCGGTTACGTTCTGCTCGTGGACCTTAGAGGCTTCGTCAAGGACATCTAAAATGTTGTCCTTCCCTATCTCCTCTACGTCCGTGAATATCTGTGTTCGTCCGAATAAGTTGTCCATGATCCTCCAAAAAGAAAAAGCGGGCTCCTAAAAGCCCACTCGTTTTGGCTGTCCCTCCGGCTCACTCATTTTCCCGAAGGCCGTCTCTTATTCTCAGCTTTCGCTTGATGCTTACTACCGTCAGTTGGTGATGATTTGACCCGTGCTCTATCTTTACCTCAGCCGCGCCGTTTTCGTTTACTATCTCGTTTATCGCTTCGATTATGCTTGGGTGCTCTCTGATGTCTATCAAGGGGAAAGGCCGGAGTTTTGCCCCTCCGGCAAGGCTTTCACAAATAGGATGGTGAGGTGCTATCTACAATATATAGCATTTATTTTTCCAATTTCAGCCGTTCTTCGCCATTTTTTACAGTCCGAACCGCCTTCGGTCGAGTATTTCCACCTTTGGCAGGTAAAATCCCCTCGCAAACTGCGCATACTGCGCCATCCCGTCGGGTACGTCGTCGTGCTTGTTACGGCCTGTTTGCGTGTATGAGCATAATTTGTCTATGGCGAGCTTGTACATCGACCCTCTCTCTATCACCGAAGGGTCTTTGAACAGGCAATGCTGTTTTACCCACGTCGATTCCACGATGATTTTCGTCTCTTTATTGGCAGTCGTTCTCTTCTTTGTAATATGCGTACTGCCATTCCTCTTATTTACAAGCTCCTGCACCTTGTCCGCCGTCCTTCCGCCAGCGGAATTTGACTCAAACTGCGCTCTTTGGACGTGATTCCTCACAAGAGCCTCCGCGCACAGCCCGTCAGTTACGCTCGGGCCTTGATTTGAACATACAATGTCTTCTATGTAGTGGTCTTCCCCGTATACATACCCTATCGGCATAAAAGTATCATCCCCTCCGCCTTCTGCCGTGTCGCATACCGCGATTATTGCGTCAGGCTCTCCCTTGGGGAGCTCATAATACCGCCTGAGATCGCCCGGATGGTACAAAAGCCCTTCCCTCTCCAACGGCTCGTTCATGTATAAAGCCCTGAAAGAATATTCGTCCATCGAATCCCTCAGGTCCTCGTACATCTTAGTCGTAAACCCTTCGCTTCCCCCGTAATCGAAGTTCGACTCCCCATTCTCATCTAAGGCAGGGACCTTCACAAACTCCGCTCTCTCGTCATTCTCGTGCGCAAGCTCAAGCCTCCCGATGATGTCGTGTACGCTCCACCTTGTCGCTATATGCAGCTCCTTGCAGTTTCCCTGCTTCCTCTGCTTTAAGTCTACAGTGTACTTCTGCCACTTGGAGTCCAGCCGCTCCTTCGATAAGGCCTCCTCGATGCCCTCGATTAAATCGTCGCAGTACAGCAACCTCATCGCCCTCACCTTACCTGCATTCCCCGCTCCGATAGAACTAAACTGCAAAGTAGAAAACCTCTGCCGCTTGTCTATGTCTATCCGAAGATCCTTCGCGTTCGTTCCCGCTACGCCGTGCCCTTCAAATATCTCTCCCCACCTGTATTCGTCACTCTTCAGCTCCCTTAAACATTCCTCATACGCTCCCTGCAAAAATGAGGTGTTATGCGAGGAGGCTAAAATGGCTTCGCTCGGATGCCGACCCGCAAGCCAGGTTAAATATAAAAGCGCAAGTCCTGTGTTATGCGTCGGGAGCATCGTGTGTCCCGCAAGATACATCCCATCTTCCACCGTAATGCAGTTTCCCTCTACTGGCTCGACCTTCGTAATGCTCTTTATGGCAAGGGCTCTCTGCATCGCAAAGGACTTTAACTGCTTCCTTTTAAGTCTGCATGGAATGTACATGTCAGGTGAAAACGACACTGTCCATACAGGCTTCTTGCCGACTATCCCAAATGATGATGTGTGCGGAGCCTGTTCTCTTACACTCGCCCTCCATCCAAACGTGGATATAAGGCGCACCATTCCATCTCTTAACGCTTCTGCTGTGGTCGAAAAGATGTACTTCTGCCCGCTTAGAGTCCCGTCCGTGTCGAGCATCCCCGCCAATAGTTCAAGCCTCTGCTCTATAGACGCCGTCAAATACTCTTCGGGGACGTACTTCTCGACCCTGCGCCCGTCATAACAAAGACCGTATTCGTGGAGAGCTTTCCTGAGACCGTCAAAGGATACCTTTAATACCCCTGTGGTCTTGTGGATGTTTATGTTCCTGATCGGATACCCATCCTTCTCTATGCTCTTTATGATGGCAAAGTCGCTTTCGGGGTCTGTGATGCAGGGGGCTTCGTTCGTTCCGTCCCCAAGCCACGCACCAAACGTGTATGGCTCGACTCCGAGCTTCTTCTCCTCGCCTAGAACAGGGGCCTTCCTTGGAAGCTGAAAAATGTACCGATGCCCTCTCCCTGCTCCTCCTGTGTCGAGCTTTCTGCTTTCGATGGTTTTCGTCTCGAGAAGCCTTTCCTTGCGTTGCCCTCTGTCATGCACAAGCCATTCGTGGTTCTCGTGGCAAATGATCTTCTCTCCGTTCGTGAACTCGACCATCCTGTCCAACATGCACTTCGGCCTCACCGCAAGAACTTTCTTGAACTGACCGTCCAGGCCGATGACTTCGTCCCCGACTTCTATGTCTCCGTGCCTCTTCCATCCTCTGCGGGTCAGTATCGGCGTGTCGTTTGCGAGTGCTTTGCCTGTCCCCGGAGGCATCGAGATGCAGAGTAAATCAGTTTCCCCGTCTTCGAGCCTCTGAAGGGCATCTACTACCCTCTTTAAACCCTTCCTCCTCGGGAGATAAAACTTCTTCCCCCTCTCCCATTCCATCGCTATCAAATAGTCCTCAAACCTGTCCCGCGCAGTGAACGTATAACTCCTCTTAAGAAGCTCCGCCTCCTCTTCCCCTATCCCTTTCCTCATCTCCCGCCGGAACTCAAGCATCTCTTCTCGGGATTCTTTCCACAAGGCGCAGCACATCTCATACCACTCCTCTTTCTTCCCCGCTCTTTTAAACCGCTCTATCGCTTCTCTCTCGTTCATATACCCCTCCAAAAAAGAAAATGAGGCCCTAGCAGCCTCATTCCCTTCGCCTTTCGGCGGTGTCAAAAGGAAACACCAAAAGAGGTGTCCGTACCTACTTTACCATCTTCCCCCTAAAGACTCAATCCCTCTTTATGAATTTCGCCTTCACTTCGTACCCTAAGGCGTGGACTAAGTCAACATACCTCTTGTTCAAAGTCCCGTGACTTAAATACTTCGCTATCTGCTGCTGAGCTACCCCCATCTCTTCACTCATAGAAACCTTCGTCCGCCCCTCTCGCCTGAATAACTCTTCGGCAGCTCCCTTCAGGTCTAATCCTACAGGCTCTCCCTCTAATGGGACGTACTCTATCTGGATGTCGTAGCCCAACCTCTCCACGACTTCTACATACCGCTTCGTGATGGATGCTTGGTAACTCGTTATGTATAAGTTCTCAGGAGTTACCCCAAATTCCTCCGCTATAGGCTTTATCGCTTTCCCACTTTCATGCATTAGCCTCTTTATATCCCACTTGAAATCATTCTTTACCATTTAGCACCTCCGTTTGTTTGTATTTTACACCACTTTCGTTTAAAGTCAACCCTTTTTATTTATTTTCGGTATTTGTGGGGGTCACAAGCCCTTCCCTGGTGCCTGGTATCCCCCCGGGGGATCTGCGCAGCGCGCGCCGGATCTGGATTTGGTGAAAATTTAAAATAAAATTATTTAAAATTTTAAATAAAATCTATTGACTTTAAATAAAAACGGTGTATAATAATAATTGTCAAAAGGAAATACACACCGAACACCGAAAGGAGCACAAAATGAAAACTACACTTAAGGACATAAGAGAATATGCCAGGATGGCAAGCGTAAAGGATGTTACAAACTACAGCGGGGATCTTTACGAGATCGCAAGACGCGCAACCGAAACTGTGGTCTATAGCGCGGGGATGTACGGAATTAACGGAGTTGTGAAACGTGACCCGCAGACCGGGGAAATGTTCGCCGTAACCACAAGAAATAGCAATCTGTTTATCATGATCTAAGGGGGACACCATGAACACCAACGAAATCAAGAAATCACTTACACGCCGCGCGGCACTCGCCGCCAAGCTCGCAGCCATCAAGGCAGAGATCGAATCAATAGACGAGACAGTCAAGGCCAGCCTTGAATATCAGGACGACGCTTACATTATAGGATCATTCAAAGTCTACTACAAGCAGACCACGACCACGAGACTCGATCAGGCTTTCCTTAAGGAACACGAGCCCGCAGCGTATAACAGATCACTTGTCACCAAGACCAGCGTATATTACGCGGTAAAGTAAATAACCAGTGCCACGCCGGGGGCCTTGTACCCGGCAAGGGGGGCGAAATGGTATACACTAAAGCCGAAATAGTCGACCAGTCCAAGGGGACATATCAGGAGATGGATTTTCTCCGGCACATAATGGATGTGCAGTACGAGGACGAAAACGGGGCTATCCTGTACAATCCAGTCTTCAGGGAAAAGTTATACATCAGCTTTGAAAAACTCGCTTAAAACGGCGAATAGGAGGGTATAATGAGGATTATATTACACGCAACGAACAGAGAACGAATCGAAATCGAAACACCGTTCACAAGCTATCAGGATCTTGCGATGAGATACCTTGACCGCCCGATAAAATTCAGCCTTGCGGATAAGGTAGAGACCATCAGGGCCATAGAACTAAAGCCGGAAACGCTCGAGGACGTAAAGGCTATAACCCGGAAGGTCGGGGACTTCACCAGGAGAGCCAAGAGGATCTACAGCATCAGCGAAAAGACAATGGAACGCTGCGAGCTCTACAACAAATTCAGGATAACGGAAACGTGCCAAGGGGGATTTTCCCCAATCACATGGGTGCATGACCACGCGCTAATTATGGAGGCATAGAAAATGAGAATCGACAGACAGATCACCACCGCATCAGGAACTATTGAGACCTACACTTACCCGCTTATCACTAGAATGATATCTTCACCACACACTCTAATAGCAGGGACCACAGGCGCAGGAAAGTCTGTTCTCCTCAACGCAGTAATGTTTGACCTCATCACGAGGGACGCAAAGTTTATCTTTATCGACCTCAAACGGGTAGAGATGGCAAAGTACAAGAACCACGCCAAAACTCTCTACTACGCCACCGAACCGCAGCAAGCGAGAGAAGCTCTCGGATATGCGCTCGAGGTCATGGAAAACAGATACAAGTCAATGACCGGGACCCACTACAACGGCACAGCTTTATATGTGGTAGTCGACGAGCTCGCAGACCTTGCGTCAGACAAGAAAGTCTTAGATCAGCTTGTCAGGCTCGGCAGACTCGGAAGAGCTGCAGAAGTCCACATGATATGCGCCACGCAGGACCCGTCGAGGAGGACGCTCAAGGCCCAGCTTATGCAGAATTTCACGTGCTGCGTAGCTCTCAGATGCAAGACCGCTATAGAGTCCAGGCAGATTACAGGATTCCCCGGGGCGGAAAGCCTCCCCAAGTACGGCAAGGGCTACATATGGGACGCAGACGGCTACGAGAAAGTAGACATCCCCATGATCCCCGACGAGGACCTCGAGCTTATCATATCAGCCACCAATGCCAAACCTGTAAAAACGGCTCCCGCTCCAAGGGTCAGATACGAGAGATTCCAGGAGAGACCCTCCACCTTAGAGAGAATCGCAAGGGTCATCTTCCCGAACCTCTTCCCCGAAGAGTAGAAAAGAAGAACCCCCGCCGTGGCGGGGGATTTTTTATTGCCCTCTATCTGAAATTATTTCGGCGTTTTTCGACCGCCCCTTGATACTTCCTCGGAGATTTTGGACACTTTTGGCATTTCCTGTCAGCCCATTCCGAACTTTCTTCGGAAATCAGCCCTTCTCGCCGAAACTATTTTCTGCTCGACTCGCCCTTATTTCGGCCTATCCGACCTTTTTCGACGAGCTCAAGGCTCTTAGAGGGGCATCAGCCGTCCTAATCAGCCCCAAACAGAAAATATTAAGGCGTTTTTAGGGGTATCTGAGATACTTCCTCGGTATTTTCCCGCACTCGGTCGCTCCATCTCCGAAGTATTTGCGGAAAATCGCCCTTTTCACCGAAAGCCTTTACTCCTCGGGGAGCTCCTCAGCAAGCTGCATCAGCTCCTTTGCGGTCCTCTCTTCCGTCTTAGGTTTGATCGTCATCTCCTGCTCATCTTTCATGCCATAGTAGTTCTTAGAGCGGAATATGTACGTTACCGGGTTAAGCTTGCCTTCCACTACTAATTCAGCGTCGTAGGCCGCTATGGTCTCCTTCAATTTTTTCATAAAGTCAACGGTGAGGGGGCCCCGCTTCTCCCCCGTTTCCCAATTCCACAGCGTTTGTCTAGTCGTGCCGAGGACTAGAGCGGTCTTCTCCCAGGTAGGTCTAGTACCGTTAACCAGGCATTCATTAAAATAGACGTCCAGTCTTTGGAGGGCGTCTTCTTCAGATTTGACTATCGGGGTACGGAGGTAAGGGATTACGGACTTAAGAGCTCTGCGGTTAGCTTCGAGGCGTTCCTCTTCTTTAAGGTCCGTCTGGCCTCCGTTGGTTATGGGAGAGAACTTGTGTATGATAGGGGCGTTTGGGTTTTCGCCTTTAGGCATAGGATCTTTCTCCTTCGAATACGAGTACGAGAGTGGTATGTTCATCATCAGCCCATCTGCTGCCGACGTAAGAAGAGTCAGGAATGCGGGTCTGAGCGTCTTTGGTTACGGGAGCGATCAGAGAGCCCCATTCGCCGTCTACCTCGTAGGTCAGGGTATAGACCGGGACGGTATAGGATATGGGGTCGCCCGGGGCTATGTTATGAGTCTGTTGGGACTCTACTAAAGAGATAAATTTATATGTCATATAACCTCCAAATTCGAAAGGTCATTGTTTTGAGGGTTGCCGTCTATGTGTTTGACTCTGCCTTCTCCAAGGAAGGCTCTTGCTATCAAACTTGCCAAAGTGAAGTTCCGATTAAGGTAGCCTCTTAAATGGATCATGACTTCTCCCTTAGGGGAGATGTAAGGAGTGAGGAGCCTGTTTGTCCTTACGTTCCTCACCTTTCCCAGGGAGGAGACTTCGTACTGTCCTCTTGAGCCGTCAATAGGTCTCCAAGTATCCCTGTCACGAGATAGATCCCCATTGGGACTATCACGGGAGCCATCTGTACCCAGTACGGGATGGGAGCTCCGAGCGTTCTTAGAAAGAATAAAACTATAGCTATCCTCATACATTTTTACCTCACAGTCGTTGAAATTTCAAGGGTTTTAGCGGATTTTACAGGGCAAATTCATCTTATCGTCACCCCTATAGTTTCTTTGATGATGTCTTTTACTTTGTTAATGGTCAGCAGATGCTCGTTCACGGCTCCGGCGTATCTGTCCAGCCTTACGGCAAAGGCCTCTATATCGTCCTCTGTCCAGTCGAACTCGTCCATGCAGACCGCCACGAACATCACGATAGCGTCCCATGTAGCGTCATTGACTATTTTGTTTTTCTGCGCTCTTGTTATAGTGAGCGGCTTTTTTTTAGACTTACTTCCCATGAGCTGCACACAACGCCATCAGGATCACTCCAACGCCAACACCGAACATAAACCACAAGACTTTCATAATCCCACCTCCATCGCATCCAACGCGTTGAGTGCGTTGGAATCGCTTGCCTCTATGACCGTGGGCGCAAGAGACAAGTCTATAAGCTCTATACACTTGGTTTCTGCCGTCCTGTCTGTACTGCCCCAGATCCACTTGTCGTAGAGAAGGTCTGCATCCACAAGCCGTCCATGCGACGGGACGGGGACGAGAGGGCAATCATAAAAGGAAAAAGCATTGAATGGACAATCATTTTCGTTATATCCGTCAAAGTGCTTTGCTAATTCGCAATCTCCACAGCTCTTCGGCATCTCCATGCCCTTAATCAGTATGTCAGCCATCTTGTTCACCATCCATTCTTGCGCCGCAAACGTAACAGAAATTCCGACCGTCTACCCAATCCTCGTACGGTATATTGCTCGGAACAATAAAGGTTTTTCTGCATTCGGAACACCTTATAAGTCTGCAATCAGGCGCATCTAATGGATTTTCCTCAATCCACCGCCCGCGTCTTACAGGCGCAACGTCTGCGGACGGCAAAGCCTCTAAAACATATCGCACGTCAAGTCTGTCGATCAGAGCCGCATCATACTCTGTATCAACCGTGTGTATTGCGTAGACATCCTTTATAGCCGCCTGTCTGCTGATTAAATCATTCATCCTATTCACCTCCGTAGGGTTCGGGGAGAGGCATCCATGCAATGCACTCAATGGCTTCGTCAAATTCTTCGGAATCATATCGACCATATTCTGCAAGCATGTCTTCCGTAGTGCTTGAGTACCAGTACCATTTACCATTCTTGTAACAAGCAGTTCCCGTGAAGTGTTTCCCGACAATGTACTGATAGTACGATTTAGGGTCTGTATTCTTCCATGTGACAATCACAGGTCTTATGTCTTCTGGCAACCTCTCACTTACTGGAATCCACTCACTCATGTTCGACCTCCTCTAAGACTTTAAAGATGTTTGACAGGTCAACATGACGGCCTGTTGGCTCTAATTCATCAAGAGAAAAATTATATCCTTTACCAGTATTCGCCCAAAGCTGATAATTTCCTAACGGATTTATAAAGCCTGTAATAACCCCGACTATCGTGCTGTCCCTAAGCCTCACCACGTCTCCGGCTATCGGTTCCCACTGGCCTCTTTTCTTCCATGCCTCAAAAGCCGCTCTCGCTTCGGCGTAGGTATCGAACTTCTCCCATACGTTGCCGTACCCTATGGACTTGTCTGTGTCTGTATCCCACGCTCTCTCAGGAGTGTTTGGCGTTACCGTATTACTTATGAACGTCCATACTTCTTCAGCCTTTTGACTTCCTTCTGAAAGCCCTGTCTCATAGGCTTCTTTTATCAGGCTTTCAACACTCCGCGTAACATCTACCGCCGCATCAGCACTAATTCCCATCTTCTACCTCCGTAATTGTTACTTCCACCCTGTTGGACTCGCCTATCTCAAACGAATCCGTAAAACCTTTTACATGAGACCAGTTGTCGTTCTCTAACAGCCCCGACTTGACCATGCCATCTAAGATGAACTTCTTCGCGAAAGCTATGTTGTCCAGGTCCCGTCTTTTGTTGGCCTCTATCCACCGAAAATCGACCGTTACAGGCGTTTTTATGCGGACATTGGGTAAATCCCTCATGACGGAGAAAATGACCACGTTTTCGGCCTTTTTTTTCATTGTTGCCCCTGCGTACTGATTTGACCTGTTCGCCGCAGTGTATTCGTTTAAGCTCGGCATTTTCCCATAGATGATAAACTTCACTTCTTCTTCCTCAACGATTCCCTGTAAGTCCGTTCCATAAAGGCGTATGAGGCCTTTCTTCCCTCGTCTTTTCTGTTCAGATTGACATTTCTCCTTGCCTGTGCGAACTCGATGTACTCCTCGCAGGAGCTATGGCATCCGACATATCGTTTTTCGCAGTTCCAACACGGGCTTTTTCTAAACTTCGTATCCATTTAACTTACTTAGTTCTAACGGCGTTAGCGTCTCTATACCCTGTGCCTTGCACTCCTCGATCAGTCTGTCTATCAGTGCTGACATTTGCTTAGTGTCGTAGACGGATGACCCGTAATACAGGATCAAATTGACGCATCCTTTTAGCTTGCTCGGCATCTCATCGACTTGCCAGCCGACACCTCGCTTTTCCCATTCTCGCTTCATCGTCTCGGCGGCCTCTTGCTTGATACAGACCATAGTTGAAACGCCTCCGATATCCTTGATTGCGTTTCGGTACACGTCTGTTTTATCAGTGCGTAGCTTCTGAGCCAGCTTGTCTATCAGCACCCAAGCATACCCGTTGGCATCAAGACTTCGTTTTTTCTTCTCAGGCCACCAGTCAATTTCATACGGATGATTCTCAGGATCGGCACTCGCTTCTAAGACTTTATCTGCGATTGCTCGTCTGTCTCCCTCGACCACACTTACGATTTTGACCCGACCGCCCGGAGCAGACGTCATTGATATTTCACATATCCGCATCTTCAAGTTCCCTATTTGACCTCCCACGGCTTTACTGCTGTGGTATCTGTGTACTCCGCTGGCTTGTTAATCAGCAGGCCTCCGTTATAGTCAACATCCATCACTTCGTACTCGCATCCCTCATAGACAACCTTTTCGCCAATCCACTTGGTCTTCATCTCGGATATCCATTGCTTATAATCACGCTCAAAATCCATATAACCCATTTGACCTCCTAAAATGGAATATCCTCTTCTAACCTCGAAAACCCTGACGGCACATCATTGGCACTCGGCCTTGTGTTCAGCGTGTCCGCTGGCGTCATTCGGTCAACGTCCTCTTTTTCGCCCCACTCAAGGTACTCTATCCTGTCTGCCAATACCTCGGTGGTATAGACCTTATGCCCGTCCTTCTCGTAACTCCCCGTCTGGAGTCTTCCGATGATCCCGACTAACTGCCCTTTGTAGCAGTATTTTTCGCAGTTCTCAGCGGCTTTTCCAAAGCACAGTATGTTCGGGAAATCCGCTCCACGCTCTTTTCCGTCCTTATCCTTGCCTCGGTCAATAGCGATTGAAAACCTCGCTATCGCCATGCCTGACTGCTGACCGTATCTTACTTCCGGATCACGTGTGATCCGACCTATCAGATTTACGTTATTCATCCTCTAAACTCTCCTCAAACTCTAAGTGCATCTTCTTGCACCAATCGCACTCTTGTTTGCTATAACCTCTTGTGCAGTTCTCGCAGTAAGGCGGGTCGTATTCGTTAAACGGTTCTCCATCGCTGTACCAACTCATTCCTTAACCTCTCGATCAATTTACATTCAGCGCATTTTTCGTAATCATCATAGAACGCGCAATCTTCACATTCGGGCTTGTCGTACAGCCCCTGTTCCCAAACCTCTAAAGCGTCACTCCCGTTCATGTTTTCTCCTTGTAGAACGCACAGTTCTCACTGTCTTTAGTCTCTGTCAGTATCCCACACGACCCTCTGTCGTTGGCGAAACAGTCCTCTCTAGGACACTTAGGCCATGTCGGGTCGGGGTATTTGTGATAAACCACTAAGTTTTCGTCCCATCCAGGGTACATGAGCTGTAGATACTCTCTGACGTAGTGTCTTATCTCGTTGCGGGATCTTTTGTTTGACCCCGAGTCCATTGTTCTGTGGCACTTTACGCACAGGCACACGAGGTTTTCGGGAATTCCTTTCCCCATGCTCCCCCTGCTTACGAAGTGCGCAAGTTCGATGTCGTGAGGACTCCCGCAGAAGATGCAGCATGGTGCGCCGTTCATTGAGTCTCTCTCAAGGACCTTTCGCCTTACTGTTGCGCTTATGTCTGTCGGTCTCACTTTGTTGCCCTCAGTCTGTTCATTGCGTTGTTCCACTGCCCCATATTCATCTCCGCTGCGGTCTTGAGTCCGTATGCGTCGAGCACCTTCTGAAGCGGAACGCCGTGTTCATCACAGGACTTGAAGAGTGCTGTTACATGAGACTCGCTTACAGGGTCTCCTGACGGGTCATGGCCGGAGTCCTCGGGGAAGGGCGGGACCTCAGTCTTTTCACTCTTGCCCTTCTTCTTGTACCGCTCTTCGGGGCTTGGCTCCTTGTCGGGGTCGTCTCCTGTGGAGATTTTGTACGCCTTCATGAGTGCGTACTTGTCGGCATAGGTCATCGCCTTCCCGTCTCCCTTGTCTCCCGAGTCCATCCCCACCGCATAAGACGTGATGTCGATGTAATCCTCCGGCTTTGCGATGTCCACGAACCTGTATACTGTCTTCAGCTTCGTGTAAAACGTGGTCTTTATCTTCCCATCATAGCCTTCGCTTTCAAGCTTCTCGGACTCCACAAGCTCCCTTGCGACTGGATACGAGTAGATCCCGTACTTCACTTCGATCGGCTTGACGGCGTCGATAATGTCTCGCTCTGAGACCGCTTTGTAGCTCTTTCCTCGCCCGGCCTCTATGTTGAGGTTTTTGGCAACTACTCCAATCTCCTCAGTAGCCTTGAGCATCTTTTCGTAAATGTTCATTCGCACCTCCTAAAACTCTATATCGTTTGCGGGTATGTACCCGTCTTTTAGCTCATGCTGTAATACTGCATTGCAGTTCGGGCATCGTATCTGCCCTCGTTCTTTCGGGTCGTATCTCCCGTGTCCGCTGTCCCAGGGGAGGTCGCATAACGTGCATCTCCATGTTCCCTTTCCCCCGTCATATGATCCCGAAGCGGCTATTATCATCGCCATGCTCGGGAGCCTGTCGAAACGCCCTCGTCTGATGGCCTTCATGTACCCGTCTAGGACGTCTTTGTCTTCGAGCTCCGCTAAAGCCTCCATGTATCCGTCTACGGTCTCCTGCGGAGGGACTCCGTCCGTTTCGAGTCTGAATGCTCTCCCGAAGAACCTCTTCTGAAACCCTATAAGCTTCCTCACCCCGTCTAAGGTCATCGCATCTCCTCCATCCTGTGCCAGAACTCGTCATCGAAGAATCCTTCCTGACTGTCGGCCTCGTCTTCCCACCTTCTTCCGTTCAGCCATGTCGCAGGATACGGGATGAACTGTCCGGCATCCTTCACCCATTCCTTGGTCCCTTTCTGCTGCTCAACGGCACTGAGCATCATCTCTATGAGCTCGTCACTGGGATTAAGCTTCTCCCATGCCTTTAAGGCTGCCCCTTTGCCCTTTTTCTTTGGGTATGCTGCCCAAAACTTGTCGAACTTCTCCGCTCGTCCCTTGGATGAGCATATATATATATTTTTTTGACATTCTTCTTTCTTTTCTTTGCTTCTTTCTTTTCTTTCTTCTTTAAATCCTGTCAACATCCTGTCAACATCCTGCGAAGTCGATGCCAACTTCCTGTCATCTTCCAAACTCGAACTTTGATATGATGCGTAATTTTCAACGGTTATAAGCTGCGATTTTCCTGCGATTTTTCTGCTAATTTCGCCCGTTTTTTCGAGTCGCTTTAGAGAAGTCCTGATTTTGCTTACTGTTAGGCCTGTCTTACGGGAGAGGGCGTCGTATGTTGTGATGACCTGCCCTCTCCTCACATCAAGTCCTTTGAACTTACCGTCCTCCCAATTAGCCATGAGTAGAAGGGCGAGGAACAGATGCGTCGTGTCGGAAGAGGAGAACCATTCCCAGTTCAGCATCCTTCGGGCGATCTTGATGTACCCTTCGTCATACATTTATTTTCATCTGCCCTCCGTTGCTCTCTCTCATTCTCTTAGCGGTGGCTAACGCCTTGTACGCTCTTGAGAGATACTCCCTTTCGAAGTCTCTGTATTCTTCGTCAGTCCTTGCGAGGTAGTATCCAGGAGCACCTCCTCCCGAGCAGACCCTTACGCCGCTTCTCCTAAGGTCTTCTATGATGCCTCGGCAGGTCCTGTCGGGGAGCTTGAGCCTGAATACAAGGTCTCTTCTCGTTAGTCGCTCCCCGTCCTTAAGGTCTAAAAGCATTTCGTAGGCTACAGCCGTTTTTTCGCCGATTTGAGCGTCTAACTCATCGCACTCGATAAACTTATCGACGTTGATGTTTTCTTCGCTCTGTGGGGCGATTTTTGCCCTCAAATCATCCATAAAAGTCCCTCTCCTCCGCTCTGTCGAACATAAGCCTTACTACGTCCGCATATTCCTTATCGTGCCAATCGATTTTCTCGAAGGCATCCTCGAAGGCTCGGTCTATCGCCTCTCCGCAGGTCTTGCAGAAGTGCGTTCCGTCCTCTCTTACGGGGCCTCCGCAGAGAGCGCACGTTTCGAGAGCTATGAGATACTCACTGTCACACATCGGGCAGGAGCTTATATCCCCTTCCCACACCCTTCCGCAGTCCATGCATTCGAAATAGTTACTCATCTCCGAACCTCTTCTTAGTCACTGCGATGCAGAAGTCTTCTACCTCGCTTGCCCATACGGCTTTGCCCCCGCATTTTTCGAAGGCTAAAGGGAAGCCTCCTATGCCATCGAACAGACTGCCCATCGTGACAGGCCTTTCGTACTGGGCGCATATTCTCCTTGCGAGATACTCCCAAAACGGCATCGCTACCGAGTTGCCGAGGGCTTTGTACTTTGCGCTGTCAGACTCCTTATGGATTTTGCCTTTTTCGTCCGTCCAGTCTCCGATGTCCACCCATCCATCCGGGAATCCTTGGAGCCTTGTGCATTCAAGAGGTGTGAGCCGTCTTACTGTAGTTTCCATGTCATACCCCCCCCCCCGATTAGTGTCGGCGGATCTTTGTAGTCTGTCGCAACCAACGTCCCCGCCTGTTCGGGTGTTGCCATTGTGTGGTAACTGGCTTTGCTTGTCGAATAAACCATCATCTATCACCAACATATCGTTGTATGCGTCCTGTCCGTTGTAGCTTCCTGCGTGAGCTCCCGGACTAAGTGTCCCTGTCACCTTTTGGATCACCAGTACCTCAGACCCCCCCCGTATGACCCTGACATTGCCCTGAGTGTTACAGATACAGAGTCTTCGTGCCATTCATAGAATCTCTTCTCGGTGAATGTCTTCATTCGTCACCACAATATTCGTCATGTCTGTGGGGCGGTTTTCGTGGTCTCCCACTATGGCAAATGCTATACCCCCCCCTATTGCTCCATCTGCCTTGTAATTTAGCACTATCGGAGGATGCCCGTGGTCTTGAGCCCTTAAAGTGGCGGTTACGTT
>Ga0256405_10003099_pt1 | contig 35511 bp, 40 predicted proteins | sample RumenRJG_02DNA_FD_189096 | JGI IMG/M metagenome (GOLD analysis project Ga0256405, IMG submission 189096) | Bovine rumen microbial communities from Lethbridge, Alberta, Canada - RJG_02 | ecosystem: Host-associated > Mammals > Digestive system > Stomach > Rumen | place: Canada: Alberta...
AGAATACCAAAAGCTTGTAGAAGATTGGATATTATTTTACAACACAGATAGATTAAAGTCAAAAAACTCAAGAAATTAATCTTGAGTCTTCTTTTTTTGTGTGAACTATTTGGGGTTCACTTCATTTTAAGTCTTATATTTGTATTGATTTTAGATAATCTTTTGAATATCCTGTTGTTCTTGAAATTATGTCTAGTGGAATTCTTTCTTTAAGAAGTGAAATTGCGGTTTCATTTTTTGTCAATTCAATTCCTTGTTCTAATCCTTGTTTAATGCCTAATTCTTTTGCGTCAATTATTCTTGATTTAGTTAGTTTTTCTTGATCTTCTTCTGTACTCATGAATTTATATATTGTTGAGTCATCATTGTATTTTTTAATTAAGTCTATTGTTTTTTTCATTTCTGGATCGTACCTTTCTAATAATTCTAATTCTTCTTTATTACAGTCAAATATTATTAAGTGAGAATATTTTTTAATTAACTTGTTGTTATCAGTATATAATAATTTTTTGTATTTGGCAATATTAAATTCATAAAAACTTATATTGTTTATAAATTTGTGATTATAATATTCTCCTTTAACATAATTAATTTCTTTGTTATAGTTTTCTGATATATTGGAGCAAAAATTAATTTGTGTACATTTTATTTGTTTAGTATATTTTTCACCTTTTTTTACAATGTTTGAGTATATATTTGACATGTATGCGAAGTTTCTCATTTTTGTATATTCATCATATGTGTTGTTGTATTCTATGTTGATTATTTCATTGTCTATTTTTACTAATAAATCAACTATTTTGGTTTTTATATTTATATTTTCTTTTGTTAATTCTTGTTTCATTAGTTCTATTATTTTTTCTTCATTTATTGGTTTATTATCTTGTCCATTTCTTATGTCAAATTTATTTATTTTTCTTTTAAGTATTCTTTCTAGGAATAGTTTTAATATGTCTTTGTGTGATAAAACTAATTTCATCATTCCGTCGTTTGATAGTTTTTTGAATTCTTGCATTTTTTCCTCCTATAAATATCATACGACGTTAATGAAAAAGTTCCTTAAGAAAATGAAAAAAAAGTTAGATTTTTCTAACTTTCATATTTCTTTTTTATAACATTTTTATAATAGTTTCCTTTTTCTTCAAAATTTTTGAATTTGTTGTAACTTGATGCGGCAGGGGATAGTAGACATATATGATTTGGTTTTGTTTGTTTGTCCGCTATATCAACTGCTTCATCTATTGTATCTACTATGAATATATTTTTATTTGTGTCTTTTAATTCTTTTAGTATTTTATGTCCTGTTTCTGGAAGTCCTATTAGATTTGATATATTTGAGTTTTTTAGGAATTCAATAAATTTACTATAGTCTATGTTTCTATCCATTCCACCGAATATAAGTGTGTCTACGTTTCCTAGTCCATTTATTCCATTTATTGTGGCTTCTGGAATTGTAGCGATTGTGTCATTGAAGTATGTGATGTTGTTGTATGTTCCGACTTTTTCAAGTCTATGTTCTAGTGGATTAAATTTGTTTATTATATTTGTTGCTTTTTTGATATCTAGGTTTAATAGTTTTGTTATTAGGAGTGTTACCATTATATTTTTAAGGTTATGGCTTCCTATTAAGTTTCTTTCTTGATTGCCATCATATATCATTTCATTGTTGTAGTATATTTTATTGTTTTCAACATATATATCTGCTTTTTCATTTACTTTGAAGTTGTATAGTTTTGATTCATAGTTGTTTTTATTTATTAGGTTTATTAGATATTCGTTTTGTCCATCGTATATTCCTATATCAGATTTATCTTGATATTTGAACATATGCATTTTATCGTTATGATATTTTTCTAGTGTTCCTGTATGATCTAGGTGGTCTTGATATAGGTTTAATATTACTCCTATATGTGGGCTTTGATGCACAAATTCTAATTGATGTGATGACATTTCTATTACTAGAATTGATTCTTCATTAAATTGTTCTATATAGTCTAATATTGGGTTACCAATGTTTCCTAGTAGGAATGTATTTTCATTTTGGTCTTTTATTATTTTATATAATAGGGAAGTGGTTGTACTTTTTCCTTTTGTTCCTGTTATTCCTATTATGTTTTTTTTATTTATTTCTAGTATTAGTTCTAATTGTGATGTTAGTTTATCTTCTATGTTTTTTAAATCTATATCTAGTAATGCGATACCTGGAGCTTTAATAATTAGGTCGTATTGTTCTAAATTATTTAGGTATGTATCTCCTGTAATTATTGTTAGATTTTTATCTTCTTTTAGATATTCATTGTTTTTTAATATATCATTTTTATCTAGTATTGTTAGTGGTTCTTTTGAGTATCTTCTTATAAAATTATATGTTGATTTTCCTTCTTTTCCAAATCCTAGTATCGCAATGTTTTTGTTTTTTAGTTTTTCTAATATTTTGTTATACATTTTTTATCGCTTCCTTTATTATTTTTTCAAAGTGTTCGTCTAGGTTGTTTTTTTCATTATATTTTGTTTCAAATTTTTCGTCTAAGTATAAAGGGTAGTTTTCTTTATAGTATTCAAGTAGGTATGGTAGTTTTTGATTTTCTAGTTTTTTAATTATTAAACTTACTGCATATCTTACTTCTTCATATGTTCCTACACATTCCCAAGGTTTTGTTTCTTTATATCCTAGTAGTTCTTGGAATGTTTCTAGTAATGTTTCGTCTTCAAATAAGTCTTTCCCAAATATATTTATTAGTTTTTCTTTATATAGGAATGGACTTAGTATTGTATATACGAATAAACATTTAGGGCAGTTACAACACCATTCCCATGTTTCTCCTTTTGATCCTAAGTTACAGCTTTTGAATGTTTTATGATATTTTTCTATTTTTGAGAACAACATTCCAATTTGAAATTCTGTTAATGGTCTTAGTAAACTAAAGTATTTTATGTCTATGTTGAAATATTCTTTTGTATAGTTATTGAAATCACATTCAAATTCGTATGTTTTTGAGTATTGATGGTTTATGTTTGTTCCAATAACTGTTGATTGGTTTGCTGAATCTTCATTTGAAAGAATTATATATTTTTTATTTGATAAATATGCGCATAGATATGAAGTGAAGGCTACTATTGCGGAGAATGGTGTATGTCCGTTTAGGAATCCTTCTTTGTTTAGTTCTATTATTTTTTTATCTAGTATTCTTTTTACTGTTATTGTATTATATCCTGAAATACTTGCACATTCTATATTTGCGCCTTTTGGATTTATTATAAAGCAAGTATTATTTTCTTCTTTTAATAGTTCTAGTGTTACGTTTGAGTCTTTTCCACCACCTACAGGTATTAGGTTTCCTGAACCATTATATTCAATATTGAATTCTTTTTTTTCTTGTGTTGTTTCTATATTGAAAAGTTCTTGTTCAGATATATTTATATTGTTTCTATATAGAAATTCTCCTAATCCATTGTAGTATAGTTTTTTGAACCAGTTTATTTGTTCAACACTCAGATATCCACATTTAATTATTATGTTAGGGGAGCAAGTACATTTTACATAACTTATTAGTTCTACTAGTCCAATATTAAATACTAGATATTCTAGGAAATCTTTATTAATATTTTTATTTGTTATATTTTCTTTTTCTATTATTATTTTTGGTTTAAATTCAGTTAGTCCTGGTATATTAAAATGGAATATTATTTCATAATCATTATTGTTTTCTATTATTTCATATTTTTCATATATAAATTCTTTGTATTTATTTCTTAGGTCTTCAAATTTATTCATGTTTATTCCTCCTAATAATAATTATACATTAATTTGTTTAAATTTTTAACTATTTTGGTGTTAAAAAAATGTTTTGTAATTGTTTAATTATGTGTTATAATACTTTTGTTTGAAATGGGTGACTTTATGAAACAGGAAAATATTAGGAATTTTTCAATTATTGCACATATTGATCATGGTAAGAGTACTTTAGCTGATAGGATACTTGAGATTACTGGTGCCATTAGTGAACGTGAGAAACAGGATCAATTACTTGACAGTATGGAGTTAGAGCGTGAACGTGGTATTACTATTAAATTGAATGCGGTTTCTTTGAAATATAATTATTTAGGTGAGGAATATTATTTACATTTAATTGATACTCCAGGTCATGTGGATTTTACATATGAAGTTTCTAGAAGTTTAGCTTCTTGTGAGGGGGCAATTTTAGTTGTTGATGCTGCTCAAGGTATAGAGGCTCAGACTTTAGCTAATTTATATTTAGCGCTTGATAATAATTTAACTATTATTCCTGTTATTAATAAAATAGATTTACCTAATGCGGATGTTCCTAAGGTTAAGAAGGAATTGATGGATACTTTTGGATTTGATGAATCTGATATTATTTTAACTAGTGCGAAGAATGGTATTGGTATTAAGGAATTGGTTGAAGAGATTATTGTTAAGATTCCTGCTCCAAAGGGTGATGTTAATGATAAGACTCAAGCTTTGATTTTTGATAGTTATTTTGATTCTTATCGTGGTATTATTGCTTCAGTTAGGGTTGTTAATGGTCGTATTCGTGTTGGTGATAAGATAAAGATGATGGCTACAGGTGCAGAGTATGATGTAGTAGAGTTAGATATTTGTACTCCTCATGAAAAACCTGTTAAGGAGTTATGTGCTGGAGAAGTTGGAATTGTCAGTGCTTCTATAAAGAGTATTAGTGATGTTAAAGTTGGAGATACTATAACTTTAGCTAATAATCCTTGTATTGAACCACTTCATGGTTATAAGCCTATGAAACCAATGGTATTCTGTGGTATTTATCCAATTGAGTCTCGTCGTTTTCCTGAATTACGTGAGGCTTTAGAGAAGCTTAAGTTGAATGATGCTTCTTTGGAGTTTGAGCCTGAAACTAGTCAAGCTTTAGGTTTTGGTTTTAGATGTGGATTTTTAGGTTTATTACATTTAGAGATTATTCAGGAACGTATTGAGAGAGAGTTTGGTATTGATTTAATTGTTACTTCTCCTTCGGTTGTTTATGATGTATTACTTACTGATGGAAGTCATGTAATGGTTGATAGTCCAGCTAAGATGCCTGAGCGTGTTAGAATTAAGGATATTGAGGAGCCTTATATTTTAACTAATATATTTGTTCCTAGCGAGTATATCGGACCTATTATGGAGTTATGTCAGGATAAGCGTGGTAATTATGTTTCTATGGAATATTTAGATACTAAGCGTGTAAATATTCATTATGAGATTCCTTTATCTGAGATTGTTTATGATTTCTTTGATAGGTTAAAGAGTGCGACTAAGGGTTATGCTTCTTTTGATTATGAATTAATTGGTTATAAGAGTAGTGATTTAGTTAAGATGGATATTTTACTTAATGGTGAAATTGTTGATGCATTAAGTGTTATTGTTCATAAGGATTTTGCTTATAAGAGAGGTAAAGCGATTGTTGAGAATTTACGTAAGCTTATTCCACGTCAACAGTTTGAGGTTCCTGTTCAAGCTTGTATAGGTAATAAAGCAATTGCTCGTGAGACTATTAAGGCTGTTAGAAAAGATGTACTTGCTAAATGTTATGGTGGAGATGTAACGCGAAAGCGAAAGTTACTTGAAAAACAAAAAGAGGGAAAGAAACGTATGAAGATGGTAGGTAGTGTTGAAATACCTCAGGAAGCATTTTTATCTGTTCTTTCTATGGATGAGGATTAGTATGGATTATAGAAAAGTTGTAGAATATATTGTTGAGAGTTATGAGAGTGGTAAGTTAGTTACTGCGCTTGATGCTTCTATCAAGTTCGATTGTTCTGTAAGTAGTATAAGAAAGTATATTGCAAAGTTGAAGGTTTCTACTAATCCAGCTGATAAGAAGTTATATGACAGTTATTTAGTTGTTTCCAGTATGACTAGATTAAGGGGTCAAATTCTTGGTGGAAAGAAAGGCAAAAGGTTGTCGACATTTTCTAGTTCTGATGTTTCTGATTTGTGTGATTTTATAGTTGAAAATGATTGTACATTAAGACAGATGGAAAAAATATCTGGTATTCCTAAATCAACTTTATATGAGAATTTATCTAAACTTAAAGATTCTAGGTTGCAGGATATTTATGATGAACATCGTCGTAATTCTTTGAATGATTATATGAATGATGTTGAGAGTAATTTAGAATTTCATTCTGTTGGAAGTGAAATATCTAAGAGATGTACAAGTAAGAAAAAATAATTTTTTTGGAGGTTTTGGTTATGCATAAAATAGATGCACGTAGTGAAGAGGAAAGAGTTTTATCGAAGAGCATGTACAATATGTACATGAGTTCTGAAAATATAAATGAGTATAATAAAAAGGTTAAAGAAATTTCTGATAAGGAACATAAAATTGGGTCTTATTTAAAGTCTATGGTTTTAGTTTATGTTGAAAGGTATGCGACTGATGAAGAGGTTGGTAAATATGAGCGTAAACGTCAGACAATGACTAATCGTATACCTAAGTATGTAAAGTTTTGTGAGGAATTATTTAAGGTTGAACCTGATGAACGTATTGATTATGTTGATTCAACAGGTGAGAGTTATGGTAAGGTTATGGAGTACTTAAATAAGTATAGAAATTGTCATAGAGTATATTCACATCTTGTTGATGAGTTTTATGATAAATATTCTATATTGATGGAAGAGCGTAGAGAAAAAGAAAATGATGAGCGAATTCGTAAAAATTATAAAGAAGCATGTAAATTTTTTGATGAAGAAATAATCGCAAAAGGTCATTATAGTATATCTGATTATGTAGATTATGTAGATGAAGAAAATAAAAGATGTATGCGTTCATACGCAAGCACTAGAAAAAAGAAAATTACCGATCGTAATCCAGATGCATGGAAATGTTATTTACGTAAGATGGAATTAAATAGAAGAGATACTTATGTAATGTGGAAGGAAAATATTGATTCTTTTATTGGTAAAATGGTTGATGGTTTTTATAATAATAAACCTGCTGACGTGATTGATTATTATATGGCTGTAGGTAATATTTCTTTTAGGAAGTTTAAGGAAATATGTAAAGGGCATCTTTCTACATCGGTCATATCATTATTTAATATTTTTATTGAACCTTATATGAATATGGAAAATAATGTTGAAATTGAGGATTATTTCAAGATTAATTATACTAATTCTGAAACAGGTAAATCTGCTTCTGAGGATGAAAAAATATGTGTATATGAATTTTTAAAACATAATAATATACCTGAAGTATATTTTCCTATTGCGGTAAATAAGTATTTAAAAGGTGATTTGGATATTAAAGTTAAAACACTAAAGAAAGAAATCTAGTTTTTAGATTTTTTTTTTGTTATAATTTTTTTAGGTGATTTTATGTCAATATACATTCATATTCCTTTTTGTGATAATATTTGTTCTTATTGTGATTTTTGTAAGGTATTTTATAATTCTAAATTAGTTGATGATTATTTATGTTCTTTGAGTAATGAAGTGGATAAATATTATAAAGGTGAGGTTATTAATACTATTTATGTTGGTGGTGGAACTCCTAGTTCTTTAAGTTTGGAACAGTTAAATGTTTTATTTAGTATTATTAAAAAATTTAAATTAAGTGATAATTATGAATTTACTTTTGAATGTAATATTGAAAATATTAATTATGAAAAATTAAAGTTTTTATATGATAATGGAGTTAATAGGTTAAGTATTGGTGTTCAAACATTTAATGAAAAATTTTTAAAATTTTTGAATAGAAATCATACTAGTGATGAAGTTTTTAGTAAGATTAAGTTGGCTAAAGAAATTGGTTTTAGTAATATAAATATTGATTTGATTTATGCGATACCTGGTGAGACTCTTGATGATTTGAATCATGATATTGATATGTTTTTAGGTTTAGGTATTAATCATATTTCTACTTATTCTTTGATTTTAGAGGAACATACTAAGTTATATGTAGATGGTGTTTCTAATATTGAGGAAGATATGGATAGAAATATGTATGATCTTATTTGTGATAGGTTAGCTAGTAATGGTTTTAATCATTATGAAATTAGTAATTTTTCTAAAGAAGGTTGTGAGTCAAGACATAATTTAGTTTATTGGAATAATCTTAATTATTATGGTTTTGGATGTGGTGCATCTGGATATATTGATAATATTCGTTATGATAATACTCGTAGTTTAAATAAGTATATTAGTGGTAGTTATAGATTGAATGAGGATGTTCTTGATAGAAATGTTATCATAGAAAATGAATTTATTTTAGGTTTAAGAAAAGTTAATGGTATAAATATTTGTGATTTTAATAAGAAATATGGTAATATATTTTATGATGTTGTTAATAGATTAATTAAGGAAGGTAAATTGATTAATGATGGGAGTAATATATATATAAATCCGGATTATATATATGTTTCTAATTCTATATTGGTTGATTTTATAGGTGAGAAGTATGAATAAGGTTGATGTTTTTAAGAAGGAATTAAGTTATATTAAAAATGAGAAATATGTAGAATGTGCGAAGAATATGATTGAGTTATTGCCTGATTATTTTTTTCAAGTTCCTGCAAGTAGTACTGGTAAGTATCATCCTGAGTTTGCTCAAGGGGATGGTGGGCTTGTAAGGCACACAAAGGTAGCTGTTAGGATATGTTATGAGATGGCTAGTAATAAATGTATTGGACATTCTTTTAATAGTGATGAAAAGGATTTAATGTTGATTTCTTTGATTATGCATGATGGAGTTAAGTATGGTATACCTAAAGCAAAATATGTGCGTGTTGATCATCCTTTATTAGCGGCTAAATTAATTCGTGATAACAAGGATAATATTGGTTTAAGTGATGGAGAAATTGATTTTGTATGTTCTACTATTGAGAGCCATATGGGTGAATTTAATAAAGATTTTAAGGGAAATGAGGTTTTACCTCTTCCTAATAATAAGTATCAAAGATTTGTTCATATGTGTGATGCTTTGTCTTCTAAGAAGTTTATTAATGTTTCATTTAAGGATAATGATATTGAAGGATAAGTGTTTTTATAATACTTATTTTTTTTGTTTCAAAACGCTTTACACAAACAAATGTTTTTTGATATAATTGTTATAGTATGATAGGAGGGTTTATATGAGGATAGAACTTGTTAAAGGTAATACACAGCAAGAGGTTAAAGATAGAACAAGAATAGTTGCGACTGCTGGTCAAATATCTCATTCTAGTAAGGGTTTATTTGATTTATATGAGGATAGAATTGATTTTGAGGATAATATAAAAGCAATTGGAAGAATTGTTGGTAGTGGTCATACTTCTATAACTGAGCATGATCAATTAACTTTGTTTATAACTGATGTTACTCCTGTGATTGAACAGATTTTAATTGGTCAACGTTTAGCTTCTTTTACAATTAAATCGAGAAGATATGTTGATTTTGGTGATTCTGGATTTCATACACCTGATTTTAGTTATTTAAAAACTGTAGCTGAAGTTAAGGAAAAATATAATAATCATATGAATTATTTATTTAATACATATTCTGAAATGGTTGATTGTGGTGTGCCTAAGGAGGATGCAAGGCTTGTTTTACCGTATTGTTTTCACAGTCAAATTGCGATGAGTTTAAATACAAGGTCTTTGATTAAATTGATTGAGTATTGTACTATGGGATCTATGAGTGATATAGATGAGGTTAAGGAATTTGGATTGAAATTGTTAGAGATTTCTAAAGAAAAAGTTCCTTATTATAAAAAGAATTATGATAGTATTGAGAAACAGATTAATGATGGTGTTAAGAAGTATAATGAATTAGATTTTTTAAATAAGTATTGTGATGGTAAATATGATATATTGAGTAATCCTAAATTGATTGGTTATCAATCTGATTTTGGTGATATTGATAGAACTATTATTGTTAGTTGTATTATGAATAGATATCAGTTAGATTATGATAAAGCTAATATTATTTATGATAAGTTAAGTATTTCTGAGAAAAAAGAGATAATGGAAGCAGTATGTTTAGCAAATGAGAATAGAGAACTTGAACAGGTTTCATTTAGATTTGAACTTCCTACTACTTTAGCTGGGTTAACTCATTGGACAAGACAGAGAATGCATGCATTATTGATCCCTGATTTTTTACCTATATATGATTTAAATAATTATATTGTTCCTGATACTATTAAGGAAAAATGTTTAGATAGATATAATGAAGCCGTAAATAAAAATATTCAAGTATATAATGAACTTAAGAGTATGGGTGTTTCTGATAAGGATTTAGTATATTTTAATTTGAGTGGTACATTGATTAATGTTTCTACTAATATTAATGGTAGAGAGTTAATGTGGATAAGTAGATTAAGATGCTGCAAGAGAGCTCAGTGGGAGATAAGAGAAGCAGCTAATGAAATGGTTGAATTAGTTCAAAAGGAATCTGAATTATATGGTAAGTATTTAGGTGCACCTTGTGGTGTTGTTGGAAAGTGTCCTGAGGGAAAGCATTCATGTGGCAATCCATATGTATATAAAAGGAGATAGATTATGAAGGGTAAATTAATTGTTATTGAAGGTACTGATTGTTCTGGTAAAGAGACTCAATCTAATTTATTGATTGAAAAGTTAAAAAGTGATGGTATTAGGATTGAGAAGTTTAGTTTTCCAAATTATAATAGTCCAACTGGTAAGATTATAGGTGGACCTTACTTAGGTAAGAGTTATATTTGTGATGGTTGGTTTCCAGAGGGAGCTCCTAATGTAGATCCTAAGGTTTCTGCTTTATATTATGCTGCTGATAGACTTTATAATATTGATAAGATTAAGTTTTTACTTGATAATGGTGTTAATGTTATATTAGATAGATATGTTTATTCTAATATGGCTCATCAAGGTGGTAAATTAGATAGTGAGTCTGATAGGAATTCTATGTATGATTGGTTAGATAATTTGGAGTTTAATTTACTTGAATTACCTAAGCCTGATATAAGTGTGTTTTTACATATGCCTTTTGAGTTTTCTTTGATTCTTAAGAAGAACAGAGAAGAGGATATGGATCAAAATGAAAAAGATAAAAATCATTTGATTAATGCTGAAAATGCTTTTATTGAATTAGCTAAGAAATATGATTTTTATACTATACAATGTAATGATGGGGATAGAATTAAAACTATTGAAGAGATAAATATTGATTTATATAATTATGTTTCTAATAAAATAAAGATGGATTAGTTTCCATCTTTTTTCATATTATTTACTGGTGATAATATGTTTATTGCTCATCGTGGAAATAATGGTATGGGTTTTCGTGAAAATAGTGTTTCTGCTTTTATTAATTGTTTTAATACTAGTTATATTGATGGTATTGAGATGGATGTAAGGTTAACTCTGGACAGTGTTGTTGTTGTTAGTCATAGTGATTTATTTGAAGGTAAAGTTATTAGTAAGACTAAGTATTCTAAATTAGGTGTTGATAGTTTAGATTATATTTTATCTTGTTTAAGTAATAAGAAAAAAATAATCATTGATGTTAAGGGTAATGATTTAGGTATTGTTGATAAGTTATATTTTATTTTGGTTAAATATGATTATCAGTTTTATATTTGTAGTTTTAATTATAATATTGTTTCTTTGTTTAAAGAAAAGTATTCTAATTATAAGGTTGGATTAATTATTGGATATATGTTAAATATTGATAAAATTCGTAATGATTTTGATTTTAATTTAATTCATTATAATTTAGTTAAAAGGATTGGTAATAAGGAATCTTTTGTTTGGACTGTTAATGATAGATTTGTTTATGATATAGTTAAAAAATATAGTTCTTTTATTATTACTGATAAGGCTTATTTACTTCATGAGTGATTGCGTTTTCTATTATTATTTTTGCGCTTTTATCTATATTTTTTATTAGTTTTATTATGTTTTGATTTTGTTTTCTTTTTACGATTATTAGTAATATATTTTTTTGTTCATATATATTTTTTCCATTTAGTATTATTGCTTCATGTTTTTGTTTTTTTAATGCATATATTATTTTTTCTGTTAGGTTTTTGTTTATTATTGTTGTTATTATGTTTGTACCTAGGGCTAGTTTTTCTTCTATTATTGAACCTATATATGATCCTATTAATGCTCCTAGTGTGAATGATATTATTTTTAGTGGGTCTTTTTGTATGTTTATTACTACTAGGCTTGTTGATATTACCCATACAATTGATACTATTCCTTGTAGTATTGCGCCTAATATTTTTTTTCCGTTTGATACTAGTATTATTCTTAGTGTTGATAGTGTATTTTCTATTATTTTAAATATAAATATTAATATATATGTAAGTATGTTCATAAGTATTACCTCATGTTTATTATGTGTAGTCTCTTTTATTTAATTCTTGTTTTAATTTTTTTTTTGTGTTATAGTTTTTATAGGGTGATTGTAGTGAAGAAGTTTTTTTTATTGGGGTTAATTTTTTTATTGTGTGGTTGTAGAACTATAGAGGAAGAGACTGTTGATAATGTAATGGATAGTAAGTATAGTTTGGCTAAGAATAGTATGTTGGGATATGTTAAGTCTGTTGAACTTGCTTATACTGAGTATCAATATGATAGTTTAGTTGGAAATTATGAGGTTAGAGATAATAGTACTTTAGTTAATATTGATGGTACTTTAGTTCAACTTAATGTTCATTCTTATGGCGATGAGGTTAATTGTGCAGAAGTACGTATTGTTGGTGGTAGTATAAAGTTGGATGATTGTTCTGTTAACGGTTATAATTTTTCTTATGATAATCAAGTTATTGATAAGTGATTTTTTTCTTGATTATTCAATATAATTATAGTATAATCTTAAGAGAATTTTAGTTAAGGAGACATTTTATGTTAGAAAGATTGCAGAATATTGAGAAGCGTTATAATGAATTAAATGAAGAATTGATGAAGCCAGAGGTTATTTCTGATATTAAGAAAACTTTATCTTTAACTCGTGAGCAGGCTAGTTTAAAGGATGCTTATGAGGTTTATCAAGTATATAAAAAATTACTTTCTGATATTGAGGCTGCTAATGAAATGGTTAAGGATCCTGATATGGCAGAGTTTGCTCGTGAAGAATTGGATAAATATATGAATGAGAAGAGTGAATTAGAGAGTAAGATTGAAATATTATTACTTCCTAAGGATCCTAATGATGGTAAGAATGTTATTGTTGAGATTCGTGGAGCAGCTGGTGGAGATGAAGGAAATATCTTTGCTGGTGATTTATATGAAATGTATAGAAAATTAGCTGAAAAAGAGGGTTGGAAGGTTGAGGTTCTTGATGAAGAGAGAAGTGAAGCTGGTGGATATTCTTTAATTAGTTTTATGGTTAAGGGTGAGAATGTTTATTCTAAGCTTAAGTATGAGAGTGGTGCTCATCGTGTTCAACGTGTTCCAGCTACTGAGACTCAAGGTCGTGTTCATACCTCTACAGCTACTGTTCTTGTTATGCCTGAGGCGGAAGAGGTTGATTTTGAGTTAGATATGAATGAAGTAAGAATTGATATTACTCGTGCTTCTGGCTGTGGTGGTCAAGGTGTTAATACTACTGATAGTGCTGTTCGTTTAACTCATATTCCTACTGGTATTGTTGTTTATTCTCAAACTGAGAGAAGTCAAATTAAGAATAAGGAAAAGGCTATTAAGATTTTACAAACTAGATTATATGATTATTATAGACAACAAGAAGAAGAAAAATTAGGTGCTGAAAGAAGAAGTAAGATTGGTACTGGGGATAGAAGTGAGAAGATAAGAACTTATAATTATCCTCAAAACCGTGTTACTGATCATAGAATCGGATTTACATTAAATGCACTTGATAGAGTTATGAATGGTGATATTGACAAGGTTATTGATGCTTTAATAACTGAGGATCAAAATAGAAAACTAAGAGGAGAGTAATCTCTTTTTGTTTATGGTGATTTATGAGTGATATTGAGTATTTAAAAAAATATTATGAAGGAAATATTGATGATGCATTGAAGTTACTTAATGAAGGTGTTCCTGTTCAATATATTGTTGGAAATGTAGATTTTTATGGTTATAATTTTCTTGTTAATAAGAGCGTATTAATTCCTAGATTTGAGACTGAGGAATTAGTTGATAGGACTATTAAGTATGTTCATAAGTATTTTGATAATTCTGTTAAGATTGTTGATTTAGGATGTGGAAGTGGATGTATAGGTATAACTTTATCTAAAGAACTTGGTGTTAGTGTTGATGCGGTTGATATTAGTCCTGATGCATTAGAAGTTGCTCGTGAAAATTGTATTAAAAATAATGCATCTGTTAAATTTTATTTAGGTAATATGTTGGAACCTCTTCATGATAAGTATGATGTTATTATTAGTAATCCACCTTATATTTCTTATGATGAAGAAATTGATGAGATTGTTAAAAAAAATGAACCTAGTCTTGCTTTATATGCGGATAATGACGGATTATATTTTTATGAAGAAATTCTTAAGAATTGTAAGAGATGTTTGAATGATAAATTTTTAATTGCTTTTGAGATTGGGTATACTCAAGGTGAAAGAATTAAGGAATTTGCTTTTAAGTATTTAGGTGATGTTTCTGTTTCAGTTGAAAAGGATTTATCTAATAGAGATAGGTTTGTATTTATATTTAGTGATAAGTAGTTAATTCTACTTTTTTCTTTTGTTTATTTGTTATATAATTAAAATGGTGATGATATGAAAGATAATTTTTATAAGTATGCTTGTTTATTGTTAGATAAAGGTTTGAATATTAAAAAAGGACAGCCTTTGGTTATTACTGCTCCTATAGAGTCTATTGAATTTATTCGTATTTTATCTAAATGTTGTTTGGATAGAGGAATTGTTGATATTTATTATGATTGGTTTGATGATGAGTTAAAGCATCAACAGTTATTATATTTCTCTAATGATGATATTTCTAATAGTTTATTTTTTAATAAGAAAATTTATGATGAATATGCGAAAAAGGATGGCGCATTTTTAATGTTAGTGTCTGAAGATCCTGATATTATGAATGATGTTGATGGTTCTAAGTTAGGACATGCATCTTTTATTTCTCGTACTAGTAGGCCACTTTATAAGAAACGTCAGGCTATAAATGATGTTGCTTGGTGTATTGCGTCTGTTTCTACTTACGGATGGGCTAAGAAAGTGTTTAATGATTGTAAAGACCCAGTAAATAAGTTATGGGATTTGATTTTTTCTATTTGTTTAGTTGATAAGGATGATCCTAATAGTGAATGGGAAAAAAAGTTAATGATAAGTTCTAAAAGGTGTGATGTTTTAAATAAAATGAATATTAAGACTTTACATTATACTAATAGTTTAGGTACTGATTTATATGTTGGTTTATCTCGTAGCACTAAATGGTGTGGTGCGGGAGAATATATGCCTAACGGAAGAAGAATAATTGCGAATATTCCTACTGAAGAGATATTTACTAGTCCTAATAGATTAGAGACTAATGGTATTGTTTATAGTTCTAAGCCTCTTGTTTATAATGGTTATATTATTGATGATTTTTGGATTAAGTTTTCTGATGGAAAAGTAGTTGATTTTGATGCTGCTAAGGGTAAAGATATTTTAAAGAGTATTATTGAGGGAGATGAGACTTCTTGCTTTTTAGGTGAGTGTGCATTGGTTCCTTATGATAGTCCTATTTCTAATAGTGGTGTAATATTTTATACTACATTGTTTGATGAGAATGCTTCTTGTCATTTAGCTTTAGGTACTGGATTTCCTAATACATTAGATGGTACTGATGGTAAGACTAAGGAAGAACTAATTTCTATGGGACTTAATGTAAGTGATGTTCATGTGGATTTTATGATTGGAACTTCTGATTTAAGAATTGAAGGTATTACTTATAGTGGTGATAGTGTTTTGATTTTTGATGATGGTAATTTTAGTATAGAGTGTTAAATAAATTGACAAATTGAGTAAATTTTTATAAAATATAAGTGGAATAAAGAGAGGTGACTTTTTATGTATCAGGATAGATTTATGCTTACTAGTCAAGATATTTTAGACAAAGAGTTTAAAATTGATACAAGAGGTTATAGACCACAAGAAGTTGATAAGTATTTGGATATCATTATTAGGGATTATGATGAGTTTAATACTTGTATAAATGATTTAGAGGAAAATAATAAGACTTTAATGGAAGAAAATTTACGTTTAAAACAACAAGTTCGTAATTTGACTATGAAGTTAGAGACAGTTGAAAATAATAGCAATAATGGTACTAATACTGCAGATGTATTAAGACGTTTATCAAATCTTGAAAAAATAATTTATGGAAAAAATAATTAATCGGACAAACGCTGCATTTTTATAGTGTAGAGGAAAGTCCATGCTCGCACAGTCTGTGATGATTGTAGTGTTCGTGCGTAGGGAAAAAATAACCTACGGTAGATTTATCTAACGGCGCCTAGATGACCTAAGTCTTTTGATATGGTTACTGGCATAAAGTGCCATAGTGACGAACTATTTAGAAATAAATAGAGTGGAACGCGGTAAACCCCACGAGCGAGAAACCCAAATTTTGGTAGGGGAGCTTGAGTTTTAAGAAACGAATTAAACTCAGGATTGAAGTAATTCAATAGATAAATGTTTGTCGCCTTTTAAGGTACGGAACATGGCTTATATGATTAATTATGTTTTGAAAGTTGGTGTTATATGAAAGAAATAGGAGAAAAGTTAAAAGAAGCTCGTGAGAACATGGGAATTTCTATGGATGAAGTTGCTGGTGACTTGAATGTAAATATTAAACAAATAGAAAATATTGAGTCTGGTAATATGGAAGCTTTTAAGGATATTTTTTATTTGAAGTATTTTATTCGTGATTATGCGAAGTATTTAGGTCTTAATAAAGAGGATTTAGTTGATGAGTTTAATGAATATTTATTTGATTATACTTCTAAATTGTCTTTAGAAGAGATTAAGAAAGCACAAAAAGAAGAAAAAAAGGATAAACTTGAAAAGAAGATTAAGTCTCCTTATACTATTGAAAGAAAGAATGGATTATATATACCACCAATTTTAATATATTCATTAATAGGAATTTTAATTGTTATATTATTATTCTTAATAATAACAAATATTTAAGGAGTAATTATGAAATTACCTAATAGAATAAGTTTTTCAAGAATTGTTATTGCATTATTAATTGTTGTTATATTATTATTTCCTTTTGATTCTGCTGGAATTGACACGCTTAAGATATTTATAAATGAGTCAATCGTTGTTGATATTAAATATATAATTGTTGGTGTTTTATTTGTTATTGCGTCTTTAACTGATTTCTTTGATGGTTATGTTGCTAGAAAAAGAGGCTGTTGTTCTGATTTTGGTAAGATGATAGATGCGATTGCGGATAAGATATTAATTGATTCTGTTTTAGTATTGTTAGCGACAATCGGTTTTATTCATCCTATTATAGCTGTTATTGTTATGATTAGAGATGTTGCGGTTGATTCAATTAAGAGATATTCTGCTAGTCGTGGACTTGTTATAGGTAGTATCAAATTAGCTAAGGTTAAAACAATTTTATTTATGGTATCAATTTCTATGATTTTATTTTATAATTTACCATTTGAATTGTTCAATTTAAAGATTGCGGATATATTATTAGTAGTTGCGACTATAATGTCTATTGTATCTGGATTTGAATATTATGGTTATATTAAGAAGAAACTAAAGGTTTAGTTTCTTTTGTTTTGATTGAAAATATTTTATAAACGTGATATACTTATTTTATACAATTTGAGGTGGTAATTTGAATAATAAATTTGTTAATTTTGTTAAAAAAATTTTAAGTTTTGATTATAAATTATATTGTAAGAATAATATTTTATTTTTGACTTTTGTTTTTTCTTCTGTAGTAAACGGAATGTTAATAAGGTTTCTTACTGTAAAGAATATATTAGATATTAGGCCAATTATTGCTGATATTGCGATGGTTGTTATTGTTGGTGCTTTTGGATATTTAATTAAGCCTAAGAAGAGATTTTTATATTATTTAATATGGAGTATAATTTATTCTTTAATATGTATTATTAATTCTATGTATTATACCAATTATTTATCTTATTCTTCAATTTCTTTAATTGCGACTTCTTTTTTAATTGTTGATGTTGGGGACGCAATTGTTGAGAATGTTATGGAGGTTAAAGATTTTTGTTATTTATGGCAAATATTAATGCTGGTTTTTGTTCATATAAAGTTATGTAGAAAGAAGTATTATGGTAATGTTCTTTCATATAATCATATATTTTTAAAGACTTTGCTTTCAGGTTTTTCTTTTTTATTAATTTTTATGTGTACTTTGAATGCTTCTGATATTGGTAGGATAACTAAGCAGTGGAATAGGGAATATATTGTTATGAGATATGGTATTTATACTTATCAGTTTAGCGATATATTTGCTTCTTTAACTCCAACAATTAATAGTATGTTTGGTTATGATAGAAATGCTAAATTATTTAGGGATTATTATAGTAGTAATAGCTATGTTCGTACCGAAAATGAGTATTCTAATATTTTTAGAGATAAGAATGTTTTAGTTATTCATGGTGAGAGTATTCAACAGTTTACTATGGATACTAGTATTAATGGTGTACAGTTAACTCCTAATTTGAATAAGCTTGCTAGTGAAGGTATTTATTTTAATAATTTTTATGCTGAAGAGAGTGTTGGTACTAGTAGTGATTCTGAGTTTACTTTTTCTACTTCTTTACTTCCTGCTACTAGTGGTACTGTCGCTATTAATTATTGGGATAGGGATTATCCTACTATTCAAAAACAGTTTAAGAATATGGGATATTATGTATTTAGTATGCATGGTAATAATTGTTCTTTCTGGAATAGAAATTTATTTCATCAATCTTTTGGTTATGATAAGTTTTATTGTCATACTGATGCTTATGATATTGATGAAACAATTGGTCTTGGATTATCTGATAAGTCTTTCTTTAAACAATCTATCCCTTATTTGAAAGAGATTAATGCTAATAATGAGAAGTGGTATGGTACTATGATAATGCTTACCAATCATACCCCATTTTCTTATATTGGTGATTATAGTGATTTAGATGTTACTTATAATTATGAAACAGTTGAAAATGGTAAGGTTGTTAAGAAGTCTTCTCCTTATTTAGAGGGTACTGTTTTGGGTAATTATTTTAAGTCTGTTCATTATGCGGATCAGGCTATTGGTCAATTGATTAAGGATATGGATAAAGAGGGTTTACTTGATAATACTGTTGTTGTTATTTATGGTGATCATGACGCTAAAATAAAGAAGTCAGAGTATGAATATTATTATAATTATGATTATAAAACAAATTCAGTTTTGGATAAAAATAATCCAAAATATCACGAAGTAACTGATTATGAGTACGAGGTTAATAGAAAGGTTCCTTTTATTATTTGGACAAAGGATAAAACAGTTAATTTAAAGAGTAGTAAGATAGGTGGAATGATTGATGTAATGCCTACAATGGGTAATTTATTTGGTTTTGATAGTAAGTATGCATTGGGTCATGATTTATTTAGTGTTAATGATAATTTGATTGTTTTCCCTGATGGTAATTGGATTACTGATAGAATGTATTATAATAGTCAAAAAGAGGAAGCTTTGGTTTTTGATTCTGATCCTATTAGTGTTGATTATATTGAAAGGAATAATGCGATTGCTGACGAGAAAATATCTGTTTCAAATTCTATTATTGTTTATGATATGATTAGAAGTTTAGAAAAGCAAAGTAATATTATGAAAAATGGAGGATAATATGAAGAAGAGAAGGGTTAAAAAAAGAATATTTGTTATACCATTTATTGTTATTCTTTTAGTGTTTTGTTATATTTATTTTATATATGGAAAGGGTAAAGATAAACCTGTTTCTAAGGAGATAGAGGTAATTGATTCTATTGATAATTTTGACTATGTTTTAAATGATAATGAGACTGAGTATTATAATGAAACTTTTAATTCTTTAAAAGAATTATTGGGTCAAGAAGATTATGAAAATAAGGATTATGCGGTTCTTATTGGTAAATTATTTTTAATAGATTTTTATGATTTAAATAATAAGGTTATGAAGAGTGATGTTGGTGGTACTCAATTTGTATATGCTCCTTATCGTGAGGATTTTGAAAAGGGTGCAATTGACAATGTATATAAGAGTGTTCAAAGTAATGTTTATGGTGATAGAAAGCAAGAATTGCCTGTTGTTAAGAGTGTAGAGAATACTGATTTAGAACTAAAATTATTTGAGTATAATGATGATATTGATTATGATGCATACTATTTAACTATGAATATTAGTTATGAAAAAGATTTAGGTTATCCTACTCAAGTTTTATTAGTTTTGATTCATAATGAGGATAAATTAGAAATAGCTAAAATGGAAACATTATAAAAAAGATTTAGAGTTTTTCTAAATCTTTTTAGTTTGTTGATATATTTGAGTTTGTATCTTCTGTTGTTGATATTAAGTCTTGAATGTTTTTATCTACTTCATCGTTGTTATTATTGTCATCATTGGTATTATTATCATTTGTATTATCGTCATCATTTGTATCATCGTTGATTGTTTTGTTGTCATCATCATCTTTAGGTGTTGTTTTATCATCGTCATCATCTATAATTGTTTTTTTGTATTCAGCAACGCTTACTGTCATGCTTCCTGCATATTGTGCGTCCATTCCACTTGGAAGGCTTTGTGTCATTACTTCTCCGTCTAGGCTTTTTGAGTTTGTTTCAACTTTATTTATTGTTAATGATATTCCTCTAGAGTTGCAGTAGTTTTGTACTTCACTAACGTCTTTTCCTACGAATGATGGTAGTAGTGATAGGCTATAGTCACTATAGTTTCCTTTTCCTATTACTCTTGGTTCATATTCATCATTTATATCAAAGTCATATGATTTTATTATTGTTTCTTCTTTAAGTCCTAGGTTTACTTTCATTGCGTTGCTTATATCTTCTATACTACCTCTATATGGTACGAAGTTATATAGTGATAGTCCTGAGCCTGTATCGTTTATTCCGTCATAGTCAACTATCATTTGGTCGTATCCACTTAGATACATTCTTTCAAATCCGATTAGGTTTGATAGGTCTGTTGTATCACTTGTATTTTTTAGTAGTATATCTTTTGCAATATTATAGAATGATAATATATTTTCAGTTGTCATATTTGTTTCCATGCTATTACTTATGTTATTTAACATTTCATAGAATGTATCTACTGAGTTAATGTTTTTAATTTTGTTTAGCATTCCTTGTATTACTAGTTGTTGATTTTGTCCTCTTACGAAGTCGTTACTATTATAATTTGTCCATTCCCAACTACAGTATTCTGTCCATGGGTGACGATTACGAGCAAGTGCAAGTGCTTGTTCTCCGTTTAGTGTTTGTAGTCCTTCTTTTACATATACTGTACTGTTTCCAAATTCTCTTTTACTATTTTGTTCACAGAAACTATATGGTACATCTACATCAATTCCTCCAAGTGTGTCTACTATTTTTACAACACCTGCGAAGTTGATTTTTACATAATAGTCTATATCAATGTCAAACATGTTTTCAATTGTTGACATCATACATGATTCACCATACCAAGCGGCGTGAGTTATTTTGTTTTTCTTTTGTCCTGCAAAGCATGTTATTGGTGTATATGTATCTCTTGGTATACTTAACATTGTTGCATTTAATGTTTTTGGATTAAATGTTATTAGGACTAGTGAATCTCCATTGAATGAACTTCCTTTTATTTCTTCATTTTCAGAGTCTACTCCCATTAGTAGTATTGTGAATGGTTCATCTAGGTTTTTTGTGTTTAATGTTTTTTGTACTTTAATATTTTTGTCTTTTGTATATATTATTTTTGTTTGTTCTTTTAATTTTTCTAATCCTTGTATATTTGCGAATAGTATTGAATAGTTTGTTGGTAGGAATATAGCGTTTATCTTTTCATCTAGTAATGCGTTTATCATGTCAAGATAGTTATTATATTCTATTAGTTCATTGTTAAGGTTGTTTTCTTTTATTATCTCTTGTGGTATTTGATATCCATCTATACTTTCTTTATCTGATAGTATTCCTATTTTTTCGTCTGTTATATCATTTATATCGTTTATTTCGCTATCTATTCTTGTTACTATACTTGATGAATATGTCTGTGATGTTGCGCTTATATTAGCGATTGCATTATATATTTTTTTTATATTATATCCTATAGCAATTATTACTGCTGAAATAATTATTGATATTATTGTTATTATTATTGTTTTTGTTTTTTTCTTTTTAAATATGTTTTTGATTATTGTTTTTATAAATAGTACTGAAAGTATTATTAGAAATACTATTATTCCGATTCTTAGTGGTGTTTCAATGCTTTCTAATAGTATTAGCCCATAACTGAAATAGCCTATACTTACTGACAGTATTAATATATTAAATATTAGAAGTGTTAGACTTATTTTATCTTTGGTTAATTTTTTCATATTTTCCTCCTATTATTAACGCTACAAAAATACTTACTGCTGGTGTTATAAGTATGTGTCCTGAGAATAGTGCAAGTAGTAGTATTAGTATAATGCTTGTTTTTAATTCAGTGTTTTCAAGTGTTTTTTCTTTAGTTTTTAGTTTTTTTATTATATTTGGAAGTAGTATACTGAAGAAAATTACGAATCCTATTATTCCATTTCTATAGAATATTTCTGCATAGTCTATTTCTATTGTTTTAGTGCTTACAGACTCTGTTCCATAGTTTTCTATGTATCCGATTCCAAATGTTTTTTCTAGTACATTAGCTTTTAAATAGTTTTTATTTGTATTTTTTAAGAATGTTAGTCTTTGACTAAATACGAAGTGGTCTAGTAATTCATAGTTTGTTAGTATTTCTGTATAATTCTTGAATCCTAAATATTCTTTATGTATTTGTATATTTTTATAGAATGTTGTTTTAGGTATTATTAATATTGATGTTATAGTTATTATTATTGTTGTGAAGAGTGTTATTAATATTTTTGTTTTTTCTTTTTCTTTTATCCACTTTATTATATAAAAAAGTAGGGTAGATATAACGCATATTACTAGACTTAATATTGGTACTTTTGTTCCCATGCTTAAGAATACATATAGTGTTGTTGTTATTATTAGTAATGCTTTAATTATGTTTTTGCTTTTTATTAAGTATAGTATTATTATTGGTAATAGTATACTTAATATATTTCCAACCCCGTTAGCAGATGTGAACCATCCTGAACTTCCATCTTTTGCTATTGCGTAACTTTGGAATCCGGTGTTTGTAATATTTGGTATTAGTATTAAAATAATATATGTCATATATGTATATACTATTGTTTTTATATTTATTTTTATATCATATTGTTTGAACATGTTAGTTAGTGATAATAAAATTATTGGAAGATAGAATGCATTTATTGTGTTTTTTAATTCATATGTTAATGCATTTGTGTCTTTATATATTATAGTTAATAATGAAAATATGGTAGTATATACTGTAATTAATATTGTGTATATTATGCTTTTTTTCTTTTCTTTTGTTTTATCTAATACTAATATATAATATATACAAAATAATAAGAATATTAATCTTATTATTGAACTGATTGTTGTATTTATTTTTAATATGTTTTGTGTAAGACCTGCTGTTAGGTCTAGTATTGGTTGTATAATTATAAATATTAAAATTATATTTTTTATATATTTTTCAATGTTTTTATTAATTGTTTTCATTATCTATCCTCTTTTTTATTTTACTATTTTATTTTATCATAGTTTCATTTTTAAAACAATGTTTGGAATAAAAAAATAAAAATACAAATAAAATATATTGTCAAAGGTTTTATTTTTTGTTATAATCTATTTGTGCTTGTGATGGGTCTATAGCCAAGTGGTAAGGCATGGGACTGCAACTCCCCGATCGTTGGTTCAAATCCGACTAGGCCCTCCATATGAAAATTAAACTTGGACTTTATGTCTGAGTTTTTTTGTGTTATAATTGTGTTAGAATAGATGGTGATTATATGAATAAAAAAGGTTTTACTTTAATTGAGTTGATGGCTGTAATAACTATTTTAGTTATAATTTCTTTAATAATTGTTCCTGTTATTGATAGAAATGTAAAGAAATCAAAGGATGATATGTATAAGATACAAATAGAGAATATAAGAATGGCTGGTCAAGGGTATTTTTCTGATAATATTCTTAGTAGACCTAAAGCTGGAAGTCATTGTTCTGTTTCGTTACAGGTTTTAGTTAGTGAAGGTTATCTTAGTGGTGATGTTGTTAATCCTAAAAATGGTGAATCATTCGGGGATGTTTATATTCAAATAAAGAATACTGGTACAAATAAGGATGTTTTTAATTATTTGGTTTGTCCAATTGAGAGTGGTTGTGAGTCAACTAATCAAAGTTGTATGTAGGTGATTTATGATTAAATCTGATTCAAGAAGAGTTAGAAGTGGGGATATATTTATTGCCTTAAAGGGTATTAAAAGTGATGGCCATGATTATATTAATGATGCGATTTCTAGAGGCGCTAGTAGAGTAATTGTTGAACATGGTAATTATTCTGTTGATACTTTAGTTGTTCCTGATACTAGAGAGTATTTAAAAAAATATTTAGTTAGTAATTATAGTAGTATTTTTGATAGCATGACTATTATTGGTATTACTGGAACTAATGGTAAAACTACTACTAGTTATTTAATTTATCAGTCTTTGAACAAATTAGGTGTTAAGTGTTCAATGATTGGTACTTTGGGTTATTATAAAGATTCTAAGGTTAGTGATTTATATAATACTTGTCCTGATATTTGTATGATGTATGAGTTATTAATTGATTCATATAATAGTGGTTATAAATGTATAGTGCTTGAGGCTAGTAGTCAGGGGTTAGCTGAGGATAGATTATATGGTGTTAAGTTTGATTATTCTATATTTACTAATTTAACTCATGATCATTTGGATTATCATAAAAGTGTTGAAAATTATGTTATGTCTAAGAGAAAGTTGTTTTTACAGTTAAAGGATAGTGGTATTGGTATAGTTAATAGTGATGATCCATATTCTAAGTATTTTGTTTCTAATAATTTAGTTAAGTATGGTTTTAATAATTGTGATTATAAGGTAGTTAATTATACAGATTTTAGTTTTGAATTTTTTGATGGTAGTATTCATGATGTTAAACATAATTTAGTTGGTAAGTATAATATATATAATTTAATGGCATGTATTATTGTTTTAATTAAAATGGGATTTAGTTATGATAGTATTATTTCTGTTATTAAGAGTATTTCTAGTCCTGATGGGAGAATGGAAGTTTATAATTATTTAGATAATAGGATTATTGTAGATTATGCTCATACACCTGATGCGATTTCTAATGTTTTATCTAGTCTTCATGGTTATAATAAATTATATGCGGTTTTTGGTTGTACTGGAAATAGAGATAGGTATAAGAGGCCTATTATGACAAAGTTATTGGTGGATAATTGTGATCGTGTTATTATTACTTCTGATGATTTATATGATGAGAGTTTCGATAGTATTGTAAACGATATGTTAAGGGGCGTTAATTCTCATAATTATTCTATTTGTTTTGATAGAGGCGCTGCTATTAAGATGGGTATTTCTTTACTTAGTTCTAATGATATTTTACTTGTTTTGGGAAAAGGACATGAGAGTGTTATTAAGATAGGTTCTAAAAGAATTCCTTTTAATGATGGTGATTTTATAAAAAATGTTATCAAAAATGTTTAATTTTATTTTAATATTAGGTATAATTGTTTATATGGAGGATGGATTATGAAAGTGAGTAGTGTAAATTTAGAGGTTATTGCGGTTAGACGTAGTCAGTATCCTACTGATGGTAAGCCTGAGTTTTTATTAGTTGGAAGGTCTAATGTTGGTAAGAGTAGTTTTATTAATACTTTGATTAATAGGAAGAATTATGCGAAAACATCTTCTAATCCTGGTAAGACTCAAACTATAAATTTTTATTTAGTTAATGATAGTTTTTATTTAGTTGATGCACCTGGTTATGGTTTTGCGAATTTAAGTAAAGCTAAGCAGAAAAAGTTTGGATTGATGATGGAAGATTATTTGGTAAATAGGTCTAATTTAAAATGCGTTTTTATGTTGGTTGATTTTAGACATAAGTTATCAAATGATGATATTATGATGTATAATTTTTTAAAGTATTATAAGTTACCTGTTGTTATTGTTGCCACTAAGACTGACAAGATAGGTGTTACTTTACAACAAAAGCAGAGAAGTTTATTACTTTCTGATTTAGATTTAGTTGTAGGTGATGAGTTTGTAATGTTTTCAAATGTAACTAAATTAGGTAAGAATGAAATTGTAGAGAAAATTGAAAGAACTATTTAGATTTTATCTCATTAAATTATTGTTTTCATAAAATATCTTGGGTGATGTTATGAAGATAGATTATAGGGATAATAATTTAATAGTTTTTTTAAATAAGAAAAATATTGGTGATATAGATTTTTATAATAAGTATGAGCTTCAAAAGTATTTTAGAAAGTTATTTTTAAGTTTTAAGAATATTTATGATTTAGATTTATGTGGTAATTATGATATCAATGTTTATATTGATAAATATTATGGCGCTATTTTAGAAATTATAGATATTGGTGATGATTATTTTGATTATTGTGATGTTATTGATATGAATATTGTTATTTCTAAGTATAGGAATTTTTTATATAGGTTGGATGTTTTAATTGATAATGTCGATTGTGATATATATTGTTATGATGGTTATTATTATTATGAACCTCAGAATATTGATTTTTTAAAGTTAGGTTTTTTTTTAGAGAATGGTGAAGTTATATTTGGTAATGATGTTTATGAAATAAAAAGCAAGGGTAATAAGTTAAACTCTATAGTTATTGATAAAATTTTATAAAACATGTATAATTATGTTGGTGAAGTTTATGCGTCTTAGAAATGTTAAAGGAGCAAGTGGAGTTATTAGTAATTCTCGTTATATTATAAATAACTGTTTTGATTATAAAGGAAACTTTAAGTCTATATTTGGTAATAATAATCCTATTCATATTGAAGTTGGTATGGGTAAGGGTGATTTTATTATTGGTATGGCTTTAGCTCATCCTGATATAAATTTTATTGGTATTGAAAAGTTTGATAGTGTTTTGGTTAGAGCGGTTCAGAAATTAGATGATATGAATATTCCTAATTTACGTTTAATCAGAATGGATGCATTATATATTGATGATATTTTTTCTAAGGAAGTTGATTGTTTGTATTTGAATTTTTCTGATCCATGGCCAAAGGAAAGACATGCTAAAAGAAGACTTACAAGTGATTTATTCCTATCTAAGTATGATAGTATTTTTAGGGATTGTTCTAAGATCATTATGAAGACTGATAATCGTAAGTTATTTGAGTTTTCAGTTATGTCTTTTAATAATTATGGGTATAGTATTGATGATATTAGTTTGGATTTATATAATGATGATTTAAGTGGTAATGTTCAAACTGAATATGAGAAAAAATTTGTTTCTAATGGTAATATTATTTTCAGAATTATTGTACATAAGTAGACATTGATTTTGTTTTAAATTATATATTTTTGTATTCTTTTTTTATAAAATTTGTTATAATTAAGGAAAGTAGGTGAATCATGAAAAAATTTACTTTGTTATTAACTATTATTTGTATAATGTTTATTACAGGGTGTACTATGGTAAGAATAGATACTGGTAATATTGATAATATAGTTAATGTTGTTTTATCAAAGGAAAATGTTTTATATAATCATATCGGTAAGGGATATAAGTATTATATTCCAAGGGGTGTGACTTATATTGATACTATTGAGTTTAATGATAAACTTTATTCTAATGGTAATTATTACTATTTATATATTGATGCGATTAGTTATTATTATCAAAAGGAAATAAAACATTCTAAGAGTAGTGATTCATACTATTATAAGGATATAAATATTAATAATAAAGGCGGTTATATTGATATTCAACAGGTTGAAGATAAGTATTTAATTGATTTTATGTATAATTATGCGCATGTTCAATCATTGGTTAAAAAGGAAGATATTAATGAGGTTATATTAAATAGTTCTTATATTTTATCTACTGTGAAGTTTAATAATAAAGTTATAAGAATTATGCTTAATGAAGATTATTTCAAGTATAAAGAAGAAAAATTTCAATTATTTGAGGAAGAGAAAAAGAATGATAATTTCTTGGAGTATAATGGATAGGAAGGTGAATTTATGGGATTAATGAATAAATTACGTGATATGTTTACGGAAGAAGTTGATGAAGTAGAAGAAGAACCTATAAAAAAAGAGGTGATTCAAGTTGAAATTCCTGCTCCACAACAAAAGGAGGAGGAAGTGGTTGAAGCTCCTAAAAAGGAAGAAAAAGTTCAGCAACCAATATTCTTTGATGATAATGATTTTGCTAATTTGGAACAACCAAAGAAAGTTGAAAAGAATTCTGGCTATATGAGAAAACACATTAGTTATGATAAGCCTAGAAAGGTTGAAGAAAAACAAGAGAAGAAAGTATTTAAGCCAACTCCTATAATTTCTCCTGTATATGGTGTCCTTGATAAAAATTATCATAAAGAAGATATAAAACAGAAGAATAATTATTCAAGTAGTGCATATTATAATCATAAGGATGTTAATATTGATGATATTCGTAAGAAGGCTTATGGAACTTTAGAGGATGATTTAGAGGTAACTTTATTTGGTGAGCCTGACAAGGTTGATGTTGAACCTGCAGCAGATTTAGATATGTTTGATGAATTATTAGAAAATTCAAATAATAAAGTTAATGAAACAGTAGATGATAGCGATTTATTTAATTTAATTGATTCAATGTACGAAAAAGAGGATGATAATAGTGGAAATGGCAAGTAGTTTATTACCGATAATATTTTATACTTTATTAAGTATATTAGTTGTATTTGTAATTGTATTTGTTTATAAATTAATTCTTACTTTAGATAAAACTAATGTATTGTTGGATGATATTTATATTAAAGTTAAAAAGTTAGATAATTTGTTTGAAGTTATTGATAGGGGTGCTGATACTATTAATTCGATGACTAATAAAGTTGTTGAAGTTTGTATTGGTGCTGTAAGTAAATTATTTAGAAAGAGAAGAAAGGATGAGGAAGATGAGTAAGAAGAAAGGCTTTGGTAAGTTTTTAATTGGTGCTGGAATTGGAGCTGGATTAGGTTTATTATTTGCTCCTAAAAAAGGTAGTGAAACAAGACGCGAACTTAAAATTAAAATGGATGAGTTAATTGAAAAGGCAAAAGGTATTGATGCTAAAGAGGTTAAGGAAAATATTGAAGTTAAAATTGCTGAAATTAAAGCTGAATTAGCTGATTTAGACAAAGAAAAAGTTTTAAAAATAGCTAAGAAGAAAGCTAAACAAATTCAGGATGCTTCTGAAGAGTTAGTTTCTTATGCTGTAGAAAAAGGAACTCCAGTTTTAAAGAGTGCTGCTGACGCTGTTAGAAATAAAGCTATTGTAGTTACTAAAGAAGTTTTAAATAAGTTAGAAAAGGAAGAAAAATAATTGTAAATAGAAAGTCATTTTTATGGCTTTTTATTTTTGTTTTATTTATTTATTTGCTTTGTTGTTGTATAATTTATATGAAAAGAGGTATTATATGATAATAGGTTCACATGTTTCTTTTAGTAAGAAGGAGCAGTTATTAGGTAGTGTTAAAGAGTGTGTTTCTTATGGAGCGAATACTTTTATGTTTTATACTGGGGCTCCTCAAAATACAGTTAGGATGCCTATTGATATTAATTTAAGGGATGAAGCATTTTCTTTGATGAAGGAAAATGGTATTGATAGTAAAAATGTCATTGTTCATGCTCCTTATATTGTTAATTTGGCTAACGAGAAGAATTTTCTTTTTTCTATTAGTTTTTTACGTGATGAGTTAAAAAGAGTTGAGGAGTTAGGGTTTGATAAGGTTGTACTTCATCCTGGTAGTCATGTAGGTATTGGTAGTGATAAGGCAATAGAGAATATTGTTTATTGCTTGAATAAGGTTTTAGTTGATACTAATGTTAAGATTTTAATTGAGACTATGGCAGGCAAAGGAACTGAAGTTGGTATTAATTTTAGTGAGATAAAAAGAATTATAGATGGAGTTAATAATAAAAATTTAATTGGTGTTTGTTTGGATACTTGTCATATTCATGATGCTGGTTATGATGTTAGTGATTTTGATGATGTTCTTACAGAATTCGACAATATTATCGGTCTTGATAAGTTATTATGTATTCATATAAATGATAGCAAGAATGTTATTGGTGCTCATAAAGATAGACATGAGAATATTGGTTATGGGCATATTGGGTTTGATAATATGATTAATATTATTTATAATGAACGAGTAAAAGATGTTCCTAAAATTTTAGAAACACCTTATGTTAAGGATGAAAAAGATAGTTATCCTCCTTATAAGTTTGAAATAGAAATGATTAAGGATAAGAAATTTAATAGTAATTTATATGATGATATTATTAAGTTTTATAAATAATTTTTGTATTTATTTTTAAATTCTACATATAAATTTTCTATTTTTTGATATTCATTGTTTTTAAGTTTTGTTTTAAGGTTATCTAGTATTGGTCTAGGATTTCCATATATTATTGTATGCCAATCTTTTCTTATATGTTGTTCAATTAGTTTTAATTCATCTTCATTTAGGTCTATTCCGTGTTTTTTTGCGAATCCATTTATATCATCTTGTGTTAGTCTTGAGATGTAGTTTTTTATCAAAAATTCATTCATATAATCACCTAATTGATTATATTTTATTGGAGGTAATATTATGTTTAAATTTTTTCAATTTGTTTTAGGTTATTATGTCTAAGAAATATAGAATTAAGTTTAGTAAAAATAGTTTAGTTGAAAAAAGGAATCAGATTGAAAAAAGGTACAAATTTTTAATTGTTTTAATTTTAATATTAATGAGTGTTTTAATTGGTTATTTATATTATGTTCAAATTATGAAGAGGTCTTTTTTTAAGGAAAAGGTTGAGATTGCGACTATTAAGGTTGTAGAGGGTGATAGTGCGCCTCGTGGTAGAATTTATGATAGAAATGGTAAGTTAGTTGTTGATAATATAGCTGTTAGAACTATTGTTTATAAGAAGAATGGTTTAGGTACTAAGGATGAGATTGATCTTGCTTATAAGATAGGTTCTATGATAGATGTTAATTTTAAACGACTTAGTGAGGATGATATAAGATTTTTTTGGCTTAGAAATAATTATGATGCATCAAGGGATTTTATTACTGATCAAGAATATAATGATTTAAAGGAACGTAGGATAGATAGTGATACAATCGAAAAATATAAGTTAGAAAGAATTCCTAAAGAGTATTTGGATAATTATAATGATGTTGATTTAGAGGCTTGTTATATTTATAAGTTGATGAATACTGGTTATAATTATGCTGAAAAGGTTATTAAGAAGGATGGTGTTACTCCTGAAGAGTATGCTTTAATTGCTGAGAATTTGGATATATTACCTGGTATTAATGTTAAGTTAGATTGGGATAGGGAGTATTTATATGGTGATGTTTTTAAGACTATTTTAGGTAGTGTTTCTACAAGTGAGAGTGGTATTCCTTATGAACTTAAGAGTTATTATTTAAATAAGGGTTATGAGTTAAATGATCGTGTTGGAACTAGTTATTTGGAGTATCAGTATGAGGATACTTTGAGGGGTGTTAAGAATAAGTATCAGGTTATTAATGGTAAGTATATATTGTTAGAAGAGGGAAGACGTGGTAATGATATACGGTTAACTATTGATATTGAGTTACAAAAAGAGATAGAAAAAATTTTAGAGGAAGAGTTAGTTGCGACTAAGAAGGAACCTAATACTAAGTATTATAATAAGTCATTTGTTGTGGTGAGCGATCCTAATACTGGTGAGATTTTGGCAATGGCCGGTAAACAAATTGTTGATAGTATGGGTAGTTATAAGTTTTATGATTATACTCCTGGTATTACAACTTCTCCTGTTGTTGTTGGCTCTGTTGTTAAGGGTGCTAGTCATATTGTTGGCTATAATACTGGTAGTTTATCTATTGGTGAAGTTAGGGATGATTCTTGTTTAAAGATTGCTGCTACTCCTTTAAAGTGTTCTTGGAAATATTTAGGTGTTTTGGATGATATAAGTGCTTTACAGAATTCTTCTAATACATATCAGTATAATACTGCTATTCGAGTTGGTGGTGGTACTTATGTTCCCAATGATGCTTTAGTTATTAATCCAGAGGCATTTAATATTTATCGTAATACATTTGCAGAGTTTGGTTTAGGTGTTTCTACTGGTATTGATTTACCTGTTGAGAGTTTAGGATATAAAGGTAACAGTGAGTTGCCTGGACATTTACTAGATTTTTCTATTGGTCAATATGATACATATACTCCTATTCAATTATCTCAATATATTAATACTATTGCGAATGGTGGTAGTAGGGTTAAGCCTTATTTAGTTAAGTCTATTTATTATCCTACTAAGGATGGTTTAACTAATAAAATAAGTGATACTGAAGTCGAGGTTTTGAATAAGGTTAATACTGAACCTATATATATGGATAGGGTTAAGTTGGGTTTTAGAAGAGTACTTGATTCAGGTACTGGTTATGGTTATATTGATCTAGTTTATAAGCCTGCTGGTAAGACTGGTACTAGTCAAAGTTTTATTGATACTGATAATGATGGTATTGTTGATACTGAAACTTTAACTAATACTTTTGTTGGTTATGCTCCTTATGATAATCCTCGTGTTAGTTTTACTGTAATTTCTCCTGATATTTATTATGACGTTAATGGTTCAACTTATCAAAGTAATGTAAATAAAAGAATTGTTAGTAGAGTTTCAAAAAAATACTTTGATTTTTATAAATAATCTGTTATAATATGGTAGATGTTTCAAAAAGGAGGGATTATTGTGGCAAAAAAAGGTGAAGCAAGAGAAAGAATAACTTTAGCTTGTACAGAGTGTAAAGAAAAAAATTATCGTACTGAAAAGAATAAAAAGAATACTACTGATCGTTTAGAGTTAAATAAATATTGTAGTAAATGTGGAAAAACTACTAAGCATAAAGAGGAAAAATAATTTAGGAGGACATTATGTTTAACATTAATGACATTAAGAATGGTATTACTTTCTTATTTGAAGGTAATATATATACTGTTATTGAATTTCAACATGTTAAACCAGGTAAGGGAGCAGCTTTCGTTAAGGCTAAGATTAGAAACTTAAGAACTGGCTCTATTGTTGAAAAAACTTTTAATACAAGTATTAAATTAGAAAAAGCCATGATTACTAAGCAAAATATGCAGTATCTTTATAATACTGGTGATGTTTATTATTTTATGAACATGGAAACTTATGAGCAAATTGAATTAACTAAGGAACAAATGGGTGATGACGCTGCTTATTTGATTGAAAACTTAAGTGTTACTATTACTTTCTATGAAGGTGAAGTATTAGGTATGCAATTACCTGAAAAGATTACATACACTGTAACTCATACTGAACCTGCAGTTAAGGGTAATACTACTAATAATGCTTTAAAAGAAGCAATCATGGAAAATGGGTTAATGGTTAAAGTTCCATTATTCATTGAACAAGGTGAACAAATTGTTGTTTCTACAAAAGATGGAAAATATGATTCAAGAGCTTAATTTAAAGTTCTTGTTATAAATTTGTTGACAAATTGATTATTTATATGTATAATCATTAAGAAACCGGAAAAAGGAAAGAAGATATTCACTATCTCACCCGATTGCCAAAGGTGATGGGTTAAAGGCCAGTAAAAATTTTTATAATTTTTTTGCGTGCTTTTAGTGAATGTCTTTGCATTCACTTTTTTGTTGGTTAAATGCTAAAATTTTGGAGGTGTTTAGTATAAGCAAGGAAAGAGATTTGTTTGTAAATGAACAAATACGTGCAAAGGAAGTAATGGTAATAGGACCAAATGGTGAGCAATTAGGTGTTAAGCCTATTAAAGATGCTTTGACTTTGGCTAATTATGCTGGTTTTGATTTGGTTTTAATTAATCCTAATGCAAATCCACAGGTTTGTAAAATAATGGATTATAATAAATTTAAGTATGAAAACAAGAAGAGACAAAAGGAAAACTTAAAAAAGCAAAGAGAGGCTAATTTAGATATGAAAGAGTATCGTTTGTCTGTTACTATTGATGTTCACGATTTTAATACTCGTGTTAATAATTCGCGTAAGTATTTAGAGAAGGGACATAAGATTAAGGTTTCTGTACGTTTTAAGGGTAGAGAAATGGCTCATACTGAATTAGGTAAGGACGTTTTACTTCGTTTTGCGGATGCTTTAGGTGAGGTTTCTATTGTTGAGAGTCAACCAACATTAGATGGTCGTGTGATGGTTATGATACTAGCACCTAAAAAAGAAAAATAGGAGGATATTTATGGCAAAGAAAACACAAAGAACTCATAAAGGTACTGCTAAGGTTTGTAATGTTAGACCTGGTGGAACTGTTAAAATAGGACATCCTGGAACTAGACATAATACAGGAAAGAAGAATGCAGCTTCTAATAGAACTGGTAGAAGTGCTTCATTATTGAGTAAAGCAGATTATAATAGATTAAAAGATGTTATTAAGTAATTAAGGAGGATTTGAAATGGCAAGAGTTAAAGGCGGAACAATTCATCGTGCTCGTCGTAAAAAAGTAATGGACAGAGCTAAGGGATATTTTGGAAGTAAACACAGATTATATAAGAGTGCTAAAGAACAAGTAATGCATTCTTTAAAATATGCATATAGAGATAGAAGACAAAAGAAAAGAGATTTCAGAAAATTATGGATTACTAGAATTAATGCTGCATGTCGTATGAACGATATCAGTTATTCTAAATTTATTAATGGTTTAAATAAGGCTGGTGTTGTTATCAACCGTAAGATGTTAGCTGAAATAGCAATTGATAATGCTGAAACATTTGCAAGTTTAGTTAGTATAGCTAAAGATGCTTTAGAAGGAAAAGTTGCTAAAGAAACTACTAAAAAAGAAACAGTTAAGAAAGAAACTGTTAAGAAAGAAACTAAAAAAGAAGATAAAAAAGATATCTCTAGTATGACTGTTGCTGAATTAAAAGCAATGGCTAAAGATAAAGGTGTTGAAGGATATTCTACAATGAAAAAAGCTGAGTTAATTGATGCTTTAAAATAGTACTTGAAATATAGTACTTTTTTTGTTAAGTGTTGCATTTATTATTATAATTTATCGTTAGAAAAAAAATCTGAATTAATTTGATGTGAACCCCATTTAGGAGACACAAATAAAAAAACTAGTCGATTAAAAAGAGAAAATTATTTTTCTCTTTTTGTGTAAGTTTTTCTCTTTCTCTTTACTTTTGACTTTAATCTAGATGTGTT
>Ga0256405_10003100_pt1 | contig 35502 bp, 32 predicted proteins | sample RumenRJG_02DNA_FD_189096 | JGI IMG/M metagenome (GOLD analysis project Ga0256405, IMG submission 189096) | Bovine rumen microbial communities from Lethbridge, Alberta, Canada - RJG_02 | ecosystem: Host-associated > Mammals > Digestive system > Stomach > Rumen | place: Canada: Alberta...
GTTCATTATGGGTTTTACGAGTACAACCATAGTTTTGTTTAAACATGACTTCTTGTTCGGGAGTTACATGAAGCTTAACAACCACACCTCGAATATACTCACCCATAAATCTCATTCCTCCAGTCCAATATATATAATATTTTTATTTCATTATCTAAAAAATGGAAAACATCTACTCTTTTTTAAAACAACAATTAAAATCACATTTAATTGAATAATATATCATTTATAATTACTCCTATATAAAAAATGAGAGAGAGCATTTGAAAAATAATCGAATAACGAACTCAGAGCAATTTTTCAAACCCAAAACAATTTTTCATACTCCAAACAATTATTAAAAATCCATAAAAAAAAGTATACTGAATAAAAATTTATGACCTAAAAAAAATTCACCAAAAAACACAAATAAAAAATAAACGCAAAAAAATAAATAAAAAAGATAGTACACCCAATAGTGCAATTCATCCATGACCTTGAAGAGGTCATGGTATTCTTGCATCATTTAGATAAAGACCTTTACTTTTGGGAAAGGCTTGTTTGAAACGATTGCAATTGCCTGAGTGACCCCTTCAACAGACAATGGAATAATGTTTGTCGGAACGTAAAAGAACAGTCCCAAAGCGATGAAAAATATGGAAAGTATGCTCATAAGCAATGCCAAAAGAAATGTGTCAGCCGGAGGGATGAATTCCATCAGAGACACTGAAAAGCTTGTAAACACTCCAAAAAGCACTCCTACAAACACCTGCAGAAAATGCTTCCTTTTGAAATCATCCCTAAGTAAAATCCATTCAATCAAAACAAGCACTGCATGAAATATGAATGTTGCAACACCTATATTGATCAGCCATATCAAATCCATCGCATATGGGATGGAACTTACTGGAGCAGAGCCCAATCCGGATTTGATGGAAAATGCTACCCCCAATGTTATAAGATACAGGCCAAAAATATAGTTGAATACTCTCTTGAATGTTAACTCTTCACCGCTGAATTGCATATACTAATATATGATTTAAAAGTATTTAAACAGTTGGTACAATATATATTTCAAAATTGTACAGTGTCACAAAATGTACATTGAAATATACTCCAAATATGAATAAAGCACCATTGACAATATTTAATAACTATAAAAGCAATAAATATGTATGGCTTAAAATAAGCCAATTTTCTAGAAAATTGGAGGAAAAATTAATGAACGATATCTTATTAATGCTTCCTGGACCAACAACAGTGCATCCTAGAGTACTCAATGCAATGTCACAAGCTGTTGTTAACCACAGAGGAGCTAAATATGGAGAAATATTAACTGAAACTACAGAATTAATGAGTAATGTTTTCCAAACCGAAAATAATTCTTATTTATTAACTGGATCAGGAACTGCTGCCATGGAAGCAGGTATTGCCAACACTGTAGCACCTGGAGAAAAAATGTTAAACGTCGTAGGTGGAAAATTCGGTGAAAGATTCATGAAAATTGCGCAAACTCATGGAATCGATGCACAAGAATTAGCAGTCGAATGGGGAACTGCTGTAACACCTGAAGCTATTAAAGAAGCTCTTGACGCTGACGAAGACATCAAGGCAGTTAGTGTAATCCACAACGAAACCTCTACCGGTGTGGCTGCACCTATTGAAGAAATCGGTAAAGTAATGAAAAACTATGACGCTTTATACATCGTAGATACCGTATCTTCCCTTGCAGGAGACGAAGTAAACGTTGACAAATTCGGCATTGACGTTTGTCTTACCGGATCTCAAAAATGTATTGCTGCACCACCTGGTATGGGCGCAATTACCTTCAGTGACGACGCATGGGCAGCTGCTGAAAAAGTGGAAACCAACACTTTCTATTTAGACATGAAAGCTGCAAGAAAAAGCGGAGACAAAGTGCCTCCTCAAACCCCATACACACCATCAGTTTCACTTACTTACGCAATGAATGAAGCTTTAAAAATGATTATGGAAGAAGGATTAGACAACAGGGTTGCACGTCACCACAAAGCTGCTAAAGCAAGCGTTGCTGCTGTTAAAGCGTTAGGTTTAGAATTATTCGCTGATGAAGAAGTATCATCTGCAACCGTAACCGCTGTAAAAATGCCTGAAGGAATTACCGATGACCAGTTCAGAGGAACCACCCGTGACAAATACGGCGTGGAATTAGCTGGAGGCCAAGATCACTTGAAAGGAAACATTTTCAGAATCGGACACATGGGAAATATCTCCTACAAAGAATTACTCCAAACTTTCGGTGCTATCGGAATGACCTTAAAAGGTTTAGGCGTAATCGACGACGCTGGTGCGGGTGTAGCATCCATTGCAGAATCATACTTATGATTCTGTTTTCTTATTTTTTTATTTTATCATTAATTATAAGTTATAACTCAACTATTTTTTGAAAAAATTTTCATGTGATAAGTTATAACAAAAAACTTACACTTGAAATGCATGTCTCAAACTTGTGTATTAGAACTTATAACTTATATGTTACACTTGAAATGCATGTCTCGAAAATTGTTGTAAGTTATAAGTTACACTTGAAATGCACGTCTTGAAAAATAGATTATAAGTTATAAGTTACACTTGCAATTTATGTCTTATAACTAAAAAAAGTATTACTTTAAGAAATTATTTAAAAAACAAAAACAAAAATATAACTAACAATAGGATGTGAAAAATATGTCTGAAAATATTAAAACAACTGTGGAAGAATTACGTAAATTAATCAATGTTGACAATGTAATTGGAACACCTATAGAAACCGAAGACAAAATCCTGATTCCAGTAATGAAAATGGGAGTAGGATTCGGAGCAGGTGAAAACATATTAGGCAGTGAAGGAAGCGATGCAGCAGGTGCAGGTGCTGGAGTAGAACCAATATCCATGGTAATGATACCTAAAAAAGGAAATGACGTCGAAGGCGTTCGTGTACTTGACTTAAGCAAAGGAACCGAAACCAACAAGGCAATATCAGATATTGGACTTTTAGTTACCGATCTAGTAAAAACATTCCTCGATTCACAGCAAAGTGATGTGGAATACTACGATGAATCCGAATACATAGAACCTGAATTCACTACAACCGAAGAATTAAAAGACGAATAGGGCCTTACCATATGCTAAACATCCTATGGATGATTATACTAATAATCATCTTATTTATTATTATTTTACTCATAATCGGCATAAAAATAAGTCTTGAGTATAATAAAAAAGGCCGTGAAGTTAAAGGATGTTTGAAAATACTTATTTTTAAAAAACTCAAGTTATACACCTACAATTTCCCATCCGATGACAATGATCAGGATAAAGATGAGGAAAAAGACCACAAAAGAGACCACAAGAAGCTTTTTGAGCTGGCCAAACCATGTTTTAAATACTTCAAATGCTATCTGAAATCTGTCTTGAACATCATCAAAATCGAAAGAGTTGAAAACCATCTTGTTTTTGGCCTTGACAGTTTCGCCGATACCGGAAAATACATTGGGATGATATGGGGCATTTTAGCAGTGGTCAATTCAATGCACGACAAAATGAAACTAAGCGCTGAACCTTCATTTGCAGGCAGCGTATTTGACGTGAAAGGAAAAAATGAAGTTGAAATCTATCCCTTGAAGATTCTGATTCCAACAATCAGACTAATTTCCAAAAAGGAGGTTAGAACATTCATAAGAGGTGTCTTGGATGAGCGATGATTTTCTAAAGGACCTTTTTGAAATCACTCAGGACCACCAATTTGAATTCAAGGAAGTTTACGGGTTCACATTTGTCTTCAGGACAACCCTAACCAAATTCAAAGAAATGATTACCTCAGCTGAAATCAAACCTGTCGGAATAATATATGAAGAAAATGGTGAATATTATTTCGCCCCCCTATATGAAGTTGAAAATATAAGTGAAATTATTGAAGAGTATGTGAAGAATATTTAGGGAAGAGGAATATCCTCACTTTCAACAGTTACCTCTACAACCAAAGGACCGACCAAGTCCTTGCTTAAAAGCAGCTCCAAATCTTTTAAATTGTCAACCCTTACCGCATCAATACCATAGCTTGATGACAACTTAACAAAATCAGGATTATTCAATTTAATCTGGTACGGCTCCATTGAGTAGAATGATTCCTGCCATTGCCTTATTATGCCATATTCTGAATTATTCAAAATAAATACAATCACATCCAAGTCATTTTCCTTCAATGTTGCAAGTTCCTGAAGGTTCATCTGGAAATCGCCGTCACCGTTGATGACAATGATCTTTTCATCGGTTGCAATGCTTGCACCGATTGCCGCAGGCAGGCCATAACCCATTGGAGCCATCGCTCCTGAGAACAATAGCTGTCTTGGCTTATTGGATTTTTTGAGAAGTGTTGTCCATGTGGTATGTGAACCTGCATCCGAAGCGACAATATTGTCTTTAAATTTATTTAAAATGCGCTTAATTGCCGCTTGAGGTTTTCCATCACTGTCCAAACCTTCCAAGTGATATGAATCGTCATTTTCAAGAATTTCACCAATCCAGTTTACCTTGCTGAATTTTATTTCTGATAGGAAGTCTTCAACCTTGCCGTGAATAGGATAATCGCCTCTCAAAACATCCCTGTTTATGTTCACATGAATGAAATTGTCCGGAATTTCGGGAAGTGTCCTTTCACTGGCCTTTATTCCCAAACCTATTATGCAATCCGCATTTTCAAATGCATACTTTGACTGAGGATTTGCCCGTATTCCACATAATCCGAGGTTTAAGGGATTTTCCTCTGAAACCACGCCCTTGCCGTGAAATGTGGTTGTTACCGGGATTTGATATTTTTCTATAAGTTCAGTGATTTCTTTTGACTGGCCTATTGCACCTGCACCTAAAATAAGCAATGGATTTTCGGATTTATCAATCACTTCCTGTGCCTTGGATATGTTTGAGAGATCATCATCGCAGAGATAGCATAAATCAAAGTCGTCAAATTCGGTTTCAAGCAAAACATCCTTTGCCAGATTGATGTGAATAGGCCCTTTAGGGAAATTCTTAAGCTCATAGATTGAAGCTCTAAGCACATACATGGCTTCAGTTCCGTTCAATGGATTATATGATGCTTGTGTGATTTTTTCAAGGATTTCAAATTGAGGAGTTGTCTGGAAATGATCGCTTCCCCTATATTTCAGCTCATTGTCTCCGGTTAAAATCAGCACCGGCAGGTTGTCCTTATAGGCGGTTGCAACTGCCATGGTGGTGTTTAGCGCACCTGGGGATGCTGTTGTTATGCACACACCAATTTTACCGCTTGATCTTGCATAACCGTCTGCAGCATGGGCGGATGCCTGTTCATGCCTTGTCAAGACATGATTGATGTCACTTTTGGATAATGCTTCATAAAGCGGCATGATCTGTTCGCCTGGAATGCCGAAAACTGTATCGACACCTTCTTCAGATAGTATGGAGACTATCTTACCTGCCACATTCACTCTTCCACTTCCTGATATGAACCGTTGTACTCACCGGAGCCAACTACAGGAAATACCACAGCTTGTGCTATCCTGTCGCTGGATTTAATCCGGTATTCGAATTCACCGTGATTGTAAATCATGAACATGAGTGTTCCATAAAATCCAGGGTCTCCCACAGCGGTCTGAACTGAAATGAATGACCTGAGAAGTGTTGAACGTGGAAGATAAAGCATTGTATATCCTTTGGGAATTTTAATTTTCCTTTTGATGCTTGCAAGGTATGCAGTGTGGGGCTTTAAAGTATATATTGGCCCGTCCAATTCTTCAATTTCAGGCAGGTTCTTTTCATTGTCGATTAGGGAACCTCCTGTCTTTTGAACATAAATCTTGTCAAGTTCCAAGTCGATTCCTGAAGGCTGCACCAGGTCGGCAAAGTCAGGGAATAATTTAACGAGTTCTTTTTCACCAAGCATAATATCAAATCCTATACTAAATTATTTATTTAATTTAATTAATATAATTAAATGGTGATAAGATGCCTGTAATAACAATAGCTGGAAACCCAAACATTAGTATAGAAGACAAAAGAGAAATGGTTAAAAAAGTATCTGAAACTGTTGCTGAAGCATATGGATTGCCTATTGAGGCAATAACTGTTCTAGTCCAGGCTTATGAAAAAGATGACATTGGCGTTGCTGGTGAACTTTTAAGCGACAAGGAATGAATTTTTTAAAAAGGGAGCTTGTAAAAACCTCCCTTTTTTAAGTTCAAACCAAAAAAGAACTTGTATTTAACTAAGTAAATACAGTATTATTTATGACTCTTTTTGAATATAATTATTTTGATGGTGTTTTAAAAAAAATAAGTAAATAAGGAAATTAATCCTTATTTTCTGACTTTAACTGTTTGTTTGGCTGTCTTTTTACTGTAGGTTACCTGGTATTTGACCTTTTTGCCGACTTTAAGTTTTTTCAATACGGATTTTTTAATTGTTATTTTTGCAATACCCTTTTTGTTTGTTTTAGCGATGTATTTTTTACCTTTGAACTTAAAGACTAATTTTTTGCCCTTAGCAGGTTTCTTATAGATTTTTAAGGTAGCTTTCAGGACGAGCTTTTTAGCGGATTTCTTGATGATTACCTTTTGAAGGGTTAATGTGACTTTTGGCTTTACAACAACTTTAAAGGTATTTGAATAGAATGGACCTCCACTATAATAATATTGAGTAATGGAAATGAAGTGAGTTCCTTCTGTTAATCCTGAAATAACTTCTTTAATATATCCTGAACTTAATTTGACCTCTTTAAGGTATTTGCCATCAATATGAATAGTTACAACACGATTGACTTTTGGTCCTGTTAATTTAATAGTGACAGCTTTTCCCTCATAAATTGATTTTGCAGAAATTGATGAAGAATACCCTGGAGCATTATTTTCTACATGAACATAGAATACTTTGGAACTTGAATATGTTCCAACTGTATATTCCAATTTGAAACTTGGGTCTCCCGGTTTTAAGTTTTTCAGTGGAATAAGTGCATATCCATCCTTGATTTTTACGGTAGTAATGGCAGCCCCTTTCTTATAGATTGTATTGTTATCCTTATCATATCCAGCAACATCTCTTGCGTAAAGAGTTACAGAACCGGTCAAGCCTTTAGCAACCTTGAAGATAACGTAATTTGTTTCGCCAACAGACATTGCTTCGGGAGTTGTGATTCTTGGAGTGTAAATGAAATTCACCTTACGGGAATCAGATTTCACCTTGCCGTCATTATAGGTTATCTTTACTGTGTGATACCCATATGCACAATTTTTTAAATCCATTTCATAACTGTTTAACGCATAATAGGTGGTTTTTCCGCTGGTGAATTTTTTAGAGAAAATCTTTTTGCCGTCAATTGACACTGAAACGGTTCCCTTAATTCCATCCTCATCCTCAACATAGCCTAAATCCCTAAAGCTATATGAAAGGTCAACTGTGTCATAAACCTCAATATGAACATTACCATTATAATAATCCCCTAAAAGATCCTCTGAACTTACATTTGAACCAACATCATCTTCAGGCTCGTCATCAATTTGCTTTGAAATTTCATCCTCATCAGATTGTGCTAAAACATCATCTGAACTTTCATCGGAAACATCATCTGCTGCTTCCTGAACCGCCGCTTCATCGGAAACATCCTGAGACAAAGTATCGTCAGTTAGATTTTCCGATGCGCTAACGGCACCGATTGTTAAAATAGCCAGTATGAAACTGACTACAAGTAAATATTTAATCTTCATAAAAATACATCCATATTAATAATATGATAATATGTTTATTGCAAAGAACATATATATTTTACATTAAAAAAGAGTGAAATTATCCTAAACAGTGGTTTTAACGCTGCTTTTAAGATAGCTTGCAACCACTTTTCCAGTCACTTTAGACAGTTTGAGCTGTGCGATTCCCTTTGAATTGGTCCGGACCTTAATTTTTTTGTTATTCATTTTGAAAACAACGGTTTTCCCTTTTAGTTTCTTATACAGTTTGGCTTTCAGGTATTTTTTAGTCTTGATTAGGCTTATCAATTTGACATGAATCTTTTTGGTGACCTTCACCTTGCCGTAGCTGATTTTAAGAGTGTAGGTCTTTAACTTGAGCTTTGAAAGCTTCAAGGTTGCAACGCCTTTCCTGTTGGTTTTGATTTTATATGTTTTTTTGGCGATTTTAACCTTTATCCATTTGTTTTTCAACGCCTTGCCGTCACGGCCGAAAAGCTTAATCTTATAGCTGCACTTGTGCTTATACAGCACGTTCACATTTGATGCGACAATCTTCACTTTTGTTGGAATGACTTCAATATAATAATAGTCGGTGGTTTTAAATCCGTCTTCACCAAGATATGTCACTTCCACATCATATTCGCCGATTTTAAGACTTTTAAGGGATAAGGTTGCCTTGCCGTTGGTGATTTGCTTTTTGTATTGCTTGCCGTTAATGTCTACAATCATCCATCCTTTGGCGTCTTTTGGAACTTCCAGGGTGATTTTTTTAGCTTCCCCTACCTTGAAGTACTCATCAACGGTGATTTTAGGATTTGCCCCTATAGGTATTGAAATGTCTTTGACATAATAATCATTGCCAGTGAATTGTGCACTTAATTGGTATTTTCCAGGCTTTAGAGAATCGACTGCCACTTCCCCATGACCGTTGATTAGCTTGACTGATTTAAACAAGACTCCATCAATATAAACATTTAGAAAACCCTCGGCATCAGCAGGCAGGTTAAGGTACACCTTTGATCCGTCCTTAAACACAATATCATACGGATGCATTATGGCGTTTTCAACTGTCAGATTGACTGTTTTTGAGTATGGCTTGAATCTGTTGTCTCCAGGATAGGACATGAATAATGTATGGTTTCCCGCCTGAAGCTTTGAGAGGTCCAATTCGATGATGTTGTTTGCAATATACTCCTCATGCCAGAACGGCCATTTGACCCCGTCGATTGTAATCATTAAGAGATTATTGTTTAGGGTATCCGGCAGATAAACATCAAGAATGTTTTCCTCACCATATACGAAATGTGTCGGATAAACGTCAAAATCATAAGAGACATTAATGTCTGCTGTTTTTTGACGTGTGAAATGGCTGTTTGAAACAACAACTGTAACTATTTGAGAGTCATTCTTTAAGTACTGCTCAAGAGACAATATCACTTCGCCATTGTCAGTTTTTTGAGATGAAATCAGCGCGGAATCTATATAGATGTTGACTCTTGATTCAACCATTGTCCTGACGCTTATGCAGTCATCATGACCTATATTTATCGGATCTGGAATGTTTATCAATGCCTGCACCACTTCAAACTCCAGGGTCCTGTTTGCTGAGCGATAATAGGTGTCCTCAGAGTACAGCAATTTCAAAGTATGCTTTCCAAGGCTTAAACTGGTGAGGGAACTTAAATCCACAAAAGGAGGATTGACTTTTGATTTTGAAAACAACCTGTCGTCGATATATATTTCCAGATAGCCATTGGCGGAACGTGGAACTATCATGCTGTATGTCAAGGAGTTTTGATTGTCATTTTGAAGAATTTCTGTTGGAAAATGCTGGAAAAAATTATAATCCGGCGAATATCTCATTATTTTCAGGGAATTTGGAACGTTCAGCTCAACATCATTTAAAAAGGCAGATACCCTGTAAGTCCTGCTGTCCATTGGAGGCCATATATTGGCAATGACCACAAACCTATCCTTTGGAAGCTTGATTGGCACCTTAAAAGAAGTATTGGTGATTTTTTCATCATATATCTTTTCATCATTTATCTTGACGCTGAAGTTTCCTGTGGTGTTTTCTGGAAGCTTGACATCAATGTCGGTTAAATTATTTTCCCACATCTGCTCGTCAAAGGTTATGTTGATGTCACCTGGTGAGCTTAAGCTGTCTTCAGTTGCATTATCCGAAGCTGCGACAATGCCCATTGAAAAAATAACCGATAAAATGATAGTTAAAATAATTGCCTTTTTAATGTTCATCAATAATAGTATTTGTTAATTATTAATATAAAACTATTTAAAAATAAAAAAAAAGTTAGAGAGATTTACTCCCTATTTTTTGACTTTTACTGTTAATTTTTTAATGGTTTTTCCATAGGATACTTGGTATTTCACCTTTTTGCCAACCTTAAGTTTTTTAAGGATTTTCTTTTTAATAGTGTATTTTGCAACACCTTTGGCATTGGTTTTGGCAGTGTATTTTTTGCCGTTGAACTTGAAGGTTACTTTAGTACCTTTTTTAGGAGCCTTACCATTGATTTTTAAGGTTGCTTGAAGTATAAGTTTTTTAGCGGATTTTTTGAAAAAAAGTGAATTAATATGGATTTATAAAAATTATAATGAATAATTAAACAAAATATGAATTAAAATAAAAAAAGAAATTATTTAAATTTAATTATAAAAAATAAAAGAATTAGATAATGTTTTCATACTACCATTAATGATTATCAAAACATTAATATACTACTTAAAATCATTGTAATATCAAGGTGATAACATGATAACATGTGATGTATGCGGACACCTGAACAGTCCTGAAAGAGTGACATGTGAAGAATGCGGTTCTGACTTGTCAGACAGTCCCGACTGGGACATATATGACATTGACGACTTTGGAGACGACATGCTTGACTTTGACGATGCCGAAGAACTGGGCTATGTTGATCCCGACGACTATGAATGAGGTGATGATATGTGGGAATGCGATTATTGTGGAGAAATAAACGACGACGACACCGACGTGTGTGAAAACTGCGGTGCTGTTTATGGCGTCAACCAGGGATGGGTTGGCGAAAACTACGGATAATTAATACCATTCTTTTTACTATTTTTTATTTTAATTGACGGCAATAATTTAATCGCCAAATAATATTTTAAAGTTAAAAATATTGTATTTAAAGTTTATGGAAGTGCACTTTTACATTTTACTGCACTTCAAATAGTTATATTAAAAATTAAGAACTAATTTATAATTACAGAATATTCTGAATATAACAGCGCTGTAAAATTTCCAATCAGCGAATGAAAGGAAATATTTGGAAAAAAAGAATAATTTGGTTTCCATAAAATCCAATTTAAAAAAATGCCAAACAATACTATTTGGCATTCAAAATATCCTCTTTAGACAAACCGGTTAACTTAACAACCTGATCTATTGGAAATCCCTCATCAAGCAAGTTTTGAGCAACATCACATTTACCCTCTAATTTACCTTCTAATTTACCCTCTAATTTACCTTTCTTTTCCAAATACCTTTCAGTTGGATTTAACAGCATATAAGTTTCCTCCCCATATTCTTCAATTTCCTCATCATCTAACATATTGACGCTCAACACATCAAGCAAATATATTACAGCTTTTTTCTCATTGATATCCATTTTAGACTTTTCAGCAATTTTTTCAAGAAGCATGCGTGCTTTAAGCAATACTTCAACTTCAGATTCATCGTAATCCGTGTATACGATTACTTGCAATGCTGCGATATCCTCATCAGTGATTTTCTTATTATTTTTTAATTTGTCTTCAATGCATTTAAAGATTTCTCTTGCTTTAAAATCCTTTAGGGAAATCACATGCATTGTATATATACAATCATCATTTATAACGAATTCCTTTTTATCATATGATGGTTTTTTAGTACATAATATGTATAATTCGACATTATTGTTTTTAAAAATTCTCAATGAAGACACATATTGAAAGAATCGCTTAATATCCTCATCTGTTGGAAGTTCTGACTGACATTCCAAAATCAAAGTGATCTTTTTTTCATCACTTTTTACATCCCCTGCAAAGTCTATTCTTGAAATTCCCGGACCCACCGTTGTGTATTCTGACAATATCATCGTGTCGATTTGATATGGAATTCCAACGAATCTCAAAAGACCATTTGCACGCTGGCGCAATACGCTTTTGAAATAATAGTCATTATATTGAGGATAATTTTTATCCAAAATATCATTTTTCGTGTTCATAATTAGTAATATCTTCAAAATAGTATTTAAAATTATTTTTTTTAAATTTTAAAAGCAATATTTAAGTATTATTACAATTAAACGAATTTAAATCAATATTATAACGATTATATAAAAAAATAAGAAATAGAGGAAAAAATCCTCTAAACTACCCTAATGATCTGGACATGAGTATAGAAATATCCGACCGCATAATGCTTGTGGGTAGATGTTTTGCCACAGGCAGGACATTTAAATCTTGAAACTACCTTGGACTTTTTGCTGCTTGCCTTGTATTTATGGGAAGTCGGAATGTATTTGAGCTTAGCAACCTTTGTAATGGATTTCTTATAAGTCTCGGTATTGCCTTTCATTGACTTGAAATGCTTCATTCCCAATCCAGACAATGACAGCTTGATTTTTCCGTTTTTGACTGCTCCATAAGTGGTAACACCATTGCATCTGACTTTAATCTTTCCATCCTTAACCTTCTTGCCGCTTGCAGTCTTTACCTTTATGGTAATGATTTTGCTTAATACATTGGAATATACCTTGTACTGTTTTTTCATGACTATCTTTGTTTTGAGTCTTTTTTTAAGGATAGCCTTTGCCTTAACCTTTTTGGAGGCTTTTATGTTGGTGTTTCCATTGTATTTGGCAGTGTATTTGTAGGTCTTGGTTTTGCTCAATTTTACTTTCTTGGTTGCCCAACCGTTTTTAACGGCAGCCTTGTATGTTTTACCGTTGATTTTAAATGTAACGGTTCCCTCGTTTACCTTCTTACCGTTGCTTGTCACTTTCGCCTTGAGGGTTGTCTTGAATCCCTTATACTCAACCACCTTGTAAGCCTTTATGCTAACAGGCGCCTTTGTGATTACGGCAGTTTTTACAACCTCCGCTGCAGTTACATGAGGAAGCCCTGATGAAAACTTGACGCTCCATGTTCCTCCACCCACAGGTGGTGTGAATGAAACATAGCCGTTGGCATTGGTATCGTAGTATTTTGTAATTGTGGAACCGGCTTTGGTAAAGTCAACCCTTATGCTCATGGAAGTAAGGGGATTTCCCTTGCTGTCGGTTGCCCTTGCAGTCATGGTTCCTGTATTGTAAACACCAGTGAAGTCATTGGCGGTGATTTTTGCAGTTCCATTGACCTTTAGGGTGTTGGTGCTCATTATATTGCCGTCAGCATAATTTCTTGCAGATACAAGATATAATCCCGGTTTGAGTATGTTTTTTCCCAGAGTAATGTACTTATATCCTTCAGGTGTTGTGCCGGCATCACTTTTAATGTATCCGGTTTCATAAACCTTTCCGTTTGGATCATAAACTTCAAATTTGAAGTTGTAATTGTCTGTGGAAGGCATGGTGTACGGCTTAAGGTAATAGTAGAACTTTCCCCCCTTGGTTGATGAAATTTCATTGCCGTTCTGAATCTGAACCGAATACTGGTAGGAATATACAGAAACACCGGAAAGAACATCCTCAGATGAGTCCTTAGAGACTATTTCATTGTTTTCTGTACTTAAAACTTTTTCATTATCTGTTGTTTCTAATATTTCTTCATCCGCATCATCTGTTGCTATCGTGTCCGTGGCGTTGTCTGCCGCACTGACGCAGGATATGGCAAAAACACCTACCACCAGCATCAGCAATATCAACACTCCTCTCTTTTTGTTGAACATAATATCGCCTTAATAAAATTTAATGGTACATTTATCAGTACTTACAAATATGTTTAAAATTTTATTTAATGATTTTGTAAAAAATAACAGACATGTACAGGCAAGTTCTGGAGTGGCCGATAAGAAATTTAAAAAAAAATAAGAAAAATAAGTGAATTTAATCACTTATTTAACAGTTATTTTTACCTTTTTGGTTAGCTTGTTGTAGTATTTGTTGCCCGCAAAAGTAACTGTGGCTTTGTATTTGCCTTTTTTGGTTAACTTTTTGATTTTAAAGGTGGCTTTACCTTTTGCATTGGTTTTAGCGGTGTATTTTTTACCTTTAATTTTGAGGGTAACTTTTACTTTAGCCAAAGCCTTGTTCTTATTGGTTTTCAATACGATAGTGTATTTTTTGGTTTTCTTTTTGGCCTTGAATGCTTTCTTTTTGGCAGTCATTTTGGCTTTAGCCTTGTTTACGGTGACCTTTACACTGCCTGTTGAAGCCAGATAAGTGCTGTCTCCAGCAAAGCGGATTGATGCAGTGTATTTTTTAGGGACCAAGTTGGTTCCTATAGCATAGGACACCTGACCTTTGGCATTGGTTGTTAGGGTTTTAGAAACACCGTTTAAAGAAACAGTTACAGCCTTGCCTGCCAGTACGTTGCCGTTTGCATCTTTTAAGGTAACAACAATGTTTTTGGATGTGGCATAGGTTGTAGTTACAGCTGAAGCAGTGATAGCGGTTGCGACTTTAGGCTTTACAGTGAATGTTGTGTTTTTCTCACTAGCCTTAAACATGTCAGTTGCAGCGAATGTTGCAACGGCATTGTATGTGCCGACAGCCAAACCGGAGACCGGAGCAGATCCGGTACCGTTAACCACACTAACATTATAGTTTGAATTGCCTATTTTAACTGAAACATTGCCTGAGAATGAGGCATCGGTTGTGATTTTAATTTCAGCATTTTGGCCTTCTGTGATGTCTGCAATAGCGATTGTTAATTCAGGGTCCTTGACGAGATTTACTTTTATTAAACCAACATAACAGATCTCATCATCCTCATCTCCACACGGAATTAAATATTCAACCATGATATAATTGGCACCAAAGTTATAGTACTCAGAGTTAGCGTTGATTGTTATTACACCATCTTCAAATAACTCCTCAGCTGGAACCTCATCCAATATCCTACGGTCATCAGGACCCATTTCACCCCATCCGGCGATGTAGAATACATTTAAATAACCCTTAGGGTCGCTATCCCAGTTAAATGAAATGAAAATGTCATCACCTTCAAGATAAGCATCCTTATCAGAGGTCAAGTTCAATTTTAAGATGCTGAATTGACCGGTTTTTATTTCTGATTCAACACCATTATGATCCACGAAAGTGATGTTAACATCATAATGTCCAGCTTTTAGGAATTTGGCATGTTCTGAAATGTCATCGAAGATGTCATAGAACTTATCGTCAATTGCCCAGTCTTTAGTGAGAGGAGTGTAGTTACCTGCCAATTCACCGTTGAGGTAAATGTTAAAGTAATCCCCTGCTGAAACCGGAGCGGATGGAATAATTTCAATACAGTCAAACACATCACAAGTATATTGCCCATCATTAAAGTTAACTTCAGTGTCGCCAACTTCAACTTCAACAGTATTATTGTGGTCAGCCAACAAATTATTCTCTAAATCATAAAACTCAACTTTTAAGGTATAGTTGCCTGATTCTGTTATGTTGAAATCATTTAATATGATTAAACGGGAATCATGCCTAGAACCCCAATGGTCATAATACTCTAAATCGGAAATAGGAATATTTTCTCCCACCTGAGTGCCGTTTACATAGATTTTTACATAGTAATCGGCATATTCCTGGGACATTCTTATATAGAATACTGTGTCACCGACATTCTTGAATGGAACTATTATCCACTCAGGTTCACCGTCGGGACCATCTATTTCCTCTTCATTTACCCTTTCGAAAATATCTACAAGATGGATTTCAACACCATTTGAATATGTTTTAAACTCTTCACCATCTTTTGTGAAATTGATTAGGATATTGTAGTTGCCTATTTCCTCAATGCCGAGTTCTTTTAATCCGATGTCATACCTAGGCATTGCATCATCATCTGCAACATCATCAACATTTGAACAATGCAATTCTGATATTTTGAATGTTTTGACGATAGGTTGTGAACCTTCTTTTGTGATGGTCACATTAAACTCATCGTCGAAATCTTCAGGGAAGTCGCCGATAAATGTGAATATGACATCAGGATAGAGAAGGCTTGTTTCACCTGTGAAAAACGGACTGCAATAAATTAACACTTCATCTTCCGCAGAGTATGTTTCACCGTTTGCGTAAAATTCGACTCTGAGTGAGTCACACATTTCCTCAACCTCAGAGACATCGTAAAGATCACTGACTTTGATAAAGTAACAATCTCCATCATGGGTTATATCATTCAAGCTTAAGTCTATTTCTTCAAAATCATTGATGGTCACTGTAAATTCATCTTCAACATCATCAGGAAGAGCCTTTATAGGAATAATAATTACAACATCGTCATCAGCAGCATTGGCATTATAAAACTCAACACCCTCTAAAGGTATAGCGTCTCCTTCATCATCACCGCTGTCGTCGTAATCAGTGAATGAAATAACTCCATCCTCATCAATGTAAATAATGCAGTTTCTCTCAGCAATGACATTTTCATCATTGTCAATTAGTTCAAACTTGACGGAATCCTCATCCTCGATGTTTTCAAGATTCAACATTCCACGGGTGACTGTGTAAATGGTGTATCTAGGGTTATCATCCAGTTCCTTGATTTCAATGTTTTTCAAATCAACTTCTAATATGGTATTCTCACCACTTGAGATAATAAGTGTGGCTTCGGTTCCATTGTAAACTTTTACATCGACAACAACATCATCACCATTTTCTATATCCTCCCCTGAAACCCAGAGTTCAGGGTATCCTTCAAATGTAATTGTTCCTTCATCATTGTGATAGATAGCTTCGGAAACTTCAAAACAATCCTCTCCAGATAATTTGAAAACGATTTTATCTCCATCATTGACACCCACAAAGTTCACATCCTTAAGTCGGATGTCATAAACGGTGAAGCTGTCATCCTCATCCCAGGCCTGCTTATTTTCAAAGTCGCCGTTCAGTTCAATGGTTGACAATTCAATGTCCACATCTTCTTCATTTTCTGCCTGTTGTACAATTTGCAATGAATAACCAGTGCCATTTTTTGCTTTTACATTAACAACACTGTCATCTTCTTGAGAAATATTTCCCCAATCATTAATCCAAATTTCCTCTTCAGGATCCTCTTCTTCCCCATCAGGGCCTATTTCAGGATCGTCTCCTTCCCCGTCAGGGTCTGCAACAACTGCATCTCCCTCATCACTAACTGCAATGTCGTCTGATACAACATCATCAGCCGCACTTGCAGCTCCTATTGTTAAAATTGCCAATAAGATAAATGTTATTAGCATTATCTTTTTAAACTTCATATTCTACAACTCTTTAAATATTGAATTGAATGCAATTTGATAAAGAATAGCACCCAACCTAATAAATATTTTTGTTAAAATAATAATATAAGTCGGATAAAGCGTTTACTTTAATCGTGAATTTGTTTTTTAAAGACTTTCAAAAAGTGAAATATACTATACGTTGAAATGGTGTTTTTACAATATCCTAAACGAACATTCAACAATTTATCAATAATTGCAAAGCATTGAAGAAACATCAAACAGAGGTATGTTTCAAGTGTAAAAATGCTAAAAGCGATTAAATAATCTTTTTTTGTAAATTTCAATGTTAAAATCGGAGAATTTGTGAAAATTGAAATCAAACTGTTGTATTCGTGAAACATGTGTGAAACGTCAAGTTACTGGACACAAAATTTTTTACAGTAAATGAGCCAAAAGCTGAAAAACAGGAAAAAAGCATTAAGAAAATGACCATTAGGAGAATATGTAGGTCACGTCATTTGAATTGCATGAAACATCAAAGCTCCTAGATTTTACACGAAACATGTCATTGAAATCATCTATCTGGACAGATGGCCGCCTTACTCACCAATGAGATGATTTGACATAAGATCCAAAATGAAGTCTGAATTGAAAATTAATTGAATCAAGAAATTTTCAGGGCAAAAATTTTCATAAAACAACCGCCTAGCATCTCTTAAAATTATCTTTACATCTTATGCAATGAACATTATTTTGAAAAATCTGCACTCAACAACACTGCCCCCGAACATATATTGTAAAACCACAGGTTTCACCCAAACATCCCGATTCATAAGTTTTGATGAAATCAAAGCAAAAAGAGGCCCTTCCTTGAAAATGATTTCATTCGAGAAAATCGACAAAAACTCTCCTTATCTGGAAAAATAATCATACATTAGATTTCATCATTTTTTGAAAAACTAACTTCAAAGACTATGATTGAATGTTTTCATGTGTGAAATATCAATGAATCGAAGAAAACAAACACACCTATAAATGTTTACCTCCTATTTCCGGAGTCATTATCCCACTACAATGTTACATCAGGGTTTATTTGTAAGCAACAATGTTCCTACCCTACTTTAGAATTGCCTAAAGTTTTCCACATTATTTTTTTAACATTAAATACAAACGTTTATACATTAATTCTATTAAAATTAAATATTAGAGTGAACAAATTTGATTTTTATAAGGAGATATTTCAATGAAAACTAAATTCAACATGTTAAAAATATTTGTAGTTTTTATTACAATGCTTATTTTAATAGGTGTTGTCTCAGCATCTGATGATATCGGCAGTGATGCCGTTAAAATTTCTGAGTTAGAAACTTCAAACTTAGTAGAGGAAACTAGTTTAAATGATAATCCTGATGACAGCGGCCTCAGTGAAAAAAATGATACATCCCAGTCACAGGTTTTAAGCAAAAGCAATGACAATATTTTAACTAATTCAAGCAGCACAACCAATAAAACAGTAAAATCCGGAGTAATTACCTCACAAAATCTTAAAACCGATTTTCATTCTGGAAAATCAATGAAAACTGTAATTACAGACAAAAATACTGGTAAAGGAATAAGCACCCTTCTTAAAGTTCAGTATATAAAAAACAATAAAATTGCCAACGAAGAATATTACTATACTGATTCTGACGGTATTGCTTATATTACCCCAATTCTTCCAGTGGGAAAATATACTGTTAAAATAAGCCCGAATGATGAAAATGTAACTGCTAAAACAATTACTAAAACAGTGACTATTGTAAAAACCACAAGTAAAATAACAGCTAAAAAAGTTACCGCATACAAAGGCTATAAGGTTACCTTAAAAGCGGTTTTAAGTAAAACCAAATTTAAGGATAAGATTAATGAAGGAAAAGTTAAATTCAAAATTAACGGAAAAACATATATTGTCAAAGTTAAAAACGGAGTGGCAACCAAAAAAATCAAACTTAAGAAAGTTAGAACTTATAGATACACTGCCCAGTACATGGGAACTAAAAATATCAAAAAAAGTAAAGTTTCAACTGGAAAAGCAATTATCAAACAGAGATATGCAACTAAAATTACTGTAAAAAATATTAAAGGAAATTTAAATGAGGAAAAAGAATATACAATCCATGTAACAACCAAATCCGGTAAAAATGTAGCTTCCGGAAAAATTAAATTAACCTGGAACAATAAAACATTAATCTGTAAAGTGAATAAGGGCGTAGTGAAACTTGTTGTGAAATTTGGCGGAAATTTCAAAGAGGAGGTTAACGGCAACCAGTATTACTATAAAGAATTCACCACCGCATATAAAGTAAAATATATTCCATCTTCTTTGAAGTATAAAGCAAGTTCCACAAATTATAAGTTGATTTCAACATATAAATGTTCCTCATGCGGCAAAACCGGAACACACACCCACATTACTGATGAAAAAACAACAAAAATTATTGTAATTTAAGAGACATTAATTTCTCTTATTTTCTTTTTTTGAACCACACCGGCTTAAAGAAGCCAGAGAATTCTTGCACAATAATGTTAAAGCGAATGTTTTAGGACAAAAGATACGTAACTTATTTTATACATCACTAGAATTTCCTAAGGTACATATTGTCTCCCAGACTTTCAACCAAACCCCAGTCTATCAGCTCATTTAAGTGATTGATTACCTTTTCATCAAAGTTCTTACCGGACTTATAGCATTTCAGGTAACTGTGATTTAAAATCTCATCAAGAGAAAATCGAACCGTACCTATGCGGACAATTGTATCATAAACGATTTTCTGCCACATTGAAAGGTTAAAAACAATATCCTCGAAATCCTCATCATCCAATTCATTATAGAATAGGCTCTCTTCATCATGATTTTCCAGTTGCCAGCTATTCAACTCAAGTTCATCCCTTGCTTCAATCGCATCCCACTTTGTATCATATGGTCCAAAAATGAGGAGTTCTCCATTAATTCTTTTCCTAATCCAAAATTTATGAGACTTTTTAAAGATAAACCTGCCGACTTTTGAATCCCCACGGTATAACGCTTGTTTCCCCTTTGTTTGATATTTTATAAACATTTCGATGTCTTCCTCAACATTAAGTACAGCATCAATTTTAGAGTCATAATGATTGATTATGGCAACCTTTTCATCAATTACTGGAGCCACAATGTATTGGTCATGAAGTTGGCTGAAGAAAATCGGACCCCCTCTTAAGACATCTATTAAATTCCAATCATACTTGACAAGTAAGTCCCTTGCAAAAGTAGCATCATCAAAGTTATTATAACATCCAAAAACTTCATTTTCACCGTTAATTAATTTGGAAACCATGAAGTTGTTGTTTTTCTCGTAGATGTATTGTTCGCCTGTCATTGAAAATGTTTATATTCGTGAAAATATTTATAAGTTATGAATAAGATGATGTTAATCATTGACAAAATAAGAATAGAATTCTTCTTTAACTTCATTCTGGAGTTTATACTTGAAATTAACAATAGATAAATCCTCACCCTTATCATTCTTGATGGTGGTTTCAAGCCAGTCATATGGAGTAACTTGGCCCATGTAGTAGAAATCCTTTCCCTCATCATCTGACTTTTTAATGAAAAGATGGATTTTCAAGCCGGTTTCTTTATGATGGATTATTGCCTGTGGCTCTTTTGATTCAAGTCTGACTTTTGATCTTGTCATCCATGAGAAGGTGTCTTTTGTAATGAACTGATCCTCATATTTTGTTGATTCAGAGATGCCTTCGTCTTTTTCATATGTTACAAAGATTGGACAGGTGTTATGCTTTACCCTGTAACCATACATTGTGGATGAATCGTCATGTGGCCAGTTGAGAAGTCTGCAAACGTCTTTTCTTGAGTATTTCTCATATAGTTTCAATTGGTCTTTAGAGTGATAGATGTACTCATATCTGAGCAAGGCAAATTCCACTACGTCATTAAAGTGTTTCTTGTATGTTGGGTTTGATAGGAATTCCTTAAACTGCGGAGAAATATTGTGGTTTTCATCGAAAAATACAGTGCCACTATACTTATCCTTCTCTTTATCAATGAAGAAATCTAAATGAAGCAAGTTTATTGCACTTTCGATTGATTTAAATTGGTCTTCAAGACCATACTCATCATTTAATAAATCAGATATTTTATTTAAATTAAATGAATTGTTGTACTCCAAACATTTCAATATCATCAGTTCATGAGGCCTCTTTCCATCGGCAAGGTTTTTGGAAATCAATCTAAGTGACTTGACCTCCGCTTCGCTTAAAGGATTGGTGAAATCCTTTTCAACCTTTTCAATAAAGTCAAGATAGCAATCGAATGAATTGTGATTCAAAATCAGTAACGGATCCATATCACCGTTTTCAAAGAAATCACAAAGCATTGGAATTCTTCCAATCTTAAACTTCAAGTTATTGTATTTTTCCTTGAAAAGAGAGATTCTTGAAAAAGAGGCATTGTCAATGGATTCATAAATCTTTTTACGGGACACCTCATCAAAATTGATTGAAGATGCTCCGGGAAGAATCTTACTTCCCTCCATCAGGTACTTTCTGATTTTATCCTTGTCATAGGACCTGTCCCCTGACAGTGCAATTGGAATCATGAAGTTATTCTTGTAATTGCCGATGAAATCAATGATTACAACATATTCCTTGTTCCGGTACTTTCTCAAACCCCTTCCCAGTTGCTGGATGAATATGATTGGGGATTCAGTTGGCCTTACAAGCAGGACCTGGTTGATTTCGGGAATGTCAACACCCTCATTGAAAATGTCCACTGTGAAAATGAATTCAAGCTTATCCAGATTCTTATCATTGGTCAGGCGGTCAATCGCTTCCAGTCTCTTTTCCTGTGAATCATCCCCGCTTAAAAATATTGATGAGTAACCTCTTTTGTTAAACTCATCGGCAAGCAGTTGGGCTTCACGTTTTCTTGAACAGAACACCAATGCCTTACGCCTGTCACCGGAATACCCGTAAAAATCGGATTTTTCAAGCAGATATTCCACACGCTCGTCTGATGCCAACAAATTGAAATCTGAGAAATCATCATCGATAGTGTCATCCTCAAAGACTATGTCGCTGATTCCGAAGTAATGGAACGGGCAGAGCAAGTCCTCTTCCAATGCTTCCTGCAGACGGATTTCATGAGCGATATTGTTGTCAAAAAGGTCATAAATGTTAAATCCATCAGTACGTTCAGGTGATGCAGTCATTCCAAGCCAGAATTTAGGCTCGAAATACTGGAAAATCTTCTGGTATGTCCAAGCTCCAGCCTTGTGGACCTCGTCAATGATGATATAGTCAAAATGGTCCTTATCATAACGACTATAAGCATAATCCTTGGACATTGTCTGGATTGTGGCGAAAACATAATCCTTATCGAATTCCCTGGAGGATCCTGAAACCAAACCGAACTTGTTGTGGTCCTTGAAAACGTTTTTGAATGCCTTGATTGATTGCTTGGCGATTTGTTCCCTGTGAACTAAAAATAAAAATCGTTTAGGCTTGAAATCCTTAACCGCAAAAGCAGATGCATAAGTTTTACCAGTACCTGTTGCAGATACCAAAATGGCCCTATTTTCGCCTCGACGAACAAGAGTTCTTAAATTATTTAAAAACTCCTCCTGCATGATATTTGGAGTTAATTCTTTAACATTCTTATTTTTTAATTCCTTTGTGATTTGCCTAATCTGCTTGAAGTTCTTATTGTCATTGTAGAACTTTTCATAGACTGGGAAAACCTCTTTTAAATCACTGGACTGATCCCATAACTCATAAAATTCATTTTTAAGATTGCCGACTATCTCACCCTCTTCAAGAGAGGTGAACTCAATGTTCCATTCCTTGTTGCTTGTCAGGGCATAATCGGTCAGATTGGAACTGCCCACAATGGCCCTGTAAACATTGTCCTTTTTAAAGATATAACCTTTAGTGTGGAAACCCTCATTGTTTGAAAAAAACATCCTCACTTCAATGTTTGGAAATTCCATAAGCCTTTTCAATGCTTTTGGTTCGGTAACGTAAAAATAATCAGTAGTGAGTATTTTACCGGGAATGTTATTGTCCTTCAGGTATTTCAATTCCTGCAGGATCTGTGCAATGCCGCTGTCAGTGATGAAAGCGGATGATATGAGGAATTCATCACAGTTTAGAAATTCCGTCTTGATAGAGCTGACTACCTTGGTCTGCTTGTCATTATATAATAGTTTAGGTCTGAAATCAGAACTGGAGTCGAGAGACTCATCTATAAATGCTGTCTTTGCTCCATTAATGATTTCATCCATGTTCATTACTATTCTTCCTTGAGATGTTTAATTAGGTCATTTAATTTGTCGATTTGCATTTGGAACTCCTCTTCTCTTGGGGTTCCTTTAACCTTTTCCAATTTGGATTCTAATTCTTTGAGTTTTTCCTGTGCAAGTTCAATTCTCTTGTCTGACATGATAATCTACTCCATAGTTTCCTTTAAATAATCAATGATTGTAATGTCTGCTGGAATCCAGTTGACTTCGTCCAGTTGATCTTTAGTGAGCCATCTGGCATCGTTATGTTCAAGAAGTTTTGGAGTTCCTTCTTGAATAATAGCTTCAAAACAGTCCATCTTGAGATAAAAAGTAGGATACTGATATTCCAAGTTTAAGGCGAACTTGGTGGGTTTTATTGTGCAGTCGAGTTCCTCTTTAATTTCTCTTATAAGAGCTTCCTCTTTGGTTTCGTTAGGTTCTATTTTTCCGCCTGGAAACTCCCACATGTTAATGAACTCACCATACCCCCTCTTGGTTGCAAGGATTTGATTGTCCTTTTTGATAATGGCCGCAACTACATTTAAAGTTTTCATGATTAATATTCTCCTGGTTAAATATAGGGCAGCTTACGTTATAAATGTTAATAAAAAATTAAATATCCATATCCATTAAACGGAAAATCCAATGCATCCAACTTGAAATACATTGCGCTCTTCGTTTAATAGTGACCATTGAATTTAAATTCAAATCATACTGCAACATTATATTAACAATATTATTTTTAGAAATATCCTTATTTAATAAACAATCATTAAAAATATCATAAAGAATTTCATGTTCAAAAATACATTTGCATAAATTTAAATTTCGATGATATTCATTTGATTCAAAAATTTTCTTTCCTTTATCCGATAACTTATAATAAATTTTATTATCCTTTTTATATTTCTCAAAAACATGAAAATAGAAACCTGTGCTTGTGTACATATTTACTATTCGATTTCCTATTTGATTTGATTGTTTAATGTCTTCTTTACTTAAATCTTTATTTACAAGACTTTGCCCTATGAAAATAAAACGATTCAAATCATCGGACTGAGGAAAAGGAATTTTAGGATCTTCTTCAATAAACACAATATTCTCCAAAATGTTTAATATATCTTGCTCATATGACATGTTTTGAGTATTACAATCAAACCTTAAAGGATCGTATACCACTTCATTTTCAGAATAAAGTCTTGAATCATCATCAGATGAATTATCATTATCTGAAGAATTTCTTAAATTGGATTTCTCTAAAATCTCAAGACTTACTGGCCACCCATGACTGTCTAACCATTCTTTTTTTGAAAGAGCTTCATCCAATGTCGAAAATTCTCCAAAGAAATATTCAATTCCTTCAAATTCCCTTTTAATTAAATATTTTTCATCTTTTTTTGTAATATAATCCTCAATTAACATAATTAATCAATATTAAAATCATGAATATAACTATTAAACTTAGGCAATAATACATCATGCAATTTAGAGTCAATACTTATACTTGAATCATAATACCAATCACATAACTCATTAAATCCAGCATAAGCATAACGCTCCCAAATGTCAATCATAGCTTTCATATCATTCAAAATACTTATATCATCAGCGACATCAATAGCTACAGCTTTTAAAATATTAAAATATAATTTATTTTGATGATATGTGTCCCTTGTATATGTTTCATTAGGAGTTGGAAGCTCATCAGGTATCTTGTCTTCATCAACTAAGGATTTACCAATCAATACTGAAACAACAAACAGCACAAAACTATCTTCAATATGTAATTTATCTTGGATATATTGATATGATCTAATATTAATAGTTTCACTATTCTTCTTTTGATATTGTTCTGTAGGAACTCTAATTATATTATCCATCTAAATCACCAGTAGGTTTCAATAAGGTTTCATTATTATTTTCTCTAATTAGTATATGTTTTTCACCGATATAATCCTGAATTAATTCTTCAAATTCATCATTAAATTCACTATCTAAGAATAAAAATACCATTTGAACATTTTCAAGATATTTTGGCAATGTTAAAGCAAAATTTCTTCTTAACGTATTATCCCAACGACCTAATGAAGTATCCATAATTTGAGGTAGCTGGAAACCTGACGAAAGATTAATAGCAGTAATGAAAGAAACTGCCAGTGCTAATTGAGTACCACTAGACGGGTCTGAACTTGAACTTTTAACACCATCAAATTCCTCAAAAGTAATTTCAAGTGATTCATCAATATGAATTTTTTCATATTTTCCCCTATCACCTTCACGATTATAAATATTTTGAAACTCTTCATTGACAATATGGTCTAACTCTTTATAAATCAATTTTGTAAATTTATTTTCTAATTCTTCACAAATAGAAATTATCTTTTCACAGAATGCAATTTTAGATTCTACCTTGTTTACAGCATCATCTTTAGATTCATCAATAATAAGGTCATTTTTAACTCCCTGCAATTCTTCTTTAGCATTTTTAATATTTTTTTCTAAAGAATCTTGACGAATATAAAGTTTTTTAAGAGATTGTTCACATCTATTTAACTCTTTAATTTTTTCAGGTATCTTAGCTTCCAATAAAACTTCATATTCCTCTGTTTTATCAGCTAAAACATCCTCTTTCTCAACAATAATATTTTCTAAATCAGTTATTTCTTGTAAATACTCCAAAATTTTATCATCATAATCTTTTGGGAATTTTTTTATTAAATCTGAAGATTTCTTTTCTAAAACATCAAGTTCAATTTCTTCAGGTGATTTAGAAGTAATTTTACTTAATTTATCCTTAAATAATTTTAAATTATTAATAGATCCATTTTCTTCAATTAAATGATTTCCACAAATACATTCTTTTTTCGATAATAAAAAATCAATATCTTCTACGGAAATATTATATTCATGTTCAATAGCAGGTTTATTTTTGTTAACTTCTTCTTTTATAGAAGAAACATTTTTTAAAATTGGATAAGCCAATACAATATACAAATTCTCAATTAAATACTGTAATTTTTCTTTTTGCAAATCATTTAATGAATTTCGATAGCGATCAAGATCTTTTTCTAAAATATCAATATCCTTCTTAAGATCTTTAGTTTTATCTCCGCCTTTTCTATAAATAACAAATTCTAAATCTGTTTTTTCACCTTCAAGAGATTTAATGGACTTCTCAACTTTTTTTAATTCTGCAGTATCTTCTTCAATATTCTCTTTTAATTGATTTTGTTTCTTTTTAATTTCACCTTTTTTATAATTTAAATCAACCAATTCATCAGTTAAATAGGATACTTGTTTCTTAGTATTATCTTTAACTTTTAGTATTAAATCAAAATGAGATAATTTTTCAACCGCTTTTTTTAAAGAACCAGAATCAGATTTTAACCACTCCAATAATCGTTCCCCATCAAATAAAAAATATTGTTGAAGGCCATCCGGAAAATTAGTTTTTCTAAAAGTATCACAATCCATGATTTTATAATTATTCTTATCCGAAAGATTATTGATTGTGAAAACAGGATCTGATACTTTTCTTAATTTTCCATTAGTTCCTTTTTTATATTTCTGAGACCTCCTCAGTAAAATATCATCTCCCTCATTATTTTCCATTATAACTTCTACATAGACTTCCAATTTACGTCCAACAGGCAAATCTTTTGCAGCACTTTGATTATAAATTTTTTTAGTAGATTCCTTATAAGGTTCTTCACCATAAATACACCAAGAAACCGCATTTAAGAAATTAGTTTTACCAAAATCATTACCCCCAACGATGATTGTTAAATTCTTACCATCATGAGCTTCATCACCATAAGCAAAATTCATTTCAAATGGCTTCCTATATGGCCGATAATTTTCCATTTTTAATGATTTAATCTTCATTTTTACCACTGAATTCCTCTACATACTTTTTATAATCATCATCTAACCTAGGTCTTTTCATACTACTATGGCGGTACTCTAATTCAAGTGCTTTTAGTAAGTAATCCTTTTCATTTTTAGAAGTATCCACTTCATCAATTAATTTTAAAATATTTTTATTGATATTGCTTTTCATTAATTAACCCCCACTCTTTAAGTAAATCAAAATTTTCATCAACATTATCTGAAGAAGTAATAAAATCAATTAACCTATTTAATTCAGTATTTTTAAAATCATCTAACTCAGAATCCTCAGGAGGCAAAACAATTAAATCATAAATATCTGCATGAGTTTTGCCAGGAGATTTTCTTAAAACTCTACCTCTCCTTTGAACATATTCCGCAGGATTTGGTGAACTAGACATTATAATAACTTTATCAGTCGAAGGAACATCTACTCCCTCATCTAAACATTTAATCGCCAATAATGTTTTTAATTCTCCTTCATCAAAATCATCTAAAAGTTCATCTCTTAATCTAATACCCTCATCACTAGTGAATTTATAATTAGGAATGATATTTTTTGAATCAAGTATTTCTTGAACTTCACTTATTTGTGATTTAGATGAACAAAATATTATTAAATGATCAATAGGCTTTTTTAAACTATCTAAAATATCATTAAGAACATCATATTTTTTAGAGGTATTTTTAGCAGAAGTTTTATTTTTTGATTCATCATTTTTAATATCGATTATTTTAGGATAATAATTATATTTTGTTAAAAAATGCTCACCTTTATCATCCCGTAAAGATAATGCCATTTGAAGAGAAAAAGAATAAACAATGTCATTGAAATAATTATACAAAAAGTCAGTCCCACTAGGATCCATATATCTTCTAGGAGTTGCACTTAAACCTAATTTATAATCATATTCCGGCAATAAACCATCACGATAATATGAACTTCCAACATGATGAACCTCATCCACAATTAAAAACATTTTTTTATTACAATCTTTTATGATGTCAGTAAATTCAGGTGTGTGAAAAGTATCCATTGTAGTTAATATAATCTGCCTTTTTTTAAATTTTACACCCATATTAATTCTAGTTTTTATATCATAAAACCTTCTTTTCCATTTGTTAACACTATCGTTATGGAATATGTTAATTTCACAATCATCCAAAATCATTAGCTCTTTTTTCCACTGATTGATTAAATGAGTATACGGACAAGCAATAACAGTTAAAACATCTTCTTTTGACAAAAGTTTCTTTAAAATCAAAATAGCCGTGTATGTTTTTCCAGTTCCAGTAGCCATTTCCAATATACCGGATTTCCCATTATTTTCCCAGCAGGAAATTGCATCTAATTGATGTTTATAAGGGGATTTTTTATCCTTTGGTTTTTTGTCAAGTTTTTGTAATAATTTCCTTAATTCTCTTTCATCACTTGGAGCATCTTTGATTAATTCCTTTTTTGATGCTTCGGGAAAATCCATAACTTTCATTGCTGGAAAATTATTATTCCAAGAATCTTCAAAATCGTCTATATGAGGTTGAACCAATTCATCATACTTCCAATTATTAATAACATCAATTGATTCTAAATTAGACCCCCAACCAGATGCGGTTTCATTAAGAGAACCATTGAAAAAAATAATTTCATTGTTTTCGTCATATAATAATCCTGTTTTTGTGTGAACTAAATCTTCAATTGTACTGGTTGGATCTTTACAATTAAAAGCTATTTTGATTTCTAAAAGTTTATTTGCTATCATCCACCCCAATAATCGGATATGATCTTTTTTAAATCCTTCTTCAAGAGAATGATAATCATCTAAAAATGTTTTATCCACATGATCTTTTAGTGAATCAGCATTATCAATAATATGATAATCTTCAGGAGATAAATGATTACCACAAATTAATCTCATATGCCCCCCATGTTCAATAAATTTAGAAATTCCCCTAGAAGACAATGCTAAACTTGTTGAATTAAAATAACAGGAAATCCTATCATATTTATTTGCATTAGAAAGAACTGGCACATAAAACTCTTCAACTAAATTTTCACCCAATCTAGCTGAATTATATGAGGTTTTGAGATTATGTTTAATATCGTTAAACGACATTTAATATTTACTCCTTAATCGTATTCTTAATAAGATCTTTATAAATATTATTATATAAACTATATTGTTTTAGATTTAAGAAATAAAGAATATCGATATAAATTTATCAAAATATAATGATATTATCCAATATAATAAAAAATAAAACGATTTAAATAGTTTTAAAATTAAAAATAAGTGTTGATCTTTTTTAAAAATATCTATTTAAAGAGATCAAAATTGATCTGATCATATTAAAATTTAACAACAAAATACTAACAAAATTGATTAATTATACATTCCAAATGGAAAAATTATCGTCGTAGATCCATGATCACAACAATATTACGAAGTCATACAACTTTTTCTATAATTTAAAATAATCTTGTTCAGAAGCCTTATGAAACTTAAAAGGAGACCAAGCGTCAGGAAGTTTATCTTTTACTTCATCATAAGTCATTTTTCGATATTTCGCTGCTTTTTTCTGAGGAATTATCTTTCTTTCCAGTAACGTAGAATGATAATCAACTTCATGCCTCATACAAATATTATGTCTACGGATATTTCTTCTGAATTTACGTATTTCATGATCTGTCCAGTTAGGATTGATATGGTAATCATCATTTGTCTGGTGCCTTTTATATGAACTGTATTCATCATCTGTTCTTTCTAATGGCCTATATCTACAATCTGTTATTTGTACTCCCCATTCAGCACATTTAACTCTTTTTTTCTCCATTTCAGTATAATCCAATCCGCCTTTTTCCTCATAGTTGTAAATCATGAATATGGACAATTCCTTAGCCTTAAATCCCCCCTCAAGCAATATATCAATTTGCTCTTTAATAAGGTCTTTTTGATTAAGACTATGATCCCATGCGATTTTTGGATTTTTAAATCCGGCATCTTTAAGTTTTTTAGCTAAATAAGGTTTTTCTCTAAGAATTCGGCCATCAAAACCTGATTGAGATTCAACATAAGTGATTTTTCTCTCTTTTTTCAATTCAATCAGTTCATCCAATATATCTTCAATATAATAATTTGCCAGAAGGTTATTGTCATAAAAGATTACTTTTTTCTTCTCATTTCTCAAAATTTCATCTTTAATTGTTTCTTTACATAACCATTTAGGTTCAATTATGTATGTTCCACAGAATCCACACTGCCTTATGCAACCACGAGTTGTATGGATAATCTGATAATCAACATCCACCAAGTCATAAGCAGGTTTACATTTCTCAGCACCTTCAATTGTGCCAAAAATAACATCATCACAGCCAGTGTATTCCTTACAGTGGTCTTTAAGCAATGATGCATAAATTCCGCCTACTAAAACTGGAACATCTTTACCATATTTTCTTTTACAATAAGAAACAGCATTTTTAACATATTTTGACCAATAGGTAAAAATAGAAGTCACACAAATTAAATCAGGAATAAATTCATCCTTATTTTCATCAACAACATCATCAGAAAATAATGTTGTTTGAACGGTATTATCATATTTCTTTTTAGAGTCATTTGCCTCTTCATATCTAACTAGCTTAACCTCGATGGATTTGGTTCTTAAATATCCTGCAATTTTCAATAAACCGATTGGTAAGAAATTAGAGTGATTTCTGCTTTTATTAGGAATTGGAAAGTTAGGTTCAACCAATAAAACCCTTTTAACATCTTCAGTTATCCAATCGTCAAATTCCATCAAAAATCGCTCCTAAAAAAATATGATTTTAATACAATAAGATTTAAGTTTGAATTTAATTAAATATTTTTCTCAAATCAAAATCCAATATTAAAACAATCTCATAAAATAGTTTGAAAACTAAATACAACATACCCTATATTTAAATCAAATTAATAAAAAAAGACATTATAATCAAAAATTAGTATAGTGCAGACCCTTAATAAGCTATCAAATGGAATTCTTGCAGCTAAACATTTTTTTAACTTATATATAGCATCTGCATTATAAGAGTTATTGGATAAGAAATTAGTTATTTATAATACCAAAGCATTACACCACTAATAACAAAAATAACCGTAGGCACTAATAAATTTAATGGGAAACTGAAAATAATATTACATATTACCATAACGATTAAAAATGCAAGAATATTTATCCCCTGAATCCTTGATTTTTTATTATCTCTAGTTAATAAATAAATGCCTGGAATTAAACCCAAAATAGGAATGAGGAATGTGACAATATATCCTACAATAATTGCAATAGTATTATCCTCTAAGTATGACCCGCATTGCACGCATACTTCCTGCTCCATAGGAGTAGCTTGACCACAATGAGGACAAATAACTGTTCCACCAGTAGTTGCCGCCCCATTATTAGTTTGATTAGTGCTTATTTTAACTTCAGCACCACATTTATCACAAAACTTGGCATTTTCGTTTTTAAGTTCATGACCACATTTATCGCAAAACTTTACCATGATTTCACCTATTTAAGTTAATAGTCATAATAGTCGTAACTATCATAATAACTATTGTATCCATCATAATAACTGTTATAATTATCATAATAGTTATTGTAATAACTCATACTGCTTTGATAAGACAGATATGAAAAAATTAACCACCAGATGGCAGTCATCACTATAGCCAACACAATCATGATTATTCCATGCTTATGAACATCTTTATTTGGTCTGGTTAGCAAGTATATTCCAAATATTATTCCTATGATTGGAAGAAATATTGAACATATGTATCCTAAAACAATAGCTGCCGTATGTTTATCCGGATTTAATAAACTGCCACAATTTGTACATGCCACATTACCAAATGGCACCATTGATCCACATTTTGGACATATTGTTCCTGAAATATTGTTTTGAGGAGCGTCTGATGACTGGGCATCCTTATCCAAAGAAGCACCACATCCGGAACAGAACTTTGCTCCTTCCTTTACTTCTTTACCACAATTATTACAAAATGGCATTTTTCATCACACATCAGTTACTGTAACTTTTCTCCACAGTTTGGGCAGAACTTATTTTCTTCACTTAATTCTGCACCGCAACTTTCACATTTAATAACTTCATCCTCAACTTCAACGGTTTCTTCAGATATTGGTTCTGCAGGTTCTTCTTCAGTTGCAGTTAAATCTTTTCCACATCCTGGACAAAATTTAGAGTCTTTGAATAATCCTTGACCGCAGTCCTCACAATATAAGTCGAATGATTGATTGGTTGAGCCAACACTACTGGATGGGGCACCATTATTGTTTCTAATAGTTACAACATCATCAGATGCAACAAGATAATAAATAATGGCTGCAGGGAAAAAGAAGATGATTAATACAATTAACAAACCCATACTGTAAGATTTCTTCTTTAGAATTGCTGTTCCATCAAAATTGCTTTGCATACTGTATCCTTGTGCAAGATACAATTGTAACTGTTGATTGAATTCATTTTCATTATTTACATCAATATTTAAATTAATTCCCAAATTAATCTCTCCTATCATTAAATATAATAAATTAATCAGTTAGACACAATTTATTATTCTTTCAATTAATAGATTTCAAAAAATAAATATTTATATATATCGATTAGGTTATCCCGCATTATTGAAGAACAATTACCCAGCATATTTTAGAAAAAACCTATATCAAAAAGACTAATATATGAAACCTCCTTTTTTATTTATTGTCAAAACCCTCCCTGATTAAGTTATATGAACGATAACACATCAAAAGAAAAAAAATATGTGCAAATGTTTACGTTATAACAAAAAAAGGAAAATTTAAAAGTGATTGTAACATAAATATAAATTATTAATAAGATGAGGCAAAATTATGAACAAACAAACCAAACTTGCAATAGCAGTACTTGCAATATTTATCGTCGGAATGACGTTAACTGTTGCATTTGCAGAACCTGCATCAGCTGTAAAATATAAAGGAAAGAAATCATTGACAGTTACCGTAAAAGACGGTAAAAAGAAAGTGAAAGTAAAATGCAAATACAAAAGAAGCACTGGAGACTACCAAGGCAAAAAAGGAAAATACATCGTTACTGTCTGGAAAGGACCAAGTCAAAGCCCTGTTTTTAAAGGCTGGAACACTGTTGCCAAAAACACCAAAACATGGAAAGTGTGCAACAAATACGGTTATAAAAAACCAGTGACTAAAGTAAGATTAAACAGGTACCAATAAGCTATCCAGGAGGATCAAATCCTCCAATTTATTTTTTTCTTTTAAGGAATCTGCCAAAATTAAATATTGCCCATCAAGTTTCAAACCCCACTAATGTCAATTCCATTTTCCACATCATTTAATATACCAGCATTACATAATATAACTCATGAATTACAATGAGAAGCTGCGAAGTATAAGAATCAGGGAGGCTATTGTCTTTCTTATTGTGGGCATGATAGTGACTGGCATCATTACAAGGGTTACAAGCCTTGACTCTATTCAGGGTTTTGGTGAAAACCTGCTTATCTTTATCGTATTTTTGGGTTTCATCTATATGCTGCGGGGCACTACCGGCTTTGCGGATTCAATCGGTTCTGCTTTTGAGCATAAAAAGGAAATCATCTATCTTTTCGTGATCAATTTCCTGTTCGGGTTTTTCCTGGTTGCTTTTATCACGTTTTTTGATCCCAGCGGATTTGATACCTCTGCGCTTTCAAAAGAGTATACTGGTGTGGGTTTTCTATTCAATGTATTGTCTTCAGTGATTTTGGCTCCTGTTGTTGAGGAACTGCTTTTCAGGGGCGTTCTTTTCAATCGTTTGAATGAAAAAATGAGTCTTATCCTTGCAATGTTGATTTCATCATTATTGTTTGGCCTGTTCCATGGTTTTGGCGTTGCCCAGTTTGTGTTCGGATTGTGTATGTGTGTGGTTTACCTGAAGACCAGAAACATCATGGTTCCAATCATCATTCACATCATGAACAATCTGTTTGCCGTGATTTTTGCGGATATCCTTCATGTTGAGAGTTTCATATTCCAGATGCCTATGCTTGCAGTGATATTGGTAGTGTCTGGGGTCTGCGGCATACTTGCCCTGCTTTACACCTACAGGGGCGTTAAGGCGTTAGAGTGATTATAAAGGGAGTGCTTGAATCTTATTGGCACAATCCCTCTTTTAATCTTTTTTGTGGAGTGGTTATCCTCGCCAACTGCCGACGCCATCCCAAACCATTTCCAGATTCCTGGCCCGTCCCGGACCCGGCGCATTTGCAGAAAATATTACATGTGCCTTGAGCATCAGGTCCATTCCGCCTGCCTGATTCAGTTTTCTTTCAATTTCCATTACCGGCTCTGCGCTTGGAGAGTCTGTGAGAAATCCTCCAGGGTTTTGACTGTAAATCATTATAAGCTCTTTTATGCAGTCAATAAGAAACTGATCTCCATTTTCCTCTTTTTTATCTTCGCTTTTCCTTTTGAATAGGTTGTCTAGAAATCCCATAACAATCGCCTCTGATTAACATTTAGAAGTTAGGGCATATAAGTCACCTAAAGGTTTATGTTGATACAATAATTACATGAACATGAAGATGCAAGAATTATTAATTTTACACTAATTTATTTTATAGTTTACATCATAAAGTATGTAAATAAACAATCATTACTTTAATTTAAGCAATACATTTATATACTTCCACAAACATATATTATATTAGACATCATGTATATCACATTTTTATTAAAGTGTCAAAAAACCATCACAAATTTAGGAGTTTGTAATGAACGATAAGTTAGTAAAACACATCAAAAGAAAGCTTGAAGATAAAAACGAGATTTTTGACCATTTCGACATTCCAAGAGACGATCAGGTAAAATACATCATGCTTGCAACCATGCAAATCGTCAATGACGAGTGCAAACAATGCTTCTACTGCAAAAACTACAGGAGATTCTCTTTCAAATCCAACTGCAGGATTAAACCCAACAAGGTAGAAAACTGCTTTCACTTCACAATAAACGTTGAAAAAGTGCTCAAGAAGAAATACCACCACATATGCATCACCACAAGCGAATGCACCAAGGGCATGTACCTGCTTGACAAGCACCTGTCCCAAAAGACCATAAAAAACATCATTTATGAAAGCATCCGTCTCAGCGAAACCTAAAG
>Ga0256405_10003101_pt1 | contig 35457 bp, 26 predicted proteins | sample RumenRJG_02DNA_FD_189096 | JGI IMG/M metagenome (GOLD analysis project Ga0256405, IMG submission 189096) | Bovine rumen microbial communities from Lethbridge, Alberta, Canada - RJG_02 | ecosystem: Host-associated > Mammals > Digestive system > Stomach > Rumen | place: Canada: Alberta...
AAATGTCCAATCGTCATCTTGACTTGTAAAGGCACAAGCCAAATTCATAAGAGATTTCCACGTTCTAGCAAAGTGGAATTAAAGGTTGTCCAAGTCTTATATTACGAAGATTATTCCACAATGAATGCCACTGAACTTTGCAATTATGTTCATGACATTATGTATAAGGAATTGAGTGAATGACATTCACTCTTTTCTTTTTGCGAGCCCGCTCGCACCACTACATGAAAAAATAATAGCAAGCATTAAAACTTGCTATTTTTTTCTAAAAGGGTTATACCTATCGGTATGAAAGATCAAAAGAAACGTCTTAATCCTTACCTACTAGTTATTCTTTCGTTTGTCATCATCATCTTGATTGGCTCTGTTCTTTTAATGTTCCCATTTTCTAGAACAGCAAATAACTATGGTAATTATATCGATTGTTTATTCCTAGCGACATCCGCGACTTGTGTGACTGGTTTAAACTCTTTTAACCAAGGTATCGCGACTGAATTAACTTTCGCTGGTCAATTAATATTATTATTACTTATCCAAGTTGGTGGTTTAGGTTTTATTACTTTATTTACCTTTGTTTTCACTTTATTTAACCATAAATTACAATTTAAAGACCGTTTATTTATCTCTTTAATGGTTAATAACGAAGATATGGCGCAGGTCACCACTTTCGTAAGAAAGATTATTTTAATTTCCTTCTCTTGCGAATTAATTGGTTTCTTATTAGGCTTACCAGTCTTCTTAACTTATTCTCATGATGTTGGAAGTGGTTTATGGAATTCTTTATTCACTTCTATTTCATCTTATAACAACGCTGGTTTTGATTTATTTGGTAGCTCTTCTCTTATTAGAGGTAACGGTGGTTTCATCGACACATTACCAGATTGGGCATATTACTATTTATGCTCATACATCATGCTTCTTATTATCTTAGGTGGCATTTCCTTCCTTGTTGTGATGGATATCTTTGCTAAACGTAACTTATCACAATTACGTGTTTTCACGAAGATTTCATTGTTAATGACCGGTATCTTAATTGCCACTGGTTTCTTGGTGTTCTGGATCGGTCAAGGATTCCAACGTCCATTTGACGCTTTATTCCAATCAGTGACATGTAGAACTGCGGGCTTTGCTACGATTGATCAAGATAAATTAAGCGTGGTTAATAAAGTCTTCTCTTGTTTCTTAATGTTCTTCGGTGGTAACCCACTCGGTACCGCAGGTGGCGTTAAGACCACTACTTTGTATATTATTGTCCTTGCGATGATTTGCTATTTAACTGGTCGTAAAGTGACTTCATTCCATAGAAGATATTCTAACGAAGTCATCGTTAAAGCGATGTCTTTGGTTATTCTTGGTGTTTCCGTTATCTTCATTAGTTTCATTGGTATTTATGCTTTTGAATCTAAGATGGATGTTGCCGCATTAGGATTACAAAGTACAAAAGCCAGCGCCCTTATTTACGAAGTATTCTCCGCTTTCGGTACTGTTGGCGTTAGTGCGGGTGTCACTCCTCACTTAAGTTATGGTAGTAAAATTATCATCATTTTATTGATGTTTATTGGTCGACTTGGTCCAATTACCTTCTTACAATTATTGGGCAGCAAAATGCGCTTTGATGACCAAAGCAAATATCACTACGTTGAAGAAGACTTTTTAATTGGTTAATGAAGAATTACTCTTCATCAGCTTTCTTAAATCTATTAGTGCCTCTTAATGTTTCAATTAAAGCTTGTTTTTCTAATGGTCTGAAGAAGTAGAAGCCTTGTAATAAGACATCAACACCGACTTCTTTGATGAGCAAGAATTGGTCAATGTTTTCAACACCGACGATAGAAGCTTTCATATCGAAACGGTTGATTAATAAGAGTAATTGTTTCAAAGAGTTGAAACGTTGGTTATCACTATCGATATGGTTAACAAGGTTACGGGAAATCTTCACTTCATCGAAGCCGATTTCTTTTAAGATTTCAATTGAGATATATCTACCTGTATATTGGTCACACACTAAGACGATATTGAGATCTCTAAGCATTTTAGCGATGCTCTTGAATTCATCAATATGAGTGGAAACATCGTGTTCTGGAATTTCGAAAGCGATGAAACGTTTTGGAAGTTTCAAGTCTTCGATATATTTCTTAATATCTTTAGCGAAGTTCTTGTCGGTAAAGAAGGAATAGTCGGTATTAAGACCAAATCTTCTAAAGCCTAAAGATGAGAAGAACAGCGCACCATATTCTTTATATAAAGAGGCGGTGAAATCAAGAAGGGCGTGAGAAATGATACCGATTTGATTGTATTTCGCCGCGATATTAACGACTTCATCAGTACGCATGGCAATATTACGATAATCATCAGAAATACGTAAGAGAAGCTCAGCGCCATAGATTTGTTTATTAGCGGAACTAACCATTGGTTGTAAGTTGATATCGTATGTCTTTTCACCGAATGATTTCTTAATAATAGAAAGAATATATTCTTCTCTATTCGCACTTCTGGTGTAATCATTTTCATCAAAATAGATATAATCCTTGTTCACTTCATAATGGCCTCTTGTGGAGAAGACATCGGCTTGTTTAATTAAGCTTGTGGCGTTAGGGAAGGCACGAGGATAAGAAATTGGTAAGAAGGTAATATTTAAAACATAGTCAGCGGACTTATCAACATTCTTAGCGACAGCGTAGATTTTTTCACATTCATCTAAGATGTCAGTTTGGCCGTATTCGTAGAATAGCATCGCTAAGAATTGGTTTGTGTAGTAATAGATGTTTTCTAAACCATTATGTAACTTCTTTAAACGTTTAGAGAAGTCACGGAGAATAGATAAAGTACCTTCAGAACCATGTTCTTTCACTAAATCTTCTAAGTTATCAATTCTTAAGAGTAATAAATAGCCTTTACCATTCATTGTGTAGACATCTTGCAAGTTCTCTACGAGAGTGTGGAAGGAATTAACAAGTAAGTCTTGGTTATAACGGTTTTGTGATTTATGAGAGTAAATATTCTTAATCGCTAAAACACGATAGACATTATGGTGATCAGATAACACTAAGGATGTTTCATAGTTATCTCTACCATTTTTCACTGTTTTCCTATTGCCTGTAAGAAGTGGGCAGTCCTTACATGGCATATCTAAGCCATATAAAGCTTTATGACATTTTTCACCAAATTTAGCGTTAGGGAATAAGGCTTTTAATGTTTGACTACCATTTAAGAGAGTGAAATCATCCGCACTAACACGATATGTAGAGAAATCAGCAAGTTTGAGAATCGCATCGATTTCATCAAATGAGCTTTCAATTTCACTATCACGTTTCGCGCTGATTAAATATGAACCGATTCTTGTACAGAGCATTAACATGGATTCTTGTAAGTAAGAATCAAACTTTAATTCTTTATTTTTATTAAAGAAATAAATAACACCTTGGACAATATCGTTATTCTTAATGACATAATAGAAGCCGCTTTCTAGTCCAATGCGGTCTAAATGACGTCCTAAGGCGTTATTCGCGTGGTTCCTTAATGAGAAGTAGTAAGAACTATTATCGTCCTTTGTTTCGTCCATTATGCGTATTAAAGCCTGATTGACAGTGCCATCTTGAGATAATGGATTAATTTCATCATCATTTGCTTGATAAGCAATAATATAACGTTTATTAACAGCGTCTAATGCAATAATACCAGCATAGTTAATACCAAAGTATTGTGCGGTTGTCTTAATGGTGTTTTGAATAATCTTATTGTTCTCATTAGCGTTATTTGAGCCATGTTTCATGGTCGCTAATGGAGCGATAATCTTACTCATGCTATTGAGGTTTGTGGAATTTCTTAAAATAGCGTTACTCTTCAAGGAATGTAAACGGTTTGGCAAATAGAAGAAAATATCATTGCCTTGACGTTTTGCGTAACGCAAGTCTGGGAATAATTCATTAACGTCACTATATGGATAACAAACCACGGAGAAATGCGCAGTTAAAGGAGTAATACCTTCTGCGAGACGTTTAGAGATAGAAGCACTGCGCATACATGTTTCTAACTGTTCTTTAATTTTGCTTAAAGAATCAATTCTTGGTAAATAGAGATAGATACTCTTTTGATCTTCACCAAGAACATATAATGGTTGTTCATAATCATAGAAGTTATCTTGTAAGACTTTGAGAATATAATCAATATTCTTCTTAGTTAAGGTTTCATCTTCAAGAGCGTAATATGTTTCGATAATGATATTGCGATAGTTTTGAGATTTGAAAATGATGTTATCAAGTTCTCTTTTGAAGGATTCAAAAGTCACAAGACGTTTTTCTTTATCAATATAATCTAATTCAATATCATCAAAGTTATTTTCATTAGGAATAATGGTTGCGCCGATTAATTCTTTTCTTAAGATATCAACGTGTTCATTTAATTCCGCGATTTCTTTATATTGACTTTTATTTGGATATTCGCGGAATTCGTTTTCGTTTCTAGCAATGTTTTCAAAGTTAGAAATTGTCGTACCATATAAGCCTTTAATGAAGACATTTCTAAACTGTCTCATAACATAAAGGGAATAGGCAATATATAAGGTAATCATTGCGCCAGCGAAGATAATTGTCGCTAAGAATAATGCAGGGTCATCAGTTCTAGCGTAGAAGAACGCTAAAAGGGCCACGACAATCGCAAAGACAATAATAAAAGCAATTGGGAAGAACATGACAAAACGGAAGAAGATTTTAATGGAACGATTGTTACTCACTTGTCTAGCCATCTTACTTACCTCCTTCAGTGATGATTTCATTACGACCAATATCACCGATGCATGTGACTACAGCTTTACCGATATTGACGTATTCTTTCATCGCTTTTAAGTATGTATTAACATCACTATTCTTATCTAAATAACGTTCCACAACTTTGATGGAGACAAATGGCACTTTGGTGAGAGCACAACTAATGGCTACACCACCGGTATTTGTGTCAAACACCACATTAGTGTCAAATCCTAAAATATGATCAAATTCTTCAATGTCATAGATTTGACCTGGTTTATGATAGTCCACACTTGTGGAAACAAAGTTTGCTTCTTTAACTGAGGAGAATGTTCTCTTTTCAAAAGCGCTTTCTAAATAGGAAACAACATCTTCAGAAGCATCGAAGACTTGTTCAAATCCTGGAACTTGGCCATATTTAACATTATCTTCGTTAACTTGGTCAACATCCCCAAGGATGACACGTTTAGAAATCACAATATCTAATGGTTTTAAATCTTTCCTATAAGCAATACAACGACCCACCACTAAAACAAGGATCACGAAATATTTCTCAATGAGATATAACGTTAAAGCACTGCTCAAGTAATTTGTTTTAACTTGATCCACTAGCATGACCTCTTGGTTAAAGATTGTGCCAATGGTCACTTTGAATTTGCCCATGATGAGTTCTTCTTTTTTGTTAGTGATGACACTTTCGAAATAGAGGATATCATCATGTTGACTACCAATAATCATGATCATGCGTTAGAACCCTCCTTCTTTTCAAATGGGTTATTATCTAAGAATTTTTCGAAAGCTTTCTTTTCTAAGGCTTCAGAATAATAGAAACCTTGAATGGTATCACATTTGGCTTTCTTTAAGATTTCAACTTGTTCTTTGTTATCAACACCTTCAGCGACAACTTCCATACCATTGATCTTACATAGACCAATTAAGAATCTCACGATTTCACGTGATTTAGTGTCGTTAACGATGCCATCAATAAATGACTTATCAATCTTAACAACGTCGAATGGAATCTTTCTTAAGTTACCGACGTTAGAGAAACCAATACCAAAGTCATCCATTAAGACTCGAATACCATTTTCTTTAAGTTTCTTAATAATGGAGATGGATAAGAATTGGTTAGCTTGAGAAGTCGCTTCTGTAATTTCAATTTCAATTAAATTCGCCGGAACTTTGAATTCATCTAAGATACCCATAATGGTATCTAAGAAGTTAGCACTATAGAATTCATATAAGGAGAAGTTAACAGAGACTGGCAAGACTCTTCTACCTCTTCTAATTAATTCATTTAAGTCTTCACAAACTTGTCTTAAGACATAGATATCAATATCGTGGATTAAACCAATGGATTCCGCTTTGTTAAGGAACTTAGTTGGGGTTAATAAACCATACTTTTTGGAATTCCATCTGATTAAAGCTTCTGAAGAAATAAATTGTCTTTTTGCTAAATCAAATTTTGGTTGATAGTAGACAACGAATTCTTTGTTTTCTAAGGCTTGTGTTAATTCTTCAATATCGTTAGAGGAAACGGATTTACGGAAAGAATCTTGATAGTAAGTAATTGTTTCAAAGTTCTTTTCGGAATTATCTCTCGCTAATAAAGCGTTTTCAATTTGGTGAGTTAAAAGTTCACTATCATAGACACGAGTAACACCGAAGAATGGTTGCACCCAAATATGACGACAGTTTTGTTCACCAAATTCATAAACATCTTTAGCGATGATTTCGCAGATATTTTGAATCGCTTGTTCATTTTGTTTAGCGCAGTAGATTAAGAAAGAACCACGGAAGAAGGCATAGACAAAGTCTCTCTTCTTTGCCCCAATCTTAGGAGGTAATTCTTCTAAGAAATTAGCGATGTGGTTATTGATTAAATAGATTTCATGGTTTCTATTAACGTTTTGAGAAATGACTAAAGAAGAGAATGTAAAAGCAATAATGTGCTCCGCTTTTTTGCCAATTCTATTGAATCTTAAACGCATCTCAACACGTTTTTGGAAAGCGTACATGTTAAAGAAAGCACTTCTGACACCTAAGTTATATTCGTTATCATCTTGTAATGTCTTAATCATTGATAAATTAGAAACATATAAGTAAACAATAGTAACGAAAAGAACCACCATACCAATGGTCATGAGGTTTAACATATTGTTGAGTAAGATGTTATCACCAAAAACACCACCGATAAGGGCTAAACCGGTAACGATAGCGATGGCTACAAGAAGAACAGCCGATATGATAATTGCAGCTAATCTTGCTCTACTTGCTTTCATGGCTTTCTCCTTTCTTCTTACTAATCATTTCTTCTAAGAGTTGCTCTTTAAGTCTCTTTTTATCTGCATCTGAGAGAGTAACAGGACCGTTATTATTATTGCTTGGTCCTCCCGCTCCTTCTGTAGCAGGTTCAGGCTCTTTATAAGCCTTAAATATATCAATCACACTAGCTACAACAAGATAGAACGCTGGAATTAATAGGAGCACTAATAATCCAAGAGGTGAACCCACAAATGAGAACACACCACCTAAGAATGCAGAATTGACTGTTACTCTTCCTAGGATTTCTTTTTCAGTGAACGCTTGATATTGGTTGATGACGATATCAGGTTCTCCTTCTTTCCAACCTAAGTTAGTGGATCTTGTATTAATACCGGCAGTAATAAATGTGTATTTACCTTTGCCTTTTTCTTGATTGTTATTAACATGAACTTCTTTAACTCTATGGGTCATAGGGACACCAGTAGGGTCAGTTCTTTTTGTTAATTCTGGATTATTTAATGGTGAAGTGTATTCGTTGTTAGTGTTATAAACGTCAACAAAAGTGATATCCACTTCTTCACCTTTTTGGAAACGCTCATAAATCTTATCAGCGTCTTCGTTATAAGTAATTAAGGCAGTACCAATCATATACTTAGGTTCCATAGAATCCGTTTTAACAACGAATGTACCATAGCCGAATCTAAGTTGTTGATTATAATGGTCCTTTTTATGTATCATGCCATCAATTTGACCGGCTAATACAAAGGCGAAAAGCGCAAGGAAAATACCAGTAAGGACCCATTCAATAATCTTTCTGGCCTTACTTTTTGGCTTTTTAACACGTTTTTCCTTAACTTGTTCGCTCATAAATTACTTCTTAAATTTTTTACGACTATTTTTACCTTTGATCACTTTTTGTTGTGGTCTATTTTCTTTTTTCTCCTCTTTATAGGAGTGTCTTTGATTATTTTGTTTAGGCGCTTGTTTTGGGGCTTCTTGAACCTTTGATTCAGCCTTTGGCGCTTCTTGCTTAGGCTCTTCTTTATTAGCGGCTTCTTTAGCCCTTGCTTCTGCGCGAGCTTTTGCTCTTAAAGATTTAGCCTTTTCTTTTTGATAGATGATAGCGACTGTACCATCACTTCTCTTAAAGAATTTCTTAATCTTTCTACCCTCTGGTTGAGCCTCTTCCATAGCAGGCGCTTGTTGAGGTGCTTCCACTGGTTGTGGCTCCACTGCTTGAACAGGTTCTTTACTTGCTGGAGCAGGTTTCTTTTCTTCCTTTGGAAGAGGATGAGGATGTCTAAGTTGAGGCCAGATTTCATCAGCGGCTTGTTCAAAACTCACTGGTTTAGCCTTTTTCTTCTTATCAGTTTCATAGATGACGACTTCAGAGCCATCGTATCTCTTGAACTTAATCTTTACTTTTCTACCCACTGGTTGTGGTTCCGCTTGTGCTGGTTGTTCAGCATTTTCTTGTGGAACTGGAGCAGCTTCTTGAACTGGTTGTTCAGCTTCTACTGCTGGAGCAGGCTGTTCCACGACGATTGGGGTTGGGTTATTAAGTTGAGGCCAGATTTCATCCGCAGCTTCATCAAATGTGACTGTAGGAATATAAACGACTGGCGCTGGTTTGCTAGGCTCGGCCTGCGCTTGTTGTACTGGCGCTGGTTTAGCAGCTTTCTTAGCGGCGGCTTTAGCTTGTTTAACAGGAACTTCAACCACTACTTGCTCTTCCGCTTTAGCGATTGGATTTGGATTATTTAATTGTGGCCAAATCTCATCAGCGGCTTCATCAAATGTCACGGTTGGTGTATAAACCTTAGCAACTTTAACTGGTTGTTCTGCTTCTGGTGCAGGTGTAGAAACTGGCACTTCTTTAATAACTTCTTTAACAACAACTTTTTCCACGACTTTTGGAATTGGGTGTGGATTTCTAAGTTGTGGCCAGATTTCGTCTGCTGCTTGGTCGAATGTGACTGTTGGGACATATACTTTCTCAACTTCTTTTTCTTTCTTTTTGCCCTTCTTAGGTCCTTCTATTGAGGCATTATTAGCGTTAACGATATCAGTAACGTCTTGTTTAGAAGCGTTGATGATTTCATTACGCATCGCGTTGAGTAAGTCTTCTTCTTCTTTTCTAATGGCTTCTTTCTCCATTTCAAGGAGTTTAAGTCTAGCTTGTTCACGTTTCGCTAAGATGGCTTGGACTTTCTTTTCGAAGGCGTTAACTTCTTTTTGTCTACGCTTTAACAAGTCATTCTTCGCTTTAAGGTCTTGTTGATTCTCCTTCTTAGCGGCGTATTCATCTTCGTAATATTCTTTTTCTTTCTTAGTTGGATGGAGTGGTAAGTCTTTTCTGACTTTACTATCTAAATAGGCTTGATAGCCATCATCCACTCTAGCGAAAGAGATTGGACCTTCTAATAATGGACCATAGATAAATGATTCATCTTCTAAGGATGTGAGAATTCTTGGTTTATAAACCTTAGTGTTAACTTTCTTTTCACGGGCAATGTTATTACCTCTTAATGTCACATAGTTAGCGAATAAGGTTCTGTTTAATTCTGCGAGTTCTTCATCATTAAATAATGAATAGTTTTCATCAATCTTATAGTCGACACCTAATCTATCGTATGTTTCGATAAATCTATAAACTTCATAGCAGTGTCTATATTTAGGATTCTTTCTAATGATGTTAGTTTGAACGATTGGATTTCTCACATCTTTTTCATTCTTCATTTGTTTCATAAATGGAGAATTATAGAAATAGGAAATATAATCTCTAGTTTGTTGAATTCTTTCAACGTAACTACTATTAATTTTGGTTTCTTCGTCTTCTTTCTTATAAGAAACTTTAATCTTTGTTTCAATTTCAACTTCCGCACCATCGACGATGGATTTGTTTTTGAAATATAAAACTTCTTTGTTATGTAATTCCGCGAATTTAGAAACGAATTCATAACGTTTAGAAATGAATAAGTATAATCTTCTTACGAAAGTAGCAATAAATCTATTTTCATAAGTATGTAAATCATCATCACTACTCATGGATAAAATCTTAGAAGGAATGACATTACCATAATCATCGACTTCTTTAATGTACTGAGTGTGGCTCGCTAAGTGTTGCACAGATTCAGATGTGACTTTTCTAGCAAGTTCTACTGGTGTTAAGTTACCAACGACTTTAGTGTGTTGTCTTGGATTAGCGATGATATCACCTAAATCGAAGATACAGCCTTCAATCATTTCAATCCAGCTCTTATCAAAGGAGGAGGAGGCTAAACGGTCAAGTCTTAAATAAGAGTTCTTACCCGCGCTTAAAGAATCGTAGATTTCCTTAGCGTGGGAATCACGTACGATTTTCTTCATCGCGCTATGATAGGCTTTATTTAGTTGTTTGTTTGTTGTGACCGTTTTTTTCATGATGAGTTTAGTTTTTAGTTATTAGTTGTTCTTAATTAAGTTATCGATGTAGCTATGGGCCATTTTGAAGTTACCCTTACCATACATCTTATCTAATTGTGCATCGAGTTCCTTTAATTCATCTTTTAAGAAGGCGATGTTAAGAGATTCGAATTTCTTTAAGACCTTGTTAGTGAAGATGAAGTCATAACCATCGACTTCTTTACCACCACAGGCAACATATACTGGGATAAATGTATCTAATTGTTTTAAGATACGGTTACCAAAGGCGAGTTTGAATTTCTTAATGACGAAGTTATCAAGTTGTTCGAACTTGTCAGACATGTCTTTAGAGATTGGGAATTGGTTAATCGCATCATCATATAATTTTCTAATTTGACTATATGGGACGTTCATAGCCTCTTGATTTGGGCATTCAAATGGTCTGCCCTTATCATCAAAGAATAATGAGATCGCACGGTCATAGACCTTATCGGAGATGGTGAATGTACTATCATCGTTATTGGCAGTGCCAAAGAAGATGACATTTTGTGGGATTAATAACTTACCATCTTTTAAGTTAACTGGGTCGTTAGCGATCGTTGTAGGAATTAAGTCGATAACCCAGTCATTAGGATCTCTCATTTCCATGATGGATAAGAATTCAGCGAAGTAGTATTCAATACGGGCTAAGTTCATTTCATCGAGGACGATGACATCTAAGTCTTGTCTATATGTTGTGGTATATAACGCTCTTAAGAATTCAGTTTCATTGAACTTCTTAGTGAATTCGTTATAGTAACCTAATAATTCACTTCTATCTTTCCAGGATGGTTGAACTGGGATAATCGCACTATCGAAATTGAAGAATTTACCAAGAGCGAACGCTAAGGATGTTTTACCTGTACCAGAGATACCTTCTAAGATGATTAGCTTAGAGGCCGCCATACCGGCAAATAATTGTTTAATAACATCTTCCCTATAATATAACTTCAATTGGCTAGCAGCGAAGTTACGGAAGGCATTACATAATTCTTCAAGGGATAAGTTTGGTCTATATGGAATATCCATGTTTGTGCCTCTATATTTGTTATCAACATGGATAAGTTTTGGGAATCTAGAACTGACTTCTTCCACGATTTCTTGGCTTTCTTGGTCTAATTGAGATTCACTACCACCACGTAAGCCCATATAACCGACTTTGAGATTGAGGATCTTATCTTTTTCTTGGATGGCTTGGAATAACTCGTAGTTAAGTCTTTCGACTTGTCTAGATAATTCTTCTTTATCTAATTCCTTACGGACAAATCTCACATACTTACGTAAGAAGATGACAATAAGGAAAATTAAACCAGCGAATAAGCCAATTAAAAGTAATAACATGATGACCCAGAATAACCAACCTAGGAAACCAAATTGGCCACTATGAGCACTCATGTAAGAATTGTAGGTGTTGAAATTGTTTCCTAAATCAGTCCATGGTGAGATAAAGGCTTTATATAAGAATGTGCCAATATCACCCATTACTTTAAGGAACATCTCCCTTAAATAATCAAAATAAGCAACCATTACAAGATCCTCCTCAGTAATTTAAAACTTATATTTGTATCAAAACAGGCACCCATTGTTTGATTGACGCAAGCTTTGTCCCAACCTTCTAAATAGATAGAAACAGTAATTTCGGTTGGTTCATTAGGATGACAAGGAATTAAGATTTCTGTATTAATGTCATCCGCGTCACTTAGGGCGTATGAATCTTCACTAGCGATTCTTAAGTCGGTAGAGCTTTCTTTATCAAATGTGTAGGTATCAATTCTATTCTTGGCTACAAAACTATTGCCATAGAAATTGCCTCTTGAATCGATTCTATCAACGATGCCATCTGGATCAACTGGATCGATATATCTTGCGTCATCACGATTTTCAACTTCGCCATAGATATATTCTCTTTTTTGGCCATTATCAACATAGTAGTCATAATAACCATCAGCATCGTTATCAAGTGTGCCACCAAATAAGACTTGTTCGTTTTCTTGTTTGTATGGATCAATGATGTAATAGCGGTAATAGTCTTCAGAATTCACTAAGATAGACATTCTTAAGCATTCTTTTAAACTATTAAGGCTTTCTGCGATTTGTTCAACAGTCGCATCTTTATATTGATTGTGCATATCTTGCGCGCGTAAAAAATTAGCAGTTTCATTAGCGTCAAATGTGCACATAGATGCATCTAATGTTGCATAATAATCAACAGTGTTAGATAAAAGATAAATCTTTTTAGAGAAATAACCACTTCTAGCAACTTCTTTAATAAGAGTACCTTCTTCAGAGACCGCAGTTGAGCAGTCATAGAACAAAGGATCGTCCGCTTTTTCAGCAAGCCATTCATCCTTATACATAGAACTGACTGGTGCTAAAGCAAAGTTCTCTTCTTTTATTAAATCTTCATTTGTTAATTTTTGCTTAAAAGTATCTAATTCTTTTGAGGTTGATAATAAGAGCTGAACGTTTCCGTTCATATCAATGTCAAAAGAATCAACTTGTAAGTGGTCACTGCTTGCATACCATGCCCAAGTTAAAGAAACGGATAAAGTCGCGATTGCGGCCATACCTATAATACTGGTAAGTACAATTCTTTTCTTGTTCATAAAATTAAAGTCTGTTAGTCTCGAATCTTAGTTGGAAATCAAATTTGTGAGATTGTTCTTCGTCTATGACGGAGAAATCCCAACCTTCTAAATAAATTGTAGCATCAAATTCACCGATGTAGCCAACACTTTCGCCACCAGTTCTACAAACAGATGTCTTTTTGCCATCAGGATTAGCAAGGATACCATTGCTATCCTTGGCTTGAACAACATCATCAGTCCCTAAATATTTAGCGGTCTTAATGTCCAAGTTATCTAGATTTTCATAGTATCTTGGAGCAGAAGCTGAGTGAGTCGCGGTAAATGTGTCTGCGAACTCTTGTTGATTTTGTTCGTTATATGGTTTGGACTCCCAATCCCATTTGTTGTTTACATCCCAAATGAGATCTTCGCCAGTATATGGACCATCACTAATGCCATCATCAGAAACACCACTCTTTAATGAATAATCACCGTAGATGATTTCACCATGATCGTCGAAGTCATATGTTTCGTCATAACCAAGGTTAAGTAAGCCCGCTACTTTAGTAGCACCTGATTGTTCAACAGATGGATTAAAGATAAAGCCATTGTTTACACCATAGAATGATTCATCACGGTTGATATACATTCTCATTGCCTTAGCAACATTACCAGTTGAGGATTGTGACGCACGTGTTTGGACATATGTTAACCACAATTCTTGACCACTAACGTATTCACGTTCACCATTAGCGTTAGTTCTAAATGTCTTAAACGCGAATGTAATTTGAGAATATGTTGCATGAGGTGCAAGGTTATGAGTTGCATCTGGATTTCTAACTTCACTATTTGGAGCAGTTAATAAATGATGCGTATTGTAATTGGCATCTTCATGGTCGAATCTACCAGAAGTAACTGGCATTAATTCGTTGCCAGCATATCCCATGGCTGCTAGGTAAGTGTTCATATAGTCAGAGGATAAACCTTCACCAGCAGGCGCGAAGTAATAATAAGAGCCATTGTGTAGCTCTTCGGACATGCGTATAGGCTCAGTTGTTAATTCAGGGATTCTAGTTGTACCACTTTTTACACCAATTATTAATTGACCATTATCGAAAACAGATGTGCCGGAATATAACAAAGCAGCACGGGTAGCGTAAGCATACCATGCTAAAGTGCCGCTAACTGTACCACCGATTGATAGAACAGTAGCAAGGCCCAACATTCCAAGAACTATGTTTCTAGAATTTACTTTTTTCATATTCCTTCTTTTTCTTTTTTTCACCAGCAAAGTCACACATAAGCGCATGACTTTGCTAGTGTAAATGATCTATTTATAAATTATTCCTGCTTTGTTTATTGTCTATCTTGAATAGCGAATTGAATACCGACATCAAACTTGGAATCAACATATTTAGTTGCATCCCAAATAGCGCTGTCATCGAATTCTTGCCAACCTTCAAGCCAAATGGTAATAGTTACTTCTAAATAATCACTAGAACCTGCAAGTGTTTGACCGATAGATTTTGCGTTGTCTAAAACAGCTTTAGTTTGATCGTTGTAGAGAACATTGTTTTCTGAATAGACTAAGAATGCGTTAGCATCGGATGATTGATAAGAAGCAGAATATGAAGCTTGAGTTTCATTTGCAACTTTATCATTATTTTGATCGCCGTAAATGACATCTTCTAATGCAACATGGTTATCGCCATCATAGCCAAAACCAAATTCATCGTCTTCCGGATAGGCTTGGTCTAAATCACCATCGCCATCAATATCAAGTTTACCACTTGTTTTTGTATCGCCACCCAATTTAGAAATAAGTTTGTATTTCTTTGTTGAGCCAGCTGCAGATGAGATGTGAACACGAAGAGCGTTACTAATATCCTCTTTGCCTGCAGGAGTCTTTAAATCCTTTTGAAGCACGAGTTTGGATAAATAAACATCTTGAGCATCATTGACTTCTGTGGCGCCTTCACGGTTTATGTTACGAAGTTGCAATGTGAATTGCGCATAGTTTTTCTCTGTTGCTTCTACCCACTTTGTCATATCACTAACACCAGGAGTTGGTTGGATGTAACCCTTCTTGTCTGCGATAGGATCATCCTTGTTTAGTTTACCAAAAGTCATTGGAACAAGTTTGCTAGCAAAACCACCAGTTTGTAATTCAGCGTTCATTTCTTCCCAAGTGATTCTTGTTCTCCAAGCTTCTTCATCAGCGGATTCGCTCTTAAATCTCATTTGAAGATTAGAGCTAATACCACTGGCTTGACCAACGTATGACACGTTAGCTCTGGTGGAGTATTGATACCACGCAATGGTACTACCAACGGAACCAGCTAAGGAACCGCCAATAGCTAGAGCAAGAGCAGAAACAATAATTTTATTCTTATTTAGTATTTTCATAATTGTTTACTCCTAAAGAGAATTTCTCTTTAATTTTTGGATAATTTTTAAATAGTTTTTAGATTGTATAATTTTTGAAATTATTAAATTTATGAGTGTAACCCTTTTTATTTTTTAATTTTGATGATTACTATCATGTGATTTTACACCGAGTCTAATACCGACATTGAATTTCTTATTAACGTAATGTGCTGGATCCCATACGGATGTATTGGTACCACCATCTGCGTTATCAGAATAGCCATGGTCTAATTTGCTCCAACCCTCAATCCAAGTTGTGACCACTATTCTCATTAATCCCGAACCTGTCTTGCCAAGTGAGATTGGATTAGTGCCTGTAGCTGGATTATCTGGGTCTTCTACAACCGCGTTTGCATCATTAATAGTGTATGAATATTGCTTTGAGTTCGGAGTGCCATATACGCAATCTGAACCATCCCATAGAACTAAATCTTTGTCTAATGCGCCATCATTGTTTAAATCTAACGTCCCACTAACTTCTGTTTCTTCAACACTCTTTGAGAAGAGAAGATACTTTGTTTGGTTAGTTGCATCACTAACAGCAAGATGTACTCTAACAGCATCAGATAAATCTGAGTTATCGCCATTAGCGGAATCATCTTCGATAATGATTTTGTTTAGATAAACATCGTTAACTAGAGTCGCTGGAGTGGTATTACCATCAACATCATTTACTTTCACGAGGATTGTAAATTGAGCGTAGTTTTTATCACTTGCGAAGTGCCATTTCGAATAGTTGCCTCCGAAGCCAAAATCTGGTTGGCTATAGAATCTGGCGATATTCTTCATTTGGCCACCGCCAACATCAACTTGATGATAAACTAATCCGCTGTCTTTCGCTTGTGGTCCGGTTGTAATTGGAAGAAGATGATTACCTGAAATATGGCTTGCCATATCGTTTTGATAATAATCATTGCCCCATGTGTGGCCATCATCGACAGAAATTTTTAATAATTTCGAGCAATGAGATAGAGCGCCAACATAGGCAACTCTTGCACTGGTAGCATATTGAAACCAAGCTGCAGTTGAGCTAATACTTGCAGCCATAGCGCCTCCAATTAACAAGGCGAGACTAGGAATGACAATTTTTTTAAGATTTATTGTTTTCATGAGCAGCGATGTCGACTCCTAATTTGAGTGAAGCACCTTCAGGGTATTCGAGTTCTGGTTTTGATTGAGGATCATTACCATCTAGCCAAATAACGATTGTGTAGCGTTTGATTGATTGAGCAGTAAATCCAGTAACTTTGTATTCGGCAACAGTTTTGCTGTCCACGAATGTTTCTGCTAATGGGTGTTCTGCGCTTTCAACACGTTCTTCATCACTTCTTGGAAGATAAGAAATGAATTCTCTATCTGTCTTTGTAACACCATCAATGAGGAAATTGTTTTCTACGGTTTTCTTTGCATAAATCAAATAGTCGTGTTTGTCTGTATTTGGATCGTTTTCGAAAACCATTACACGAAGTGTGTCATCAAGCCCCCGTCCAGAGTCATCGCTTGCTTTTGTGCGATTACTAATATTAATACTTAAATCGTAAGCTGCAGTTTTTGTGCCAACATTCTTAACATAGAATGTGTATTTGAAAAACTCTAAGCATTTACCTCTTTTAAGTTTGCCATCAGCTTCATCAATGTATGTTTGATCAAATTCTGCACAGTTAGAAGGTGTTTCTTCGTTATCCAAAGTATCAACAGCGAAATCTCTCTTAAGAGTTTTTGAAGTGAACTTTTCTCCAACTGTGTCAAAAGCATTCTCTATATATTTAGCAGTATTGCTGACACGGAGATAGGATGAATAATCAGTAGAATCGACCTTTTCACATAATGCTAGTCTGACTGAACTATTATTTAAAGAAACTGTGAATGTTCCAACGGAACGTCCAAGGAAAGAGATAATAACTAACGAAGTAATTCCGATAGATGAAAACAATGCTACGAAAGCAGCAATCTTTCTTCTCCTTCTTTTTCTTACTAATAAATTGTCGTACATAGATAGCGAACTCTGTTTTTTTACTCCCTTTTAAGGTTTTTGTTGTTTTGTCCCAATGGGTGAGAAATTAAAATGCCAGTGCCTATCATCCAATTTTCATGGCGGGTTTAATTTCGTACCCTAAGGCAACTGGCAATCTTACTTAAGAAATATAAAACCTCAATCAAAGTGAATCGATTGAGGTTGCTGGCTATCTTATATAAGACCCTATAGTTTTGCGTCGCCGGATTACTCCGGTTTTGCTTTTAGCTCACATATAAATTATCACAACATAAAATCTAGTGCAATATATTTTTTTAATTTATTTATAAATTTAATATAAAGAAAAAGCGCATTTACGCGCTTATTATTTTTACTTTTCTTCTGGTTTGCTTTGGTTTTGAAGATCTCTAAGAAGTTCTTGTCTAAGTTCTTCTTTTTGCTCTTCTGTAAGATCTTCAATTTTAGCAGGTTCTTTCTTTGTGGTCTTTCTAACGTAGAGCATTAAACCAACGATGTTTCCCGCTAAGACGAGGAAGATTGGAAAGACAAATGCGAAGAAGCTTCCTGCTGCTGGCATTTCAAGGATTGCGTGAATCAAACCTTGAGAATGAGCTAATTGTTCAGCTTTATTGTGATATGGAATAACCACAGTGAGTAACATGATGCTTACCACTAAAAAGAATGTGATAATTGCAACATCTACTACAACTAATGCGATAAGTAAAGGCTTTTTATATTTCTTCATAATAATTTCCGAGTCTATACGTGTTCTTATTGTATAATACTTTTTTTGAAAAGCAAAAGACATTTTTTATCACCATTTTACGATAGCACTATTTACATATTAATATGTATTCATAAAAACAAGTTGTGTATGTATGTTAAAAAAATAAAAAAGACCGGATTAAATCCGGTCCTTTGAAATAGCTATAAATTATTAAGCAGCTGTCTTTGTTTGTGTTCCAAAAGTAATAGAAACATTAATGGTATCTAAAGTAGCTGTTAAATTATTGGAAATACAATTTGGATCTTCACCTTCGAAATAGAGATAAATATCAATTTGTAAAGGTGTGTCATTGTTAGCTGGAATAGCTTGATTCGCTAAGAATTCTTGCTTTGCTGTAGCAATTAAACCATTTGCGGCTGAAGCATCAATAGGTTTAACTTCAGCTTTTGTAGCAGCACCTTCGCCAGTGTACTTACCAGCACTTGTAGCAACGCTATAATCTGCGGCAGCATAAACTGGGCTATAAACTTTAGCAGTAGCAGCACCATTAAGTTTAACTAACACTCTTAGGGCTTTATTTAAGTTTTCACTATTTTGAGGTGCTGGTAATGTTGCCTGTACATTTGTAATGTAAAGTGTATTTGTGATTGCTTGAGCGGAAGACTTAATGTAGAAGGAATGCATTGAGTAATACACTGAATCAGTGGCTGAATCATATGCATTATTTGCATTCTCATCAACATAGCCTGCGCCTGTTGCTGAATCTACTGCAGTTGTTAATAAAGCATAATCATTTCCTGTATTTTCATCAGCGGCATCATTACTTGTGCTGTGAACCCATGTAGCAGCTGTAGCAGTACTTGTTGGTTTAACTTCTAAAGTTGATGTATGGAGAGATGTAGCAGAATCTTTCCAAGAGCCACTAGCTGAGGCGGCATTAGAAATAACAATACCGTTTTCTGCTTTGGCTTTAACGTTCATACCTTCAGCGGTAACAAAGTTATTCATTGAGAACCATGCAACTGTACCTGTAACGGAAGCAGCTGTAGATAAGAGTAACACGCCTAAGGCTGGAACTATAATCTTTGTCTTTTTCATATATAAACTCCTTATAAACGACAAAATCACTCAACTAATATCTTAACTGAGTGGATGATAGGTTTTTGCATCACATGTCGCCAACAAGGATTGGGACTTCCTTATCGCTTTCGCTTTGCATAAATATAGTAAAATAATATCAAATAAGTGTCAAATATTTTTTTTCATATTCTTTTAGAATATGCTTTTAGCGAGAAATACTATATATCCTTATTAATAATAAAAAACACGCACGTATGAACATGCGTGATTTTAGTCTTAAAATTAATGTGTTTCTCTGAAATTATAGTAAGCTTGAGCACCACCTGGACCAACGAACAAATAGTAGTTTCCATTGTAGTAATCCCAATAGCCCATCATAGTATCAGATCCACCACCGACGTTAGCGTAGTAAGTAACGTTCTTGCTATATGTGACACCACCAATTTCTTCTGTCTCATCGTTATGTGCATAATGGAATCTGTAGAAGTATTTTAACTTAGAGAAGTCAGAATTAAACCCACCAGTGTTCAATGCTTCTTTTGGATAGTGACTTGTAGTAAACGATACATTTCTTTGATAGGCGACTTGATAGAATGTTTCACCAAACAATACTCTAGTGCCATCGGCAAACACTTTTGCGGTGCCGGTATTGAAATCAGCATCTGGATTTTTACCAAAATAGAACTCTGATTCTGATCTATGGCTAGCACCTGTGGTATTTGGCAAGATTGCATAGTTAATTGTGGAACAACTATTGAAGCATGATTTGTCCATTACTCTTAACTGTGTGCAGTTGCTTAAATCAAGAACACCTGTTGTTTTATTTGTGTCGACGTTTGATATAGTACCATCGGAATCAATCTTGAGGAAATTATAGGCAGCAGAATTGGCCATGTTACTTAATGAAGAACAACCATTGAATGCTTCAGGGCCGATTCTCTTTAAACTTGTCATAGATGTAAAATCAATTGTTGCTAAAGCACTACAGCCCTTAAATGCGCTGTTCATAGCTCTATTATAGATCTTATTAAGAACTTCAGTTCTATTACTACCAGAGAAGTCACTATTATCATAATAGTCAAATGGTAAAGTATTATATGTTGGATCATATAATTCAAGCAACGTTCTAGCGGTACTATTAAACACTTCTTCAGTACTACGTGCGGAAATGTATTTAAGTGTGGATAAACCTGCACCATCAACGGTTGTTAAAGAAGCATTCTTTTGGAAGCCACCACCATAGATGGTAGTAAGTCCAGTTGGAAGGGTCACACCAGTATATTTAGTATTAGTAACAGCACGGAAGCCAATGGCTTTAGTGCCATCCGCTACTGTAAATGTACTAGCAATACCTGATGGTTGATATAAGAGGGCTTTTTGGTTAGCATTACCTACGTAGTAGATACCACCATTAGCGTGAGCAAAGTCAGAGCCTTGATCAGGGGTGAATGTTAAATCAGCAACCTTACCAACCCATTGATATGTCAAAAAGGCTGAAGATCCTAAGAATTCAAGGCCTCCCCCAAGATTGATGCTTGTGAAGGTATTGTTATAGAAAGCATCTCTTTCAATCTTTGTGACACTAGAAGGTAAATAGCAATAGCCAGGATTACCGGTTCCATTTGCTTTTGTTACGATGGACGCAAGCGTTGGATAAGTAGCAGAAGGATATGTTGTGCTATTTGGCACAACCGCATTAGCATATTTACTATCACTATAAGTAACAATTCTTACAGCATTACCAGTTTGTCTATAGAAGGCACGGTCACCAATTTTTGTGACACTATTAGGTAAAACAAAGTAATAACCACGATTGGAGTTATTAGCAGCAAAAGCATATTCGCCAATAGTGTCGATAGAAGTAGCGATGTCTAATTGCGTTAAGTCAATAGTATTATTAGTGTGAGTACCAGTACCATCAGTAAAGTACTTCGCAACTGTATATTTGCCGTTGCTGCCTTTAACAATCGCAACAAGGCCACTCTTATAATCAGCAGGAGAATTTGGTCTACCGTTTAAATAAGTATTGGTAGGACTATTTGTAGTTCCTGGCTGCCAATATTTAACTTCATCACCACTGCTACCACTATCCCAGTGAATATTATAGAAAGTTGGAATATGTGAACGGTTATTTGCTTCGCCATCTTTACCATTGTTTTGTAATTCGTTTGGGTTTGTAGCATATTGTTCAGAGTTCCACATATAGCCAGTGGTAGAATATTGGTCAGGATCACCTAATTTCTTAGGTGCCTTGCTACCACTTAAATAAATAACAGCTTCGCTAACTCCAGATAAAGGATTAGCTTGGAAATTATTGTTCGCATCTGAAATGCCCCATGGGAATTGATATGAACTATTCGCATCGTCTGATAATTCTGTGTGTAAGAAGATTTCTCTTAAAGAGCTCACGCCTTTGAAAGAGTCAGCGCCAATAAGATAGAGTTTCTTATTACTTTCAAAACGAACCAGGTTATTGCATCTAACGAAAACGTTAGAAGCAAATGATGTCTTATGATTAGCATCAGCATCTTGTGTTGCAGTAGTCTTTTCCATTGTAACAGTACCAAGGTAGTCAGCATTGTCAAAAACGTATCTGCCAATGGCGGTTCTTTCAATACGGGTTTTGCAAGCACCATTACTTTGACCATTTAACCATGGTTGATATGGATGGTAATAGTTAGCAGGAGAAGCATAAGCATCGTTCAAAGTGTTTGGTAGTTCAATAGAAACAAGATTAGTGTGGGTTTGGAAACTATTATTGTTTCTATAAACCGCAAAAGCGTAGTCACCAATCATTTTTAATGACGCCGAAGAATTAGCATCCGTCTTAAAGGAAATTACTTCTAAATTTGGGAAATTATAGAATGCAGCATCTCCGATATATTCTAGACAGTTTGGTAATGTAATGTTTTTTAATAAGGTGTTATATACTTGGTTACCCGCTGGTGGCTCGTTTTGCCACATTGTGGTATTGCCAATCTTTTGGAATACTTCAAAGCTAATTTCCTTCAGTTGCTGACAAGCGGCAAAGTTCAAAGAAGTAATATTAGTGCAACCATTAAATGCCCAGTGTTGAATTTGCACTAGGTCTTGATTAAAGACGATATGTTGCAATTCTGTATGATTGACAAAAGCACTAGTGTTAATGACTTTGACTTTCTTACCATCAATTTCATTTGGAATAGTTAGTGTACCAGTACTGACATCATAGTAGCCTTCTTGTGTGGCGAAAGGTGTCATAAAGCTATTAACCTTGATATATTGAGTAGAATTATTCTCAATGACTTTAACTGTTGTTGTTTTGCCACCACCAACACTACTATCTAAATAGACATCATCTGTCTCAACAGAATAAATAAGGCCTGGATAATCAGTAGATTGAACAATCTTGCTTTGACCCATATCTAAGAATGGGTAAACATTATTGTTTGTTGTGGTTAAGTTAACGTCTCTCCAGTGAGCATCATATGTTGGTTCTACTTGACCAGTATAGGTAAATTTAAGATTTGAATGGTCATTAGCAAAAGCATATGGCCTAATTTGATACATATTTTCTTCAAAATAAACTTTTTCTAAGTTAGGACAGTCAGAGAAAGCATAAGATTCGACAGTAATTAAGTTTCTATTTTCACCCTCCAGCATATTGTCTGATGGGAAATAGAATGCAGCAATGCTTCGACAGTTTTGGAAACAGCTTTCACCAAAATAAGTAACTGAACTTGGGCAATAGAAGTTAGATAAGTTGATGCATGAATCAAATGCATGATCACCAATGCTCTTAATTGTGGAGTTACCTAATACACGGACTTGTTGGCCATCAGTAATGCCTGTATAGAACAATGTTGTTAAATTACGGCAATCTAAGAATGTACTAGGTGCAATCTCAGTCATGCCATGTGGGAAAGTGAATGATTCTAAGTTTTCACAATATGCGAAAGCTTCTTCCCTAATTTCTGTAATAGTTTTAGGAAGAGTAATTGTATTAAAGCCACAATATCTAAAGCCACCTTTAACAACTGCTTTAACGGTAAATGAGCCACCATCAATAGTGACGGTTTCTGGCACTGTTAAATCATCTGGGACAGGATTATCATCGCCTGTTAACCAACCAATAGCGACGCTATTTGCTTCGCCATCAATTAGATAGCATTTAAATTTGTGACCATTATCGGTAACGGTATAGTATGTGTCTTCAAGAATTGTATAAGCACCCATAACCGCGGAGAAAGTACCGCCGATAGCAGCCGCACAAGCAGAGGCTATTGTTGTAGTAACTAAGATTTTGCTAATAAGATTTTTACTTAATTTCATAATTGCCTCCTTTAATGCTGCCTATAGACATGGAATGTCTTAGTGAATTCTTCATCACGTATATAATAACGCGGTGCGTTGCTCGTTGAATATGCTGATAAGTAAGTAACAAAGACAGGTGTGTCTTCAAATTCTAGAGATAAGTAGTTATTACCGCTGACTGTTTGAGTATCAACAATGAAGTCACCACTTTGGCTGTTGAAATCAGCAGCGAAGTTGAATTGCGCTTTATCTAAACCATCAGGGAAGTTAACTTTTGTTGGTTCACTGACTAGGAAGTCAACGTCGCTTAATGTGCTGCCTAATTCAGCGGTAACGTTACCACCAATATCAGCGTCGTTTTGACCTTGAACTGCAAGGAAATAAATATTTGCATTCGCATTACTATGCGCACCAGAAGCACCAAGGACATAGTGACCTTGTGGAAGTTTAAATACGTGCGCGTATAAAGCGTTATTATCCTTCATATTATTGTCATTATTAACAGTGTGTGTTCCAGTGGCACCTGTTTCAACGTCGTATGTGAAATAACGATGGACATCTCTATCGGCATCAGTGTTGTAGTTAGATGACTTCATAGTGTACATTCTAGTGACATCATTATCTGGAACGTGTGGATTGTAAGAATAGATAGTAATGTCATTACCATTACCAACAACTGAGACGTTAGCGCCATTTTCATTATCGATTTGGAAAACAATTGAGTTAGATGGGTAGTAGTTATCTCCATATCTTTGTTTATTTCCTGGTTTTTTAACAGGTAAGTATGAAGATAAAGATGTTAATGTTTCATTCTTAGAAGAACGGAACATGAAACCGAATCTTTGACTACCAGGTTCAATGCTTTGACCTTTTTTATCAATAAGTTTCGAGCTTAAATAATTCGTTAAGAATGGGCTATCAGTGTTGCTCATATAGTTGTAACCATTGGATTTACCCATATCTTCTAAATCTAATTCAAAACAATAGTTATAGTCTCTTGAGAATGGATATTCATATGAGAAGATATCTGAATAGCTAGGAATAGATGATGCTCTCATTGGTTGATCTTCATCCCAAACAACTTCGGTGTTGTTGCTACCATGAGCGGTATGGTCATATTCCGCAGTGGAGAAATAAACTTTGGTCTTAGGAGAACCATTAATGATTGCTGTGTCACCCATGCTAGAACAAGCGTGGTTATAGTTATCTGGATCAGAAGCACCACTATCGTAAACAGTGGCAATTTTAAATACACCTAAGCCACGGTCAATACCTTCCTCATCACCGATGACCTTATTCCATAAGAAATCAACGGAATTGAATCTAGCACTACTATTAAGTGAACTTTGAGTAACTGTATAATTATGCCATTCTGAAGCGGAATCGCCTGGATCCACTACTTCGCCATTAGGAATACCAACACCGACATTAGATACGTAATGTTTTGAACCTGCGACAGTAATATATCTTAAGTATTGTTCGTAGTTATTAAATAAGCCTGCATCCGTATCATTAATAACTGAATCATATGAATAATAACTCTTACCATGTGTGGCGTTATAACCCGCTTTAACAACACTACCAGCAGCTAAGTTACCTCTAATACCTTCGTAGACACGAGTGAAGTTAATAACACCGGTATCACCGTTTAAACCATAGCCTGAATCTGGGTCTAAAGCATTGATGACGTTAGTGCCGACTTCGCCGATTAAACCAGCAACTGATTCAGATTCAATTGGATAATAACCAGTATCATTGAACGAGAAACTACCACGATAAACATAACAATATGTCATAGAGCCATCAAGGTGACCCGCTAAGAAACCAATGTTATTACCATGGTGATAATTAGTGACGCGGTGAGAAGCATCTTCGTTAGCGACATAGTCGCAGAACATAGCCATAGAATACTTACCAGCGTTATAAACTGTTTGGTTAGTATATGGCTCTTCAATACTTCCGATATTGTCTTTAGTATTGGAATAGAATTCGATTGTATAGGATTGGATAACACGAGAATAAATATAGCCATCTACTTCAACAGTGGCGTATAAAGATACTCTTGTATCGATTTGCATATTAGCGTCTGTGTAGTTGAACTTACCTTCATCAACACCAGATTCTTTAAGTGGATCTAAATCAATCATGATTAAAGGATCATTAGTGCCATCATCATCGATATCAATTGCTTCAATAGTTTTAACTAATGGGGAAGATGAACGCCATGAATAGGTAAATGGATCGTTTTCTACTGATGGATATGTTGGAAGGAAATAACCGTTATAGATTGTGCTTGGTTCTCCTTCGATTGTGACAACATTAGAGGAAGCGTTGATTTCATCATAGGCAGTACCACTTAAACCATTTTCATGTTTTAAATTAGTACCAACATAGCTACTACCATTGTAGTTATAGAAAGACAAACTTGTATCTTTAGCGAAGTAATGGGCACTTTCGTTAAATAAATCATCAATTTCAGGATGGAATAATTCATAGGTTTGGTCGGAGGTAGATTTGCTATAACCTAAAGAAACGATATCTAAGTCTTGGCATACTAAACCAGTAATAGAACCTTCATAAGAGATGTAGCCAAAGACACCGACGTCTTCTGGATAACCTCTAACTTCAAGGTTTTTAATTGGAATACCATGGCCATTGAAATCACCAACGAATGGTGTTTCTTCGTTACCGATTGGAGAAATAGCAGCACCATCCATATCAAGGTAATCACCCCAGGTGAATTCACCATGACCATCAGAACCAATAATGCATTGGTAATTAGGATTTTCAGCTGTGCCATTATTATGGCCAACAACAAAGTGTTTTTTAGTCGGGAAGACACCTAAGTTTTGAAGACGGCATAAGTTATAGAAATGTGTTGGAGTGACGATTTCATATGGATAAATGGAAGAACCATCACCATCGTAGAAATAACCGCGAAGACCAACATCACCATTCACGTGTTCGTTTTCAGTGTCTTTTTTATTTGAAGTAAACCACGCTAAAGCCGCAGCCGCGACTGATGCTGAGGATAAGGCAACTAAGGAGATTGCAACGATTTTAGCGATAAATGGTTTATTCTTCATTGTTTCCCTCCTTATCTAGAATTAAAGCTAAAGCTGAAGTTATAGTCATACACTGCAGTAATATTTCCAGAATAAATCTTCTTAACATAGTCAGTTAATCTATCTGGAGCGTAGTTAACGTTTATATACATAGTATAAGTGCTTGATGGGTCATCAGTAAAAGACATTGGTTCATTTGCATCAATACTGATGTTAGTTGGCATTGGATTTGTGCTGTAATAATTAGCATGACTATTTTTAATGGAAGCCCAATATGATAAACGATAATAAATTTCATCAATGGAGCCTTCACTACCACCGAGATATGGATTTTCAGCATCATATGGTAAATAAGTTGGATAATATAATGGCTTACCGCCTTCTGAACCAATCGGAGCGGAAATATCATCAGCGTAAAAAGCGTCAAAATCCGCACAAGATGTTAAATAGATTTCGCTTTCTCTTTTTGTCTTTTCTAAATTTCTAAATGAATTCGATTGAAGATAGAAATCACCTGCTAATGAGGAAGAGAAAGTGATTTCATAGATAACGTTGCAGTTCAAAGATCTTAAATCGAAGGAATTGCCTCTAATGACTTTTTCAACTGGGTCATAGACGTTCATTGAACTAACAACATTCCATGTATAGTCGTAAGTATATGTGTCTTGTTTTGTATATTTACCATCGGCATAGCTGTAATTACCTGTACCTGGTGTTCTTTCAAAATAACCAAATGTTCCTTCTTTTTCATTGAAGTCATAGGCATTAACAGAACCGGTATATGGGTTTAAGTAGTCATAACCGCCGATACCATCAGGAGCGTAATCAAATTTAATAAGTCTGACTTTATCAATTTTTGCGCCTTTTTCATTCGCTACAGTAATTTGCATGCCAGTAGCAGTAACTGCGCCACTTGAAGCGAACCAAGCATATGTAGCAGTAAAAACAGAAGCAAGAGAAAAGATGGCAGTTGCGGTTGCAGCGGCGATTTTTAATCTTGTACGTGTCTTGCTTGAATAACCTTTCATAAATTTAAAAGCCAATTGCCTAATGGAAACGGAATTGATCCGTAAGGCAACTGGCTATCTCCTAAAGAATATAAAACCTCAACTGTAATTAACAATTGAGGTTGCTGGCTATCTTTGTTATAAGACCCTATAGTTTTGCGTCACTAGATTACTCTAGTTTTGCTCTTTTCTCACTTAATTTTTTATCACTATCTTGCAAAGATGTCAAACAATTATTTTTAAAATAATAACAATTAAAAAGGTGAGTAATGAAATAAAATATGATAATGAGTATAAAAAAGGTGATAGAATCACCTTTATATTTCTTGATAGATTATTTGTCTTTAAAACAAGTCTTCCTGATAGAAAATACCTGTTTAGAGGGATTGATCCATTGCAATGAACACTATTTCTATCGACAAAAGTATTTATTATGCTTTGTATAAGCCGTGTAGGTTACAATACTCGTAAACCGCGACTACTTTTTCACCTGGCAATAAAGCGAATTGGGCTTTTGGCTCTTGTCCTGGTTGTAATACTTTTCTTTGGTTACCCAGATTTGTTTGCAAAGCAATCCATTGAATATAATGGGCTTCTAACATTGGGTGATCAACTTCACCAACTTTAACGTTAACGATATTGTCAACGACTTCATAGACTGGGACATGCTTTTCATGAGCGCCATCTTGTGTGTTAACTGGGATTTCTTCCATGGCTTCACCACAGCACTTTGTTGGGCAACTTGAGCAGTCATTAACTAAGGCCACTATTTTGCCACATACTTTACATCTTAAAAATTTCATTATTGTTTGTTCTCCGTTTTTGTATCTGTCTTAATTATATTTCCTTATTTAGATTATTTACAAACTTCTTGCTTTGATATTTTTAGTTTAAAGAAAACGGTCATCCGTTGGATAACCGTCTACTTTAGGTTTAATTATTATGTTTTTCTTCTTAAACTATAATTTCGCAATAATCTTGTAGCGTTCCACTATGTTCTTAAGGTTCGCTTTATAGTTTCTTGCTAAATCGTTGGATTTCTCTAAAATTGGAAGATATTCGTAAAGAGACTTTTGAAGAATTTCTGGTAAATCTTCTAGCGGTTTAGAATCCGTAATGATTGTCAATAATCTGAAGACATCTTTTCTGTGTTTAATATAATCATCACTATCAACGAGCCCTTGTTTGTACAGTTCCAAGTTTTTGAAATATGCAAGTGTTTTTAGAGCGATGAGACCTTTAATATCCACTACTGGTAAGTCATAGTCATATATAACGTGACTTTTGGCAAATTCATAAACATCGCTATCAAGTACAATTGCCGAAATCTTTTCTTCATTAACTTCAATATCGACTTTAGCTAATCTCTTATCCAATGATTCTGGGAATTCTCCTTCTTTTGTGAAAAATTCAATTACCTTAGGATAGTTTGGAGATTTTGGTTTTTCAAATCGATACACAGTTTTCTTTTCGTTTCTATATTTGTTTCATATCCACCTTCAATTAAGAATTTGGCTATTTGACTAGCGAAGTCAGAATTATCGATTTTTGTGACTAAAACAATATCAAAATCTTCAGTAGCTCTAAAACTCAATCCTACATTTTCGAAGTGCAATGCCGCCGCATTGCCGCCGATGACAAAATATGATTCTTTGTTTTCACCAAGAAAGGAAACTAATTTCTCAATACTGTTTTTATTAACCATTTGTAATTGCCCTTTCTAATTGCTTAATAGCAGCACTAATCCTGGAATCAACGGTATTTTCATAGCGTTTGCTCACAATAATATAGGCATCCACTAAATCAATTTCATTAGTGATGGAAAAATAATCAATTTTATATATCCATTCCTCAATAGTGACTAGTTCATCTCCATATAGTATTTTTTTGGAATTCTCATGAATAAGATTATTAAAAACTGTAGCTGAGGCTGCTAATTCAATTTCATCTGGATTAGCCAGCGAACTAACTCTAGCAAGAACATGTTCAGCGCTATAAAACATATCTTTTGCAAAATGATCTAAAACACTGTAATTAACAAACGTTCTCGTGATTCTTTTATAAGGGAGAATGAAATGCTTTTTAACACAATCTAGCAAATGCTTTTTGCTTTTGATGTTGTATGAAACAGACGAAGTATAAACACCAACTTTTTGTATGGCACCTATGTTTTCTAAAAAATCATAAGCTCTCTTGATGGATGCGTTAGAAACACCAAAAAACTCAGCAACCTGTCGTGTACTGAAGAGATTAGATTTGCTAAGTAACAAATATTTAACAACGAGTTGTGTCAACTTTGTATAAGATGAAACACTCATTTCAGATTGTGGAGTTGGTGAACAGTATTGGCCCAAACGATTGAAGTAACAAATACCATAACCCTCTACTTCTTTTGCCAAAGCCTTATTCTCTATATATACAATTGGCTTTTCCTTTATGTAAGAGCAAACACCACGAACTAATTCAATGCCAACATTGGAATCAAAAGGTATGATTAAAACAAATTGATCAAATTGAGATGTGGCTTCAATCACAAAAAAGTTGTCGGAAAAGATTAAAGGAAGCGGTTTTTTATACTTTTTCCAATAATAATCCGTGCCAAGTTTCTTTTCTAACAATTCTAAAACTTTAAGTACATCCGTTTTCATCTGTGCCATTATTTTAGCACTGTTACATTATTTTGCAACAGCGCATTATAAATGTAACAGTTGTTATCTTTAGATAAAAAAACGATTCCTAGTAAGGAACCGTTTATTTTATTTAATATTTGTTTAATTATTCAGCAGCGTTTTGTTCTGGTTGAGCTTCTTCTTCATCATCTTTGACTGTCAGTCTAAGTGTTGGTGGAATTGTGGCTAAGGCCCCTAAACCAAAGAGTAAGAAGTAATTATCAAATAATGGTTCCAATTCTGCTCCTGGATCTGCTTGAATCAAACTTAAGTCTCTAGCGATATAGAATGAAGCATACATGAAGACTAAGACTGCTAAGATATAGCCTGTAGCAATGTACATATTAGTAATTCTCTTATTTCTAAATGATGTTAAGTAATAGATAAGAGATAACACAGATGCCACAAACATTAATAAGCTGATAGCTAATAAAGCAACGTTTTGTGTATAAATCTTAATGACCGCTAAAACGAAAGATGTGATGATATTTGCCACTAGTAAGACGATAGAAACAACTCTTGAGAAGACATTTCTACCTGTTGTTAATGCGGCTAAAAATAATACGCCACCCGCTAATTCTAAAACACCTACTGCAGCCAAGTTACCTGGAGTTTTCGCTGTCGCGCAGAATGAGATAGCTAAGACCGCTAAGACAATCACGATGCCAGATAAAATAATCGCGGCTACTGGAAATTTTTTGTTTTCATTTTTACTCATAAGTATGAACCTACTTTCCTTTTTGATTATAAACATCTATTAGTATAGACGCTAGAGAAAAGTGTTTTTGACTCTTCTCACCTATTAGACGTATAAAAAATGTAAAACTGCTAAAAAATGTGTTTTTCTTGCAAATAATACAAAAATATATAAAATAGACGCATAGATTGATAGAGGCGCGGTCTTTATCAGTAATAAGCAGAGACGGTAGTCAATGAAGCTTATGAAAGGAAATACCGCCGAAACCACTAGTAGACATATTAGTGAGTTGGGGTATAGGAGAACATCCTATGCACTCCTGCAGCTATTGTTGTAGAGGAGCTATTGATGAAATCCTGTTCTTATACTGAGGTTGCATCGATAGAATGCAATCTTATTTTTTAGGAGAGGGGTTTCATCTATGAGAAGAAACAATTATTTAGCGTTACTTGCGCTTTTATCATCATTATCTTTATCCGCTTGTGGAGCTAATCAAGTGGATAATTCTAGATTAGTTATTGGTATGGAATGTGCATACCAACCTTTTAATCGGACGGTTAATAAGTCTAATGAATTCACTTTACCAATTGATGGCACAAATGAATTTGCGGATGGCTATGATATTGCTGTCGCTAGATTCTTATCTAAAGATTTAGGTAGAGATGTCATTATTAAAAGAATTGAATGGGATGATCTTATTCCTTCACTTAATAGCGGTTCTATTAATATGGTTTTAGCCGGTATGTCTTCCACTAGTGAAAGAAGAAAGACTATTGATTTTACTGAACCATATTTAAAGAGCGATTTAGCGTGGTTAATTAAACAAGAAAATATTCCAGAAGGTAATTCTAAAGATAATCCACTTAGCTATGAGGGATTAAAAGAATTATTTAAAGGTCAATCATTAGTGTGTCAGGCTAATGTTGTTGGTGATGATATCATTGAAGATTATTTCGCTAGTGACGCATCTCTTAATATTAGACATAGTTCCGCCCAACAAACATATCCATTAGCGGCTTTAGATGTACAACGTGGCATTTCATTTGCGATGCCCGCTGAATTACCAGTTATTGAAGCCATGGCATCCTTAGATGGCTTAGGTGTTTTATACTGTGATTATTCTTTCTTAAGTGAAGGTGATTTAGAAGGCTTAGCGGTCAATATTGGTCTTAAAAAAGGTAACACCGCTTTACTTAATGATTTAAATGCTTCTTTAAGTAGACTTTCACAAGAAGAAAGAAGTCGCTTAATGGGTGAAGCTAGCCAAAGAAGTCAAGGTTGATCACAATGATAGACTTAGCAAAAGCTGGTGATTTATTTATTAGAAACCAAGGCCTCATCTGGGCGGGTATTATTTCCACGCTTATCTTATCGATATTTGGTACTGTTGTGGGTTTATTTCTTGGTGTCTTTATTGCCTATGGCAAGAATCTAAAAACAAAGCCCACCTCTTCTTGGATTAAGAAGGTTGGTTTTAATATTATTAAAGGATTATGTAATATCTATTCGGTTGTCTTAAGAGGAACACCGATGATGGTTCAAGCCTTAATCTTTAAATATGGTTGTGCGGCTTTAGGACTTAACTGGGATGCAATTAGATTTCCATCTTTAATTAGTGATGTCTTTAATGGTTGGTTCTTCGCAGGTTTAATTGTTATTACTTTTAATACTGCGGCCTATATGGCGGAAATTGTCCAATCTGGACTTAATGGTGTGGATATGGGCCAAGTAGAAGGTGCAAGAAGTTTAGGCATGAAGAGCTCCACTGCTTCTTTCTTTGTGGTCTTACCACAGGCTATTAGAAACTCCTTACCAACGATTGGTAACGAACTAATTGTTAATATTAAGGACTCTTCTGTTTTAAACGTTATTGCTACGACTGAACTATATTATCGTATGAAGGTGATATCCACTGCTTCATATGCTTTCTTAGAAGGATATCTCATCTTAGCGGTTATTTACTTACTATTAACATTATTGGCCGCGGGTGTACTTAAACTTATTGAAAAGAAATTAGATGGACAAAAGATCTCCCTTAATCCATTTAATAGATTTAAAAGAGGATTGTTTGCATGAGTGAAGTTATTTTAGAAGTTAAAAACTTAGCAAAATTCTTTGACGCTAATAGAGTGCTTAAGGACATTAATCTCACAGTAAATAAGGGAGACGTGATAGCAATTATTGGTCCAAGTGGCTCTGGTAAATCAACATTTTTAAGATGCCTTAACTTATTAGAAGAACCAACAAGAGGATTACTCTCTTTTAAAGGTAATAATTACTTTAATATTGAGAAATGTAAGGACGATTTTGTGGACTATGATGCTTATCGAGAAGCAAAAGCAAAATATAAAGATGTCTTAGTGGAAGCAGAAGATAATCTTGCAATTTATCAAAATAAGATTATTGAAGGCTACGTCACAAAGCAAAATAAAAGAAGAGTTAAAGAATGTAAGAAGATTTATAAGAAAGTCTTAAACGAAAAACCAAATAAAGCGGACTTCTTTGATAAAGATGCTTATGAAGCATTTATTAAAGAACATCCAATCACGGCGATTAGTGAAAAACAAAGAAACCAAATGCGTAGTCAAATGACAATGGTTTTCCAAAGTTTTAATCTCTTTAACAATATGGATGTTTTAAGAAACTGCACGATTGCACAAACTAAGGTCTTAAAACGTAGTTATGAAGAAAGTAAAGAAAGAGCAATCTTAGAATTAACTAAGGTTAATATGCAAGATAGAATGAACTATCGTCCTCGTGCCTTAAGTGGCGGTCAAAAACAAAGAGTGGCTATCGCTAGAGCGTTATGTATGGATCCTGAAATCATTTTATTTGATGAACCAACTTCCGCGTTAGATCCAGAAATGGTTAACGAAGTATTAGAAGTTATGAAGAAATTAGCCAAAGAAGGTAGAACTATGATTGTGGTTACTCACGAAATGAACTTCGCTAAGAACGTCGCTAATAAGGTTATCTTTATGGATGATGGCTATATCGTCGAAAGCGGGGATAGTAAATCCTTCTTTGCTCATCCTAAAGAAGAAAGAACTAAAGCTTTCTTAAAGAAGGCTAATATCAATTTATAGAATTAGTCTTCTTTTTCTAGTATCATAAAGCAAAGGTGATTTTTATGGATAATGAATTAAATAGACTTATTCTTTTAGAACAAGAAAGACAAAATAATGGTATTGAACTTATCGCTAGTGAAAACTACGCAAGTAAGGATGTAAGAAGTGCCTGTGGCTCTATTCTTACAAATAAATACGCTGAAGGCTTCCCGGGTCATAGATATTATGGGGGTTGCGAAGTCGTTGATGAAATTGAAAACTTAGCGATTAATAGAGCGTGTGAATTATTTGGTTGTAAGTTTGCTAATGTTCAACCACATAGTGGTTCACAAGCTAACGCTGCGGCTTATAGAGCCTTACTTCCAGATGGTGGTAAGATTCTTTCATTAGTCTTAAATGATGGAGGACATTTAACTCATGGTTCTCCTGTCTCTTTCTCTTCTCACCTATATACATTTGTCCACTACCCATTAAAGGACGGTCATCTTGATTATGAAGAAATAGAAAGAATTGCCTTAGAAGAAAAGCCAGATCTCATTATGGCGGGCTATTCTTCTTATCCATACACTATCGACTTTAGAAGGTTTAGAGAAATCGCTGATAAAGTTAACGCCTTATTTATGGTGGATATGGCCCATATTGCTGGTTTAGTGGCGGCAGGATTACATCCTTCCCCAGTTCCTTATGCGGATGTTGTGACATCCACTACTCATAAGACATTAAGAGGTCCTAGAGGTGGTCTTATTCTCACTAACAGTGAAGAAATGATTAAAAAGATTAACTCTGCGATCTTCCCATATTATCAAGGTGGACCATTAGAACATATTATTGGGGCAAAAGCTACTTGTTTTAAAGAAACTTTAACACCTGAATTTAAAGAATATATTAAGCAAGTTTTAGTGAACACTAAAGCGTGCGCTGATAAGTTAGCAGAATTAGGGGCTTTAGTCTCTGGTACTGATAACCACTTATTCTTAGTTAACGTTTTAGATACATATGGTATCACTGGTAAAGATGCTCAATTAGCTTTAGAAGATATTGGTATCACCACGAATAAGAATATGATTCCTAATGACACATTAACCCCTGGTAAAACAAGCGGTTTACGTATTGGCTTTGCCGCGGTGACCACTAGAGGGTGCACTAAAGCACAAGCGGAAGAAGTCGCTATTATTATTCATAAATATTTAAGTAAAGAAATAGATGATAAAAAGGCTAGAGAACTAGTCTCTAACCTTGTTAGTAACTGGAAACAAATCCAAGATATTTAATAAATCTTTTTGCGTATATCTTTGAATACTGCACGTGAAGGTCTACCCTCGCCTTTGTCAGCTCTTTCTAAGGACTCTTTCATCATATTGTCAAAGTCCTCTTTACTCATATCCTCCATTACTGGCACATTTGGAGGCAAGGTGATGGAAAAAGGAA
>Ga0256405_10003102_pt1 | contig 35452 bp, 35 predicted proteins | sample RumenRJG_02DNA_FD_189096 | JGI IMG/M metagenome (GOLD analysis project Ga0256405, IMG submission 189096) | Bovine rumen microbial communities from Lethbridge, Alberta, Canada - RJG_02 | ecosystem: Host-associated > Mammals > Digestive system > Stomach > Rumen | place: Canada: Alberta...
CAATATCAGAAGCCTTATGGAAAACACCGGTTGGAGTGCGCAAAAGGCCATGGATACGCTGAATGTTTCTCCTGCCGAACAGGCAAAATATGCCGCAATGCTCTGATCCTGCCTGTCCATAGCCTGAAACAACCTGATCATCTTTCCGGACCGCATATGCGGTCCGGTTTTTATTTCCGCAGACGCCTCATCCCCAGCACAAGCAGGACCCCGAGGGTGGTCCCGAGGGCATTGTGAATTACATCATCGAACTCAAAGAGACCGCGGAAGCTCACCAGCTGGGCCAGTTCAATCAGCAAGGAATACCCCGCCGCAAGACCCACGGTCTTCCACCGCGGAGAAAGAAGCCCCACGGGAATAAACAAAATGATATTCAGAAGAATCTCCATCCGGAGTGACTTCACCCCATATGACCAGAACGGAATCAGCTCATAGGTCATCTTAGGTCCCGGCCTCCTGTCCAGCAGCGTGACCGCCAGGATCAGGAACAGATACCCGGCCAGCAGCCCAGTCCTCCACTTCCCCAAGCTGATCCAGACCAGAACCGCAATCCCGATGGCAAGCAGGTAATAAAACGGCGCAATATCCGCAACACGTAATGCGTAGTCGATGGTAGTCCTCCTTGTTGATTATTTCTTCGCGGGACACTCCGCGGCCACCATTCAAGAATCATTCTGGTTCCCTTATAAAAAACGCTATCTCAAATGAAATCAGCCATCAGCAATCCAAGCTACATTACTACTTAGAAACAGCTCTCAAGTTGCTGGCAGAAGAGCCTTGCATATTTAGACCTCTTGGTAGGGTGGTTAAATTGGTATAAACCCGCGGTCTCAGAATCCATCCGCCATGAGAGCGGATGACACTATTTTTGTTGGTCAACCATTGTTGTTAACCCCTGTCTTTAAAAAGGATTTATACCAGTTTTATCTTCAGTTACATCATCTTTAATGATTTCGTGAAACACCAAAGAGTATCAGTTCTTAATTAGCTCTATAGCTGCAAATACCATGGAATATAGTTGTCTTGATTCCTCTTGTTGTCTCTTAAAAAACTTAAAATGTCTTCTGAAAATGTCCCCCAAAGCGGTCCATTCACATACTGGTATAGTACAGTGCCAGGCCATTGTACATTCCACTCAAAGCAGATCGGATTCTCCTTACTGTCTACTGTAAAATCCCAGCCTACAATGTCAAAATTATCAATCTTAAGATGGTTTTCTTTTATGATATTGACTATTTTATTCCAACCTGGAACTGCAATCCGGGTATTATTATTTTTCTCAAGAATACCGTCCTGATTTACGATTTTTTCCCTAAAATAGCCATCTCGAGTAATTCCAATCATTCGAACCTTTTCCTCACCATTTACAAATGCTATATCCGTTACAGATCCTGGAATACCGATTCTCGCTGCAGCGAAAAGAATGTCAACAGTATTCCTATGCCTCCATGAACAAACCCGCAACATATTCGCAGATGTATCATTAAATGACGCTAGAATAGGATGCTGATGAACACACTCCTGGATTATGAAATCATGTACCCCCCCCATTCACTAACTGCATTCTCGACATCCATCATTGAGTTGACTTTGTACTTCTTAACTCCACGACCAAAGCCACTATTGCGTGAAGGCTTAATGATCATATATGGTTCGTTGTCCTGCATCATTTTCTGATATATGCCCGCAGAGACTTTTTGCAAATTTTCTTCAGAATAGTATTCATTCTGAACTATGAATCTATTTCTACAACGCTTTGCCAACAAGATAGGAAGCGGAACATCAGGCAAGAGGCGATCGAACATATTTTTGTCTCGCCAAGTATACTCATAGGCGTGGTCGTTATAATAAGCGTAAACGATATGACCTGCAATATAGTCTGGAACAAACTTCGGATCATGTATTCCAGTAGCAAAATAATACATTCTGTGATAACTATAATCCGTTATATGAATTCCGAATTGGCTCCAGTAGTTTTGAATTGCATTTTTCTCTTCTGAAGTTAAATCCGGAACGCTGTATTTTTCGCAGTATTTTTGTGCAAGCTCATGATGCATATACATGCGCCCACGCATTATGCTGTCATAATTGCGTTTATCCTCAATACAGTTGATATATTGCTCAGTCCATCTTCCTCGTATTAACTCCATTTGTTCGACTCCTCTTGTCCGCGATTTAGGTTTGGCTATAGTTTTAAAATGAGGACCTAGCACTCAAATATTGAGCACCCTGTACCACAAACGGGACTCAAAAGACGATCGCAGAATGATAGCAGTATTAGGTCCCCTATCTGTATCTAAACTATGGAATTTGAATTTATGCAAAACAAAATTCCTCTCCAAGCCCCAGAGATTTAGACTTTTCATATGTATATTTTGCAAAAGAAACATCTATAAACGCCAGACCTACCGAGCAGAAATAAATAAATTCCTCGCTATTCTCTCTTCCCGGCTTAATTCCAGCAACTATCTCATCCAAATTACCATAAATCTCATCATCTTTCAGTAAACCATCTTTGTACATTCTACTGATTGTTTGTGTTCGATGCTTAATGCATTCCCAATCGTCACATACAATTTTAGCTGCACTCTTCGGGACAGCATATTCATCTTCCCATCCAGCAACATGGATGTAAAAAGCTCCTTTCTTTATCCACCGGGCTTTCAAAACATCCTCCTGCCCGCTTATAGCAGTAACGATGATGTCTGCATCCTCAACTGCCGCCTCATATTCATTTCCGCAATTGATGAATTCCATGTCAGGGTGTAAGTCTTGCTCCTCAGATATGAAAGCCTCGACAGTTGCATTTGTTCTTGAAGAAACATAGCACTTTTTTAGATTCGGTCTTACACACTTCACAAGGTCCAAATGTCTGCGTGCTTGCTGTCCTGCGCCAATAAATCCAATTGACTTTGCATCTTCTCTGGCCAGATATTTTGCTGCTGTAGCGCCGACTGCGGCTGTTCTGATTTCTGTTAAATATCCTGCGTCCATAACAGAGAGCGTGTGACCATGTTCCAGCTCAGACAGGATCATCGTGCCGGTAACATTCCTATAACCTTCTTTGGGATTTTCTGGGAACACCGCAACCCATTTCACACCATAGAGCTTGTCGTTTAGCAATGCTCCAGGCATGCAGTTGATCCGGTTTTGAGTTGCTTCATCGAAAACCACAGATATCTTATCCGGAAGGAGCACCTCACCATCAACTTTTTTCTTAAGCGCGGCTTCTACCACGCTGACTGCATCAGGCAAATTGCCTGAGAAGATCTTTTTCTGATCTTCTGCCGAGATTAACAGTGTTTTTGGAGCATTTTTCATTTCAAGCTTTTCCTTTCATCGTAACACAAAATTATTTATATCTAACAATGTTAGAACCATTTCATTACCTGCCTCATCAAATACAGATATTTTTTTATGGATAGTCTTCAACGTATCTTGAAGTTCATCATAATTGTCATAAACAAAATGTATAAGCATTACTACCTGGCTAAAGCTTCCATTATCCGGTATTGTATTTCCTTCCTTTTTCATAGGAAGAATATTCAAAACATTTTCCTGCTCTATCAATTCATCTATGCCTTTAATTTCTTTGATCTTTCCGGGCGTAAGGTAAACAGGATAAATAGCATACTTCTTCTTGTGTGGTGTGTTTTTTCCATACAACGGGGTAAATCCCTCGATCATACTCTTTCCTGTTAAAGCATAATAGATATCCGTCGCAACTTGATTTATATGTCTGAAGTAGTCAACTGGATATAATGATCCCGACCCACCATATCGAAATCCAACTTCATTAAAATAATAATTGTTCTCGTCATGGAAAACTTCGATCCAGAAATTTCCTTCTTTGATACCAAGATGCTCAACTAGTTTTTGTAGTTTGCCTTCAAACAAACTTCTGAACTCATGGGCAAGCTCGCTCTCAAAATCAAAAAGACCGCCAACATAAGTTCCATACTTTTCAAAATATGCCGGATACTTATTCTCCATTGTGGAAAATAGAAGTTTTCCCTCACTTACCGTATAGATGACAACAATCCCATCATTAGGAACAAATTGTTCTATGATTACGGTCGCAGTTGGTGAATTCTCTGCAGCATAAGAATACCCACTTTTCAGTTGTTCCCTATTCCTACATACGGAAAAGCCATGGCTTCCTGAACCATCTGCGGGCTTTGTAATTACTGGAAAATCGCAATCTTTAACAGACTCTAACTCAAATTTTCGAACAACAGGGAGACCAAATTGTATACACAATTCTTTAAACTGGTCCTTATTTTGAAGTGCGTCCCATTGTTTTCTATCACAGTAGCATGGCAATCCCATTTCCTTGATATACTGACAAGCTTTAGCAATGACAGGCTCATTACCTCCCATATATACTCCGTCAATTTTCTTCTCCCTTATGAGTTTTTTCATAACTTCGGGGTCAGTCGAATTGACGTTGTAATACTCATTTGCTATATCGCAAATACCTGAGGTCGGATCATTCCCAGCAGCAATAATCGTGATACCATATTCATCGCAAAATTGTTTTATACCATTTTTCCAAAGACTACCGCCCAAAATCAAAAGACGCTTTCCTTTAAGTTCTTCTATAAAACTATTCATCGTTTCACCTATTCCCATACATCTTCTCGTAGTAGTTCTGATATTCGCCGCTGATGATCTCTTCCCACCAATCACGGTTATCGAGATACCACTTGATAGTTTTCTTGATACCGTCCTCAAACTTCGTTTCCGGCAGCCAGCCCAGCTCGTTATGGATCTTGGTCGGATCAATAGCATAGCGCATGTCATGGCCCTTGCGGTCCGTCACGTAGGTGATCAGACTCTCGGGCTTGCCAAGCTCCTTGCATATTAGCTTCACAATATCGATGTTCCGCATCTCATTGTGACCGCCAACATTATAGACCTCTCCGACACGACCCTTGTGGATGATAAGATCAATCGCCTTACAGTGGTCTTCCACATAAAGCCAATCACGGACATTGATACCTTCTCCATAGACGGGAAGCGGCTTGTCTGCCAGAGCATTCGCTATCATCAGCGGAATGAGCTTCTCCGGGAAATGGTAAGGACCGTAGTTGTTGCTGCAACGACTAATAGTTACTGGAAGACCGAAAGTACGGTTATAGGCCATGACTAAAAGGTCCGCACCAGCCTTACTGCTGCTGTATGGGGAAGATGTGTGAATCGGAGTTTCCTCTGTGAAGAACAAGTCAGGACGATCCAACGGAAGGTCGCCATAAACCTCGTCCGTAGACACTTGGTGATAGCGAGTAATCCCATACTTCCGACACGCATCCATGAGTACGCTCGTACCGATGATGTTTGTCTGAAGGAAGATGGAAGGATCCTCAATAGAGCGATCAACATGGCTCTCCGCCGCAAAGTTCACCACAATATCCGGCTTCTCTTCCTCGAAGAGTTTATACACGCCTTCCCGATCGCAGATGTCCAGTTTGACAAAGCGGAAGTTAGGCTTGTCCATCACACTCTTCAACGTGGACAGATTTCCTGCATAGGTCAGCTTATCGAGGCAGACAATCCTGTAGTCCGGATGTGCCTCAAGCATATGAAATATAAAATTAGAACCGATAAATCCGGCACCACCGGTTACAATGATTGTCATTACTGTTCTCCCTCTGCTAATGTGATTAGATATTGACCATAATCAGTCATTTTTAACGACTCTCCAAGCGACCGCAGTTGATCAGTAGTTATAAACCCACGCCTCCATGCGATTTCCTCGATACATGACACGTAAAACCCCTGACGATCCTGAACAGTTTCTACAAACTCAGCAGCTTTAAGCATTCCTTCGGGAGTTCCTGTATCCAACCAGGCAAATCCTCTTTTGAGCAGGTTAACCTTTAACTCTCCCATTTCAAGATAAGCATTGTTTACCGCAGTAATCTCAATCTCACCACGCGCTGACGGTTTTACATTTTTTGCAATTTCAACGACACGATTATCATAGAAATACAAACCAGGAACCGCATATTTTGACTTTGGCTTTGAAGGTTTTTCTTCAATAGAGACAACATTACGGTACTTATCAAATTCCACGACCCCAAAGGCAGTAGGATTCTTCACGGGATAGCCAAAGATTGTGGCTCCTTTATTTTCATCGATAGCTTTTTTCAGCACTGTCGTCATATCTGATCCATAAAAGACGTTGTCTCCAAGAATCAAACTAACGCTGTCATCACCGATAAAATCTTCTCCAAGAATAAATGCGTCCGCTAGTCCGCGCGGGGTTTCTTGAACCTTGTATTCAAACCGCATTCCAAGGTGACTGCCATCACCAAGTAATTTCTCATACACAGGAGTATCTTCCGGCGTTGAAATAATCAATACTTCCCGAATACTTGCCAGCATCAACATAGAAAGCGGATAATAAATAAGCGGTTTATCATATATCGGCAACAATTGTTTTGATACTGCTTTCGTCATTGGATAAAGGCGAGTCCCTTTACCGCCGGCAAGAATAATTCCTTTCATGATGTGTCCTCCGTAGTTTGGTGAGGATTTTATGCCCTCACGATGTAACAGCCTGCTCTGTTTGAGCTGTCGGTAGTACGACCAATTAAATTTAAATGTTTATCATCAACAATTTTTAGAATACGATCCGGCTCTTCCTCTTGTATCCGTCTGAATTCTTTTAAATCATCCGCAGTCAGAATAAACCTGGTTTCTGCGCTGCAGGTTTCACATACCGGATTCAAATCCGGCTCAATTCCACAAGCCACCTGAATTACAGCCCGCACAAAGTCAACTCCCGTACTATAGCGGACAAGGTCACTTCCGATAGCATCTCCACCCATTCTTGAACCGATTTCAATAATCTTAATATTGCCGTCTTTATCAATCTTTAGTTCTGAGTGCGATGCAGAATTTTTTATTTCAAGAGTATCAAGTGCGTGAGTGACAATACTAACAACTTTTTTATAAACTGCATCACTTACAGGAGCAGGCTCAAGATGTCCAGTCTCGATGAAGTGCGGAGCACCAGTTGTGTATTTAAGCGTCATAGCGAGAATGTGGTGTTTACCTTTATATGTAATGCCCTCAACACTGTATTCCTGACCCTCAGCAAACTCCTCTATTAAAGCTTTCTTTTCAAATCCGGAATCTATTGCCGCCTTGACCGCATTCTCAAGACCCTCTGGGGTTTCCAGCTTGAAAATTCCACGGCTTCCACTACGATCAGTAGGTTTAACTATTACAGGAAAAGAAAACCTCATGGATGTAAGATCGGTATTCTCATCTACAAGCTCGCTTCTGGGGCTAGGATCCCCGCACCGTTCAAATGCCTTCCGCATGAGATGTTTATTAGTACTCATCCTTGTGCATTCCATGCTGTTACCAGGTAGACCAAGCTTATTCGCCACATAGTTCACAGTATAATTGCCAAGGTCTGTAGCAATACTACAAATACCACATACACCAATTTCTTTACACTTCTCAGCTATCTCATCCACTTCTGTGATGCTGATCGGATAAAAGTAATCAGCAGCAGTTTCTCCTACATCATTTGCGGCCCAGGCAAAAACATGCGTGGTGAAGCCCATCTCTTTTGCTTTCTCTATGAGCGGAAGCTGCAGATAGCTTGCACCTATAATTGCTATATTCATATTAATTTCACTCCACCGATTTCTGTATCATAGCTTCAACGCGATCCGCAATGGTATAAAAAGCATGCTTACTAGGTAAAGAGATGTCATATCTGCTCAGAGCATAATTATGACATGCACTAATTATTTCTGGTGTTTTTCTTGGATGATTTCTAATAATTTCGCACAACTCATCAACATCAAAGGGAGTGGCATAAGAACCAAGTCCTGCAGGAGCTATATAAGGAACACCTGAGACGTTAAAACCAATAATCGGCGTTCCGCATCCTAACGCATTTAAACACGCATTAGGCTGAGCATCCTCAATACTTGTACATACATAAGCATCAGCTAAAGAAAGTAACTCGCACAGCTCATTTTGATCGCGTATATAAGGCAAAGCGACATAGTTTGCTGGACAAACGCTTGTATCTCCACCATATCCAACATTAATAAACACTATATTATCTTTTTCACATTTTCGTGCAGCTTCCAGAAAATATTTAACACCTTTGTATGGGCTACTGATGCTTGCGGCAATAATAACAATTTTTTTGCTTATATCAATACCTAGTTTTTCTCTTATGTTTTTCGTATTGCGTGGATAATAGACGTTTTTCACATCAATATGAGTGTCAGATGTAAAAAACTCTTTATCTCTCAGCAACCAGGATCCCTTAGCCTTGTCGACAACATATGGTGCTGATGTAAAAGAAATGTTGTTGAAATCTTTGTATACCTTTTCCTTTTTCTTAAAATGAAAGTGTGAATTATCAAATATTAGACTGCGTGGGGATTCTCGTAATCTTGGGCAATTATAACAACCACGTTCATATTTGTATTTCTCACAATCAAAGGAATAGCAACACTTGCCCAGAAATGGATATTCGTCAACCATTCCATATATTGTCCACCTTGCTTTTTTCTTTGCATACTCAAGCAATCTATACTCATTAACATATCCACCATGCAAGTTATATAATAGAAAAATATCGGGCTGATATTCATCCAACATCCTTAATAATTTTTTTGTGGGTCCAAATGCTAATGCACCTGAAAGACCCGTCAAGGTAGATATCACATGATCTAACAGAAAAATCTTCTTGTTTCCAAAGTAGTAAAAATCCTTTTTCTGTTCTCCAGATGACGGCTCAACGCCATAATAAACTCTTACTTCATGTCCAGCCGCTTTAATCCGGTTATACATATTTACTGTTATTTTTCCAGTGCTTCCATCACTCCAGGTGTAATTGATTATTGCGACCTTCATTGTTCTTTTCCTCACCAACTAACAGAATCATCAAGATAAATAGTCTAATGCGCTTGTAATTACTTGATTCCTATCTCCCTGTGTTAATCCATAATACATAGGAAGTCGAACCAATCTATCGCTTTCTTTAGTGGTAAACTTATCCTCACCGTCAAATCTGCCAAATTTCAGTCCTGCTGGGGCAGAATGAAGCGGAACATAGTGGAAAACGCACCCAACTCCACATTTTCTCATTTCTGCAATAAACGCAGTTCTATCCTCCAGATCCTTCAGCTTTATATAGAACATGTGGGCATTATGTTCACATTCCTCTGGGATTTTTTGAAGCTCAATTCTCCCAGCATCCGCAATCGGTTTGAAAGCTTCATAATAGGCATTCCAAGTATCCATGCGGTTCTGGGTAATCTCATTAGCGCGCAGTAACTGTGCCCATAGATAGGCAGCATTCATTTCAGAGGGGAGATAGCTGTCGCCGCGATCCACCCATGTATACTTATCAACTTGACCGCGGAAGAACCGTGCACGGTTTGTTCCCTTTTCACGGAGTATTTCCGCACGGTCATTGTACTTCGGGTTATTAATCACAAGAGCTCCACCTTCACCCATAGAGAAGTTCTTTGTCTCATGGAATGAATAACACCCCAGATCTCCAATGGTTCCGAGATATTTGCCTTTATAGGTGCTCATGACACCCTGGGCTGCATCCTCGACTACGATCAAATTGTGGCGGTGCGCAATCTCCATTATGGTATCCATCTCACAAGCAACACCTGCGTAATGCATCACCATGATGACTTTTGTCTTCTCAGTAATCGCCGCTTCAATCTTCTTCTCGTCAATATTCATTGTATCAGGACGAATATCGACAAACACCAACTTCGCCCCCACCAAAACCGCCGCTGTCGCAGTCGATGAGAAGGTGTAAGACGGAAGAATGACTTCATCCCCCGGTTGGAGGTCACAAAGAAGCATAGCCATATCAAGAGCAGTTGTACCACTAGTGGTCAACAAAACCTTCTGAGCGTTAAATCTCTCCTCCATCCAGGCGTGGCACTTCTTAGTAAATTGACCATCGCCACAAATCTTATGAGAATCAATCGCCTGCTTCACATACTCGTACTCATCGCCTACAAGGGGCGGAACATTGAAGTTAATCATAGTTGAGTCTCCTTTATTTTTTTAATACCGAGAGGACTTCTTTGCGCATAAACATAAGAACACCGATTACAGCGCCAACAACCAGAATTCCTCCTCTGATAATGAGAGAAATCCACCCAGTACCAGAGATTGCAACGTTTCCGATCAAGCCGAATACTACAGCTATAATGGCAACTGGCAAGGTTTTAATAAATACATCTCTAATAACAATCCAAATATTGATGTTAAGGACGCGATGGAAAAGGACGTATGTCAAAATAGATCTGGCTAATGTAGCAACCATTATTGATACGCACGCTCCGTTAGCTCCCCATAGTTTAGCAGTAACAAAACACAATCCGATATTAACTACTCCACAGCAGAGGTTAACCAAACCTGTATATTTGACCTTGTTCTTTACCATAATAGCAGTATTCAGAACTTCCATGGAATTATAGAAAATCGATGGAAAAACAACCATCAATAACCCCATATGAACCTCATCATACCCAGGGCCAGCCCAAAGGCGGAAGAAATCTCCTCCAAGGAATACTAGTCCAATGAAGATAATTATGTTAATTCCATATATGAGTTTTCCTACTTTTATAACCAATTTCAGAAGATTGTCTTCGAAATTATCCTGCGTGTATATTCTGGAAATAGTCGGCATAAACATGCCGCTAAACGCAGTTGAAATAAGATATAAATAGTTCTCTATTGTTAGGACAACACTAAAATGAGCAGCTTCCGTCGTATTAGATACAATTCCCAGTATTGAAGGTACGACAGTGAAAATCAATCTATGAGACACTGCCATTACCGTGATCCACAGAGAAAACTGAACGATCTCCTTCACTAAAGACTTATCAAAGTTTCGGACGGACAGATGAGCAGTCGTATACTTTCTGATAATGAATGCCTTATATGCAACTGTAATCAATGCGGCGACGGCATGAACAATAACCAGTGCATAAAGCCCTAAATTCAAAATAAGGGTAATGGTTATTGTGGCCACCATAAAGACTTTGCTGATAATATCAGCAAGTTTAATGTGCACATATTTTTCATATGAGGTAAGAATCCCGTTGAAAATTTGAAACGGGAAACAAAACACACTCGAAAAAGCAGATATCACAAAAATTACTTTAAGCTGTTCTATTTCTGATGGTGTAAGCGCTTTATAAATATTACTAATAGAAAAGAAGACAACAGCAAGAATAATCAGGATGACAGAATCGATGTAAAGATAGAGGCGAAAAATAGTCCCCATCGCCCGATCTTCGTTTTCTATATCTCCAATCACATGATACTTGGATACAAAACGTGAAGCAGCAGACCCGAGTCCAAAATCAAGCAGAAAAAAGCCAATCAGTGAGGAACTTATGGTGTACAAACCATACTGGCTGTTTCCAAGACTTCTGATGATAAAAGGCGTAAAAAGAATGCCAATTAGCGCGTTGAGAAAAACAGCCATGTATGATACTATTGTAGTAGTCTTCGTATTATTCAATCGAATCATGCTAGTATTACCTTCCTCTAAGTGCAATCAGCTATTCTGCCAGAATCCTACATATGGATACAATTGCATAATGTCAGCACTTTTATACATTTGATATATGAAATAAAGTAAAAATACAGTGCACATTCCAATCGTAGCAAGATATGCAATTTGCCTGTATTGGGGCTTGGACCGGGTCACAACTTTTGAAATCGTCAGCGGCACAAATATCAAATAATAGTAGTTCATTCTCATTGCTATCGTATTTACAGGAGCAAAGCATTGAAGGCATACCGAAAGGAATAATAGATTTCTGAGTCCAATAGTGTTATCATCCATCTGATCATCATCTGGTACAACAATCGAAAATATTGCTAGTACTAAGAGGAGAAGAATGACAGAATAAGCACCAGTAGAAGATGTCGTGCCATAACGCTCAAAGTATCGTTCGCCCATCAGTGGAGCAATCATGGTATAAATCCTACTATTGAATACTAGCGTTAATGCCATTATAGGAATCACAAAATACAGCCAATTTCTTGTAATCTTTGCTCTATATATCGGGTACATCAGAAACAGCATTATTGCTGACTGATGAAATGTTATTGCAAACGCACATGTAATAATATACGGTATCAGCTTTTTCTTTTTGCAAAAATAATAAGCTATTGGAGTTGCAGTTATAGCAAGAGCCTGTCTTAACCCGGAGAAATAAATGCTAAAAGGAGCTACCGTAAGAAAAAGGATAATGGAGAGATAGGGCAATTCACTTTCTTCTTTATATAGCTTCCATAACGGTACTATGCAGATCACAGCAATTACAGCAAGGTAGAACTGAAAGTCCTTTGAAATTACTGTTATTGCCTTTGTCAGCAAATGAAATACTACTTCAATATTATATTTTTGTAAGATTGCTCCAAATGAGAGGGGCAAGTCAACATTATAGTAATATAAATAGTTTCTTGTGTCGCTTCCACAGGCAAGTCCTCTTAGAGCCAACATAAGAAGGGAAATAATAAAAAAACTTCCTATAACCCATTTCTGCTCTTTCGTATTGATTTTATTATATACAGTTATTCTGCCATGCTGTGCGTATAAGCTGAACAGCAATGGCGCAAATAAAAGAATATAGTATGGTAACACTTCAATCCTCCACTACTCTCTGAGTATGACCAATCAGTTTCGAGAAATCATCATATAGTCTTTGTCTTACACGACTAATCTCATGATTCTCTATTGCATACTCTCGAGTACTTCTTGCCTTTTCTAATAAATACTCCTGTCGATTAACCAAATTGTTCAAGGACTCGTAAATCATGCTAGGGTCATCAACAACAAAAGCTCCGTCAACTTTTCTTAAATATTCAATGGATGCAATGTTTACTGGCCCAATCCCAAGGACAACGCTACCACTCTGAAGACAGTCAATAATCTTAGTGGAGAATGAATACTTCACCGCCTCCATTTGTTCCGGTTCAAAAGACTCAACATGAAGCACTATGTCTGCTTCGTTTAAGATTCCTTTAATTTCTTCGTAAGTCCGAACGCCCTTGTAGAAAGCATTTACGTCATCAAACCATTGATGTTTTTCATTCTCATCTATAGGGGTATTTGAATAGACCTCCAGGACTGCCCTTGTTCCGCCTGAGTTTATTTCCCTCAACGTCTTTATGATCTCTTTGAGTGTATCAATCCTTCCATAGAGAAGATTTCCAGCATAGGCCATACGTAATGGAGAATTATTATTCTCTTTGAGTGGTCTATCAAAAGTACATCCTTTATAAAGGGGCTTGACCTCTTTACCATATATCGAGCTATACTTCTCGCACATCTCGACAGATGCGCCGTACAACTTATCTGCGCTATCGATACAATAATCAATTCCTTTTCTCAAATAACCACGCCTATACCATGCATTCTGTTCATAACCGGCAAGTATATCATCTGCAATCCAAAGGACTACTTTGACAGAAGGTTTCTTGGTCTTTATATATTTGATAGCAGGTTCCAAAATGTATGGACTTGTGGCGAATGCAAAGATAACATCAGGATCAGCTTCTTCCACAAACGCATCGAATCTCCTATTAAGCCATCTTCCTGATCGCCAGACCTGTTCCATCCCCCAATAGAGAATCTCATTGGAGCTTTTATGTAATTTGGCTATCTGCTCCTGCTCTGCGTTTGTATCTGTAGCCGTTTCTTTTACAGCCACATCAGCTGGCTCCAGTACGCTTCCAGCTTGCTTCCCTCTAAGTGCTTTCTTTAAGATCTCAACCGCAGAAACGTGGTAATACTTTTCTACAATATCCGTGTTTGGTTTCTGCTGGCGAGCATAGAAATGAAAAAAATGCGTATCCTCCCAACCATCAAACCAGTTGGTTACTGTGTTACCAAATGAGTTGGCTGTATTCCATGCTGCTTGTGAGAAAACCAAAACTCGCATTATTCGTCCCTCTTATTTTCCCGGATCAGTATTAATATCATCGTGGTTGGTCTTACTCTCACCATCCACAGCATTTGCATCATACAAATCTTTCTTGATCTGGCTGCTACTAATTTCAGGAGTTCGGGGAAGGTATACAACCTCGACCCCCTCTTCCTTCAAGAAGTCAAATTTGCCCTTCCAGTCATCTCCCATGACAAAGGTGTCGATGTGATACTCATGCATATCTGTTCTCTTCTGGCTCCAGCTCTCTTCAGGGATAACCAGATCAACATACCGGATTGCCTCTACCAGAGCTTTTCTCTGCTCATAGGAGAAGTAACATTTCTTGTGCTTTTCATTCCAGTTGAACTCATCAGATGAAATGACCACAATCAGGTAGTCTCCGAGCGCCTTTGCCCGACGAAGAAGATTGATATGCCCATAATGAAGAAGGTCAAAAGTCCCATATGTAATAACTCTTTTCATGCTTTGGTCTCCCTTAACTCGCATCGCAGCGTTTTTGATCACTGCTGCTTCGTAGTTCAAATCAAGGACAGGCTTTGTAAGCTCTGTCTTGCTGTCTCGTCCCATAAGTTCATGTACTGCATCTTTTGGATCAGCCCCGTGGTTGATGATTGCATCAACCGCTGCTATAATCGGCATTTCAATTTCATACTTCTCAGACAACGCCATTGCTGCCGGAAGCGCGTTAATTCCCTCTACGACCATTCCTACGGCCTTTACTGCTTCGGAAGGTTCATATCCTTGACCGATCAAATATCCACAGCGGTTGTTACGGCTGTGCTTACTGGTAGCCGTTACAATCAGATCGCCCATTCCAGCAAGGCCTGAGAAAGTCTCAGGGAGGCATCCCATTTTTGCTCCAAGCCGCTCAATTTCTGCCAATCCCCTGGTGATCAGCGCAGCTTTTGTGTTATCGCCGTATCCAAGACCAGCAGAGATACCAGCGGCAAGTGCGATAATATTCTTCAGGGCACCACAAAGCTCCACGCCTTTCACATCGGTGTTTGTATACACTCGCATGACAGGGTTTGTGAAGATTTCCTGGACACGCTCAGCTATAGCAATGTTCTCATGTGCTGCGACAATTGTGGTCGGGAGATCTCTGGCAACTTCCTCCGCGTGCGTCGGTCCAGACAGAGCTATAACCTTTGCCTGCGGAATTTCCTCGGCTATTATCTCGCTCATTGTATTGAGCGTTCCTGGCTCGATTCCCTTTGCAACATCAACGATAATCTGGTCTGCCTGGACATAAGTAGAGACTTTCTTCGCAGTTGAGCGAACAAACACAGAGGGGACGGCAAACAAAAGGACATCCTTCTCATGACACGCCTTTTCTAAATCCGTTGTGAATGTTACCTCTGTGGGGATTTCCATATTAGGCAAGTTCTTTTGCCGCCTTGTTTTACTCAGTTCCTCAATTTCCTCAGATAGGGCAGACCAAACTATAACTTTATGACCCGAGTTTGACAGCATTCGCGATAATGCCATTCCCCAGGTACCTGCTCCTATTACAGCAATCTTCATATTTTCAGCTCTCTTGCGATACAATCCACGGCTGCCTTTGCTGCAGAACCATAGAAGTTAACGAACTCATCTCGGAATGATACTGCCTTCTGGCTCTCTGCGGTCATGTCAACACTTTTGATAAGCTCTATTACTTGATCCTCGTTAGCTCCGCCACTAATCTTTTCCCGGATATCGAAGTACATTCCTCGTTTACTGCTATACTTTTCATAGTCGTAGCAGAAGTGAAGCATCGGTTTCCCTGTAATGGAATAGTCAAAGAATACGCTGGAATAATCAGAAATCAGGATATCTGCAGCGATATACAGATCATTCAGATCTGGATAGTCTGTCATGTTCCTGACGAATTCATTGTCCTCTATCTTCATAACCTTGGAAACTTCATAATGGGCACGCATAAGAAGAACATAACCTTCACCAAGTTCCCGCTCCCATCTCTTCAAATCCATAGGAGGAGCCATTACCACCCCAAGACTCTCGTCTTTATCGTATTCACGGAAGGTCGGACAGTAGAGAATCACCGTCTGGTTCTGTTTTATTCCGAGACGAGTGCGGATTGTTGTTCTCTGTTCCTCGGTATAATTGGCGAGGATATCATTTCTCGGTAATCCTACTTCCAGAAATTTTTCCTTCGGAATCTTAAAAGAACGAGAAAACACATCCGTCTCAAAATGCCCTTGAGACATCATTACATCAAAATGGCTCTCTCCTTCGTTCGCAAAAGCAGTATTACCAGCGCCAATATCAGTCCCCATTTTCTTCATGGGAGTGCCGTGCCAAGTGTTGAAATAAAAAGTATGTTTGCCAGTAAAATTCAGGCCACGTTCAACAGAAGAGTTCGTCACCCACACTCGAGCTGCGAGAGCAGTCTTAAAATAATGGAGTCCATCCGTCTTGATTTTTTCAGCTCCATCTACTTGGTACTTTTCAGGCTGATGAAAGGCCCATACCAACCTATATCCTTTGAAACGAGGATCCTTTCTCATCTCTTCAAATATAGCCTTTGGGCTATCATCGTATTTTCTCCCGGCAAAGGAATTAAACAGGATAAGCTTATCATCAGTCTTTATAAAGAGCTTCAAGACATTTATACAGAAGCTCATAACTCGATAATAGACCGCATAAGCTGTTTTATTATATTTTAGGAAATTTACCAGCTTCTGTTTCAAACCATTCACCTCTATCAATTACCTAAGAGCATTCTTTTTCTTTCGAGTATCTTCTTACAAAGCATAACACTGTCAAAATGCGTCGCTACATACTCATGTGCGGCATAGCCGATTTGTTTATAGTCGGAATTAAGAATCTGTTCCATCTTCTTCTGTAAATCAACCGCATTTCTCGGTTCAACTGTATACGCTGTTACACCATCTTCAATTGCATCAATGGGGCCTGGTATATTACTTACAATTGCAGGGGTTCCCATAGCCGCAGCCTCAATAATTGCATTTCCAAAACCCTCTCTATAACTTGGGAGAAGCAAACAATCCAATGCGCAATAATACATTTGAACTTTGCTTGGCTGGATGTATCCTGTATAAATGACATTCGGATTTGATTTAGAATCTGCAATGATTTGTTGATCCAAATCCTCTCCATTCTCAATATTGCCAACCAATAGCAACTTACAATTCTTGAGATTGGAATAAGCTCTAAGCAATTCGTTAATACCTTTGTCTTTGGTAATTCTTCCGACAAATCCAAAAACAAATTCATCATCCGATAATGAGTATATAATCCTAATCTTTTTTCGATATTCAGCCCTCTTGGAGTAGTCAAAAGCTATTAAATCAACACCTCCAGAACTCCCATTCCATACTACAGAAGCTTTATCTCCAGGAAAAATCTTTTCAGCAATTCCCATTTCCAAATTGGATTTACTGACGCATTCAATAGAGGTAGACAAACTGCAAGTCCATTTTTCTATACCCTTGAGCATTTTTCTCAAGAATCCACTAGCGCCAAGGTATCGAAACCCCATCAAATGATAGTTACGAAGTTTGATTCCACACCGTTTTCCTGCATAAGCAGCACATAAAGCCGCATTGGGTGTCGAATACTGGATTAAATCGAACTGTTCTTCTCTGAAGATTCTCTTAAAACCCTTTATGGCTTGAAGCATTCCAAGAAAGGAGATACCACGAGGTATATTTAAGGTTATATAGCGAACATCATCTCTAAATTTATCTTTCAGATTCGGAATATCTGGTGAGCATATCACAGTTACATCAAATCCATTTTCGGCAAGATAATTAATCTGCGGAATGAAAAAAGAGTCTATCGTTGTCCCCAACGTTGTTATGTAGCATATTTTTTTCATCCCTTATAAATCCCCCTATTTTGCCAACTCTCCGTTTTTCTTAATCACCACGCTGTCATACATCATCATGACAACGCCTTCTTCATAGTTTCCGATTTGCACTTCGTTTTCCAGACCTTGCAGGTTCCTGTCGATCAACTTGATAAAATCGACACCCGCTCCATATGCATGCAGATAAGCTCCACCGAAACGAGGATTCACCTCGGACAAGTAATACTCACCGTTCTTATAGAAGAAATCTGCATCGATCGGGCCATTAAACTTAAACTTACTTAAAGCTTCATGGGCAAAATCGAACAATTTCTGATCTTTAAAGGAGATGGTCTTGTTTGCACCGCCAATAGTCGTGCTGATCTTCCGCTTTGAGAAGATAGCTACAGGCTTATGACTGATGGTGTCTACGTAGACATCAGCATCAAGGTCAAAGCAACCTTCTCCCGTCATCAGTTCCTGTGCTATCAAGCTTGGATCTTGCTCAAATGCAGCGTGGAGGGTCTCGATGTCTAATACTTTCCTCGCTCCGACGGAGCCAGAACCTGTTCTAGGCTTTACAAAGATAGGAAGCTCAACCTCACCAGCATCAAGCGCAGCTTTGACTTCCTCAAAGGTTCCCCAGGTCATCGCTGTGCGAATTCCATGCTCTCTCAAATACTTAAACATCTCATACTTATCAAAGCAGAGTTTTGCAGTCTCCGTATAAGGAGCAAGAACCTCAACACCAATTTCTGCGAACCTCTCCCGGTTCTCAGCGAGAAGCATAATCTCCGGATCAATAAATGTGGTGACGGCATTAATCTGTTCTTTTTTGCAAATGTCTAAGATCGAGTCTATATAGATTGGATCATCAATCCTCGGCACGATATACTGTTTATCAGCGAAATAGAGAGCGGGAGCATAAGGGCTATTGTCCGTTGCAATAATCCGTGAGCCCTTTTCCATAGAAGTGCGGAAATCCTTCATAAGTTCACCGCGACGGCCAACTGAAAGCATAAGATAGTTCATTTTATGTTGTCTCAATTCTATAATACTCTTCTACAGTCATTTGTCTTCGAACCATCTCAACACCGGTTTCCATCTCAACATATACTGAAGGGTACGGCTTTATAAATGGTCCTCCAAAGGTTACCGTATAATTTCCCACGCGATGATAGACAATCTTATCTCCAACCGACAGCTCAGGTATATTATCAATTACCATCAACCTGTCGTGATCCATACATGTATATCCACATATAATTTGTCGTTCGTATGCGGGCTTCTTTGCATCTGTCGTAAACATATATCGATTTTTTAACCAAAGTGGATCTATGTGAATTCGACTGCCATCTGTGGTAACAATCCTACTATGAGCTGTGTCTTTTATATCTAAAACCGAAGTGTGAAGTTCGATTGATGATCCTATTGCAGCCGAGCCTGGTTCAATGATAAGAATAGTATTGGAAACATCCACACTTTTAGTTAGCTCATCCTTTATAGCTTTGATATATTCGTCTGGAGTGGTCTTCCCTGGAACTCCTCCGAAGAATCCTCCACCCATATCTACATAAGCCGGATGCAAACTATACTTATTAATTATCTTACAAGCAAATTTAGCTATCGCTTGGTATACTTCCAATGCCCTTGTCACGGAATTCACATGCATATGCAAGCCCAACGGAATATTGCCATAAATTGCCTTTATTCTTGCTATTGCCTTACCAAGCTCCCCGTTCTCATCGCTAAATCCAAATCGAAAACCGTCTTCCTGATAGCCGACATCATCAGGATTGAAGATTGAAGGGTTTACATTGATCCGTACCCCAATCAATCCACTTATCAAAGGCTTATTGTCTTCGAGATATTTCAGTTCGTGTTCAGAGTCAATATTTATAATCGACTTACCATCTATTGCTTTCCTCAAATATTTATCAGATTTAATTGGTCCATTAAATACAATGTGACCAGTAGAGTAGCCAGACAACTCGGCTAATTGATACTCCTCGTCTGATACAACCTCTGCATACACATTGTGTCTATCCATCCATTGCAATATCCACGGAAGAGAATTTGTTTTTACGGAATATGCAATTAAAGAATTCGGCCATAATTCATCAAGAGCATTTCGGAAGCCAGCAATATTTTGTTCTAACAACCCTTGTTTTATTAAGAAATATGGGGTTTGCAAATAATCATTTGTCATTCATGTCCCCTCTTTCCTTGTCCAGATAAGTTTCTACAGTATCAGTATCTACGGCGACATCTGAGTGTTTGACCACTTTCTCAAATGTCATTAGAACTATCTTCAAATCAACCATGAATGTGATCTTTTTTACATATTCAACATCATAAGCCAACCTCTGATCCCATTTAACCAAGTTTCTTCCATTCACCTGTGCGAGACCAGAGAGTCCTGGTCTTACATCATGACGATGTTTCTCCATCTTTGTGTAATAAGGGAGATACTGCAAAAGTAAAGGACGAGGCCCTATAATGCTCATATCGCCCTTCACAATGTTAAGCAGTTCAGGCAGCTCATCCAAACTGGTGCTACGTAATCCTATGCCAAACTTCGTTAATCTCTTTGCATCTGAAAGAAATTCACCATTTTCATCCCGATCATCAGTCATAGTGCGGAACTTGTAAAGCCTGAAGATCTTCTCGTCTTTCCCCGGTCTATCTTGTGTGAATAGAATCGGGCTACCTAGTCTCACACGCACAAGAATAGCAACCACAATCCATATTGGGGACAGGACTATAATGGCACCTGTTGCTAAAAAAGCATCCAACGGACGTTTAATGAATCGCTCATATGGACCATAGGGCTTGTGGTTTCCACTTTTCTTCCCAATTAAATCCACCACCCCAGCGATAAGGCCAACAGCGGCGGCAATAATCACAATCCAAAGGATAATCCAAACTATTATCATCTATGTTCCTCATCCTATGTGTCTACCTAATACATGCTCAACCGATGTACATATAACTCCCTCATTCATATGCAGCAGATACATATCTACTCCCCTGATTGATGCTCAGCCGACATGTATTTTCCTTATCTACAGACCTCATGCATATGCGGCAGATACGGCTTCACGCCGGTATCTTCCTATCTACGCTCTTATGCACATCCAGCCGACATTGCCTGACATCACCGAAAACACCTATGAATGATGTCGATAATCACGTCCTGCTGTTCTTCCGTCATCTTGTTATCGCTCGGTAAGCAGAGCCCACGGCGGAAAATATCAGCCCCTACGTCGATTCCAGAGCCCTTTATATAAGCATTTGTGCGGCCTCTGCCGTTTCCCTCAACCGTTACGAACGGATTCGTCCGGTATATCGGCTGCATATGCATGGGCTTCCAGATGGGGCGGCCTTCGGCGTTGAAGGCGGCGAGGGCGGCAAGGATTTCGCCTGGGCTGGACTTGCCTGCTTCATGCTGCCAGAGCTGATCCTGTTCCCCGCGGACGAAGGGGCTCATGGCGTCTTTGTCGATGATCAGGCAGGAGAGCCAGAAGTTGGGTTCGCTGTTTTTCTCGTCATAAGGGTTCATCTTTACCGGAAGATCCTTCAGGCCTTCTCTGTATCTCTCATAAATCGCCTTTTTCTGGGCAATGTGCTCGTCCAGGTAAGGGATCTGTCCCCGGATGATACCGGCGATGATGTTGGACATACGGTAGTTAAATCCGATCTCCTCATGCTGGTACCAGGGGGCGGCTTCGCGGCTCTGGGTGGACCACTTGCGCACCTTGTTGGCGTCTTCCAGGCTGTCGGTCAGGAACATGCCCCCGGCGGAGCCGGTGATGATCTTGTTGCCGTTGAAGGAGATGCAGTTATAGTCCCCGAGGGTGCCGGTCTCTTTGCCCTTATAGGTGGCGCCGAGGGACTCGGCCGCGTCCTCGACGATGAGGGCGCCGTGGCGGTCGCAGATCTCCCGGAGTTCGTCGACCTTGCCCGGTGTGCCGTAAAGGTGGGCAATCACGACGAGCTTCACATCCGGATAGATCTCAAAGGCCTTTTCCAAGGCTTCCGGACTCATGTTCCAGGTGTCGGGTTCCGTATCAATAAAAACTGCTTCGCCGTCCTCGTACGCGACCGGGTTGATCGTGGCGTCGAAGGTCATATCGCTGCAGAACACCTTATGCCCTTCGAGGGTGCCGTGATCGGGTCTTGCCTGGCCGTAGAGACGCTCTCCGGCCAAACGGGTCGCGAGATGGAGCGAAGCAGTACCGGCAGAGAGGCCGACCGCGTACTTCACACCGATGTACGCAGCCAGCTGTTTCTCTACCTCATTGATGTTTTCGCCAACGGTGGAAACCCAGTTGGTGTCGATGGCCTCATCCACCCACTTTTTTTCGTCCCCATGCATGGTGGGGGTGGCAAGCCAGACTTTGTTCTTAAAGGGTTCTATTCCCCTGAATCGGGGATCATGCAGGAAATCCATAAGTCACATTCTTCCTTACTTTTTCTCTGTTTTATCGGGCGTGCCGCTCAAAACCGACTGCAGCCAGGCTTCTTCCTGGCTCAGGCTGTAGTCATCGGAATACGAAATCGTGGTAAACTGCATCTGGGTTCCGCTCTTGTTCGGAGAGGACACAACCTTCTCCGAGTCGATGCGGGACTCACGCAGTTCGATGCCCAGGTCGTTGCAGGTTTTGGAGATCTTCCTTCTATCTTCCGCACTCAGATGCGGCTCCGCGAGGAAGACGCAGGTGATGTGGTGATTCTCAAGGATATTGCGCAGTTCGTCAGGATGGAAGACGGGTACCCCGTCCAGAAGGCGGCCAACGTGCTCGTTCTCGGTATCCACAAAGCAGTCCACGCGGAAGTCCTCGTCGTTTTTAATCACCTGTGCCGCCTGCCGGCCAAGGTCCCCGGCACCGACGATCAGGGCGACACCGGATTTCTTCGCGAAATACCGCCGCTCGGCCGCAATCACGCGGTGACCGAAGCGGATTCCGGTGATGAAGAGAAGCTGAAGAAATGCGCCTATCACATAGTATGTGACGGGCATGCGCCGCACGAAGAGGGAGGAACCGAGCACCTGGAGCACACAGGTCACCAGGGAGGCGCCCAAAATGCGGTGCAGATCGTTGACCCCCGCAAGGCGCCAGACACCGCCATAGAGCCTGAACAGCATGAAAACGACAATGCAGATCAGGGTGTACCAGGGGGCAAAACGATAGAAGGCGGCGTAATAGACCGAAACACCGCCGCGGGTGTTGAAGATCCCGCCGATGTCGCTGATGGAGACGCGGATGAACAGGGCCAGGAAATAGGCGAGGTTCACCGCAAGGATATCGAGGAGGAGGATGCCGATGTCGTTTTTTAAAGCGTTCTTTATACGGTCCATTGTTTTCACCAAATGTTAAATGTTGAATGTTAAATGAGAAATTAAGAGGAAGCGTGAAATTATTTCGCTGTGCTGGCCAGGGCCTGGTACTTTCCATCCTTTACTACGGTGACTTCGGGGTTTGCGGGATGGTAGGTACTGACGATCTTTTGGACGCTGTCGCGGATGGTTTCTTCGCGGTTGGCGTAGGCGGCTTCCATGAGGGTTTCCAGCTCACGCAGGAACTCGTCGTTGTCGAAGGCAATGGGCTGGCCGATGTGGATGAGCTTGTTGTCGGTCTTGGTGAGGCCTTCCTCGGCCATGAGTTTTTCCTCATAGAGCTTCTCGCCGGGGCGGAGGCCGGAATAGACGATCTTGATGTCCACATCCGGCTTGAGGCCGGAGAGGCGGATCATGTTGCGGGCCAGGGTGTCGATCTTCACCGGAGACCCCATGTCGAGGACGAAGATCTCGCCCCCGTGGGCGTAGGTCCCGGCCAGCATCACAAGGCTCACCGCCTCGGAGACGGTCATGAAGTAGCGGATGATATCCGGATGGGTGACCGTGACGGGGCCGCCTTCCTCAATCTGCCGCTTGAAGATGGGGATCACGGAGCCGTTGGAACCAAGGACGTTTCCGAAGCGGACGGCCACGAACTCGGTTTTCACATTGCGGAAGATCTCGCCGCTGCCGTCGCGGTCGGCGTTCTCTTCCCCGATGTGGGTGAAGAGCTGCGGGATCTCGGCGGCGCGGCCCTGCTTGATCTTGGCGTCGAAGGTCTGGATGATCATCTCACAGAGGCGCTTGGAAGCGCCCATGATGTTGGTGGGGTTCACGGCCTTGTCGGTGGAGATCAGGACAAAGCGCTCACAGCCATGGACCATGGCGGCGTAGGCCGTCTTATAGGTGCCGATGGCGTTGTTCTTGATGGCCTCACAGGGGCTGTCCTCCATGAGGGGGACATGCTTATGGGCGGCGGCGTGATAGACGATCTGGGGATGGTACTTCTCAAAGACCTGGAAGACACGCCGGCTGTCGCGGACGGAGCCGATCAGGGTCACGAGGTCGAGATCCGGATATTTCTTGCGCAGTTCCAGCTGGATGGCGTAGGCGTTGTTTTCGTAGATATCAAAGATAATGAGCTGCTTCGGGTTGTGGCCCGCGACCTGGCGGCAGAGCTCCGAGCCGATGGACCCTCCCCCGCCCGTGACGAGGACGACCTTGCCGTTAATGAAGTTGAAAACCTCGCTCAGATCCGGTGCGATGGACTCGCGCCCCAGAAGGTCCTCGATGGCGACGTCCTTAAGTTCCGAAACGGAAACCTCACCCGACACCAACTGATACATGCCCGGCAGGATTTTCAGCTCCGCGCCGGTCTCGTTGCAGATGCCGAGGATTTCCTTCCGGTCCTCACGGGGCATGCTGGGGACGGCGAAGACGATCTTGGTGACATGGTACTTTTCCGCGTTCTCCAGAATTGATTCCCGCCCGCCGACAATGGGGACGCCCTCGATGGGACGGTTCCACTTGTTGGCGTTGTCGTCGATGACGCAGACGGGGCGGTCACGGAACTTGTCGCTGGTCTTCATGTCGCGGATGATCATGCGGCCCGCTTCCCCGGCGCCGATGATCATGACGCGGGCGCTGGTCTCACTATAGCGGCCGAGCCGGGCCCGCAGGAAGAGCAGGAAGCGGAAAAGGAAACGAAGGCCCACGACGAAGAAGAGCTGGAGCATGGAACCCCAGACATAGTAGGACATGGGCATGCGGCAATAGAAGACCGTGATGAGGACAATGTGCAGAACGGAGGCCGTCAGGGAGCCGAGAACGGTCTGGATCAGTTCCTCGATGCTGGCGTAGCGCCACATGATGCGATGCATGTGGAAGAAGTGGAAAATCACCAGCGCAAGGACAGCATACCAGGTGATGAAGGAGGTATACGATTTCAGGTAGATGGGCGTGATGGCCGAATAATTACAGTCAAAGCGGAGCCAGAGGGCAAGGAAGTAGGAGACGTGGACAACGGCGAAGTCGTAGACCGCGGCGAAGAGCGCGATTAGCTTCCAATGCTCGATTTGCTTCAGGCCTCTCATGGACTCACCTTCTTTTCAAAGTGGAATTAAAATAAAGTGCAAATTGTTTTTAGGACGGAAACTAATTCATTATAGTCAAAAGAGTGATCAAAGTCAATTATTAAATCAACTCTATGTGGTCAAGAATGAAGTCTTTCTTTTCAGGTTCTGGCATTATACCACAAGTTTTCGCGAAAACCCTATGCTGAGAGCATAGAAAGTTTTAACAAAATGTTAAATATTCAATTGAAGGAGATGAATGGGAAGCGGATAATGCGCGGCCGATCTGCTGTTTGTAGACGATATTACATCAGAATATCGTTACTATAACATAACAGAGGAAAAGGTTCAACAACAAGCTGAAATAATGAAAAAAATGTCACTCTTTGTGTTAAGAGCGTGTTAAGGGCAGAAGGAAATTCAGACAATTCAATTAAAGTGGAATTGGGGGATGCGGGGTCTGGTGCTCACGAAAGCATATCATACAAAACTCCGTTGATTTTTCCTCGTATTACGCTTATAATATAGGCAACATGATATGTCGTATACACAGAAAGAACCAGAAAAGAAGAGAACGGCGCCATAATGGATATCATCAGAATTATCTCTGCAAGACTTGCCAACAATTTCGAAAGGGGGCTTTACTTTGGTCAATATCTCTAAACTGACAACGGAGCAGATCGCAGAGCTTGCTTTCACGCAGGAAGAACGCGAACAGCTGAAGAAAGCGCGTATGATGCCGATCACGTATGACGAGGACTGCCCTCCCGTAACACCGGAAAGGGCCAGAAACTTTCGCAGGGCAAATTCGCTTCATACTGCTAACTGAAAAATCATGATCCCCTGGTCAGGCAATTCAGTCGGCCAGGGGATCATGATAACGTATCTGAAACACAAGTCAACAAAAGCGGTATATACCTTAAGGATGATCATGATGGGAAAAACTTGCCAACGTTTACTTGACACATACTGTCCTGTCTCTTATGAATAATTAAGTTGTCAAAACGCTCTTTTCGGTGTAGGATAGGTCTGATAATTAATGATAGTGAGGTGACCGATATGAAACGAAACCTGTCACTGCTCTTCGGCCTTACGTTTGTGCTTGTGGCGCTGAGCGCCTGCGGTCTGAGGCAGTTCAAACAACCCGCCGCGACGCCCACCCCCCTGGTGACCGCCGCCGTAACGACTCCGGCGCCTGTGGCCACGCCTGCGCCGACCCCGACGCCCACACCCACACCCGCTCCCACCCCCACGCCGGTCCCGGCCGCGACCCCGACGCCGGCCCCGACGCCCACGCCTGCCCCGACGCCTGTGGCAACACCGGTTCCGACACCGACGCCCGCCGCATCCAATCTGCCGCGCGTCACCAAGAGTCCGACCGGCGAGACCGTACCCGTGAACGGCAAATGCCAGTTCATCGCGAAGTATGAAAACGCCAAATGGGCCGAGTGGCACTTCCTGAGCCCTGACGAAAGCAGAGACCTCGACTATGAGCAGGCGCAGAAAGAATTTCCCACGATGAAGATCATCAACGGCTTTACGAAGGATCTGAGCCTTGAGCTCGTTTCCGAGACACTCAACGGCTGGAAGGTTTACTGCCGCTTCAGCAATGACGCCGGATCCGTCGACACCGACAAGGCTTTGATCGTCGTCACCGGAACCGCTCCCGCAGGCACCGCCTCCGCGCTCCCGAAGGTGACCAAAAGCCCCACCGGTGAAACGGTGCAGCCGGGCGGAAGCGCCTACTTCGTCGCCAAGCACGAGGGCGCCGTCTGGGCCGTCTGGCATTTTGTGAGTCCGGACGGGAACCGCGACCTGACTTATGAGGATGCCGCGAGGGAGTTCTCTTCCCTGCAGATCATCGGCGGTGACGTGAGCACGATGCAGCTGAAGAATATTCCGGCCGAGATGAACGGCTGGAAGGTCTACTGTGCCTATCGGAACAACAACGGCACGGTCAACACTGACTTCGCCCTGATCACGGTCACGGGCGCTCCCGCCGCAACTACGGGAACCACGGCCGGCGCCGCCGCGGGCACCGCAGGCACAGCCGCCACAACCGCCGGAACGGATGCAACGGCAACCACGGTTTCGCGCACCCCGACCGGGCGCACCATGACGGCCTACGCGATCAACGGCTCCACCACGACGGTTTCAGAGCTCAGTGACGGAACCTGGCAGGACCCCAGCGGCACCATCTATTCCCTTGGCAATGATGATGTTCTTCATTCCGGCGGTTCCGCTGACCTGTATACCTATAATCCGATTTACGGCTGAGCTTCGGAAAATACTTCCGCGCTGATCCCACTGAATAAAACAGATCTCCTTGATATCTCCCCGCCCGAGGCGGGGAGAATTTTTTTGCTATCCTCGCCTGTTTTCAATTTGTTCAAATTCTCCCTAAGTTTCTTCTAAGTTTCCGCTGTTATACTCAGCTCATCAAAACGAAAGAGGTGACAGCATCATGTCCGGTGCGATCTTTGAACGACACGAAATGAAGTTTCTTCTGAACATACGGCAGCGCTGTTTTCTCGAAAACGCGATTCAGGGCCGGATGCGTCCGGATGAGCACGGAGAAAGCACGATCTGCAACATCTATTACGACACTCCCGATTATCTGCTGGTCCGGCGTTCCCTGGAGCGTCCTGTCTACAAGGAGAAGATCCGGATGCGCAGCTACGGTCCGGCTTACGGCAGCGATTCCGTCTTTCTGGAGCTGAAGAAAAAGTATGACGGCGTGGTATACAAGCGCCGGATTTCTCTTCCGCTGGATCAGGCCGAGGCCTATATGCACGGGGAAACCGCGATGCCGTCGGATACCCAGATCGGCAGAGAGATCGACTGGTTCTGTCACAGCTACCGGAACCTGATTCCGGCCGCGCATATCAGCTACGACCGGAACGCCTGGTTTGACCGGATGGACCCGGAGCTCCGTCTCACCTTTGACCGCAACATTCTCTGGCAGACGGAAGACTGCAGTCTCTCCGCCCTTCCCTGCGGCCACAGCATTCTCGGCGCCGGCGAGTCCCTGCTGGAGATCAAGACCGCTTCCGCCATCCCGATGTGGCTGGTCTCGCTGCTCAATGAGGCGGAGATCCGCAAAACCAGTTTTTCCAAATACGGCACGGCCTATACCGCCATGCTGAAAAATTACAGAATGAGAGGTGTTTCCTGTGCCTGATACGTTTTTTACCGCCCTTTACAGCGGCAGCTCTTCGGTGACGCTGCCGGTCTTTCTGGCGATCACCGCCTCCGCCCTGATTCTCGGACTCGCTTATGCACTGCTTTACCGCGCAATCGAGCACTGCAGCCGAAGCTTTGCCCTGACGCTTTCCCTTCTCCCCGCTGTCGTCTCCGTCGTCATTCTGATGGTCAGCGGCAGCATCGGCGCAGGCGTCGCCGTAGCCGGGACCTTCTCTCTGGTCCGCTTCCGTTCCGCGCCCGGCAGCGGAAAGGAGATCGTCTCCGTATTCATCGCCATGGCGATCGGGCTCACCTGTGGAATGGGTTTTCCGTTCCTGGCCGCTCTGTTCACCGTGATTCTCTGTGCGATGTACGCGCTCTTTACCCGCTTCATCTTCCCGGAAAGCGATGAGGAAGCAGCCGGGAAAACGCTGCAGATCACGATTCCGGAAGATCTGGAATATGCAGGCTTATTCGATGATATCTTTGACCGTTACACCTCCGGTGCCAGACTGGTCCGTGTCAAGACCACCAATCTCGGATCCCTGAACCGCCTGAGCTATGATCTTCGCATGCTCCGCCCCGGCACCGAGAAGGCCATGATCGATGAACTGCGCTGCCGAAACGGCAATCTCGAAATCAATCTCGCCGCTCACAGCGAGAGCGGCGACCTGTGAAAGGAGTATCTACTATGATAAAAAGCAACAACAAGGACTCCGGTCTGACATTTCTTCGCGGTCTCCCCTTTCTGCTGACACTTTCGCTCTTTCTGTCTCTGATGGTGACCATGATTAACCCGAAAGCGCAGGCCGAGGGCAGCCCGGATGAGACGGAGGATGAAAATCTTCCAGAATACAGCATCATGCTCAGCGATGCGCAGAACAGCAGCTCCTGCGCCAGCGTCACCTTCTCCGGCAGCACCGTCACCATCACCGAAGCGGGCAGCTATACCCTTTCAGGCTCTTTATCTGACGGTCAGGTCTGTGTGGACACCGACAAGGAAAGCAGAGTCCGTCTGATTCTCTCCGGTGTCAGCATCACAAGCTCCGGCTCCGCCGCCATCTATGTCCGCTCTGCAGACAAGGTCGTGATCCGTCTGGACGACGGCACGGTCAACACGCTCTCAAACGGCGGCGGCTTTGTACAGATTGACGACTACAACGTAGACGGCGCCGTCTTCTCCAAAGATGATCTCACCATCAATGGAACCGGCTCTCTCACGGTGAATTCTCCCGCCGGTCACGGGATCGTCAGCAAGGATGACCTAAAGATCAAGAGCGGCATAATTTCCGTCACAGCCGCCCGAAAAGCACTCAGCGCCAACGACACGCTCACCTTAGACGACGGCAGCCTGTCTCTGAACGCCGGCACCGAAGGCATGGAAGCCTCCAATGTCGTCATCAACGGCGGGACCATCTCCATTCAGGCCGGAGACGACGGCATCAACGCCACCTGGCTTTCCGATACGACGCGCCCTGCGATTGAGATGAACGGAGGATCGCTGACCATCGTGATGGGAGCCGGCGACACCGACGGAATCGATTCCAACGGAGACCTTGCCATCACAGGCGGGACCATGGACATCACCGGCAATTCCGGCTTCGACATTGACGGTACCGTCTCTTTTACCGGCGGCACAGTGCTGCTCAACGGTCAGCAGGTCGACACCATTCCGAACCAGATGATGGGGATGGGCGGTTTCGGCGGCATGGGCCGAGGCGGCCGGCAGAACACGGACGGCTTCCCGGGCGGAGCCTCCGGCGGCGGAAACGGCTTCCCTCAGAGTCAGGACGGAGGCAGTGACTTCGGTGGGCAGCAGCCCGGCGGTTTCGGAGGCCGTCACGGGATGGGCAGCTCCGGTGCTCCGGGCGCCTTCGGCGGGTGACAATTCATACGTTTTTCCCATCTGTCATACGTCAATCATATGACAGATGGGAATCGTCGTAAGAATGCCTCTCCGCCGTGTTACAGTTTGTATAATTCGCCAGTTGACAAAGTGCTGTTTGGCCTATATAATCAGCTCATCTTTAAGGCGACCCAGAGAGATCGGCAAGGATGTAGAGAATGACTGCGGGGAGGATTCCCCGTTTGTTGGCCTTGCCTTTCGGGTAAGGCTTTTGTTTTTGGAGGATACGCGGATGGTGTGTTCCAGGCGAATCAAGAAAACAAACGCAGAGGTGAGACTGCCCTTCATCGGGGACACTTTTGCGGCCTTCAACTGCCGCGAGACAAATCTATATACAGGTATGCCCGGTTTCTGCATGCAGGTCAGTCTGTGTGGATGAACCGGGTTTTTTATGTACTGGAGGAAATTATGAACAGAGAAGTTCGTATTGCAAAAGATCTGCTCAGCATCAAAGCGGTTTTCTTCCGTCCGGAAGAGCCCTTTACCTGGGCCAGCGGGATCAAGAGTCCCGTCTACTGTGACAACCGTCTGACTCTGACCGCGCCGGAGGTGCGCAACGATGTGGAATACGGCCTGATGGAACTCGTAGAAGAGTTCTATCCGGAGGCAGAAGTTCTCATGGGTACCTCTACGGCCGGCATCGCGCATGCGGCCATCACGGCGCATCTGATGAACAAGCCCATGGGCTATGTCCGCTCCGGCGCCAAGGATCACGGACGGCAGAACCAGATCGAAGGCCGTCTCGAACCGGGTCAGAAGGTTGTCGTCATTGAAGACCTCATCTCCACAGGCGGTTCCGTTCTGGAGGTTGTCGAGGTCCTGCGCGAGGCGGGCGCGGAAGTGCTCGGTGTAGCAAGCATCTTCACTTACGGCATGAAGAAGGGTCTGGAGCGCCTTGCCGCTGCCGACGTGATCAATCACAGTCTGACAAACTTTGACGTGATTGCCCAGGTTGCTGCCGAGAATGGATATATCCGTCCCGAGGATGTGAAGCGTCTGATTGCCTTCCGGAACAATCCTTCGGACGACAGCTGGAGGAATGTATGAAACGCAGCCTGATTGATATTCTTGATTTCAGCCCTGATGAGCTTCAGGAGCTCATCGACACCGCAAACGATATCATCGCACGTCCGGAGGCCTACAGCCAGCTCTGCCGCGGAAAGAAGCTCGCCACTTTGTTCTTTGAGCCCTCCACCCGTACCAGGCTGAGCTTTGAGGCCGCCATGTATGAGCTTGGCGGAAACGTGATCGGTTTCTCCGAAGCCCAGAGTTCCTCGGCCTCCAAAGGTGAGAGCGTGGCCGACACGGCCAAGGTCATCAGCTGCTACGCCGACATCATCGCCATGCGCCACCCCAAGGAGGGTGCGCCGCTGGTGGCTGCGATGAATGCCAGCATCCCGGTCATCAATGCCGGTGACGGCGGACACAACCACCCCACCCAGACGTTGGCCGACCTGCTGACCATTTACCGGGAAAAGGGCGGTTTTGAAAACCTCACCGTGGGCTTCTGCGGTGACCTGAAGTTCGGACGGACGGTGCATTCTCTCATCAGTGCGCTCTCCCGCTATCCGGGGCTGAAGCTCTATCTCATCTCCCCGGAAGAACTGAAGCTTCCCAGCTATGTAAAAAAGGAAGTTCTTGCCGCAAAGAATATCTCCTATGTTCAGACCACCGATCTTGAAGGTGTCATGCCGGAGCTCGACATTCTGTACATGACCCGGGTTCAGCGGGAGCGCTTCTTCAATGAAGAAGATTATCTCCGTCTGAAGGACAGCTACATTCTCACCCCCGACAAGCTCCAGAACGCACGGCAAGATCTGTGCATCATGCACCCCCTGCCCCGTGTCAACGAGATCAGCGTCGCCATTGATGACGATCCCCGCGCCTGCTACTTCAAGCAGGTTCTCTACGGCAAGTACATGCGGATGGCACTGATCCTGAAACTCTTAAAGGAGGCCGGAACGCTTTGAATATCGACTCCATCTCCAACGGCATCGTCATCGACCACATTACCGCCGGCCGCGGCATGAAGCTCTATGAGCTGCTCGGCCTCGAAAAGCTCGACTGTTCCGTCGCCATCATCAAGAACGTCCACAGCGAAAAGCTGGGCAAGAAGGACATCATCAAAATCGACTCCGATATTCCCGTGAGTCTGGATGTCATCGGCTATGTCGATCCGGGCGTGAGCATCAATATCATTCGCAACGGAAAACTGATTGAAAAGAAGCGCATCGAGATGCCGGAGACCCTGACCAACGTGATTTTCTGCAAAAACCCGCGCTGCATTACCCAGACCGAGCAGGAACTGAAACACGTGTTCCGTCTCACAGACCGCGTCAACAAGGTCTATCGCTGCATCTACTGCGAAACAAAGGCAAACTGATCACCGCCGGACCAACAAGGAGGTAATTCCGTGAAAAAAGTCGGCATTGTCATGGGCAGCGACAGCGATCTGCCCGTCATTCAGAAAGCGACCGATCTCCTGAAAAAACTGGAGATTCCCTTTGAAGTGCATGTCTATTCCGCACACCGCACCCCGGAGCAGGCCCGGGCGTTCGCCGTATCCGCCAGAGAAAACGGTTTCGGCGTTCTGATTGCCGCCGCCGGCATGGCGGCCCATCTCGCCGGCGCCATTGCCGCGAATACCACACTGCCCGTGATCGGCATTCCCTGCAAGGGCCCCGTTCTGGACGGGATGGACGCTCTGCTCAGCACGGTACAGATGCCCTCCGGGATTCCCGTGGCCACCGTCGGCATTAACAACGGCGCCAACGCTGCCCTGCTGGCTGCCGAAATCCTTTCCATCGAAGATCCGGCTCTGGCCAGTCGTCTGAAACAGAAGCGCACGCAGGATACCGCGGCGGTCCTGGAAAAAGACGCAGGCATCGCGGCCCGGCTCTGAGCATAGAGACGCGCTGCGCCCTCAATTCTGTTTACCCTATATTTTTATAAAGGAGATATCACCATGGAAAAGAAACTCGTTTACACCGGAAAGACCAAGAACGTTTACGCTCTGGACAACGGCAACTATCTGCTGAAGTTCAAAGACGACTGCACCGGCAAAGACGGCGTGTTTGATCCCGGCGAGAATTCCGTCGGCCTCACCATCGACGGCGTCGGCGATGTGAACCTGCGCATGTCCATTTACTTCTTTGAAAAGATCAATGCCGCCGGCATCCGCACCCATTTTGTCAGCGCCGATCTGAACGAGACCACCATGGAAGTTCTCCCTGCGAAGGTGTTCGGCAAGGGCCTCGAAGTCATCTGCCGCCACAAGGCCGTCGGCTCCTTCTTCCGCCGTTACAGCGATTATGTCGAAGAGGGTGCAGACCTGCCCGCATACGTGGAAATGACCTTCAAGAACGACGAAAAGGGCGATCCTCTGGTCACGAAGGACGGTCTGATCGTTCTCGGCGTCATGACGGCCGAACAGTATGACACCATCAAGGACATGACCCAGAAGATCACCCAGATTGTCGCCGATGAGATGAAGGCCCGCGGTCTTGTGCTCTACGACATCAAGTTTGAGTACGGCTATGATGCCGACGGTCAGGTCATGCTGATCGATGAGATTGCTTCCGGCAACATGCGCGTCTACAAAGACGGTCAGTACATCGACCCGATGACGCTCTCTGAGCTCTTCTTCGCCTGATGGGCGGTTTTTTCGGAGCGGTATCCAGACGCGACGTCGTTCTTGACGTCTTCTTCGGTACCGACTATCACAGCCATCTCGGCACCCGCAACGCCGGGATGGCGATCTGGAGCCCGGAGCATGGATGTCAGCGGCAGATCCACTCCATCTCCAACACCCCGTTCCGGACCAAGTTTGAAAAAGACCTGGCGGACTTCAAGGGCGGCTGCTGCGGCATCGGCTGCATCAGTGACTCCGATCCCCAGCCGCTTCTGGTGCGTTCGCATCTCGGGCTCTATGCCATCACCACCGTCGGTCAGATCAACAACGCCGAGCAGCTGGTGAACACCTACTTCTCCGATCACGGGCACCAGTTCATGGCCATGAGCTCCGGCAAGGTCAATTGCACCGAACTGGTCGCCGCTCTGATCAACGAGCGCGACAGTCTGGTGGAGGGGATTCAGCATATGCAGCGGGTCATCGACGGCTCGATGACGGTGCTGCTCATGACCGCCAACGGAGAGATCATCGCCGCACGCGACAAAGACGGACGGCTTCCCGTTCTGATCGGGAAAAATGAGGACGGCCACTGCGTAAGCTTTGAGTCCTTCGCTTTTCAGAAGCTGGGCTATACGAAGGCCTATGAGCTCGGTCCCGCCGAGATTGTCAAAATAACCGCCGACGGGCTCGAAACGCTTGCCCCGGCTGCAGACAAGATGAAAATCTGCGCTTTCCTCTGGAGCTATTACGGCTATCCCAACTCCAACTACGAAGGCGTCAACGTCGAAGTCATGCGTTACCGCAATGGTGAGATCATGGCCCGTGACGAAATCGTCCATGGTCAGCTTCCGAAGGTCGACTATGTGGCCGGCGTTCCCGATTCCGGCATTCCGCACGCCATCGGTTATGCCAACCGCAGCGGGAAACCCTTTGCCCGGCCCTTTGTCAAGTATACCCCCACCTGGCCCCGCTCCTTCATGCCGTCCAACCAGGATGTCCGTGATCAGGTTGCAAAGATGAAGCAGATCCCGGTTCCCGAGCTGATTGAGGGGAAAAAGCTGCTATTTGTCGATGACTCCATCGTCCGCGGCACCCAGCTGCAGGGCACGGTCGACTTTCTCTATGAGTCGGGCGCCGCCGAGGTGCACATGCGCTCGGCCTGTCCGCCGATCATGTATGCCTGCAAGTATCTGAACTTCTCCCGGGGCAATTCGGACATGGATCTCCTTGCCCGCCGGACCATCCAGGAGCTGGAAGGCGATGAAGGCCAGCAGCATCTGGATGAATACTCCGACTCGCACACCGAACGCGGAAAGTGTCTCCGCAAAGCCATCAGTGAAAAGCTCGGCTTCGACTCTCTGGAGTATCAGTCTCTGGACGGCCTGCTCGAAGCCATCGGCATCGATCCGGAAAAGATCTGCACCTATTGCTGGAACGGCAAAGAATAATTCCCCGTATGGAGATTTGATGACATGAATAATTCTCACTCCGCATCCTACGCCGCAGCCGGCGTCAACATTGAAGACGGC
>Ga0256405_10003103_pt1 | contig 35431 bp, 32 predicted proteins | sample RumenRJG_02DNA_FD_189096 | JGI IMG/M metagenome (GOLD analysis project Ga0256405, IMG submission 189096) | Bovine rumen microbial communities from Lethbridge, Alberta, Canada - RJG_02 | ecosystem: Host-associated > Mammals > Digestive system > Stomach > Rumen | place: Canada: Alberta...
ATTGAAGAACATTCAGCCTCTGCTCACTGGAAGTATCACAGAAGGTGATGGATCGGAAGCACCTGGAACAGGCGATACCGATACTTTCTAAACATCAAACAGATTCGACACAACGGTGCGCAGGCGCAGTTAGCGCACTGCGCACCGTTTTTGATTTACTTAAAATCAAGTGAAAATCGGGGTTCTTGCTCTGGCAAGCGACTTCGTCGATGACCGAATGATCCACTTTTCCCTTTGCGAAGCCGCCCAGTGTTTAGCGTAGTTGGCATGAAAGAAAACCTAAGGCATCGTCCCGCCTTACCAAAACATAGGAGAAATCGCGGTTCTGCGATTTCGAGTTTTTTCCTTCCCTGAGGGGAGGAAATACAAAGGAGAGGTGAAGCCCCTTCAAAGGTGAAGGGGATGGGGGATGTCGCATTCCCGAGCAAAGCTCGCCTACCCGTAGCCTTTGAAAGAGAAAATGATGCGAGAAATAGTACATGCATCCCTCGATAATCCCATTATAAAAAGAAAAGCCCAGATTCTTTTGCAATTTACAAAAAAAAAGCATATCTTTGCAATCGAAATGTTTCAAATCGTATTAGGTATGACAGCAGTTGCAATTGAACAAGAAACCAACAACTATTGGAGTCTCGTCAAGAACGCCAGTATGGAAATTAAGCTTGCACTTATTGCTCGCCTAAGCAATGCACTGGTAACAGAGACCCAGCAGAGAAGGAGCAAGGCGGCCAGTCTCATTGCAGACATTCAGGCTAATGCCCCAGCAAATGTGCCCCTTACCGAAGAGGATATTCAGAGAGAAATCAACGCAGTAAGAGAAAGTTGATGACACGGGTATTGTTCGACAACAACATCTGGATTTCGTTCCTCATTGGCAAACGGCTAAATACACTGTTTGATGTTTTTGGTCGTCCTGACATTATCGTGTGCTATTGTGACGAGTTGGAGCGTGAATTTCTCAGCGTGGCGCACCGTCCAAAGATACAGCATTATGTGAGTGAGGAACAAATCGAGCGTGTCCACCAATTGATGACACAATTCTGTGAGTGCTATCCGATTGGCGATACCGAAGGTCTTACCAACCGCGATTCTAAAGATGTCTATCTCCTTGCCCTTGCCGAAAACGTACCAGTTGACTATATCGTCAGTGGCGATCATGACCTGACTGATATCGGCTCTCATGCAGGTATTCCAATACTTTCATACACCGAGTTCCTGAAAAAATTGTAATCACAATAACCTTCTTCAAAGAAAATCAAGGAAAGGAGAGGTGAAGCCCCTTCAAAGGTGAAGGGGATGGGGGGTGTTTGCATACCGCCACCTGTATCTGCAAGAAGCGGAGTGGGGAATTGAATGGTCTGGGCAGACTCGCCAAGCGACTTCGTCGATGGCAGGGTGATTCACTTGACGAGATATTGTTCAATACGAGTTTGTTGAAATCTTTTCTAAACGTTAAAATAAAATAATAAAACGTCTTTTTCCATCCGTTTAAGGGCTTTATCCGACCCGAATAAGGGCTTTATTTAATTCAAATGGAGCCTCTTTTTACGCCGTTTAAAGCCTTTATTTACAGTAGGTTATGCCGAAAAGGTGATTTAAGTGATTCTATTATAGCAAACTATATATATAAAGCAATAAAATAAAAAATGTTAAATTTATTTTTTGATAACATATAGGGTTTGTGAAAACTACAATCACAAAATCACTTTATTTTCTAATTCTTTCATTATCAATTAGTTCCGGATTCTCCCAAATTCTTCATAAAAGTGAGTTAAAAATGCGGGATGGTTCTTGATTGGGCAAGTGATTTCGTCGACGACTGTTGTTAAAAATAAGAAATTATTTGCGCTTTTTCTTTGTCATTCCAGAAATAATACGTATCTTTGCCTTGTAAAGTCTGCCTATGAGTGGGTGGATACGTCAATAACATTGATGGTATGAGGCCACAAAGCCAGTTGTAAGGCAGGTCTCATAGGGACACTTTCTTAACGTTACCTGCTGCAAGATCAAACTTCGCAACTTTGAATCCAAGTTCAGTGGTGATGCACGAGAGGTGTCTGCGTGGGGTTCTTTTTCCTGCGGTGATTTTCCCTTCTATTTACAATAGGGTGTACGCCATAGCACATGGCATACCTTTTCGCATAGGTGACAATTCGGGAAATAATCAGGCTTGGGCTTGATTCTGCAAAGGGCGGGCAGACTTTATACCTTTAAAAGAAAAGAGACCTCGCCTGGTTTTTCGCAAAGCACTCAGACGGTGAGCAACAGAGAGGTTCGACTCCTCGCTTTTGCGACAACTTTTCGTAATGAAAAGGTTTAATAAATTAAAATTGTTAGAAACAACGGGAACTGCCTGCTCGTGAGAGTAGGCAGTTTTTTAGGCTAGTCATCGACGAAGTCGCTTGGCGAATCTGCCCAGACCATTCAGTTCCCCATTACGCTTCTTGCATAACCGGGTAGCGAGGAAGGTGAAGGCATAGGTAAGACGTGCGGTGACAGGGGCAACATAGGGAAGCCAGAAGAAATCGGAAGGATGATGGCGGAGGTCGTAGGCGAACTGCTTACGGAACTTATAGGAGGGATAGTTCTCCTTTGGTGCACGACCGTACCCCATGATGCGATAGCCGTTCTTCAGGTGCCAGCGCACCGACCAGGTAGCAGGGAATCCCGTACGCTCACTGATATACCTGTATCCCCGTTGCCGCAACTGCACAATCTCCTCCTGCAGCAACCGTGTACCGATACCCTCGTTCTTCGCTGTCGGAGACACCGCCAGGTTGGCACCCCACACACTGCCCTTCCGCTTGTTCAGTTTCAGCGTATGCACCGCCAGCAGCTCCCCTGTTGCGGCATCCTCCGCGATGAACACCACCCTGCTCTTGATATAGTTGGCAAAGTGTGCGTCGTCAGAAAGGGGGACATACAGACCTATCGATGTCCACTGCTCAAAGGATGTCCATATCAGCCTGTTAAGTTCCTCAACAGGTACAGCCTTCTCTCTAAGTGTATGTACGACTATCTCTCTCATATTGTCAAGTGCAAAAGTACGAACATTTCATGAGACTACCATGAAAAGTCGAATAAAATTTGGTGTTCTTCTTACTTAGTTGTATCTTTGTAGGCAAATAGCAAATAACTAAAAACAGATGGAACAGCAATATCAGTATCATATTTTCTCACCCTACCGGGTTTGTCCCTTGGGTGCCCATGTGGACCACCAGCATGGACTGGTGACGGGGTTTGCGATTGACAAAGGTGTGGACCTGTGGTTTAATGTTTGTGAGAAGACCTCCTCTGACATGGGAGGAGGATATGCCGCAAACCATGTGCACTTGGAGTCGAGGACTTTTGAGGGGGTGGTGGACTTTGACATTGATGCCCCGACGCAGGTAAAGGAACGCCATTGGGGTGACTATGCCCGTGGTGCCAAGTATGCGTTGAGGAAGCGGTTTGAATTGAAACGGGGTATCGACGGTGTGATACAGGGTTCGTTACCTGTGGGCGGATTGTCATCCTCCGCAGCAGTGTTGATAGCCTATGTGATGGCTTTTGCCAAGGCAAACGATATCACCCTGCAACCTTTCGAGGTAGTGAAAATAGCCTCTGAGGCAGAGCGTGAGTACATCGGACTGAACAACGGTCTGTTGGATCAGGCTTGTATTGCGCTGGGTAAAAAGAATCAGCTTTTGTTCCTGGATTGTGATTCGAATGAATACAGGCTGATACCTTTTGGTAAGACCCCCTCTAGCTCCCCCTGTTTAGGGGGAGGAGACAAGTCCTCCCTAAGCAGGGAGGATTTAGGAGAGTCTCTCCCTTTCGAGATCGGTATTTTCTTCTCAGGACTGACACGCTCATTGGTAAACAGCGACTATAACCTCCGTGTGTATGAATGTAAGACGGCAGCATGGAATATGCTTGCCTATACCGACCAGCCCCTGAAGACATTCGACAAGACCTTCCTGCGTGACATCCCCAAGGCGACGTTTGAGAAGACCCGTATCGCCATGCCCCAGCGGTTTGCACGTCGTGCCGAGCATTTCTATTCGGAGTACCGCAGGGTGCGTCAGGGTGTGACAGCGTGGGAGACAGGTAATCTGAAACTCTTCGGCAAGTTGTCGTTTGACTCCTGTGAGAGCAGTATCCATAACTACGAGTGTGGCAGTCCGGAGCTGATAGCCATCTATGAGATCATGCGCTCGCTGCCTGGTGTCTATGGTGGCAGGTTCAGTGGTGCCGGTTTCAAGGGAGCCTGCATCGCCTTGGTAGATCCTGCCTGTAAAGAGGAGATAGAGAAGGAACTGACCCGCCGTTACCTGGAGGAGTTCCCAGAGTATGAGAAGACGTTCGAGGTATTCTGGGTGAAACCAGATGATGGAGCGAGGTTTGTATAAAGTGAAGAGTGAAGAATGAAGAATTTCTTGCTAAGGCAAGCGTACTAAAGAAACGATTAGCTACCGCAGAGATAAGATGAAGAATATTGTTATAGCGGCAGGATATGCCACAAGATTGGGAGAGTTGACGAGGAATTTCCCGAAACCATTGTTGAAGATTGGTGAGAACACGATCTTAGGACGTATGCTCGATGATATCGACCAGATACCAGAAATAGATGAGCATATTATCATCTCTAACCACCGTTTTGCACCCATCTTCGAGGAGTGGAAGGAGACGCAGCATTATAAGAAGCCCATCACTATCGTGGATGATGGTACGGAGACTAATGAGACACGTCTGGGGGCGGTCTGCGACCTGCTGTTTGCGATGGATAAACTCAATATTCATGACGATATGCTCGTTGTCGCTGCCGACAACCTGCTGTTCTTCTCGTTTCAGGAGTTTGTGGACTTCGCCAAGGAGAAGCAGACATCCTGTATCATGTGCCACGAGCAACCGAGTATCGAGAAACTACAACGGACCGGTGTCATCGTTGTCGATGAGCAGATGAGGGTGCTGAACATGGAGGAGAAACCGCAGGAACCGAAGAGTCATTGGGCTGTCCCACCTTTTTATATATATCTGAAAAAAGACCTCGACCTGGTGCGCCACTCCGTGGAGAACGGCTGCGGCAAGGATGCGCCGGGTAACCTCGCCCATTATATGGTGGACCATACCACCATACATGCGTGGCAGATGACGGCTGGTCGTTTCGACATCGGCAGTCTCGACACGTATTATGAGGCAGTGGCGAAATTTGGATAAGAGCCCCCTTCCTAACCTCCCCCTGTTTAGGGGGAGGAATAAAAAATAAGTGATTTATTTTGTTCTTTGCTCACTTATTCGTATCTTTGTACCCGAATTATCAAGGGGTGCCACCAGTTGGTGGCTGAGATGATACCCTCTTAACCTGATGCGGGTAATACCGACGTAGGGATGATAGAGCAGAAATCAATATGTCCCCTTTATTTTTAGTCATTTAAAAATTAAAGGAAAAGAAATGAAAAGATTAATTCTGATGCTGCTGATGGGTACGGCAATGACTGTGCAGGCAGAGGAGATGGACACACTGAAGAGTGTAGAGTTGCAGGACGTGCAAGTGGTGTCTGTGCGTGCCACGAAGAAAACACCTGTCGCTTTTGTTAACGTGGGCAAAGAGCAGTTGAAGGCGGTCAACTATGGTCAGGATGTGCCTTACTTGTTGTCGCTGACTCCTTCTGTGACCATGACGAGTGACGCAGGTAACGGTATCGGCTATACTTCAATCCGGGTGCGTGGAACAGACCCTACCCGTATCAACATCACCGCCAACGGCATCCCGATGAATGATGCCGAGAGTGCAGGACTTTACTGGGTGAATATGGGTGATTTCGCCAGCAGTGTGCAGTCCATGCAGATACAACGCGGTGTGGGTACCTCTACCAATGGTGCCGGTGCCTTCGGCGCTACCATCAATATGCTGACTGAGAATATCGGCATCGACCCGTTTATCGGCATCGACCTCAGTGCGGGCTCTTACTATAGTCATAAAGAGACAGTGCGCTTCGGCACAGGACTGCTGGGTGGTCACTGGGGTATCCAGGGTCGTCTTTCGAACATCGGTTCGAAAGGTTACCTCGACCGTGCATCCACAAAGCTGAACAGCTATTTCCTGCAGGCAGGGTGGTTTGGCGACAATACAGTAGTGAAGTTCATCACGTGGAATGGTGTCGAGGAGACCTACCATGCGTGGAACTACACGTCAAAATACGAGCAGTCGCTCTATGGTCGTACCTACAACTCATGCGGAGAGTACTATGACGAGCAGGGCAACCGCCACTATTATGACGACCAGACGGACAACTACCATCAGCAGAACTACCAGCTCATCTGGAACCAGCGCCTCACGAATGAGCTGAAGCTCAGTGCGGCACTGCACTACACCAAAGGACATGGCTACTATAATGAGTATAAAACGGAGCGCACCCTCTTCGAGTACGATCTGGATCATGCGATGACATGGGCGGAGAGCGACCTGGTGCGCAAGAAGACCATGGATAATGACTTCTATGGTATCGTTGCTTCGCTGACCTATGATAACAAGAAGAACCTGCATGCCATCTTAGGAGGAGGCTGGAACAAATACGATGGTGACCACTATGGTCTCATTCCATGGGTGAAGAATCCTGTGGATGAGCTGTTCCCTGACCATCGCTACTACGACAATAACACGAAGAAGACTGACTTCAATATTTACGGTAAGGTTACCTACGACCTGCTGCCTGGTCTGAATGCCTTCTTAGACATGCAGTACCGTCATATAGGTATCAAGATGAACGGTCCTACGGACGAGATAGACTGGACCGTCAACAAGCGTATTGTCTATGACATCCAAAAGTCGTACGACTTCTTCAACCCGAAGTTCGGACTGAACTACGACATCACACAGAACCATAAGGTGTATGCGTCGTATGCTATCGCCCATAAGGAGCCAACACGTAATAATTTCGAGAATAACAACAATGCAGGACTGGAGATGCCTAAGACGGAGAGGCTGAACGACCTGGAGGCAGGCTACAAGTTCCAGTCAAGACATTTCTCTGCGGGAGCCAACCTCTACTGGATGGACTACAAGGACCAGTTTGTGCTGACGGGTGAGATAGACAAGATCGGTGAGGCAATCACACGTAACATGCCCAAGAGCTACCGCATCGGTGTGGAGCTGGAAGCGGCATGGAAACCTGTTGACTGGTTCCGGTGGGATGCTAACGCCACCTTGTCGAAAAACCGTGTCAAGGACATCACTGTACAACTGGCTGACGGTAGCGTAGCAGACCTGGGTACTCAGCCGCTGGCATTCTCTCCAGACTTCCTGCTGAACAATATCCTGACTTTCTCCTACTGCGGTTTCAAGGCTTCTGTACAGAGCCAATATGTCAGTGATCAGTATCTGACCAACACTGGTATCAAGAGTTACCAGACACTTGATGACAATGGCAAAACTGTAGATGTGGGTATGATGTTGGAAGGACACTTCAACACGAATCTCGACTTGTCCTATAACTTCCGTCTGCCCAAGGTCGGTGTGAAGGATGCCACCATCGGTGTGACCCTGTACAACCTCTTCTCGGCAAAATACGATAACAACGGATGGGCGGCACCTGCCTTTACCAAGGAGAATGGGAAGGTGATAGCTACGGGTTGGAGTGACTCCGACCAGTATGAGGCTGGCTTTGCGCCGTCGGCACCCTTCAACTTCATGGCTCATCTGTCGGTGAACTTTTAATTATGAACTTTGATTGGCTTGACATATTCACAACGATACTCGGGCTGGTATATATCTGGCTCGAGTATCGTGCCAGTATCTGGCTGTGGCTGGTTGGTGTCGTGATGCCGGCACTGGACATTGTGCTCTATTGGCGGCATGGACTTTATGGCGATGCGGGTATGGCATGCTATTATACCCTTGCCGCCATCTACGGTTACCTGTTCTGGAAATTCAAGAAGAGCGGTAAGACGGACACCGAACTGCCCATTACCCACATGCCTCTCAAATACTATCTGCCAGCAACGGCAGGTTTCTTTGTGGCATGGGGCATCACCTATTATATATTAGTGACATGGACCAACTCCACCGTACCTTTGCTCGACGCGTTTACCAATGCCCTCTCCTTCGTGGGACTGTGGGCACTTGCCCGTAAGTTTGTTGAGCAGTGGCTGTTCTGGATCGTGGTCGATGTTGTGTGCTGTTACCTCTATGTCACCAAGGGTATTCCTTTCAAGGCAGCCCTCTACGGACTGTATGTCGTCATAGCCGTCGCTGGCTATTATAAGTGGAAGAAAATGGTTCATCATCACGCAGCATGAAGTCACCTGATATCGTCATATTGGCAAATGGCACGTTTCCTACGCATCCTATTCCCTTGGAGGTGTTGCGTCAGGCAGACAAGGTGGTGTGCTGTGACGGTGCTGTCAAGTCATTCCCCAATGCAGATGTCGTCATAGGTGACGGTGACTCTGTCCCCGTCATGTATCACGACCGTCTGATCAGAGTCGATGAACAGGCGGACAACGACCTGACGAAGGCAACGCGCTATTGTTTGAAGAACTTCTCACCTCTCACCTCTCACCCCTCACCTCTAAGAATCGCCTATCTGGGATGTACCGGTGGACGTGAAGACCATACCCTTGGCAATGTCTCGTTGCTGGTGCGGTACCTGAGAGACATTGGGGTGGAGGGTACGATGTATACCGACCACGGTACCTTTGTACCTGCCCATGGCGACCAGACTTTCGAGTGTTTCCCCCGCCAACAAGTCAGCATCTTTAATTTCGGCAGTTCTGTGTTGTCATCAGAGGGGTTGAAATGGCAATGCTATCCCACGACAGAGTGGTGGCAAGGTACGTTGAATGAGGCAACAGGTACTTCCTTCACCATCCATGCTGACGGCTACTATCTGGTATTCAGGACTTATCTTCCTAAATAATCCTTATTCTTTTCCTTTTTTTCAAATAATATTTGTACCTTTGGCACAAATTTGAGAAAAGGATATGAAAAAGAATGTAATATTACTGGCTGGTGCCATGGCACTGCTGACCTCATGCGGAGGTGGTTTGAAACCACTCTCTGCCAATAACTTCAAAGTGGTACCTAACCCTTTAGAGGCAGAAGGGGGACAGGTGCAGGCGACGATTAACGGAATGTTTCCGGAGCAATATATGAACCGGAAAGCTGTGGTGACTGTCGTTCCAGAGTTGCGCTACACGAAGGATGGGATGCAGCAAACGGTCAAAGGACAACCTGCCTCTTTCCAGGGCGAGAAGGTGATGGGTAACGACCAGACTATCTCTTACCTGCTTGGTGGTCATTATACGATGAAGACCGCTTTCCCTTTTGAGGCAGCGATGCTGCAGAGTGACCTTTACCTGACCTTTGATGCTAAGGTGGGCAATAAGGTGGTGAAAGTTCCTGCTGTGAAAGTGGCTGACGGTGTTATTGCCACCAGTGAACTGTATCACCAGACAGTAGCTTCGGCACAGCCTTGTGTGGCTCAGGATGCTTTCCAGCGTATCACGGAGCAGAAGCAGGAGGCAAATGTCAAATTCCTGATTCAGCAGGCGGAGTTGCGTAAGAGTGAGTTGCAGTCGAACTCCGTCCAGGATTTCGTGAAGATGCTGAAGGAGATAGCCCGTAACCAAGAGGGACTGAACCTCTCGAACGTGGAAGTTTCCGCATACGCCTCTCCTGATGGTGGTTTGAAGCTCAACGAGCAGTTGGCGAACAAGCGTCAGCAGAATACGGAGAGCTATGTGCGCCAGCAGTTGAAGAACGTTAATCTGGAGGGTGGTGTCAGCTCTGAGTATACCGCCCAGGACTGGGAGGGATTCCAGGAACTGGTGAAGGCAAGTAATATCCAGGACAAGGATGTCATCTTGCGGGTGCTCTCCATGTATCAGGACCCACAGGAGCGTGAGCAGCAGATCAAGAATATGAGCCAGGGCTTCCGTGAACTCGCTGAGGGTGTGTTGCCGGAACTGCGCCGTGCCCGTATGACGATTAACTACGAGGTGATCGGACGTGATGATGAACAGATTTTCGACCAGTATAAGAAAGATGCCTCGAAACTGAGTGTCGAGGAACTTATCTATGCGGCTTCTATCGCTAACACGGAGGCAGAGAAAGAAGATATCCTTAAGACTACGGCACGCCTGTATACCAAGGACGCCCGTGCTTATAATAACCTTGGAACCCTTGCCATGCAGCAGGGTAAGAATGACGAGGCACAGCGTTACTTCCAACAGGCACAGGCTGTACAGCAGTTGCCTGAGACGAGTGCGAACCTGGGACTGATTGCCTTGCAGCAGGGGGATATCCAGACAGCAGAGAGTCTTATCGCGAAGTCGGCTGGTGCCTCCGGACTTGCTGAGGCTTTGGGTAATCTGCATCTGGCTCAAGGGAACTATGCGCTTGCCCAGCAAGACTTTGGCTATCGCCCGAGTAACAGTGCCGCTCTTGCGCAACTGCTGAACAAAGACTATGCCCGTGCCCAGCAGACTTTGAAGAATGTCAAGAATCCGAATGGCATGACCGACTATCTTGCCGCTATCGTACAGGCTCGTCAGGGAAATACCGATGCTGCATCGTCTTTCCTGCGCAGTGCACTGGAGAAAGATCCTTCGCTGAGACAATATGCAGAGAAGGATCTGGAGCTTTTAAAGGTTAGAAAATAAGAAAATATAAGGGTAGTTTTGAGTCGGATAAGATATAATAAGGTGTATGGGATGGTAAAAAGGTGCTTACCTTTTTGCTTCTTTGCCTTTTTACTTTTGTCCTGTGGTCCTGACGGGGACAAGTTCCGCTTGTCAGGTCGTCTGCGTAACATCAACCAAGGTGAGTTCTTGGTATACAGTCCTGACGGCGGTTTTGTAGGAATAGACACCATCAAAGTGCGGAACGGTCGTTTCTCCTATGAGAAGGAGTTGCGTAATGTCGTGACTTTGATGATTGTCTTCCCTAACTTCGCGGAACAGGCTGTCTTTGCCACTCCCGGTGAGGAGGTGGAAATAAAGGGTGACGCTACTCATCTGAGAGAAATATCTATCGAGGGAACAGATGAAAATGAGGACTTGACGGAACTTATGGCACGTATCAACAAACTCACTCCGCCGGAGGTTCCTGGTGCCATCGCCCAATTTATAGAGGAGAATCCCACTTCCATTGTCAGTATGTATCTGCTTGACAAATACTATATATCGTCAAAAACTCCAGACTATGTGGAAGCCCAGCGACTTGCGGTATTGATGTTGAAAGCTGATCCTGATAACGGAAGACTGCGCCGTTTGAAGAAACAACTCGATGGGTTGAAAAGCAGTAAGCTGCAAGCCTCATTACCCGTTTTCTCCACCACAGATTTCAGAGGCAGGAAATTCAATAGCAGTGAGATGAAGGGAAAGGTGGGTGTCATTACCACATGGGCATCATGGAACTATCCCAGCACGGATATCCAACGCAAGCTGCGCCGGCTCTGGCGGAAATATCCAACCTCACTCTCGTTGGTCAGTATCTGTCTCGATGGTGCGAAGAAAGAAGTTAAACAGTGTGTTGAACGTGATACCCTCGACTGGACGGTAGTTTGGGACGGACACCTTTTCCAAACTCCTATTGTTCAACAGTTGGGACTGTATTCTGTGCCTGCTGTGGTGGTGGTCAATCGCCAAGGTAAAGTGGTTGCCCGTGACCTGGAACCTAACAAGGTAGAGGAAGAGATAGAAAAGTTGCTGAAATAGTTTACACGTCAGGTTGGAAAAGTACTGTCTTTCCTGTTTTTAGTGATGCCGGCACGTCGATAAGCCGTTGGTTGCTACTGCCGCGGAATAACAGGCTTTCATCACGTAGTGACTTGATAAAAGGTCCATCTACCAATACGTCAATCAATTCCAGTAATTGCCGTTGTCGGGGATTATGAAGCAGTGTCTCAAACGTGAACCCCGTGAAGCACCAGATATCCTTATCAGTACGTTCCCGGATGGCGCGGGCAAGTTCTGCAAACCCCTCCGGCTGGTACATCGGGTCACCCCCCGAGAACGTCACATTGGCGTAGGGGTCAGCCTCGATGATGCGCATGATCTGTTCTGTTGACATCGGATGCCCGCCACTGAAGTCCCATGACTGCGGGTTATGGCAGCCGGGACACGCATGACGGCAACCGGCACAATAGATAGAGGTCCGGAATCCCGGACCGTCTACCATGGTGTCTTCTATAATGTCTAATACAGAGATCATGATTGTAGTTTTTTTCTAGAAAGTTCTAGAACGTTCTAGAGATATCTAGATTGTTCTAGATTTTCTAGAAGAGATTCTGCTGCTGAGAACCCTCGATATGGGTCACACGGTCGTTGAGCTCACAGAGCTTGCCGTGATTCCAGCGGTCAGTGGTGCCGACGAGGTATCCCGTGATACGCTGCAGCTTGTCGATATTGGTGCTGCCGCATTTCGGACATTTCTCTAAGTGGGGTGTCGCATTCTCATAGCCACAGTCCATGCAGCGGTTGCGGTTGTGGTTGACGGAGCCGTAGCCCATATTCAACTTATCCATCATATCCACTACACTCATGATGACCTGTGGGTTATGGGTGGCATCACCGTCAATCTCCACATAGAAGATATGACCGCCACGTGTCATCTCATGATAAGGAGCCTCTATCTCAGCCTTATGACGGGCGGAGCACTTATAATATACAGGGACGTGATTGGAGTTGGTATAGTAGTCACGGTCAGTAACACCGGGGATAACACCAAACTCCTTGCGGTCTTTCTTGGTGAACTTACCGCTCAGTCCTTCTGCAGGAGTTGCTAATACCGAATAGTTATGCTGGTAGCGGTCGCAGAAGTCGTTGACACGCTGGCGCATATAGCCGACAATCTTCAGTCCCAGCTCCTGTGCCTCCTCACTCTCACCATGGTGCTTGCCGATGAGTGCTACCAGACACTCGGCAAGTCCGATGAAACCGATACCTAAGGTGCCTTGGTTGATGACACTCTCTATAGTGTCGTTAGGACTCAGTTTCTCTGCACCAATCCACAGACTGCGCATCAGCAAGGGGAACTGCTTGACGAAAGCGGTCTTCTGAAACTGGAAACGCTCATCCAACTGCTTGGCGGCAACTTCCAGCATCTCGTCGAGCTTGGAGAAGAACTTGGCGATACGCGCCTCCTTGTCTTGTACATCCATACACTCGATGGCAAGACGTACGATATTGATAGTGGTGAATGACAGGTTACCGCGACCGATAGAGGTCTTTGGTCCGAAACGGTTCTCAAAGACACGGGTACGGCATCCCATCGTGGCAACCTCATGGAGATAACGCTTGGGATCATCGGCACGCCATTCACTATCCTGGTTATAGGTAGCGTCAAGATTCAGGAAGTTAGGGAAGAAGCGGCGTGCCGTCACCTTGCAGGCAAGTTGGTAGAGGTCGTAGTTCGGATCCTGTGGGAGATAGTTGACACCCCTTTTCTTTTTCCATATCTGGATGGGGAAGATGGCGGTCTCTCCATTGCCCACTCCCTGATAGGTACTGTTCAGCAGTTCGCGCATGATGCAACGTCCCTCGGCAGAGGTGTCAGTACCATAGTTGATGCTGGAGAATACCACTTGGTTACCACCACGGGAGTGGATGGTATTCATATTGTGGATGAATGCCTCCATCGCCTGGTGGACACGTCCCACCGTCTTGTTGATGGCATGCTGACGCACTCGGTCGATGCCCGTCAACTTATCGAGGGGTTGTTTGAGATAATCCATGAGCACCTCATCATAGAGCTTACTGTAATCCTCTCCGTTGAGGTCCTCCAATGCCTTCAGCTCCTCGATATAGGACAGACGCACATAGGGAGCCAGATAGAAGTCGAAGGCAGGAATTGCCTGACCGCCATGCATCTCGTTCTGGGCACATTCCAGAGAGATACAGGCAAGGACGGCTGCCGTCTCGATGCGCTTGGCAGGACGACTGGCACCATGTCCGGCGATAAAGCCCTGTGTCAGGATATTGTCGAGGGGGTGCTGTACACAGGTCAGTGACTTGGTGGGGTAGTAGTCCTTGTCATGGATATGGATATAGTTATGCTCTACGGCATCACGGCTCTCAGGCGACAACAGGTAGTCATCGACAAAGGGCTTGGTGCTCTCGGAGGCGAATTTCATCATCATACCGGCTGGCGTGTCGGCATTCATATTCGCATTCTCACGGGTGACATCGTTATTCTTGATATTGACGATGTCGAGAAAAACATCACGTGTCTTTGCCTTACGGGCAATGGAACGCTGGTTGCGGTAAGCGATATATCGTTGTGCCACATCCTTACGGGCACTCTTCATCAACTCCATCTCAACGGAGTCCTGAATCTCCTCCACCGTCATCTGGGTATTACCCTTGGCGGCAATACGGTCGGTAATGGTCTGCAACAAACGCTCATCTTCTCCCTTGTCCGTATGAAGCATCGCCTTACGGATGGCAGCCATGATTTTCTGTTCGTTGAATCCCACAATACGCCCATCGCGCTTTACAACAGTCTGTATCATATAATTATGTAGTTTTAGTTTAATTAAAAGGTCTTACGGTAACAACGGTGACGGCGGTGCTGGGTAGATTCCAGATACTGCCATTGTCCCCGCATGTGCTCATTTGACTCCATCTGGGGCATTGCCTCTGCCCATTTGAACCCATAACGCTGGAACCACTGGATGAGGTCGTCAAAGATGAGGGAGTTGGCTCCCTTGGAGCGGTATTCTGGCAAGACACCGATGAGTAGCAGGTCCACCACCTCAGTCTTATGCCATTTCAGTACTTTCAGTATTTGCCACCACCCGAAAGGCAACAGTCTTCCGTCTTTTGTCTTTCGCAAAGCTTGGTTGAAGGAAGGGAACGTAATGCCGAAGCCCACTAACTTATGCTCGGGTGTGTTCCAGTCTTCAATACCCGTCACCAAGTTCAAGTCTGCTACCTTGATATATTGGTCGACAAGTTGGTTGATTTGTTTCTCTGAGAGTTGGGAGTAGCCGTAAAGATCCTTATAGGTGGCATTGATGACTGCAAAGATATCTTTCCCCTTTCCTCCTTGAAGTAGTTCCTTCCGGGTAAACTTTTTCACCTGCAGGTTGTAGCGTTTGCGGACCATCTCGGCAATCTTATGGAACTTGTCTGGTATCTTCTCTGGCACTCTCACCCGATACTCCATATAGTCGTTGTCCTTCTCGAAACCGCCTAACTGCCCGATATGCTCCACGTAATATGGATAGTTGTAGTTGATATACATGGTGGCATCCTCTTCGAAGCCCTCTATCAACAACCCCTCACGGTCCATATCTGTAAATCCCAGAGGACCGGCTATCTCTGTCATGCCTTTCTCCTTGCCCCAAGTGATCACTTGGTTCATCAAGGCACGGCTTACCTCCATGTCGTTGATGAAATCGAACCAGCCAAAACGGACCTCCTTGCGATTCCAGCGCTCGTTGGCGCGGTGGTTGATGATGGCAGCGACACGTCCCACCATCTTCCCGTCTTGGAAAGCCATGAAATAGTCTGCCTCACAGAAGTCAAAGCATGCGTTACGGTCGTGGCGCAGGGTGTTCATCTCGTCAGAATAAAGAAATGGGACTGCCTGAGGGCAGTCACGGTACAAATCATAATGGAACTGGACAAATTGCTCCAGTTCCTTTAAACTCTCTACTTTCTTGATTTCCAACGTTTTCATAGTACCCCGACCGAGAATCGAACTCGGAACTAAGCTTTAGGAGAGCCTTGTTATATCCATTTAACTATCAGGGCTTCGTCTTAGTGCATGCAAAGATAATAAAAAGTTTAGAGTTTAGAGTTTAAAGTTTAAAGTTTTTGCTACCTTTGCAACAAATTTATAAATTTTAAACTATGGGGAAATTAATTATCAACTCGTACGACGAGTTTGCCGCCCATCTGGGTGAGGAACTGGGAGCCTCAGAGTGGCTGGAGGTAGACCAGGAGCGTATTAATCTTTTTGCGGATGCTACACTTGACCACCAGTGGATTCATGTGGATGTGGCACGTGCCAAGGAGGAAAGTCCTTATAAGAGCACTATTGCTCATGGCTATCTGACACTGAGCCTGCTTCCTTATATGTGGGACCAGATTATTGAGGTTCATAATATCAAGATGCTGGTGAACTATGGGATGAACGACATGCGTTTCGGACAACCTGTCATTACCGGAAGTCGGGTGCGCCTGGTCACTAAGTTGCATAACATCCAGAACCTGAGAGGTATCTGCAAGGCGGAGATTAAGTTTGTCATTGAGATAGAGGGACAACGCAAACCCGCATTGGAGGGTATTGCGTCATTCCTCTATTATTTCGAGAACTAAGCGAGGTCTTTGTTGATAAGCTCTAACAGCTTGTCAACAGCCTCCTCCTCGGGGATATTCTTCTCCACACATACCTTTTGTTTGTAGAGGCTGATCTTGCCCCTGCCTGCTCCGACGTAGCCATAATCAGCATCTGCCATCTCACCGGGACCATTGACGATGCAGCCCATGATGCCTATCTTCAATCCTACCAGATGGCTGGTAGCGGCTTTGATACGGGCAATGGTCTCCTGTAAATTATATAAGGTACGCCCGCAACCCGGGCAAGAGATATACTCTGTCTTGGTGAATTTGATACGGGCTGCCTGCAGGATGGCATCAGACAGACTGGTAAGCCTTGGGTCATCAGAGGGACCGGGATTGATCACTAATTTTGTTGCCTTACGGTCAATCAACAAGGCTCCTACTGCCATGGCGGCTTTCAGTTGAAGCGTTTCCCAATCAGACTCGTCGATGTTGAGCGTGATGGTGTCGTCTTTAATGGAAGCCTCAGCATCGGCACGGAGACGGGCACATTCCTGAATGGAATCCACTAATTGACGTGCCACGGGAATCTCACATTCAGGCTCTTCACTCAAGGATACACGGATGGTGTCACCGATTCCTTCTGTCAGCAATGCTCCGATACCTACGGCACTTTTGATCCTGCCGTCCTCACCCTCTCCTGCCTCTGTCACACCTAGGTGCAGCGGGTAGTGCATATTCTCCTTATCCATGGTCTTGACCAGCAGCCGGACAGTAGTCACCATCACCACGGTATTGCTTGCCTTGATGCTGATAACGATATCGTTGAAGTCCTCCCGTTTGCATATACGGAGGAACTCCATACAACTCTCCACGATTCCTTCTGGTGTGTCGCCATAGCGTGACATGATACGGTCTGACAAAGAACCGTGATTCACACCGATGCGGATAGCGGTATGATGCTCTTTACAGATATTCAGGAAGGGAACGAGTTTCGCCTCTATCTTCTTCAGCTCCTCAGCATATTCCTCATCTGTATACTCCAAGTGCTTGAAGACACGTCCCGGATCCACGTAATTGCCGGGGTTGATACGCACCTTCTCACAATACAGGGCGGCAACGTCAGCGACATGTGCCGTGAAATGGACATCGGCAACCAACGGTGTGTCGTAGCCGTCACCTTTCAGGCGTGCTGAGATGTTTTTCATGTTTTCCGCCTCACGAGTACCTTGGGTGGTGAAACGTACCAGTTCGCCACCAGCGTCAATGATACGCTTTGCCTGTGCCACACACCCTTCCGTATCATTAGTGTCCACGGTAGCCATCGACTGGATGCGGATGGGGTTGTCGCCACCAATAGCGATATTACCTACATGGGTAACGGAGGATTCTCTTCTTTGGTAGGTCATTTAGTTTGTCTTGAAACTGTATTTTACTTCGGCAAGTTCTTTGTTTGCCTTTACGATTTTCTCTTTCAGTCCACTCTTATAGTCACTCAGGCGTTGTGCGACAGCCTCGTCGCTCAGGGCGAGCATCTCCACAGCGAGGATGGCGGCATTCTGGGCACCGTTCACTCCCACAGTGGCGACAGGGATGCCGGGAGGCATCTGGATGATACTGAGCATCGCGTCAAGACCGTCGAGCATTCCCTTGATGGGGACACCGATGACGGGTAAAGTGGTGGAAGCGGCTATCACACCGGGTAGTGCGGCAGCCATACCTGCGGCTGCGATGATCACACGGATGCCACGTCCTTTGGCGTTACGTGCAAACTCCTCTACTGCCTCTGGCGTACGGTGTGCCGAGAGGGCGTTGACTTCAAACGGAACCTGCATCTCGTCCAGGAGCTTGCAGGCTTTCTCCATAACAGGCAGGTCACTGGTACTGCCCATGATAATACTGACAATTGGGTTCATAATATTTCGTTATTTCAATATTAAATAAAAAGTATGGCAACTGCTGCACAGATGAAGCCAACCCAGAATCCTCCGATAACTTGTGAAAGCGTATGCTGGCGAAGTACCATCCGGCAGGTCCCTAATATTCCTGCCGTGAGGAAAACGACACATAGCCACCAGACGGGATTGAAACCCAGGTATTCTGCGAAGGCGAAGAGTGCCCCGCCGACACCTCCGATGGCAGCGGTATGGGTGGAGATCTTCCACCACACATTGATCAGGGCACAAACAATCTGAACCATTAGTGCGGCTATCACTATAGAGATGATGAAATGGGGCAGGTGGAGCCGCTCCATGACATAGATGCAAGTGAAATAGCAGACGATGGAAAGGACATAAGGTACCATGCGCCGCTCCCTTTGCCCGAGTTCGATAAGGCTCCATCCCTGGTAGCGGCGATAGAAATGAATCATCAGTGAGGGCAGCAGGATGGTGAACAGATATACCATGATGAGAACTTGCAACTTATAAGGCCATGGGAAAATACTCATATAGCTGAAAGTAAACAAGGCTATCAACCCGATAATGGGGAGATAGAAGGGAGTGAAGAGCATGCTGATCACCCGTGCTACTAATATCAACTGCTGGCGCTTTCTCATTTTCTTAGTCTTGCAATGGGTATTCCTAATTGTTCACGGTATTTTGCCACGGTACGGCGGGCAATGGGGTATCCTTTCTCCGCAAGGAGTTTTCCTAATGCCTCGTCGCTGAAAGGGTTCTGCTTGTCCTCTGCGTCAATGAGGTCATGTAGTGCCGCCTTGATCTTCCGGGTGGAGAGCTCGTCACCCTGAGCAGTCACATAGCTGTCACTGAAGAAGTGGCGGAGCGGGAAGGTACCCCAGCGGGTCTGTGCGTATTTTGAGTTGCTGACACGTGAGATGGTGCTCAGGTCGAGTCCTGTCTTCTCTGCAATGTCCTTTAGTATCATGGGGCGCAGCAAAGCCTCGTCACCCTCTTCAAAATAACGGTGTTGCCATTGGATAATCGCCTTCATGGTGAGGGAGAGGGTATGGCGGCGCACTTTGATAGCCTCAATGAAACCTTGTGCGGCATCCACCTTCTTCTTCGTATAGAGCAGTGCCTCCTTCATCTGGCGGCTCATGTGCTCCTTGTTGTCCTGATACTCACGTAAAGTGTCTGTAAACGACTGTGAGATATGCAGTTCCGGTATCTCTCCTGCGTTCAGTTGGAAAGTGACAGTCCCGTCATCCTGTGTGTCAATGATGAAGTCGGGGGTGATTTGCTGCATGGAGTGTCCAACGGCTTCTCCCATTGACGCTCCTGGCTTGGGGTTGAGTTTCCGCAACTCCTTCATCAGCGTGTCTGCCTGCAGGTCACTGAGTCCCAGTACCTGTTGTATCTTTTTCCAGTGTTTCTTGGTGAACTCAGTATAGTGGTCTTGTATCACCTGTCTCATCAGGTCACGGAGGTGTGAGGGACTGCGACGCTCAATCTGCAACATCAGACACTCTTGCAGAGAGCGGCCTCCGATTCCCGCAGGGTCAAACTCCTGCAGGTGGCGCAGCACTGTCTCAATCTCCTGTGGCGTGGCATCGATGGAGTGATAGATGGCAAGCTCGTCGCTGATACTGTCAAGTGACTTATGCAGCAGACCGTCATCATCTAACGAGCCAATCAAGTATTCCATGATGTACTGTTGCCGCTGGTTCAAGTCCAGAACGCCCATCTGTTCTTTGAGTTGGTCATAAAACGACTGTGTCTCGCCATAGACCATTTCGTCTCTTTCCTCATGGTAATTCTGTCCGTCATGATATACGGGAAGGTCCTCGTCATCTCTGCCGATACTCTCTAAGGCGACATCTAATGCCGACTGACGCTGTTCTTGTTCGTAATCGTCGGGTGACTCTGGGTTCTCGGTGCTCTCTGAAAACTCAGTGAACTCAGGTTCCTCATCGGTATTGACTTCCAAAGCGGGGTTGTCATCCATCTCCGCATTGACACGCTCCAACAGCTGAGTGATGGGCAGTTCGATGAGCTGCGCCTGCAACAATTGTTGCTGCGTGATACTCTGTGTTTGCCTCAACGACAGAGTCTGTTGCTGTTCCTGTATCTGCTCCTGTGCCATTCCGACTGCAAAATTACAAATTTATTATCATTTGCAGTAATTATTTGAAGTATTCTTTTAGTTGTCTGGCATAAGAGGCAAGTTGTTCGGTATCCATATTCCCATAACGCTGCCAAATCTCCTGACAGGCTTTCAGTAGCGGGCTGTCTGCCGTCGTCTTGCGCCTGAGATACGGATCGCAATGCTGGAAAAGAACCATGATGTCTACAATGTCCTGGACAGGTAACTTCAGCAGACTTGCCAGTTGGCGGATCTCCGGGGTCTCTGCCACCATGGTGACAGGAGTCAGGCGGAAGTACTGGTCGAGGATGATTACCAGCATGACGGGAATGATGCGGCTGTCGGTACTGATGGGACGGAAATCACGCTCGAAGGTCTCTTGGACATCCACTCCCTCAAAAAACTGCTCGTTGCCAAAGCCGCGCATCTGATGCCACAGGGTGACGGCACGCTTCAGCCGGCGTGGGTTCTTGCCGTACTCCGTCCAGATGCGTTCAATACGGGGTGTCTCCAGATTGGCAATCTCGCACATCTTATTAAAGAGGATCTGTGGAGCGATATGCAGTTCCAGGGCAAGGTCTACCATGCCCTTGCTATACATTGGTTTCACTCCGGCAGGCTTCTTGAGATACAGTTGCATCAAAAGCAGCCAGTAGTCATCTTGCCATTTCTGATTTCTTGCCATAGTCAATGTCTTTTCTTCGCCAAAGGTAGTGATAAAAAGGGAAATCACAAAGAAAATGTTGAACATTTGCAAGTTTTTAAACAATTATTTGTATCTTTGCAATCTCCATCCTATTATGAATGATATGAAAAACCTAGTATTGACTATTGCCCTGTCCTGTGTCTCAGTGGTGCTGAATGCGCAGACTGCTTGGGAGGAGATACAAAAAGACCTTCATAATTCGGCAAGCAATCACCTTGCTTACCCTGGACCTAAGCAGGCTATGCTGACACCGGCTCCTGAGGGGAAGAGTCCTTTTTATATTAGTCATTATGGCAGGCATGGCTCACGGTACCTTGTCAAGAAAGAGAATTATGAGCGTCCTTGTGCCGTCTTGGCGAGAGCCGACAGTGCCGGGGCACTCACCGCTCTGGGAAGAGACGTGTTGCACCGTGTCAGGATGTTGTGTGACGAGGCAGACATGCGTTGGGGGGAACTGAGCCCGTTGGGGGCTGTGCAGCACCGGCAGATTGCCCGTCGGATGTATGAGCGCTTCCCCGAGGTGTTCGACGGGGATGTATGTATCGATGCGAAGAGTACGGTGGTGATCCGCTGCATCCTCTCGATGGAGAACGCCCTGATGCAGCTCGTCATGATGAATCCCCGTCTGCGGATCCGTCATGATGCCTCCCATCATGACATGTATTATATGAATCTTCGTGATACGGCACTTAAAAGTCAGAGGACAGACTCTGTCATCAAAGAGAAGTACAAGGCTTTTGCCAGGAAATATGACCACAGCCAGCATCTGATGTCCAAGTTGTTCAGCGACGAGGATTATGTGAAGAAGGAAGTCGATGTCAAACAGCTGAGTGCGGATATCTTTACCTTGGCGTCTAATATCCAGAGTCTGGAGGCTCGGAAAAAGGTGACGTTGTACGACTTGTATTCTGACAAGGAACTATATGATAACTGGAAAGTGCAGAATGCTAATTGGTATATCTATTATGGCGGGTATAAGCTGAACGGAGGGACACAGCCTTACAGTCAGCGTAACCTGCTGCGCCGTATCATAGAGGAGGCGGACAGCTGTATCCAACTGGAGCGCCCCGGTGCCACCCTGCGTTTCGGACATGAGACGATGGTGTTGCCACTGACCTGTCTGTTGGAGTTGGACAACTATGGCTTACAGACCGACAACCTGGAGTCTTTGGAGCATAAGGGGTGGATTAATTACCGGGTATTCCCCATGGGAGCTAATGTACAGTTCGTGTTCTATCGGAAGGACTTGCAGGATAAGGATGTCCTGGTGAAGGTCTTGCTGAATGAAAACGAGGCGACACTGCCGATAAAGACAGACGATGCTCCTTATTATAAATGGTCCGATGTCCGTGACTACTATCTGAAAAAGCTGGATGCTTATCATGGGAAATAGGTTGCTGGGACATATCGTAACGGTAGCTGTCATGCTGTTTGGTGTGATGGTATATGGTTATGCCCAGCCGATGTCGGCATTCGACAAGATCAGTAACGACCGTCGTTTCTCAGCCAGCAACTATTGTGTCTATCCCGACACCATTCTCCTGCGGCAGACTCCGCCGCCAGCGGGAAAGCGTCCTTTCTATCTGAGTCATTATGGTCGTCATGGCTCCCGTTATCTGAGTAACCGCAAGGGGTATGACATTCCTTACAAGATACTGCAAAAAGCTGACTCGCTGGGAAAACTGACTCCTCTGGGACAGCACGTGAAGCGGCAGATGGAGATGATTATCCGGGACTCCGAGGGACGGTGGGGCGACCTCTCCGAGTTGGGAAAGCAGCAGCATCGCGGTATTGCCCGCCGGATGATGAAACGATTCCCTGATGTCTTTGAGGGGAAAGCACGTGTAGATGCCAAGAGCACCACGGTTCCCCGCTGTATTCTCTCCATGGGTTCTGCCATCCAGGGAATGGTGGCTCTGAACCCGAAGCTGCAGGTGAGGATGGATGCGTCCCTTCATGATATGTATTATATGAATCATCAGGATAAGTTGCTGCGTGGTAATATGATGACTCCAGTCACCAAGAAGGCGTATGATGAATATTGCTGCTCCCGCGAGCATAATCCCCGTCTGATGTCCCTTCTCTTCAACGACTCTGTCTATGTGAAGGAACAGGTGGATGAGGTGTGGCTGAACTACTACCTGTTGAAAACGGCATTGATACAGCAGAACACCAGGATGGGCAGTAAGATCGATTTCCTGGACTTGTTCACCTATGAGGATATTCACCAGTACTGGCAGAAGGAGAATGCGTGGTGGTATTTTATGTATGGTCCTTCTTTGCTGAATGGTGGTAAACAGCCCTATACGCAGCGTTATCTTCTTCGCCAGATTATACAGGAGGCTGACAGCTGTATCCATTTGAAGAAACCTGGTGTGCAGTTGCGTTTCGGTCATGAGACGATGGTCCTGCCACTGACTTGTCTGCTGGAACTCGACCATTTCGGCTATCAGACACTCGACCTGAACGAGCTGGAGGCTCATGGATGGTGGGCTTGTCTGGTGTTCCCGATGGCTTCCAATATCCAGTTTGTATTCTATCGTGAGAATCTCTTCGACAAGGACGTGCTGGTGAAGGTTCTCCTCAACGAGCAAGAGGCGACATTACCGGTCAAGAGTGATAACGCTCCTTATTATAAATGGAGTGATGTCCGTCAGTATTACTTGAATAAAATCAACAGCTATGAGAAGGAAAGGGGGCAATAGCGTGTTGAGGATATGGGTGGTCGTCTCCTTGTCGTGTCTGACGGCAGGGGGTCTTGCCCAGACCATCTTTGAGGAGATAGCCAGGAATCCCCACCTTTGCGGCAATAACTATTGTGTTTACCCTGACAGTGATCATCACCGGTACACTCCCGCTCCCGAGGGGAAGCGCCCCTTCTATCTCAGTCACTATGGTCGTCATGGCTCTCGCAATATGAGCCAAAGGGAAGGCTATGACATTCCTTTTGAGATATTAAGTAAGGCGGACTCTTTGGGCAAGTTGACCACATTGGGTAAGAAGGTTCTCTGGCAGGTGGGTACTGTCCGTGAGGATGCCAGCAACCGCTGGGGCGACCTGACAGAGCTGGGCTCCCGGCAGCACCGGCATATTGCCAGGAGGATGATGGAGAACTTCCCGGAGGTTTTTGAGGACAGTGCCTGCATCGATGCCCGCAGCACGACGAAGGTCCGTTGCATCCTGTCCATGGGTGCCGCTCTCCAGCAGATGAAGGCGATGAACCCCCACCTCCGCATCCGGATGGATGCTTCCAAGCATGACATGTGGTATCTGAACCATCAGGACCGGGTGTTGCGGAAAAAGATGATGACTCCTGCCGCCCAACAGGCTTACGATGTCTTTACGAAGAAGAGGGAGCATAACGGCAGGCTGATGGGCAGCTTGTTCAATGATACGGCGTATGTGCGTCAGCAGGTAGACGACGGGACGTTGAACTACTATCTTTACAAGCTTGCCTCCATCCTGCAGGACACCCGTCTGGAGGACAGTCTGCACCTCTTCCGTATCTTTACCGACGAGGAGTTGTACCGTATCTGGCAGAAAGAGAATGCCTGGTGGTATATCTCTTTCGGACCCTGTCTGCTGAATGGCGGCAAACAGCCCTATACCCAGCGGCATCTGTTGCGCCGTATGATTGCGGAGGCAGACAGCTGCATTGCCTTGCCTGAACCGGGTGCCACCCTGCGCTTCGGTCATGAGACGGTCGTGTTGCCCTTGACATGTCTGCTGGAGTTGAACGGCTTCGGTTTCCAGACCATGGACTTGGAGGAGGTGGAGCGGAACGGCTGGGTGGCTTATCGGGTATATCCCATGGCTTGTAATATCCAGTTCGTCTTTTATCGCAGGGATATCTTCGACAAGGACGTGCTCTTCAAAGTGCTGCTCAATGAACAAGAGGCAACACTGCCGTTACCGTCCAGTATTGCCCCTTATTATCGTTGGAGTGACTTCAGGGAGTATTACCTGAAGAAACTCGATGCTTACCAGGAATACTAAATCCCTTCCTTCGCCTTGAAGGCAAGGGCATACATCCGCATCTGCTTCACCATCGCCAACAGACCGTTGGAGCGGGTGGGTGAGAGGTGTTCTTTCAGTCCTATCTGGTCGATGAAGTATAATTCTGCATCGAGGATCTCTTGCGGGGTATGTCCGCTCAGAACCCGTATCAGCAGTGCTACGATACCCTTCACGATCAGTGCGTCACTCTCTGCCGTGAAGTCGATGATACCGTCATGATAGTCCGCCTGCAGCCACACCCGGCTCTGGCAACCGTCTATCAGGTTACTCTCCACCTTGTACTGCTCGTCCAGCGGCTCCTGCTCATTGCCTAAGTCTATCAGCAGTTGGTACTTGTCCATCCAGTCGTCAAAACCAGAGAACTCCTCTATAATCTCGTCTTGTATCTCGTTAATTGTCGCCATCATAATCTTCTTTTTGCGCTAAACTTGCGGTTAATTTATTGCAAAGTTATGTATTTTATGTTTGATGACAAAACGATTTATTAAAAATTTGGTATTTTACTCATTTCTTCGTACCTTCGCCACCGAAATGAAAGAAAGTATCAAGGATTTTGAGATTATGGCTCCTGTGGGTAGCCGTGACTCACTGGCTGCTGCACTGAAGGCAGGGGCTGGGTCGGTGTATTTCGGGGTGGAGCAGTTGAACATGCGCTCTCACTCCGCCAACCATTTTACGATTGACGACCTGCGGGAGATTGCCGCCACCTGTGAGGAGCATGGGGTGAAGAGCTACCTGACCGTCAATACGATTATCTATGGGGAGGACATCGAACTGATGCACCAGATTATCGATGCGGCAGTGGAGGCGCATATCTCTGCCGTCATTGCCTGTGACATTGCCGTGATGACCTATTGCAGACAGAAGGGGATGGAGGTGCACCTGTCCACCCAGCTGAATATCTCGAATATCGAGGCACTGAAGTTCTATGCGCAGTTTGCCGATGTGGTGGTACTGGCACGTGAACTGAGACTCGAACAGGTGGCTGCCATCTATGAGCAGATAGAGCAGCAGCATATCTGTGGACCGTCGGGAGAACTGATCCGCATAGAGATGTTCTGCCATGGTGCGTTGTGCATGGCAGTCAGTGGCAAGTGCTATATGAGTCTTGACAACACAGGGCGCTCCGCCAACCGTGGGGAGTGTATGCAGATATGCCGCCGCTCGTATATCGTGACGGATAGGGAGACGGGGACGGAACTGGAGATTGACAATAAATATATCATGTCGCCCAAAGACCTGAAGACCATCCGTTTCATCGACCGTATGATGAAGAGCGGAGTGAGGGTCTTTAAGATAGAGGGACGTGCCCGTGGTCCTGAATATGTGCTGACAGTGGTACAATGCTATAAGGAGGCTATCCATGCCGTCCTCGACGGAACCTTCACCGAAGAGAAGAAAGACGCATGGGACGAGCGCCTTGCCACCGTCTTCAACCGTGGATTCTGGGACGGCTACTACCAGGGACAGCTGTTAGGGGAATGGAACAAACACTATGGCTCGTGTGCCACGGAGCGTAAGCAGTATGTGGGCAAGGGTGTGAAATATTTCTCCAAACTCGGAGTGGCAGAGTTCACCTGCGAGGCATGTGAGTTCTCCGTGGGTGACAAGATGCTGATTACAGGACCTACCACTGGTGCCCTCTATGTCACCGTTGACGAGATACATGATGACGTACAGGCGGTACAGACGGCTAAGAAAGGAACACGGGTCAGTATCAAGGTGCCGGAGAAGGTGCGGGCAAGCGACAAGTTGTTTAAGATACTTCAGGTTTGAAGATAAACTCACCTCTCACCTCTTACCTCTCACCTCTAAGATTCTATCGATAATCAATTTTTTTCGCCCTTAAATGTGATTTTTCTTTAAAAATATTTGTCAGTTTAAAATAATTGTTTAAATTTGCACCCGAAACCTGCCCACGAGAGGGCGGGCACGAACAATAACATCGATGGATCGAGACTTCTGGTCAGTTGTACGACCAGTCTCGAAAGGACGTTTTCGAAACGTTACCTGTCTGTGATTTCAAATCTCGCAAATTTGATTCTACATAACAGCGGTGATGCAACAGAGACGTCCGCGTGGGTTGATTATATGATATCTGCCTGCGGCTGTCTTCCTCTTTAAATATATATAATAAGGTGTACTCCATTCATGGGCGTACTATCTTTGCGTATATGGCAGACATGGGGGAGGTGTGCTGTAGTGTTGGGTAGCATCATCAGTTGACGTGGGCAGGCTTGAAGTTGCTTATCCTTTATGTAGGGGCAATGCGAGAGCCTGAAATCAGGGATAGGCGCGGAGAGAAACTTTACTCCCACGTCTTTTTTTGTATCCATACGTTTTTGGCTGTTTATAAAATGGCGAATGAATGACCGGCAAGGGGAGCAGTCGGTTAGCACCTTCGTGTGCCCTTGCTGCAAGCAAATTAGAATTCGATATTTTAAAACTTAAACATTTAAAAACGATGATGGACAAAAAAGAATTTTCACTGAATGTAACTCTCGCGCTGGAGTCCGCCTTTGAGGCCAGCATGGGAGGGGAGGTGCCTGGCACCTGACGATGATCCTCTTGCCTGTGTGCTGCCCATTCGGTAGTCATAGGAAATCCGTAAGAACAAATATTTATTTAATTATTTTTTGTATAACAAAATTTTTACTCAAATGAAAAAGAATTTTAAGTTTATACTGCTTGGCCTTCTGGCTATGGTAAGTACAACTTCATTTGCCCAGTCTGCTGTTGGTCAGAAGTTTAACACGGGCAACTATCAGTACCAAGTTGAAAAGGTGATGGTAGGCACTACCCCTGGTGAGGTTACGATGATTGACCGTCGTGCCGGTCGTGCTGAGACTGATTTCGTTGACGGAACTGGTAAACTCGACATTCCTGAGACGGTTACCGTTAGCTATGAGGACGAGGTTTACACTTTTAATGTTGCCGCCATTACGGCTAAAGCTATGCAGGATCATGCTACTGCTACTTCTGTAGAGATTCCTGCCCGTCTGAAGGAGATTCCCGCTAACTGCTTCAATGGTTGTTCAAACCTTCAAAGCATTACTTTCAAGACTGGTTCACAGATTACAACCATCGGTAAAGGTGCTTTCGCTACTACGCGTATCAAGAACTTCGACTTCTCTCCCTGCACCAAGTTGTTGGAACTTCCCAATGGTGTATTTGCGGAGAGTGGTAATCTGACCAACTCTTACATCGAAGAGATTACACTTCCTGGTGGTACACAGTTCAAGCACATCAACGGTGCCCTGCAGTATCTGACCGAGTTGACCACTATCAACAATCTGGAGAATAGTAACCTGCAGGAACTGATCGCTGAGAGTTTCAAGCAGTGTGCTAAGTTGAAGACCCTTTCTTTGCCCGCCAGCATCAAGTATATCGATGCAACAGCACTGCAAGGATCGGCTATCGAGACACTGACTATTGATGTTACTAGCCTGCAGAATCTAGGTGGTGGTACTGTAAGCACAACAACTTATGCTTATACTGCCGGAGCTCCTGCTACCAGCATCTATGGTACAACGCCAGCCACGACGCTGAAGAGCCTCACCCTGAAAGGTAATTTGGGTGGTAAGATTGCGACTAATGCTTTCAAGGATTGTACAGTTATTGGCACCAATACTACAGACAAGAAATTTAATATTAGTCAGTTGAACTTCATCTCTCAGGGTCAGATTCAGGCATCTGCTTTCGAGGGATGTACAAATATCAAGAGCATTGAGCTCGGTAATATTACCGACAATGGTATGTCTGGTCAGTTCACAATTGCTGCTGATGCTTTCAAGAGTTGTCCTATCGCTTCTGTTGTCATTCGTGACATCAATACCAAGGACGCTATCGGTGCTCAGGCATTTGGTAATGTTCTGAAGACCGTGACCATTGGTGCTATCAAGGCTGATGCTGCTGTGTTTGCTGCTGATGCCTTCCACTTTGGTGACAATCTGGGTGACTGGGTTGTAACATTAGGTTCTGAGACAAAGGCTCTGAATGCCAATGTAGTAAGTGCTGCAAGTGTAATTATCCCTGCCGGTGCATTTGATTTCTCTAGCGTTACAACAAAACCCGGTGGTACAGCATGGCCTGTTATCAACATCGGTAAGATTACTTCGAAAGGCGCTATCTTTGATGGTACAGCAGAGTCTTTCGCAGGTACTAACATTGAAAAGATTAACTTCGTTGGTGACATCATCCAGAATGGTATTGACGCTTGCCCCGTAGCAGCAGGAGCAGGCTTGACAACTGTCACATTCGAAGGTGCTATCGAGACTGGTGGTGTAGGTGCTAAAGCATTCACTAATGTTGCTGCTTTGGTTAACCTGACCTTCAACGGTCCTCTCGCTGAGTTGGCTGTTGCTGCTGGTGCTTTCCAGGGTTCTGGTATCACATTAGGAACTCCTGCTGCACCCAAGACTGTTATCTACAACGCTGCAGCAGCAGATATTTACGACCTTACTGTTAGCCCATTTGCTCAGAAAGCTTTCTATCCAGCATATGTAGCAGATGCCGCACTTAACATTACTTTGAACATTCCAAATGCTACCGCTGTGCTTGATCTCATTAAGGAGGGTAAGGTTTATGATCATGTAGACGGATACAATGGAACAGGTACTGCTACGACTGCTCTTGAGCAAGCAACAGATATCATCTTCGGTGTATTCTTCCCAGTAGTAATTACTCCTGACTATACCTTCAAGGCATATCGTAACGAGAAAGAGAAGAATGTGGCTTGGGCTCGTTGGGAACTTGGCTCACGTGTTGATCCTGACGTTACTGGAACCATTAATGCTGGTAGTGACTTGGTTATCAAGCGTGTCCAGAATATTGACGGTGCTAACGTGAAGGTAACCCTCTATGGTACTTATACAGACGAGGATGATGCTTTGAACGCATCTACTATCTACATGGTTCCTCTGAAGGTGACGAATGGTTACTATCATATTCCTGGCACCAACACAGAAACTCTGATCGCAAAGGTAGAGAAGGCTGGTGGTGCAGAATTCACCGATGCTGCTAAGGACGTAAAGGTTCGTGTATACGATATGATTTCTACTGAGAATCCTGGTACAGGTGCTAACGCATGGCCTGCTTATGCAGCAGCCAACAATTCTATCTGGCCAACTCTTGCAAACACAGAGCTCTATGTCGCTGCTAATGTGATTACCAACCAGCAACTCATAGACAACCATGCAACTGACAATGCGAACGCTGGTGGTACTGCGACTTATGGCTACTATCACGCAGCATACAACCCCGACATCTATCGTACTCTTGCTACTGTTCAGGAGGATCTCTACATCATGTCTGATCCTTCTAAGTATAATGGATTCCGCATTGCTAAGCAGCCAATCACTAAGGAGAATGGTGCATACATTTACACAGGCTGGTACTACATGCTGCTGCAGCATTATGAAGGTTCACCTGCTGCTGCACGTGTGGTATGGATGGGTGAAGATCAGGCTACCGGTATCTTCGGTGTGAAGACTGAGACTAACAAGAAGAACTTCGTTGAGGACGATGCTATCTATACACTCCAAGGTGTTCGCGTAAGCCCATATACGCTCCAGAATGGTAAGATCTACATCCAGGGCGGTAAGAAGTTCATCTTCAAATAAGATTCTGTCTAAAGGATAATATTCAGTAAGGTGCTGGAGGCACTCTGGCACCTTACTTTTTAAAAGGATAATTAAATATTTATAGTTAGAAAGAAAATGAAAAAGATTTATTTAAATCCCACCCTTGATATTGTGGAGATTGACGTAAAGAATCAGATTCTGTCAGGAAGCATTGGTGCCGAAGGCGGTAGTAGTGATGGCGGTGTCAATCCTTCCAAAGAAGATGACCCTTCTGATCCAGACTGGGGTTGGGACTTCTAAAAATTGAATTTGGTGACGGTTTACCGTCATCCAAAGATAATCAAACCATTCTGGGGCGTGGGGCATTGCGCCTTGCGCCCCAGAATTACATACAATAATAGTCGAACAAATTTGCTTATGGACTACATCGAATGGATTTTCAGCGGAATTGGTGTTGCTTTTCTCTCTTGGATTATTTATTATTTTAAAAGCCATCGTGGAGATCAGGGAAATGTCATTGTGAATAATTTCGTTCAGGACAATTCCAAGAAAAGTGCAGAAGTGTCTATTCAAGTTTTAATGCGCTACACTTTCATTTTGTTTATTGACGACGAGTCATTCAATGTAGTAGGCATCCTTAAAGACCAAGGATGGAAGCAAACAAAGTTGATTAAGGACGTTAAAAGCTTGAATGATGAACAGGTAAAACAGGCTCATATCATTTTTGTGGACGTTAATGGTGTTGGCAGAACGCTATTTCCCGCTAAAGAAGGAATTGGACTTGCAAGTGCATTGAAGAAGCGTTATCCTGAGAAAAAGATTGTAATCTATTCTGCAACCAGGGCTGGAGACCGTTTTGATGAAGAGTTGCAAGGTGTAGACTATCGTTTGGCAAAGAATGCAGAACCTTATCGTTTTGTACAATTAGTAGAGAAGTTTGCTCGCGAGATATATGATAAAGGAAATCATTGACAGTGATGGAAAATTAGTGTATACAGATTTGATGGAAACCTGCCATGAATGTCTATTTCAATACAGCGGCATAGGTACAAGTAATGTGGTATGCAGCATAGATGGGAATACTAAGCGTATAGCTCATATTGTTAATCGTCATGGTAAAATGTTTGCTTGTAGTTATGGCAGTAAGACTAAGCATAACTTCATGGCAGAGTTAGAAGCATTGAAGATAGGTCAGCAATACTTTAATGGAATTAGTAAAAAGATAGTTAAAGAGACTCTGGAGGATGAGAAGAATAGAGTTATTCGACTTGAACATAATTTGAAGACTCTAAATGGTCAGTGCTTACAATTAATGGAAAATATTGTGCCACAGCACCTGTTCTTGAAGAATATTCATGCCAGTGAGGTGGTAACAACCGTTGAGAATATCATAAGCACTAAAATACGGGAAACAGCTTTGACGAGTCTCAAATTAGTAAAGCACTTGATGTCGGTTAAGTCGGAACTATTGGTATACGATATTATCTTCCAGTCGGACGTAAAGCTACAGAAAGAAAATCATAAAGTTAGGGATGTTTTAATGCTCGTGCTATACAAGTTTTTTGGAGAGCTATATGACAAGAATGTCTTTGTTGACGTAGATAATTATTACGAATGGGGCTACTTTGATTTTGACACTGTTAATGTTGCTCTATACTATATCGTGGAGAATATATCAAAATATATTTGTCCTGATACTACGATAAAAGTCCATCTAAACAAGACCAGTACAATGAATGTCATTTCTTTTGAGATGAGAAGCCTGCATGTCGATAAAGACGAAGAAGGAAAGATATTCCATAAGGGCTATTCAGGAAAAGCGGCCAAACAGATGAGTTTGTCGGGAGAAGGATTAGGTATGTATCAAGCTCATAGACTTTTGGAAATGAACGAAGCGAAGATTGACTTTGTGGCAGGTGAACAATGCTTCACTATTAACAATCTTGATTACTCTGACAATACGATTAATGTAGAGCTGCCTTTAGCTCAAGAAATTTGAATCATAGAAGTATATATTTCGAAGAATCACGAGATTCACGGGGTCGGTGCTATTAATCATCCTCGCTCATTGAAATATAGAATCAAGGGTGTCTGATATGTTGCTAGCCGGAAACTCGGGGACTTGCTCTGGCAAGCGACTTCGTCGATGACCGAATGATCCACTTCTATAAGTACAAAAACAAGAAAATCCTGCTATTCCTGCTACAGGGAGGCTGAAATGCTGATGTACAAAGGGCGGAGCCTGTAGCACGATTGGGATTTATCCTGCTACAATGGTGCTACCATCCTGCTACCATCCCCCTACCAGACTACGACTGTTTTTTGAGTGGTTTGCTTTCGGCTATAGGCGTTCAGTTGATTGGCTGGAGCCGTGCAGTCGTTAGGCTATAGGCGAACGGTTGAAAGGATGCTTCTAACTCCCTCGAAGGACGGCACTGACACCCCATCACCCTTATCCTGTTACCCCTACGCAAGGCATCTTTATCATTGATGCAAGGTCTCTCCCAGAAAATCGGGGACTTGCTCTGGCAAGCGATTTCGTCGATGACTGAATGATCCCCTTCGGCAAGGGACTGGCAGAGGATGAATTTGCAAGTCTTTTGTGTTTTAACATAAATTGCGCCCCAAATGGGCGAATTTCTTAAGGGTGGAAACAATTGGGGTATGTTTATGTAACAATTTTCTTTGTTATTTCTCCATACTCCCTGTAACTTTGCACTCAAAAATAAAAACTTATAATCATACTAGCAATATATGGAGCAGAATTTAGAGCAAACAGGTGAGATTGTGATGTACCAGCCGGATGAGACCATCAGGTTGGAAGTGCGTATGGAGGGAGAGACGGTATGGCTGAACCGCCAGCAGATGGCTTCCCTTTTTGGCAGAGACGTGAAAACAATTGGTAAACATATTAATAATGCGCTGAAAGAAGAACTAAGAAATGAACGAGTTGGCGCAAAATTTGCGACAACTGCATCAGATGGTAAAACTTATCAAGTAGAATACTATAATCTTGATATGATATTATCTATTGGATACAGGGTGAAATCAGACAAAGGTGTTAAATTCCGCAGATGGGCAAATCAAGTTTTGAAAGAATATTTATTACGAGGCTATACGGTCAATAAACGCATGGAACTCCTGGAGCAGCGTGTCACGAGGACAGAAGAGAAAATCGATTTCTTCGTCCGCACGTCCCTGCCGCCAGTAGAGGGTATTTTCTATGACGGACAGATATTCGACGCATACCGTTTCGTGTCGGACTTGATAAGGAAAGCGAAAACATCGGTGGTGTTGATTGACAATTATATTGATGATACTGTGTTCTCCTTGTTGGACAAGAGACGTGAAGGGGTGAAGGCAATCGTCTATACCAAGTCAGTCAATGAGCAACTGCAATTAGACATCAAAAGACATAATGAGCAATATGCAGCCATTGAGGTGAGGCAGTTCAACAAGGCACATGACCGTTTCCTGCTGATAGATGATGAGGTATACCATGTTGGTGCGTCGATCAAGGACTTAGGTAAGAAATGGTTTGCCTTCACCCTGATGCATGATATCAAGGCTTCGGAATTGATTAAAAAGATGAATGCCGACCAGCGTTTAGCGTAGTCGGCATGAAAGAAGAACAAAGGCGTCGTCCCGCCTTACCAAAACATAGGAGAAATCGCGGTTCTGCGATTTCGAGTTTTTTCCTTCCCTGAGGGGAGGAAACACAAAGGAGGGGTGAAGCCCTTTCAAAGGTGAAGGGGATGGGGGATGCTTGCATACCGCCACTTGTATCTGCAAGAAGCGGAGTGGGGAACTGAATGTACTGGGGAGATTCGCTAAGCGACTTCGTCGATGACTGCCTGAATCACTCTCATCGTTCTATGAAATTCACTAAAACACCTTACCTCGTAACCCGGTGGGGTCATTTCATATTGTCTATTTAACCCTCTTGACCAGGCTTGACGGTTCACGTCTCATGTCCCATACATCATCAATATATACAATGTCGTTCTCTGGTACATAATGGTAAACTAACTTGAAATTCTTTAGAACAACTGTAGACCTGAATCCTTTAATTGCTTTCTATATTCATTCCATGCTCTTTCAGTCCAAACTATCTGAGCCATTCAAATTCTGTTTCTAATAGTTGATTTGCCTTATCTTTAGATATGATTTTGCCGTCTTTTACTTGCTCTAAGCTCATAGAGATGCGACTTTCCAGTTCTTCCAGAGTATATGGCGTAGTGTCTGAGACAGGAACAGGAATCTGAGAAGCCCGTAAGTTTTTGACATAACATAGAACTTTTGCTAACATTGATTCGTCATTTGCAAAAGAATCAATCTGGTGCACTAACTCCGTTTTTAATTGTATTGCCGTCATTATTTTTATGATTCCTGCTGCAAAGTTAAGTATTCTTTAGTAAACCTCCAAATAATTCACAAAAAATTATCAAGGGAAAATCGGGGACTCTTGCTCTGGCAAGCGACTTCGTCGATGACCGAATGATCCACTTGGCAAGCGACTTCGTCGATGACTGCCTGATTTACATGATGTCAAAGAACGCTTTTGGGTGTCGGGACTTCCCTTTTGACGTTTGCAAAGATATAACAATTGGAAAGGATTACTATGAACATCCTTACACATCCTGACTCTTCTTGTCACATCCTGACTCTTTTATCATTTTCGTTAGCGGTCCTTTTGTCTGGGCTCCTCGGTGAAGGTCGCTCCAAATAGCCCCTCCATACTACTGTTCTCTCTCGTAGAGAGAACCTAGTATGGGGCTTGGAGCCTTCACCTCGGAGAATTTTGTATGTC
>Ga0256405_10003104_pt1 | contig 35421 bp, 36 predicted proteins | sample RumenRJG_02DNA_FD_189096 | JGI IMG/M metagenome (GOLD analysis project Ga0256405, IMG submission 189096) | Bovine rumen microbial communities from Lethbridge, Alberta, Canada - RJG_02 | ecosystem: Host-associated > Mammals > Digestive system > Stomach > Rumen | place: Canada: Alberta...
CTTCTGATCACACCAACGGGATTCGTGCACCCTTTTTTAAGGATCGATGCCCGAAGGTTGTTGGTAAAATAATAACTTTCTACCGAGCAGAGGAGTTTTGGGGAGTTATGAATAATTCAGGTTTAATGATGTCAGCCTTGCCTGTTTTCTTCATGGTATTGATCCAGATCAGGACATCGAAGAGCCAGGCTGGTGCCCTTTTAATAACACAGGGCTTTCCCACTGCATCAAAGCAGATCTTCGCCATCTCATCATAGGTATAGGTCTCTTTTCCACCGATGGAGATGGTCCGATTCTCTTCTCCGAAGTGGGATACGATATACTCTGCAAAGTCTTCTGTTGCGATGACATTGGCGACGCCAGAGGTCTTTCCTAAGAGACGGATGGCACCCTTCTCCACCATTGGCTTCAGCACATGGACGATATCATAGAAGTAACCTGTTGGACGATATATGATATAAGGGATTCCGCTTTCCTTCACCAGATTTTCCATCTTCGCCTTAGCATCAAGCATAGGGATCTCTGGATGACTGTCTGCATGGATGACAGAGATATAGATGAATTTCTTAGCACCGCCACGCTTGGCCTCCTCTAAGAGATTCTGATTTCCCTTTAGATCGATGTCATAGCAGCTTAGTTCCTTGGATGCCTTGGTAAGTCCCATGGTAGTAATCACCACATCTGCTCCATCACAGAGCCCTGCCATGGTTTCAGGCTTTCGACAGTCGATTTTATGAAATGTAAACCTGCCACTACCCTGGAGCTCCACTTCTCTCTCCATTGCATCTAGGGCAATTACCTCATGACCCTGTTTTACAAGTTCCTTTAAAATATCCCTTCCTAGATGCCCAAATGCACCTGCTAATACTACTCTCATCATCCATCTCCTAAATCTACTTTAATAACAAGGTTAATAAGGTATCAAACAGTGCAGGATCATCATGGCGTACAGCCAAAAGTATGGTCTCTGCAGATAAGAGTGACAGTTTCTCGATGCCTCGCGCCACTCTCTCATCATCCATTGGAATGGTCTCCTTTTGCTCTTCTCGAATCACAGAAGCAGATACCACATGGCCTTCGATTCCACTTGCCACAAAATCATAGGTAAAGTCTTCTTTTTTGAAAGCAAGCTGAACCAGTTTCATCACTTCCTTCACCAGGTATTCGTGATAAGAACCTACATTGTCCAGGCTACCTACCCCTCTCCAGTACTTACGATTCTCCTTGGCAAATTCCCAGATTCCTGTGTATATGAGTTGTAAGGAGTGATCGAAGTGAGCAGCACTTTCTACCCAGCGCTCAATGCCCTCATACTTCTCTCGCCAGTCATCAAATAGCACCACTGCTAAAAGCTTCTCCTTAGAGTCGAAGTAGTTATAGATGGTTCCTGGTGCGATTCCACATGCATCTGCCACATGCCGCATGGTCAGCTGCTCTACCCCTTCTTCCATAAGGATTTTTCTCGCTTTCTCCAGAATTTCATCTCTTACATTTTCCAGTATTTTTGGCATAGTTCCCTCCCAAATTCTCTTTTATGAACACGTTCATATTAGACCTTTTTCGGGAAAAAATCTACCCTGTTTTCCATTAGATGAAATCCCATATTCCATACAAAAAAAGCCACCCTATTCTCTTTCGAAAATAGAGTGGCTTTCAATTCAATCCACAATGCTCTTAATCCATGACTATTATTTCCTTGTCATCAGACTCTTACTTATCATATTTTGGCTTCTGAATCAGTTCTAAGGCATCCTCAGATGTTAGTGGACGATCAAAGTAATATCCCTGGATCTCATCACAGCCTAAGGCTTCTAACTTCTGTAACTGGTCAGCAGTTTCTACACCCTCTGCGACGGTAATCTTATCTAAGTCCTTTGACATACGGATGATCTCTCGGATAACCGTATCCTGTCCATTCTCTGCAAGGCCTCTGTCAATCAGGCTCTTATCAATCTTGATATAGTCCACTGGGATGTAGGACAGATATTCTAGATTGGAGTAACCAGAACCGAAGTCATCTATTAGTAACTTGATGCCAATGGCTTCTAGGCGACTGAACAAGTCTAGAGCACGGTCTGCATTTTTCATAAAGAGAGACTCTGTTATCTCAATCTGAATCAGGCTAGGGTCCAGATGATAGAGATTCAAGAGACCTCGTAAATAGTCCACATAGTCCCTATCTCCCAACTGGCCAGGAGAGTAATTAATTGAAACAGGATATAACTTGCAGCCTGTTGCTTTCCATTCTGCCAGTTGCTTAATAACCAGTGCAGTGGTTACTCGGCCCAGTTGGATAATCCATCCGCTCTCTTCTGCCAATGGGACAAAGACGTCAGGTCCAAATTGACTGTCCTTCATGCGAGCCAGAGCCTCAAAACTCATTAAGAAATGATCCTTCGTAGAGACCTTCGGCTGATAGAGCATGGTGAATCCATCATGCCGGAATGCCTCGATTAAAGCATCGCGGCAGCGACTACAGAGAGCCATCTTCTCCTGCATAACAGGTTCAAACAATACGGTGGTATTCTTACCATCATGCTTCGCATGATAGAGGGCCACATCTGCATTGATAACATCCTCTTCCACAGAGCTCTCACTGCTAATCACACCAGGCTTCATGCCAATGCTACAGGTTGGGATGATACAAATATCTCCAATATAGACTGGATCCTGGAAGGTGTTCTCGATTGTCTCTCTAACCTCGTCACCCTCTTTGGAATGATTACCAGGGAGTAATAGCACGAACTCATCCCCATCATAGCGTGAAATCAGTCCCTTATAACGAATGGCAATACGCTGTAAGCGGATGGCCAATTCTCTCAGGATATCATCTCCTGTATCATGGCCATAGCTATCATTGACTTCCTTCATATTATCTAAGTCAATGGCGAAGATGGTATAGGCATCTCCATCATTCATAGAACTAAGTTTTGTCTTGGAACGGGACACCATAGCCTGGCGATTCAAGAGGCCAGTCATTCGATCATGCTGAGCTTCATAGTTTAAGTCGTCATAGTATTTCTGTAATTCCTTATGGGAGTCTTCTGCTTCCTTGGCATAGATTTTATTTCGCTTGGTTGCAATTATAGAATTAATGAGGAACATACATAAAGCAGCCACCAAGAGGATCATTGGGAAAATGATATGACGATTATTATCCCAATAGCCGCTTCCATTATTTAGGTAGCTTGTATTCTTAGGCAAAAGATGTGTATTGATGTGATACTTATCCACCATTTCCTGGTCAAATACACACTGTCCCTTGCCACTACTCTTCATCTGAATCGTTTTTGGGTCTACATGATACTTAATAGCATCTACGCACATCTTGGCTGCATCCGCTGCGTTCTTATAGAAGTCACAGTAGAGACCACCCGTCAAACCATTACCTACGCCGCCTATATTCGGGCGATAAACCGGGATACTGGTATGGGCACGAATAAAGCTTGCATTCTCTGCCATAGAATAGAGATTGCCCTGGGAATCATCCTGACCATTGAAGTAGATTAGGATCGTGCTATCATCGAGAGCCTCTAACTCACTTCCTAGGGCACTACGTGTCTTATCTGTGGTATAGATACAGGAGAAGGACAGATCCTTATACTTACTCTGAAGCTTCATAAATTCTTTGGCATCACCCTGGCTAGTAACGGTGCGGTCAACGATTCCCACTACATTCTTGGCTTCTGGGTTTTGCTTTAATGCAAGAGCAATCATTTCATCTGAAAGCTGATTCTCAGTGACACCAGTGACAAAGTCATTCTTACTAACTTCCCTTGCATAATCGATATCATTCACACCCATGAAAAAGACTGGAAGTCCCTGGAATAACTGCTCATGATTATCCACAGCAAAGTGAAGGGCCGCATCATCAGCCGTAATCACTGCATCATACCTTAAGCCCTCTTCCATTCTCTTCTCTAGAGTGATTCGAATGCCTTCGATATTCCCTTCTGTCCTATCCTTTTTGGTATTCATATACTGCACATCATAGACAATATTTTCCTTATACAGCACATGCTCCACGCCCTTCTGCTCAAGTTCTGCAGTGATAAAGGTTGGATCATAGGAACTTAGGAATAAGACTCTGTATTCAGGCTCTGCCGGAACTGCCTGCTGATCCTGAATAACCTCTGCTGCATTATACTCTCTAGATTTGCTCTTATTATTCTGATGTAGGTAGTCCATCACCATTAGGATGACGGAAAAGATTATAAATGCCGTTGCTATGCTATACAGCAGCAAGTTAAACCAACGAAGCCCATATTTTTTCATCAATAATTCCTTCTATTTTTGAGCAGAAAATATACCTTATTGTAATTGTATATTTTACCACCATTCATCCAGAATCGGTCTGATTCAAATTATTAAAAAAGTATGAACTCTTTATAACAGACCGGTTTCCTGAGCTTCCTTATAATCCTTGCCTTCCTCTACATAATGAAGAGCATTTTCATGGATCCCCCGGATCTCTTCCTCTGTCAACTGACGAACCACTTTTCCAGGTAATCCAACCACCAGAGAATTATCTGGAATTACTTTTCCCTGAGCTACTAAGGCTCCAGCACCAATCATACAATTCTTACCGATGCTAGCTCCATTTAAAATAATGGCTCCCATGCCGATGGTGGTATTATCCCCAACCGAACAGCCATGAACAATTGCTCCATGTCCAATGGTGACATAGTTTCCAATGCTAACACCATAAGGAACCACTCCACCCTCAACATGAAGTACGGCATTATCCTGGACATTGCTTCCTACACCAATGGTAATCGGAGCACGATCTGCACGAATGGTGGCATTATACCAGACACTAGCATCCTGTCCGATTCGGACATCTCCTACAACTACAGCTCCATCTGCAAGAAATACAGATTCATCTACCTCAGGTCTCTTCATACCTATCTCCTTTTCTACAAAGCCTTTTTGTATAGGCGAAGTAAAACTGGCTTCAATCCAGAAACAACAGCCAATACAAGTAACATCACACCACAATATTGTAACAAATTCCATCGATAAAGAGGACTATGTATTCCTCTGAGATACAGATTGCTTGGCAAGAGACGGTTGACTACACCTGCATTAATGGATATAAATACCGGAGACAATACCAGCATGATAATTACAATCATCGCCATAGAGGCACACAGTACATCCACATGACTACCACAGAGAATCCGAACCACATTTGCAAGTATCAGACTCGCTATAGCATAAAGAATGAGACAGATAAGTTCCGTTCTCCAATTGGTAAAGACTCCCGCAATTCCAATGGCCACCAAAAAGGCGATGGAGCAATCCACCATCAAAACTGACTGTAGCGCTGCAGCCCATGCCGGTCTCTGTCGTAGTGGGATCAGATTATAAAGTCCCTTTTTCTCATCCTGCATATAATAGATCTGTGCTAAAAAGGAGCAGATGGTAAGCCATACAGCCATAATTCCACGGATTGGCGCCAAGAGATAATTACTATCCTCCCCCTTGCCGCCATCCACATAACCCATTTCAAACATCTTATCATCAAAGTGATACTCGTCAAAAAGGTTAGAAAGCTCCTGGTCTGAGATCTTTTTCTCTGAGATTTTCAAGTCGTGACGTACGAAGTCCACATAAGACTCATAGGCGACGCGTGGGAAGATAGAGTCATTTAGGAATTCTCTGGTCAATCGGAGAAGTAAGCCATCCTCTCTCTGGTAAATTTCCACTACAGAATCCAACTGCCTGTCTTCTACCATGGCCTTCACCTTATCCTCTATGTCATCTGCGAAAATCCATGCTGCATCGCAACGGCCACTCTTCACATCTAATTTTGCCTGTTCTTGGCTATCAGCCCTACGAAAGACAATAATATCCTTATACTCATCGAATCCCTTGACGATGCTCTTTACCAGAGCAATGTCCTGGCTAGAGTAATAGTCCACCCGAAAGACAGAGGCGCTGTCTTTGGATAGTCCTCGAATCATCCAGATGAATAGTGGCAGTATGAGGAGAACCACTAGAAAGGTCCATTTATGAAACAGTCTCTTATTTTGTAAATATAAGGCACTCTTTAGTCTCATGTTGTCTCCCTTCTAAGTCGGTTCCATCGAAGTAGAACAGCTAAAATTAAAAGAAGACATAAGTAAAGCAATGCAAGTAGAGAATATCCCAGGTTCAAGCCTCCTGTTACCAATACACTTTGACTGGTTTGATAGGCTAATCCCGTTGGCAGAATACTGCCTAGAGCCTGTAATGCCTGAGGGAAAAAGGACTTGGGATAAAAGTATCCTGACAGATAGCACATTCCACTTACCACAGAAAACTGCAAGAGGATACTACTTACGACCCCGCTTGTCATCTCATAGAGCAGGAATTGCAGACCCGCAAAAAGCATCCATACAGGGATTAATTCAAAGTACAAAAGTAATAGATTTCCGCCATCGAAGAAACCGGCAAAGTGAGGGAACAGGGTCACTAATTTCCCTGAGATCTTCGCCATCTGCCCTAGTACATCTAAGACTCCGAAAATCAAAAATAAGTAAAGAAGCACCAGAATCAAATAGGATATAAACTCCATTCCCACCTGCTGTAGCGGGGATACTCCCCTTGCCTTCAAAAGTCGATTCAGGGCTATATTTCTCCCTGTGAAAAGTGGACTATTATTAAGTCCTGTTAATAGTACGGCGAATAGAAGCACACCTAGGGCCACACCCTCCATAGCAGTCAGGCCATTGGATACCCCCATGAGATTCAGATGACTAAGGTCATCTCTACTCTCTGCTAAGGCTAGAATCCTGATATTATATTTATCCCGAAGCTTGTCTAAGTCCTTATGGTCCTTGTGTTCCCGGATAATCTCCTGGGCAGCCACTACTGCCGTCTGCGAGTCCGTGAACAATACAGAGGCACTGTCTATTCCCTTTTCAACCATAATCGACGTCAGTCCCTTCTGCCCCTCGGCATACACATAGCGGATCGGCTTATCGTTATAGCCCTCCACCACAGAGTCCATCCAGCCCTCTGGAATCACTGCATAGGCATCGATTTTATCCTGAAAGAGGAGAACCTTCGCTTCCTCTTCGGTCTTCACCTGCTTCATTTCAAAGATATACTTGGTGGAATCGATGTCCTGGAGGAAATCAATTCCGTATCCTAGGTAGGTGTCTGATGCCTGGCCCACGATACCGATTACCATCTTCTGCTCCTTCCCTGATGGAGAAGTGCTGTAATAATACAGTAGGGACAGGATTAGGATGACTCCAGTCATAATGATAGAGGCCATGAGAATGGCTGGGAAAAAATGCCAGATCCGTCGCATAGATCCATGGAAGTATCTTTTCTTCATCCTTCTAGTGCTCCTACCAATTCATGGATATCTCCTTGGTAAATATAAGGCATTGCCTTACCATCCCTAAGAATCCAAGTGTGACTGCAGATCTCTAATTCGTGAATGTCATGGGTGACAATAATGACTGTTCCTCCAGCCTGGGTATATCTAGAGAAATAGTCATAGAGCCGCTCTTTTCCCTCTAGATCCAGCGCTGCGGATGGTTCATCTAAGAGAAGAATCTCTGGCTTGGAAATCAAAGCAGAGGCAATAGATACTCTCTTCTTCATTCCGCCAGACATCTTATAGATTGGCTTCTTTAGATACTGATCTACGCCCAGCATATGGATGGCACCGTCCTCTCCAAGAGCCTGCTTTAAGTCTGCTTTCTCATTCCACAGACAGATATTATCCCAGGCCGTTAATTCCTCCATAAGAGGATTGGCCTGAGGAACATATCCAATTTTCTTACGGATCTGTTTCGCCCAGGCCATTTTCTCATCAACGAGAAAAGCCCCTGTGTCGGGGCAAATCACGCCAGCAAGAATCTCTAGAAGAGTTGACTTACCAGAGCCATTACTGCCGATGATTCCAACACAGGAGCCTCTTTCTATGGTAAGGGACACCCCGTTTAAAACGGGACATCTACCATATTTCTTTTTTATATCCCTAATTTCAATCAATTTAAAACTCCAGACAAAGGATGTCCTAACATAACATCACGTGATTATATATTTATCTATGATAGCAGAAAAGAGATTATAAGTCCTCATCCCAATCATAATCATCGAGACTGGTATCTTCGTAATCGTCATAGTCATCATAGTCGTCGTTGTCCTCATAATCATCGTATGTATCATAGTCTTGATTGATACTTGGAGAATATGAAGATCTGCCGCCAAACAGCTTGCCCAGTTCCATGATTGCACTATTGGTATCACCGCTGTCTACATATCCCTGGATACGAGTCAATTCATCGGTTATCATGCTGGATACACCGCAGTCAGAAAGTGTACTAATCAGGCCTTTCATATCCAGTGAAGGAATCCACTGTGTTGCACCATCCTGGGTAGTAATATCCACATAATCGGATGCATTAGGTTTCTTAACTAAACCAGCCTTACCAGCCTTAAATGAAAGGGTTAGATTTGCAATATTCTTCTTCTCAGCATCAGCAGAGATTACCACCTTGGCCTGATTCTTCCTCGTTGTGAAGTTACAACCAAGGCTAAAGTCCTCTAAAAGGGTTGCCATATCACTAGATGTATTGGCACTGATATACTTCATAGCATCCTTACCAAGGGCAAAACGAATCCCACCATTTGGAAGGCCCTTCTTCAGAGAATCCAAATCGAATTTCTGAAGGGAAACTGTCATGAAGTTCTTATAATCCATGTCATCAGTCTTACTGGTATAACCTACATTCAGCTTACCAGTCAGAGCATTGTCCTTACCAGTACCAGAACCTTCCATGGATACCTTGGTATCAATATCGCTCTTGTCAGAAAGAGAATACTCATATTTCATGCCCCACTTATTGTTCTGTCTTGGCATGATAAAAGTACCCTTTGCTGTCATACCGTCACTCTTTACGGTACTGTCTCTACCAATGATCTCTGTTCCAATAATTCCCTTCACATAGATTGTAGAAGTCATCTTAATCTTAGAAGATTCACTCTTTGCATACTTAGCGGATTCCTCAAGGCTATCTACAATCTCATCAATGAATTCATCGTAGAGATCATCTGCACTCTCCTTAGAATCTGTTGCATCAATAACAGCATTCAGGACCTTCTTTGTCATCTTCTCAAGATCTTTGTCATTCTTGATTTCCTTAGCATAGGTGGTGATCATGCTAGCCATGTCTTTATCCGACATGGTAACAGTAAAGGCGGTTGCTTTCTGAGATACACCTTCCGCATCCAGAGTCACCTTCTGTGAATCTACATCCTTCATCTGGTCTGCAGCAAGTGACATATACTTGCTAGCCATCTTCTCAACTTCCTTATCTGATGGAAGTGATTTTTTAATAGCTGCGATATTCTCATTAGAAAGTGTTCCTTCTCCATAAGCCTTATCCAGAAACTTACGAAGTTCCTTCACATATTCATTTAACTCTGCGCCAGAGAAGTCCATTCCCTTCTTAGAGAGACCTGGAGTAGCAACATAGAGCTTAGCATTGTTCTCATCTGACATATCAAAGTAAGGATTAACAGACAAGAGATCCTTATCATTAGCCTTAAGACCCAGGCTTCCGCATAAGACATTATCCTTAGCATCCACATGAGCATTAACTTCTGCAGAATCTAACTTAGAAAAGTCCATGCCAGACAAATTTGCCATGGCGATATACTTCTTACCCTCATCTCCAATGTCCACGCGGCCAGAGATATCGGTTCCGAAATTCTTAGCATCAATTCCAGTATTTACATAGTTATCATAGATAGCTGCAACATTCGCTGCAGACTCTTTGATTGCTGCCGTCTGAGCTCTCTTATAACGACGCTCAGGTGTATTGAAGTATGCAATTACACTTCCACCTGCAATTGCAACTACTGCTACAACTGCTACAGGAATCATCACCTTCTTATGTGATTTAAAGAATCCTGGCTTCTTAGCTACTGGCCCAGCAAACTGCTGCTGAATTGGCTGCTGACCATATGGATTTTGATACATAGCCTGCTGTACTGGCTGCGCTGGCTGCGTTGGCTGCGCTGGCTGTACTGGCTGCGCTTGCTTCTTCAGAAGCGTACCGCAGTTTGGGCAGAACTTAGTGTCATCGGAAACTTTTGTTCCACAATTCTTACAGAACATAATCATACCTCTCATCCCAAAATTAGTTTTGTTTTACGGGCCATCCCTCTGACTACGCTAACTCAAATAGTATAGGACTATTGTGGCATAAATACAAGTTGTGGTATATCACGTAACTATAACTCTCATTCCCATTTTTCTTCTTTATTCATTCACAAAAACCCAGCCTATTTTCCACTGAAACAGGAAAATAGAGCTGGGTTTATATTTCATCCTATTTGATTAAGTATCAGCTAAGGATTCCTTGATTAGATATCCTTACTCTTACCGCTAACCGCTTTCAGACGTGCCATTGCTCGTGACATAGCAGCCTGGGAATGGTAATACTCCTGAATGGACTGCTTCTGTCGCATCTGCTCCTTAGCACGCTCTGCTGCCTCCTGAGCGCGGAGGATATCGATTTCCTCTGGCTTCTCACAGGTCTGAACCACTAACTGCACACGGTTATTAGCAATCCAAGCCATGCCACGTCCGCAGACAGCCTCGATCCACTCTCCTGGCTTGTCGTCGATTACAGGCTGTAAGCGCAGTGGACCATCACTAATAGCGATAACCATATCCTCGTGATGTGCCTGAATACCCTTCTGTCCATCAAAAGCAGGGATAATTGCATTCAGTACATGGCCCTGGTAAAAGACGCCGCTTGTAGAGATGACTTTGATATAGAAAGAATTTGTCATTCATTTCACCTCACTTATCTCACGCCTCTGCCTGAAGCTTCGCAGCCTTTTCCTTCACCTCGTCAATGGTTCCTACATTGAAGAATGCATTCTCTGGATACTCATCCATCTCACCATCTAGGATTGCCTTGAATCCCTTAATGGTCTCTGTGACAGGAACATACTTACCATGGATACCGGTAAACTGCTCTGCTACATGGAATGGCTGAGACAGGAAACGCTGAATCTTACGGGCACGATATACGGTCAGTTTATCCTCATCACCTAACTCATCCATACCAAGGATTGCAATAATATCCTGGAGTTCCTTATACTTCTGCAGTACTTCCTGCACACGACGTGCAGTCTCATAATGCTCCTGGCCTACGATGTCTGGCTCTAGGATACGAGAGGAGGACGCCAGAGGATCTACGGCAGGATAGATACCCTGCTCTACAATCTTTCTGGACAATACAGTTGTCGCATCCAGATGTGCGAATGTGGTCGATGGAGCTGGATCTGTCAAGTCATCTGCTGGTACGTATACGGCCTGAACAGATGTAATAGAACCATTCTTAGTAGATGCAATTCTCTCCTGAAGTGCACCCATCTCTGTTGCCAGAGTAGGCTGATAACCAACGGCAGATGGCATACGTCCTAAGAGGGCGGATACCTCAGAACCTGCCTGAGTGAAACGGAAGATATTATCAATGAAGAGAAGCACATTCTGATGCTCACGATCACGGAAATACTCCGCCATAGTAAGTCCTGTCTCTGCAACACGCATACGCGCTCCAGGGGACTCATTCATCTGTCCAAATACCAGAGCAGTCTTCTCTAATACGCCAGACTCCTTCATCTCAGACCAGAGATCATTACCCTCACGGCTTCGCTCACCGACACCAGTGAAGATAGAGTAACCATGCTGCTCCTCAGCCACATTACGAATCAGCTCCTGGATCAATACGGTCTTACCTACACCGGCACCACCGAAGAGACCAACCTTACCACCCTTAGCATAAGGTGCTAAGAGATCGATAACCTTGATTCCTGTCTCCAGCATCTCCTGAGTTGTACTCTCATCAGCATATGCTGGTGGCTCTCTGTGGATCGACCACTTCTCTTCTGCGTCTACTGCTTCTCCACCATCGATGGTTTCACCTAAGACATTAAAGAGACGTCCTAAGTTCTTCTCACCAACTGGTACCTGAATTGCAGCTCCAGTAGCGGTTACTTCCATATCACGATAGAGTCCTTCAGATGCAGACATCATAATACAGCGAACGGTATGATTGCCGATATGCTGCGCTGCTTCCATAACAACACGCTTCCCATTGTTATCAACTTCTAGCGCGTCACGAATTGCAGGCAGGTCCACATTTTCATCGAATTCAACGTCCACAACAGGTCCCATGACCTGTACAATTTTACCTTTCGACATTTACTTGTCTCCTTTCACGCGCCAGTCTTACGTTTCTGTGCTTTGGCACCAGCTGCAACCTCAGTAATCTCCTGTGTAATTGCTGCCTGACGGGCACGATTATATGCAAGTCCTAGTTCTGCCAGCATCTTCTTCGCGCTGTCACTAGATGCCTGCATCGCCATCATTCGCGCATTCTGTACAGAGGCGAAGGCCTCAACCAATGCACTATACATAAATCCAATGATGTAATCCGGTACAATTTGCTCCATTACCTTTTCAGGTGATGGTTCAAATACGATATCCTCCATGGCGACGCCTGCAGGGATTTCTACAGTAAAGTCTGCCTTCTTCAGAGGTAAAAGTTCCATCATCTCAGCACTAGACTCTACAGAATTCTCCATTCGAGTATAGATGATACGAAGGGCATCAATCTCACCGTCCAAGTACTCCTGTAAGAGGTCCTCTCCCATTCGACGAGCTCTCGCCATCGTTGGTTGCTGAATGGTATACCGGAAGTTACCATCGATTTTTACTTGATGGCGTTCGAAGTAGTGACGACCGATCTCACCTAGCACGTAGAGCTTATGATTCGGTGTCTTCTTCAACTCTTCATTTGCAATTTTTAAAATATTCTGGTTGTACGCGCCTGCCATACCCTTATCAGAGGTAATGACCACATATCCTATGGTCAACTCCTCTGGCTTCTGATCCGCGAGATCCCGGAAATAGACACTATCCATATCTGGGACATGTCGAAGGATTCGGGTCATTGCATTATTCAGAGTATAGAAATACGGCTCCGTATCAGCCAGGGTCTTCTTCGCTTTTCTAAGTTTCGAAGAAGAGATCATATACATCGCATTGGTGATCTTCAGGGTATCCTGAATACTCTTCATACGATCTTTGATTTCCTTCTGGCTGGCCATAAATTATGCCTCCGCTACAACTGCATCACTAGACTCGGCTGTTGCATCTCCACTCTGGGATGCCTTATATTCCTCTGCAAAGTCTACAATCTGCTGCTCGATCTCAGGTGTCAATACCTTCTGGTCACTTAACTCACCAATCAGGGCACGATGATCCTTATTGAACATGGCAAGTATATCGTTCTGCGTCTCCTTCACCAGCTTCATTGGAACGCTGTCGAAGAAGCGATGATTTGCCAGAACTAAGGTAATAACCTGATCTGCCATGGACATTGGATGGCTCAGAGGCTGCTTCAAAAGCTGCATCAAAGCACTACCATGATCCAGTTCTGCCTTGGTTGTGGCATCCAAATCAGATGCAAACTGAGTGAAAATCTCTAACTCACGGTACTGAGCCAGATCTACACGGATAGAACCAGATGCCTTCTTCATTGCCTTCGTCTGGGCTGCACCACCTACACGGGATACAGACAGACCTACATTGACAGCAGGTCTCATACCAGAGAAAAAGAGGCTGGACTCTAAGAAGATCTGACCGTCTGTAATAGAGATGACATTGGTAGAAATATAGGCCGATACGTCACCATTCTGTGTCTCGATAATCGGGAGAGCAGTCATAGAACCGCCACCCTTCTCATCGGACAGATGGGAAGAACGCTCCAAGAGTCTAGAATGCAGATAGAATACATCACCAGGATAAGCCTCACGTCCAGGAGAACGCTCTAACAGCAAGGAAATCTCACGGTATGCAACCGCATGCTTACTTAAGTCATCATAGATAATCAGTACATCCTTACCCTTATCCATGAAGTACTCACCTAATGCGGTACCTGCATATGGAGCGATGTATTGAAGAGATGCAGGATCTGCTGCTGTAGCAGACAGAATAATGGAATAATCCATTGCACCATTCTCTTCAAGTGTATGCTGTACCTTACCTACAGTTGTAGCCTTCTGACCAATGGCTACATAGATACAGATGACGTCCTTCCCCTTCTGATTCAGAATGGTGTCAACTGCAATACTCGTCTTACCAGTCTGTCTGTCACCGATGATCAACTCTCTCTGTCCACGACCGATTGGGAACATGGAGTCAATTGCCAGGATGCCAGTCTCCATAGGCTTGTCAACCGGCTGACGATCGATGATACCAGGAGCCTCACGCTCAATGGGATTGTAGTCACTAGACAGGATGTCACCCTTGCCATCAATTGGCTCACCCAGAGCATTGATGACACGTCCTACGAAGTTATCACCAACAGGGATACCAGCCTTTTTCTTCGTACGGCTAACCTGCATTCCCTCATGGATCATATTGTCACGGCCAAATAGGATGACACCGATTTCGTTACGACGGATATCCTGTACCATTCCTTTTTCACCGTTTTCAAAGATAACGATCTCACCGTACATCGCATGATCGATGCCATATATGGTAGCAATTCCGTCACCAACACTGATGACCTGTCCTACCTCACGACTGGTCTGATCCCAGTCGAAATTTTCAATCTCCTCTTGAATAATGGAGATAATATCTTGTGCCTGAATGGAGCTCAAATCAGTACGCCTCCTCTGTCAGTTTTCTTTCCAACTGCTTCAGACGTCCTACGTAACTCTGGTCATACTCTACACCTCGAGTTCTAAGGACACGACCACCCATAAGGGATGGATCTACATCTACACACAGCTGCACATTTGCCGATGGATAGGCAGACTCTAGATAGGCTCTCGCTTCCTTGAGATCCTCATCACTTGGCTGGGAAGCAAAGATTGCCTCGGCCTTCACATGATGATTCTCGATATCCCATAAATCCATATAGGCGGATACGATGTCGTCTAAATCTGCTACCATATTATTTTTTACTAATTCTGCCAGGAAATTACGTAATTTCTCTGACATACCAGAAGCCTCAGCCACTCGATTTACAATTCGAATCTTCTGATTGCTCTTCACAACCGGAGACTGAAGTGTACCTAATAACTCTGGAGTCAGCTTCATAGTGTCAAGGAATCCTAGGACCAGAGTCCTGTCTGGAACCTCTAACAATAAGGCTCTGGCCTGTTCAATTGCTCGTTCCTTCATTGGCTTCCTGTCCTTCAGTCATAATCTTATGCGCCGCCTGAATAGCCAGACGGGCAATGTCTGCCTGGAGATTCTTCTTGGCGTTCACAGACTCGATACGCATGTCCTCTTCGGCCTTTTTCTTCATATAAGAGATCTCGGCCTGAGTTTCCTCTAAGAGGTTCTGTCGCTCTGATTCCGCTTTCACTCTTGATTCCTCAAGAATCTTCTCCGACTCTAACTTCACATCACGGATATGAGCCTCATATTCTGCCTTTTTGCTGTCGGCAGCATCTTCTCTAGCCTTCGCTTCATCGAACTGGGCCTGGATATTCTTCTGACGCTCATCAATTACATCTAAGACCCTCTGGAAGAGGAACTTCTTCATAATCCAAGCGAATACCAGGATATTAATGATTGTAAAGACAATGGAAGGAAATGTGATATTCAGCATGATACATTCCTCCTTGTTTTATAGAAATGTAGACCATGGGGAAGTACCCCATGCAATCTGTATACTTCCTTCAATCGAATTATTTCAGTACCATGATGATCATCAGTGCGATAACGAAACCATAGATTGCAGTTGCCTCTGCAAGTGCACATCCAAGAAGAAGGTTTGTCTGAATCTTAGAAGCAGCCTCTGGTTGACGAGCGATAGCATCTACTGCTGCAGATGTTGCCTTACCAATACCAATACCTGCTCCGATACCTGTAAGAACTGCGATTCCTGCGCCGATTGCTACTAAAAGTGTTGATGACATAATAAATTCTCCTTATTAAATACTAAACAATACTATTTGTGATTAATCTTCTATCTCTTCCATGGATTCACACATGAAAAGAGCTGTTAAGAAGACAAATACATAAGCCTGAATCAGTCCATCAAAGACATCAAAATACAGGCTAAATACCACAGGGACAACTACGGGAACAATCTGTTTTAATAATTCCATAATTACGAAGGAGCCTAAGACATTACCAAAAAGTCGCATGCATAGGGACAATGGCTTAATGGCAAGTTCAAGGACATTCAGTGGAGCAATAATTGCAATTGGCTGGGCGTAACTCTTGAAATAGCCTCTTGCACCCTTCTTTCTCCATCCAGACACCTGGATCAAAATGATACTCATAAGAGAAAGAGCTGCTGTCACATTGATATCCTTTGTCGGTGGCTTGAAGCCAATGATGCCAATCAGGTTCGCCATTCCGATGTATACCATGACAGACATCAGATAAAAGTAATACTGCCGTCCTTCACCATGCATGATATTGTCGAAAAAGTTATAGAGCCATTGTACTGCTCCCTCTAGAGCAAGCTGGCCCTTTCCTGGATCATTCACCTTCAGATTACGTGTCAGAAGGAGGCAGATAAGTAACACTGCAGCCATCATAATCCATGTGACAACAATTGATTCATTGATTGGTATCCCGCCAAATAGTGGAATAGTAAAAACAGTTTCGCAGTTGAGTTCGCCCAATAATTCATCTACTAGGGCGTCCATTCTGCAACACCTCCTTTTGATAACTCCATGGTTTCCGTGGAAACACCTGCAATATTTGTGGGATATACTGTAAATCTTGCACAAAAACCATGCTTCTCTTTTGTTGATTGTGACAACCAACCATTTGGAACTATAGTCCTTTCTTTTTCCAAAAACTAGTCAGATCTTGTTTTGGACTAGCCAAATAAATGGAAAACTGACTATTGGTCACACATAAAAAAGAGCAATACAGGTGTCTTGTCCGTCTGACATCTTTGCCTGCAATGCTCTTTTAAAAGTACTTGTATGACTGAACTTAATCTAGCACTTTCTATAACCGAAAGCAACGAAAGTTGTCGCAAATACTGTGTTTTTAAGAAAATTTTAAGAAATTGATTTTTTCTTTCTGGTTTTTCGAATTCTCCGGAAGGAGATAATCAGGATACCTATCACCCCTGCGAACAGGAAGAACCAGCCCCAGAGCGGCATCTTTAAGATATTAAAGCAGCGGACATTCACCCACATACGATTGATATCTTCATTCTGTTTTGGCGTGAAGTATTCCATAATACTGGTACGGTGGATGACCTCCGGGCTTGGATACTGGGCTCCCAATTGTCGATCCAACTGCTCTGTCTCAACATGGAGTATATAGTCATCCTCTTTCCCCTGATCATCTCCAGTGAAGAAATAGGTCAAATTATAGTCTGTGGTATCCTTGGCATCCTTAGCTGCGGAATACTTATACTTCAGATACTCTAAGATTCGAGGATCCTCACCGCCAGACATGCAAGAGGTATAGCCAATGTAATACATATTACGAATGGCATTGTCTGGACGAGATAAGAAGTTAATGAAAGCCTCTGCTGCCTTTTGCTTTTCCTTATTCTGGCCGATACCATTCTTCAGCATGCACCAGCCATCAAAATAGATATTGGATGCTTCCTCTGGGACACAGAAGTTCAGCTTGTAATCATCCTCTTCTGCCTGATCTATGGTATAGACTGCATCACCTGACCACTGATAGTTGGCCACCGCCTTACCAGTAACCATGTCTGCCTTACCAGCATCGACCTCAAAGGAGTAGACATTATTCTTCACATCCTGTAACCAGTCCTGACTCTTCTGAATCATCTCTGGTGAGGTGTCATTCATAACCTCTTCAAGCTTTTCCTTATAGTTACTATCATTACGAAACTCATTGGAGAGAAGCTTGTCGTGATTCAGGCCTGCAACTGCTGCAAAGTAGCACTCACGCACACTGTCCTTTATGGTCAGCTGATTCTTATACTTAGGATTCTTTAGGACATTCCAAGTGGATACCTCTTCCTTAGAGATCTTATCTGGATTGTAGACAATACCAGTAACACCCCACATGAAGCCCGCTGCATAGGTGCTCCAGGGCTTTCCACTAATCTTATGACTATCGAAGATATTAGAAATATAAGGCGACAGGCCATTCACATAATAATTGTTCGGATTGCTCTGATCGAAGAACTCCTTAGAAAGAGGAACCAGTTCATTCTCACTGGCCAGCTTCATAAACATGTATTCAGATGGACAGATAAGATCATAGGTATCTCCAAGAGTCAGCATATTATAGAGATCCTCATTGGTACCGAAGGTAGAATACTCTACCTTCACATTGACTCCATAAGTCTCCTTATACCAGGTCTCAAAATCATCTACCATGGCATTCTTACCCATAATGGTTCCTGATGGGAGTTCGATGGCTTCATCATCTCCCCAGTCACCTGTGTCGATGTATTCCTCCCAGTTACAAACACGCAGGGTAAGGGTATCTCCACCAGATTCCTTCGTAGAATCATTTCCCTTGGCACATGCAAGCATAGCAGATCCTGGCATGGTAAGAAGGAGGCCAGCGACAACAACTGTTGCACCAAGGCGGTGGAAGAAGTGGTTATTAAATCTCGGTTTATCTTTTCGCACTTTACTCCTCCCTTCTCAGCTCTCTTCTACGTGTACGAAGGTTCCCAATGATGACTATCAACAGAACGATTAGGAAAATCACAGTGGAAAGTGCCCACAGTGCTGTCTTAATGGTGGTATTAGATCCCTTGGTAGCATTTACTACATAGGTACTGATGGTATTAAAGGTTGCCGGCTTGGTATAGGTCGCAATAAAGTAGTCATCCAGAGACAGGGTAATTGCCAGACCAAATCCAGATACAATTCCACTCATAAGCTGAGGCAGAACAACCTGGCGAAGGGCGCGAAATGGCGTAGCGCCAAGATCTAAGGCTGCCTCATAGAGGCTTGGATCCATCTGTTTTAACTTCGGTAGAACAGACAGATAGACAAAGGGTGCCGATAAAACCACGTGGCCAATCACCAGAGGGATATAGGTCTCTTTATTAATTCCAAGTACAACAACCAAGAGAACGCAGACAGAGAAACCAGTCACTACATCTGCATTTACTACTGGAATCTGATTCATGGAGGCAATTGCCCGGCGCATACGATTCTTTGAATAGAAAGCGCCGATGGCACCCATGGTACCTAAGATGGTCGCAATTACTGAAGAACCAACTGCCAGGGACAGAGTTCCAATAATCATGGTTCGAAGATCCTCAGAAGTAAACAGGATGTGATAATTCCGTAGGGTAAAGGATGGAGTCGCGCCAATATTGGTTGCATCTGTAAAACTATACAGAGCCAGAATCAAAATTGGCATGTAGAGCACCAAAAGCATGAATACAAAGAATGCAGCACGTACCACGCTACTACTCTTCTTACGGCTGCCAACTTCCGACATAGAATACTTACTCATTACAGCACTGCACCTCCTCTCGCCGACGCGTCCTCTCTTGTATCTGAGAGGTAGGTAAAGAGGCAGATAATACCTAAGAGAATCAGAGCAATCATAGAGCCTCCGTGCCAATTATAGGCAGCGAAATAGCTTCCAATGAGAGAGCCCATGATATAGGTAGAATTATAAAGCATATCCAATACCACATAGTTGGTCATAGCTGGTAAGAAGACCATCATGACACCACTAATGACACCAGGCATAGACAGAGGCAGGGTTACCTTGAAAAAGGCGCTTCTCGGATTCGCACCCAGGTCTTCTGCTGCTTCGAGATATGCTGGGTCAAGCTTTGCAATTGCGGTATAGATTGGCAGAATCATAAATGGTAAGAAGTCATAGGTCATACCAATCACAGCATTCAAAAATGGATGCATGGCCAGATTGCCCTCAATTGAAGAGAGAATCTCCTTCATAGCAGTAATGCGAAGGGAGAAATTAATCCACATCGGCATTACAAAAATCATAATAACTAAGGTCTTAGCCTTAATCCGGCTGGTAGCCAGGATGTAAGACAGAGGATATGCAAGGGCTACACACACTACGGTGGTTACAGTAGCCAGAGCAAAACTATAGACCATGGTACCCATGGTATTGGGATTCATGAAGAATCCTGTTAAGTTCATCAGTGTAAACTGCCCGCTACCATCTGTAAAAGCATAGTAAAAAAGCACTAGAAGGGGGGCAATTACAAAGAGCAGCAAAAAGACTGCATAGGGAATCCCCAGACTTTTTCTGGAAAAACGCATAACTCCCTCTCCTTCCTTATTTCTTAACTACAGAGAACATCAGCTTATCCACTGGAATAATCAATCCGACACGGTCTCCCATATTCCATAGATCTTCATCATAGACAACAAAGTCCTGCTCACTCTCTGTATGGATAACATAGAGGTAATGATCACCCTCATAAATCAGGTTATAGATATTACCAACCTCTAGGCCCTCTTCCTGGTTATCGGTCATATCGATCTCACCAGGCTGGATGGATGCATAGATGCGATAACGATCAAAGTCAATCTCAGATCCACTGGTATCAACAATACTTCCATCCTCTAACTGCTTAGATCCTGGAAAGAGGTCTAAGAGAGTCTGGCTGTCTGCCAATGTCTCTCCATTGTATTCAAGACCAAAATCACGGGTTACATCCACACGGAAGGTATTGGTATTATCCTCAGCCTTAATAACATGGATACCATCTGGTTCAAGTATGATACCAACCCGATCTCCGACTGCTGCAGACTTCGTTCCGCAGGATACGATCTCATTACGTCCTGCCTGCATGGTAATCTCATAATGCATTCCCTTAAAGATGATAGAGGTAACCTCTGCCTGGATGATACCATCCTCTGGACGAACCAGTTCTACATCCTCTGGACGTACAACCGCCATGATATGTGTTCCCTGTGGGAATTCATCAAGACACTCGAACTCACCACCACAGAAGCGAACCCGCTTATCTCCTGTCATAATGCCAGAGAAGATATTAGACTCACCTACGAAATCCGCCACGAAGATATTCTTCGGCTCATTATAGATATCCTCAGGTGTACCAATCTGCTGGATGGTTCCTTCACTCATAACAACGATCTTGTCCGACATGGTCAGAGCTTCCTCCTGATCATGGGTGACATAGATAAAGGTAATGCCTAAGCGATCATGCATGGCCTTTAACTCAATCTGCATCTCCTGACGCATCTTTAAGTCCAATGCTCCAAGAGGCTCATCCAAAAGCAGAATCTCTGGCTCATTTACCAGTGCGCGGCCAATGGCGATTCGCTGCTGCTGTCCACCTGACAGCGTAGACACACTACGATCCTCGAATCCCTCTAGATCGACCAATTTAAGAATTCGCTTTACCTTACGATTAATCTCTTCCTTAGGAAGTTTCTTCTGTTTTAGGCCAAAAGCGATATTGTCATAGATATTCATATGTGGAAATAATGCATAACGCTGAAAGACCGTATTAATTGGTCTCTCATATGGTGGCAGATTGGTAATAGACTTACCATTTAAGAGGATCTCTCCCTCTGTTGGCAGTTCAAAACCTGCAATCATACGAAGCGTTGTAGTCTTTCCACAACCTGATGGTCCAAGAAAGGTGACGAATTCGCCCTTCTTCACCTCTAGATTAAAATCATGCACTGCTACGAACCCATTATCGTCGTAACGCTTCATCACATGATTCAGTTCAATGATGTTCCCAATTTCCTTACTTTCCATTCTTCTCCCTCGAAAATATGATTCCGGTCCAAGGCGCTTTTTTCACGCTGTCCGGATCAAATAACACCGCTAACGATTATATAATAATTCTGCGGTTTTCGGTATAGAGAAGAAAAAAATAATCCTAAAACAACACAGATATCGTCGTTCCTACCCCAGGCGCACTATCTAACTCAATTTTGGCATCATGAATCTCTACGATGTGTTTTACAATCGCAAGGCCAAGCCCTGTTCCACCTGTAGCTTTTGATCTGCTTTTATCAACACGATAAAAGCGTTCAAAAATTCGCTGCTGCTCTGAAGCAGGTATTCCTATTCCATTGTCCTTCACTGTAAGCGCAACCTGACCATCAATTGTCCCCACAGAAATCTTTACCTTGCCATTGGGATTATTGTATCTGATTGCATTCTGCCCAAGATTTTCAACCAACTCTTTGAGCATATCTTTGTTTCCCCAAACAATACTCCTTTCCCCCTCAAGCTCTATTGTCACGTTTCTTTGTTTCGCATTAACTGATAGGACTTCCATACATTCTGAGGCAGTCTCATATAAGTCAACCTCGGTAAAATGTAACTCAGAATCTTTCCGATCCAAATCCGAGAGTCTCAAAATATCATTTATCAATGCAAGTAATCTGTCGGCATTCTTTCTGATTTCCTGATAAAAATGCTTCTGCTTCTCAGGGCCTACCATTCCTCCCTCTAACAATTCAGCATAACCAGAAATAGCGGTCAGCGGTGTCTTCAGCTCGTGGGAAACATTAGCCGTAAAATCCTGCCTGGCTTTTGCAGCAGATAAAATATCTGTATGCTGGGTGCGAAGCATTTCTGCCAAAGGGTCCAATTCCCTGTAGGGTGATTCATAATCAGCATTCTCCAAATTTTCCACCATTGTCTCTATTGGTTTTATAAGCTGTTTTGTAAGCAGATGGGAAATCGCTATGCAAATTGAAATGATAAGGAGAATAATTAATAGAATAATTGGTATCGCTGATTTGAATACCGCCCAAATGCTCTGTGTATTGGTAGCAACACGAAGAACCGTTCCATTATCTAAACGCAACGCATAATAGAAAGTATCCTCATTCATAGTGTCAGATCTTCGAACTGCTTCCCCTTCACCCTGTTCAAAAGCCTCCTGTATCTCTGGTCTGTCATAATGATTTTGCAATTGCTCCGCTGAGGCATCATTGTCATATAAAACAGTTCCATCTTTGTCAATCCAAGTTACACGCAGCTCATCTAAATCAGTAGATAAATCTATCTGATCTACATCAATATCTACTGATTCAAAATATTTGGTATCCTTTAGAAGTTTCGCACTGACAGATAAATCTGATCGCACCTGACCCTCAAAGAGATTGTAATATATAATTGTAGTTCCAATAACGGTTGCGATAATTGCTAATATGGCAATTCCAACCAGTCTTATATTGATTCTTATTTTCATTCGATTACATATCCTACATTTCTCACGGTCTTGATTCTACTACCATAATCCCCTAATTTTTGGCGAAGAGTTTTTACATGCATGTCTATCGTTCTTGATTCCCCCTCGTAATCAGTTCCCCATACCTTCTCCATAATAGTGTCACGGTTCAGTACGACTCCTTTGTTTAATACAAGAAAAGACAAAAACTCATACTCCTTATAGGTTAGCTCAACATGATTTCCACTGATCGTAACCTCATGCTTTTCATTATTTATAACTAGTTCGTCCAGCCTAAGTTCTTTGATATTCTCAGCCTGAGTTCTACGAAGCAGGGCTTTCACTCTTGAGATTAGTTCCATAACCGAAAATGGCTTCTTAATATAATCATCAGCACCATCCTCAATTCCTCTAACTAAATCAAGTTCTGTTGTTTTCGCTGTAACCATAATCACAGGAAGCTTCTTTGTCTCAGGATTTTTTCTAAGCTTCTTTACTATTTCATTGCCACTCTCATCCGGAAGCATAATATCCACTAAGCATAAATCCGGAATCACATCATTCATCTTGTCATAAAAATCTTTTGCACATGAAAATCCTAATACCTTATGCCCCGCATTGATGAGGGCCAGCTCTTCGATTTCCCTTATGCTGTCATCATCTTCAATTATATAAATAAGCGCCATTCTTCTCTCCTATTGTGCGTCCTTAGACTGTCCGATCTCTTTCTCACTGATGGGGTAGTGCTTCATCAGTTCTTCATACTCCTTGTTGAAGCTCTTTCTGTCTTCACTAGATAAGCTTTCAAAATACTCATGGGTATTATAATCATCATCTAAAATAGTTATCATTTCAACAGCTATATTGGAGCAATGATCAGATACTCGCTCCAGACTGGTCAATACATCATCCAAAATAAATCCCATCTCAATGGTAGACTTTCCCTTCTTCAATCTATTAATATGATTCTCCTTAATGGTCTTGCATAGTGTATCAATAACTTCTTCAAGAGGCTCAATATGAGTAGCTTTTTCTACATCATTTCTACAAAAGCTATCAACTGTTCGTGCACAAATATCATTAACGGCTCCACAAAGAGCTTTCATTTCTCTGAGCTGTCCCTCCTTGAACTCTAAGCTCTTATCTTTTATTTCTTCAGCTGATTTAACAATCTCTAAGGCATGATCTGAAATCCTTTCAAGATCACTGATACTATGCAAAATAATGGACATACTTTGGCTATCTGATTTTGAAATATTCTGACTTGATACTTTTACCAAATATGAGCCAATTGCATCCTCGTACTTATCGACTACAGCTTCAAGTCTTTTCACTTCCTTAATTTTTTTCTTATCATATTCTAATAGGGCTTCCAGTGATAAGGTGATAGATTTCTGGCAATTCTCTGCCATTTCTCTTACCTTTCCACGGCATAATTCCATTGCAAATGCCGGCCTGTCCAAGAATCTCTCGTCAATAATGATAGCATCCTTTTTTGCTTCCGGCTCTTCTGCTCTATCTGGTATGGTTAATTCAGCCAGCTTTACAAGCTTATCCGCAAATGGGAAAAAAAGTATTGTCGCACCAATATTAAATGAACTATGAATCACAGCTATCCCGGCTGCATTAGCAGCCTTATCTAAAAAAGCAAAATCTATAACTGTATTCAAAGAATAGAATACAACCATAAAAATAATTGTTCCTATAAGATTAAAATATAAATGGATCATGGCTGAGCGACGTGCGTTTCTGTTTGCCCCAAGAGATGAAATAATTGAGGTTACACAGGTTCCGATATTCTGCCCCATAATAATCGGAAGGGCTACTGCGTAATGTACAGCTCCGGTAGAACAAAGTGCCTGCAAAATACCAACCGATGCAGATGAACTTTGAATGATTGCCGTTAGAATTGCACCAACAGCCATTCCAAGTATAGGATTCCTAAAAGCTGTCATCATTCTTGTAAAAGAAGTATTGTCTGCTAGCCCGGACACAGCTCCAGTCATTGTTTCCATTCCAAACATGAGAATCGCAAATCCAAGTAAGATTCCACCAACATCCTTTTTCTTAGATTCTTCTTTGCTTGACATAACTAAAATAATACCTATTGCCGCTAATATAGGCGAAAATGATGAAGGCTTTAGCATCTTAAGCCAAATGGTACTTCCCTCGATCCCTGTAAGTGAAAGCAGCCAGGATGTAATGGTTGTACCCACATTTGCTCCCATAATAATACCTACAGCCTGATTTAGATTCATAATGCCTGAATTTACAAATCCAACGATCATGACAGTAGTTGCAGATGATGATTGAATAACTGCCGTAACTCCTGCGCCAAGCAACACCGCAAATATCCTCTTTGAAGTAAGCTTCTCAAGAATTATTTCCAACTTTCCGCCTGCCATCTTTGACAGTTCATTCCCCATCATGCTCATTCCATATAGAAACAGGGCTAGCCCACCTATCATATTTAGAACATCAAAAAAATCCATACAAATTCCTTTCTGGGTATGCTAAAAAATACGCCAATGATTAGCATACTGAATGAAAGTAAAATGTATGAATGTCCTATGTAAAATCTATGTAAAATTATAAACGCTGTTTCCTATTAGTTTCCTTTAATATGTCATTTGCAAGTAATGAACCATACTCTGCATGTACTTCTGAATGGTCTGTATACCCCAATACTCCAAGGTTTTCATTTCCCTTCGCTATTAATGCCAGTACCTCTTCATTCTCTGTAATATCTTTATACTTCATCTTCATTTTCCTTCTGCTTTAGTGAATAAATTACCCACTCTGCTATATTTGTCGCATGATCCCCTATTCGTTCAAAGTACTTTGCTATCATCAAAATATCGGCTGCCTCCTCACCTTCTTCAGGATTATTTAAGATCAGTTGGATAACATCCTTTTTTGCCTTTACAAATAACTTATCAACAATATCATCTTCTTTAATAACTTCCCTAGCTTTTACAACATCCTTTTCTACATAAGCTTCAATACTATGATTGAGCATTATCATTGTCTCGTTTGCCATCTCTGAAATATGATGAAACTTATCTATTCGACTATTCTGCCCCATAAGTATAGTCATTTCCGAAATATCTGCTGCATGATCACCTATTCGCTCCATATCAGTAACCATTTTCATTGCTGCTGTCACTGTTCGAAGATCTCCTGCGACTGGCTGCTGTTGTATCAAAAGATTAAAGCATATACTTTCGATTACTTTCTGGCGATGATCAATTTCTGCGTCACCATCCATAATCAGCTTTGCCTGATCAACATCTTTGGCTACCAACGCTTCTATAGCCTTCTGAATCGAGGATATTATATTGTTTCCCATCTCAATCATCTGATGATTAAGTTCTAAAAGTTGTTCATCAAATTTACTTCTCATTCGAATATTCCCTTCTATAATTCTTATTAATTCACTAAGCATATTAGCCAAACCTTCCGGTGATATAATCCTCAGTTCTTTTATCATTTGGATAAGCGAAAATCTGCTTCGTTGTACCAAATTCCACCATATCTCCTACCAGAAAGAAAGCTGTATAATCCGAAACTCTCACGGCCTGCTGCATATTATGTGTGACCACAACGACTGTATAGTTCTTTTTTAATTCCTCCATAAGGTCTTCAATCTTTGTCGTAGAGATAGGATCAAGAGCCGATGTAGGTTCATCCATCAAAAGGATCTCAGGTTCTACGGCCAGAGCTCTGGCTATACATATTCTTTGCTGCTGTCCCCCGGAAAGTGATAAAGCGGATTTCTTTAATCTGTCTTTCACCTCTTCCCAAATTGCAGCTCCTTTCAAGCTATCTTCTACAATTTTATCAAGCTTTTTCTTATCCTTAATGCCATGGACTCTTGGACCATAAGCCACATTATCATATATACTCATTGGAAATGGATTTGGTTGCTGAAATACCATTCCTACTTTTTTTCTAAGTAGCGTAGTGTCTATATCTCTACCATAAATATCCTCTCCATCGATTTTTATCGTCCCATCAATCCTTACTCCGTCAACTAAATCATTCATCCTATTTAGAGTTTTCAAAAAGGTAGATTTACCGCAACCTGATGGTCCAATCAATGCCGTAATAGACTTCTCCTTTATTTCCATGCTTATATTTTTTAATGCATGATTTTTCCCATAATATAGATTCAAATTTTTAACACTGATTTTTGTTTCTCCCATTACTATTCCTTTCTTGTTCTTGTCACATCAAAACGTGCTGTTAATACTTTTGTTGCAAGGTTTATAGCCAGTACGATAATCAAAAGCACTACAGCTATTCCGAATGCTGTTTTGAAATCACCTTCACTTGTGGCAGATAGATACATCTGAATAGTAAGGGTTCCTCCAGACTGAAATGGTTTAGCTAAGAATCCGCTAATCCCTTGAGGTAATAACTTGGCACTTCCAGCTGTAAATAAAAGTGCTGCTGATTCTCCCACAATTCTTCCTATGGCAAGTATTGCTCCTGTGATTATTCCTGGCATAGCACTTGGAAGAAGTATTGTTCGTATCATGTGCCATTTGCCACTTCCAAGTCCGATTGCACCATTCCGATACGAACTTGGTACAGTTTTTAATGCTTCCTGAGTATTTCGTGTTATCAAAGGAAGAACCATGAGAATCAATGTTAAGGATCCTGTCAAAAGTGAATAACCTAATCCGAGCTTTTCTCCAAAAAACATCATTCCAAATAGGCCGAAGATAATGGATGGAATACCGGTCAAGGTTTCTGTTGCATATTCTATTGCTGTTACAACTCTCCCAGGCTTTGCATATTCATTAAGATATATTGCACTACCTATACCGATTGGAGTTGCAATTATCATGGTGATAAGAATAATCAGTAATGTATTTACAATATTACCTGCAATCCCCACTGTTCCTTTCAATGCGCTTGTTACTGAAGTAAGAAATGATATGTTAACCGCAGAAATTCCTCTGATTAACACATATCCAATAATTCCAAATAACAAAAGTACTGAAAATGCCGAGCAGATATATATTAAAAAACGCAGGATATAATCCTTAAACTTTCTTCTACTAATCGACATCATTAATTCCCGCTTTCCTTGCTCTTAGCAATGCATAGTTCACAATCATGATAAAAATATATAAGACTAATCCCACTGTGAATAATACCTGTCTATGCGTACCTTGGGCATAACCCATTTCACTTACAATTTGAGTGGTAAGAGTACGAACAGAATTAAATGGTAGCGGAATATTAACTGCTCCTCCTGCAACCATAGTTATAGCCATTGCCTCACCAAGTGCCCTACCTGTACCTAACACTACACCCGTAAGTATTCCTGATTTCGCCGCTGGAATAACTGCTTTGAATATTGTCTGTACTTTTGTTGCACCAAGTGCTAGCGACGCTGCTCTAAGAGTGTCAGGTACAGCTTTTAACGACGATGTGCTTACGCTTATTACCGTTGGCAAAATCATGATTGTCAGTACAATAATTGCAGAAAGCATGTTTGCTCCTCCAGTAAACTGATGAGAACTATCGTCTTTATATATTATTTGCTCAAGTCTAAACATAATCGGATTAAGTACCATCATTCCAATTAATCCATAGATTACTGATGGAATGGCAGCCAATAATTCTATTGCAGTTCGTACAATGTTTCCCGTTGTTTTTCCTGCCATTTCTGATATATATACCGCAGTTAACAATCCTATCGGAACTCCAAGAAGAAGTGCAGTGGTAGTTCCTACTAACGAAGCTAAAATAATAAATCCAATACCATAAGATGGTTCACTTGCAGTTGGCTTCCATACGGTTTTAAAAAGTAAATCAAAAACCCCGACTTTCTTTAAAGCCGGGGTGCCTTTCATGAACATATAGATCGTAATTGCACAAACTGCAAATATAGCCACCACTGCACAAAACTCGCATAATGTTTTGGCAGTTTTTTCTATAAATGCTTTTCTCTTCATGTATACCCCTTATTGTGGAATAATAAGTCCAGCTTTTTTGATAACTTCCTTACCATCATCAGAATTGATATAGTTAAACCAAGCCTGAACTAATTCATTCTGCCCTGAAATTTTGCCCTTTGTAGCCATTACAAATGGTCTCTGAAGCATGTATTTTCCTGCTAGGATCTCTTTTTCTGTTGCCTCCACTCCATCAATCTTTAATCCTGACACGGTGTCATCAACAACATCAAGCGAGACGTAACCGATTGCTCCTGGTGTAGCTGCTACTTTTGCAAGAACTGCTCCTGTTGAATCCAACTCCTGTGCATACGCGCAACGATCCTTCACTTCAAGTAACTCTTCAAATGCATCTCTTGTGCCTGAACCTGCCTCTCTACCAATTACAATGATCGGATGCTCCTTACCACCAAGCTCAGTCCAGTCTGTAATTTCGCCCGTATAGATTTTCGCAAGATCCTTTGATGTCACATCCTTGACACTACAAGATTTATTAGTAATCACTGCAATACCGTCAATTGCCACAATATTTTCTACTAAACCACTTGTCTTTTCCTCATCCTTCAGGCTTCTGGAAGCATCTCCGATATCTACAGAACCGGCTGCAAGAGATTCCAAACCTGCACCTGAGCCAGTATATTCAACGGTAACTGTCACTCCTGGGTTTTTCTCCATGAAACTCTCAGACATAGCCTCACAAAGTTTTTCCATAGAAGTTGAGCCTGCAAGTTTAATCGTTCCATTTAATTCTGCAGATTCCACATTTTTTCCCTGCTCTGCAGCATCAGCACTTTTCGGACTCTTGCTTCCACATCCTACTAGCCCAAATGTCATTATGCTTACTGCTGCCACAAGGGCAATGATTCTTCTCTTCATAATAATTTTCATTCCTTTCTAAACTTACATCATTTGGCGCCGTATCTTTTTTACAATGACAATCATATTCGCCTAATGTAAAATCCATAACCACCTTTATGTAAAACTTCAGTAAAAGTCTTGAAAAATCATATGAACTCATGAATGTTCAGATAGATTCCCCCGCCAAACAGTCCTATGAACACCGCAGGGTACCCTATAAAGCAAAATAGCCAGGATAATTCAGGTAATATTAATCTTCCAATCAATCCCCATATCAAACCGCCAGTTAATCCATATAGCAATGTTGTAAGCCAAATAAATATTTTGATTTTATGATTCTTCTTGATCTTCAGGTCATTTACAAAACTCCATATTTTAGACATGCTCTTCACCTCCTATCGCAATGCTAGCAGATACATGTAAAATCCATTATCAACATTGGTAAAATGTGGGTAAAAAAACTCGTGACCACCAAATACCGATCGTCACGAGTTTTTATTTATATCATCTTTCAATGTTTTAAAGCTTCTTCAGTCGCTTTAACCCCTAGTTGTATCTAAATTCGAATCGCGCTTCATCAGTCTGTTACGCCGTCTCTGATGTACATAGAGTAAGTATGGATATTTGTAGATTGACAGAACCGATATTATCAAGTAACATCAGGACAGTTGATTATAAAAGGCGCCCATTGCTACCGAGTAGTGGGAGTAACGTCATTCCTTTACCGTTAGGTCTTTGCAGGTAGGGGAATGGCGTATTTTATTATATGGAGGTTTTCTAATGAAGTGGATCTATCTGTTTATTGCAGGAGCTCTTGAAATAACATGGGCGGTAACAATGAAAATGTCTAACGGATTTACTGTACTGTTGCCATCAATTATTACCGGCGTAGGGTATATAGCCAGTGCTGTGTTTTTGTCGATTGCACTTAGGCAGTTTCCTTTGGGAACAGCTTATGCTATGTGGACAGGCATGGGAATCGTGGGGACTACGCTGCTCGGGATTTTTCTTTTTAATGAAAAAATATCAGTTCCACAGGTTATATGTGTTATTTTAATTGTAGTTGGAATTGCCGGATTAAAAATATTAACAAAGGATTAAGGTCCAAGTCCGGCATCACAATCGATATCGAGGCATAAAAAGACTCCTCACCACCGAATTTAATCAGTAGCGAGGAGCCTTGGTCTGTCTTATTCTTCTTTTGTCAGCACTTTCTTCTGCCAGCTGCGTTTTCCGCATTTAGGACATTTCATGTATCTCGTCCGTCCCATATGCATAGCAAGATTTGTCTGCCAGTATGTAGGAACATATCTGTGATGGCAATTCTGGCATTCATAGTATCCGGCCTTTTGCTCAATTCCCACAGCGATAAAAGCGACCGTAAATATCATCACGAGAGCGAATACGATCAGTACGATTCTCAGCCAGACTGGCATCTCTATAAATGACGCCACAAACATCATGACCAGTCCATAAATGACGGCTGGAAACGAAATCCAGTATTCCGTCCTGAGCATCTGCCGGTTCTTTTCTTCGACCTCTCGCCTCATCGCCAGCAGATTTTCTTCTGCCCGTTTGTCATATGCTTCTGCCATAATTCTTTCGCCCGACAGGAGTTCATTGACATTTATTTTCAGAAGTTCACAAAGATCCAGCATAATCCCGGAATCCGGCATAGACTTTCCGGTCTCCCATTTTGATATCGCCCGATCACTGATTCCGAGCTTCTCGGCAAGGACTGCCTGAGTCATGCCCTGTTCCTTCCTGCAGGATGCTATAAATTTTCCAATTTTGATTTGATCCATATCGGGCACCTCCTTTCATGGCTCAAGCATAGCCGGAATTCATGTAAATTCACACGAACCGGCAGTTGTTTTTTTCACTCTACCGTTGGTTGAGTCCGGAAAAGCCTCCCATCCGGTGATCCATTCATTTTCCGGGTCGGGAGGCTTTTTCTATTTTAAAGCATTATTCCGGTGTCAAGATCCGATGACAACCGACAGGTTTCTTTCCCTATCTTTCACTTCGCTTTGGTCTTCATTTCTTCGTATAATCGTAGAAGCCCTTACCGCTGTTCACTCCGCCTTCGCCCTTGTCAAGCTTTTCCTTCAGCATGACTGTGACCTTATGATAAACGGAGTTCTCATCCTTACTCTCCTCTTTCATCGAAACGATGTCATAGCAGGTCTTTAAGCCCACGATATCCATGATCTGGAAGGGACCTGCCGGCGCGCTGGTGGCAAGCTTCCATGTGAGATCTATGGTTTCCGGATCAGCTACGCCCTTGGCCCAGAGCATCTCTGCAGATTCCAGGAAAGGAACCAGCATGGAATTTAAGATATAGCCCGGCTGCTCCTTATGTAGAACCAGAGGGATCATATTGATATCCTTTGCAAAAGCAACTACCGCTTCTATCGTCTCCCTGGCCGTTCCCGGATGTCCCATGATTTCTGCTGTGTTGGACTTCCAGATTTCATTAGCAAAATGAAGAGAGCAGAACTTCTCCGGCCGGCCGGTATACTGTGCAAACATGCTGGGCAGAAGGGTCGAGGAATTAGTGCAGAGAATGGTCTTCTCCGGCATCAGATCCTTCATTCTGGTGAAGATATCGATCTTCTGTGCAGGATCCTCTGTCATTGCCTCGATCACAATATCCGCATCCTTCAGAGCCTCTTCCATATCCAAGGTGATATGCAAGAGTTCCTTCTGATTCTTCTCCCACTGAGCCTTACATGCATCGATGCTCTCATTAGTTGCGGATTTCCAGTCAGCTACCAGTCCTCTCGGATAGAGATAAGCGCCCATGGGATTATTGATCAATGCTTTGGCCTGATCCAGAGCCTTTGTCATCTCCTGGCTGTAATGGTCGAGTTTGGGCTGAGTTCGTCCAATCGAGCCCTCGCTTCGAAGCCAGAAAGTTACATGATGACCGGTATAAGCCGCCATCAGACCGATCTGCGTACCAAGAACACCGCCCCCGATAATCGTTACATTTGGATACATAGCATACCTCCTATACTGTGTTAAATATAGATCATCTGTCAGTAACATGGTGCTTTTCTCCGCATTATGTCTGACAATGTAGAAATATAAACCATGTTTACAGAAAACATTCTAACACGAAGAGCCGACTAATTGCCATAGAAAAAGTGGCTCAGTTGACCCGATGAATGGCCTGTTTTGTGGCCAGGGGATAAGAAGCCAGCCTTTCTCCATCCAGATTCTCGTGATGCATATCGACCGCATTGATCTGGCTGTTGTCATAGGTACGGTAATAGTAGATACCGCGGTCCATATTACAGCAGGAAGAATAGATCGTAATCTCATATTTCCCATCTCCCAGGTCGCAGCAGCCTCTCTGCTGCTCAACCGAGCCTAAGATGTGGAAAAACTGACTGACAGAGGAGTCTTCATCCTCTGGAGAAACAGAGTTCAGCTTGGTAAAAGAAGCCTTGACAAAGCGCGATCCAGAGGAGAGATCTCCTGGGAGACCGATACCGCCCATGCCACGGCTGTAGGGAGAAAGCTCTAGTCCCTTGGCAAACGTATTCACAGAAGGGCCGGCTGAGACGCTGCGATAATCATTCAAGCGAAAGAGCTGCTTGTCAAAGGTCGGATTATTGGTCATGACGCCCACCGGATTTTCATAAATATGCAAGCCGTCACGCACCGACTCCACAACAAGCGATCCCGTCTGATCCGCGATCATCCAGTGAAGCGGGGTAATGGGAAGGTCCTTACTGAAAGGAATATTGACAATGCAGATCCGGTCCAGAAGGGTCCTCGCCTCTTTCAGATCCTTGCATTGAGAGAGGATTCAGGCAATGAACTCGAAAGGAGCAATATGATCCTTCCCATCCAAAACCGGCTCCGGGAAGTATCCGTTGCCGGGGAAATTTAAACCGGCCATGGAAAGACCATATTCATTCGTCGCATCATAGTAGAGCGGGAAATTGTCGCAGACAAAAGCCATGCCGATTATGGAATAATGACTGTTTATGGTCTTCTCTTTTCGAAAGGGAATCGGAAAATTCCGCGGCATGATCGTTACCGACTCCTGATAGGAAAACTCCAGATCCAGATTGCGGCCAAAATAGTGATCTTTGGTCTGATACATTGCACAGGTACACATCATCTGCTCCTTCCTAAGGGGATCATTCCCCTGCATCGGGAACCAGGGCACGAACAATGCCCTCTACCGTATAGGTATCTGCCATAATTATAGCTGTGGTGAAAAAGAAATGAAATGAAAACTATCAGTTTTATGTAGAAAATGATAAAATCGTGTTATCACAAAAGCAAAAAAATTGAAAGGAGCATCCACCATGAAAGAAACAAAATACGCAGGTACCCAAACAGAGAAAAACCTGATGACTGCCTTTGCCGGTGAGTCTGAGGCGCGCAACAAGTACACTTATTTCGCATCCAAGGCCAAGAAGGACGGCTACGAGCAGATTGCGGCGCTGTTCCTTAAAACCGCCGATAACGAGAAGGAACATGCTAAGATGTGGTTCAAGGAACTATACGGAATCGGCGACACCGCTGAAAATCTTCTCTCTGCCGCAGAGGGCGAAAATTATGAATGGACTGATATGTACGCTGGCTTTGCCAAGACCGCCGAGGAGGAAGGTTTCCACGAACTGGCACAGCGTTTCCGTCTGGTCGCTGCCATCGAAAAACACCACGAGGAGCGCTATCGTGCTCTGCTGCACAATGTGGAGATGGCGGAGGTCTTTGCCAAGAGCGAGGTCAAGGTATGGGAGTGCCGCAACTGCGGTCACATTGTGATCGGTGAAAAAGCGCCGGAGGTCTGCCCTACCTGCAACCATCCCCAGAGCTACTTTGAAATTCATGCAGAGAACTATTAAAGAAAAAGGAGGTTCATCATGGAACAGAAGTTTTACATTTGCAAGCATTGCGGTAATATCATTGCCAAGGTTAAGGACAGCGGTGTTCCCGTTGTATGCTGCGGCGAAGAGATGACCGAGATCATTCCCGGCACAACCGATGCTGCCGTAGAAAAACATGTCCCTATTTGGACCGTAGAAAATGGAATTGTCCATGTCAAGGTTGGCTCTGTGGAGCACCCAATGCTGCCTGAGCACTACATCGAGTGGATATCTCTCCATACCAAGCAGGGCAATCAGCGCAAGGAACTGCATCCCGGCGAAAAGCCGGAGGTATGCTTTGCTCTCTGCGAGGGCGATGAAGTCGAATCAGTCTATGCCTATTGCAACCTCCATAGTCTGTGGAAAGCGTGATTCATCTTTCAAAAATCCGGACTAAAAATTGATATTGAATGATAATCCCGTAGAATCGAGTAGGAGGCGGTGACTAACCGCCGTCCTCTCACAGCACCGTACGTACCGTTCGGTATACGGCGCTTTCAATAGTTGACGTGCACAGACTGATAGGCTGTGGCTAAATCATAGAAGCCA
>Ga0256405_10003107_pt1 | contig 35415 bp, 36 predicted proteins | sample RumenRJG_02DNA_FD_189096 | JGI IMG/M metagenome (GOLD analysis project Ga0256405, IMG submission 189096) | Bovine rumen microbial communities from Lethbridge, Alberta, Canada - RJG_02 | ecosystem: Host-associated > Mammals > Digestive system > Stomach > Rumen | place: Canada: Alberta...
CTGTGATGCCTGTTTCCCGTTTGGCTTGAATCATGCTTTCACCTCCTTTTTCGATGCCGCCGAATCATGTCACCGCTTTTTGCAAGTACCCGGTACATGAACAGCTTAACAGATTCTGCCCCTTCGGATCGGTGACCACGATGGACGTTCCCTTTGTTTTGGTGCACTGCATGATATTGGGCTTGATGAAAAACCGGGTTTTACCGGAACCGGAGCCGCCGACCACCAGCACATTCTTGTTCCGTGCGTTGCGCGGATCCTTCGGACGGCTGCTCATGGTCAGGCTTTCCGTTTTCGTCAGGATCATATTGTTCCATGGATCCGGATCAATGAACGGCGCAATGTCCGCGTGCGTACCCCAGCGGGCGGAGCCGTACTCTTCATTGCGCCGATACTTTTTGGCATTCCGGCTTTTCTCATAAACCAGCAGCCGCAGAACGCAGCCGATCACCAGACCGATCAGGAGATCCGAAGGATGAAAGCTGGGAAGCACAGACTGAAAGGCGGCGGCGAAGCCGTCCATCAGGTGGAGGAATTTCTGGGAAGCATCAGCGCCCTCAGCTAAGCGCCAGGCTTCTCCCAGTTTGGTCGCATAAAGGCCGATCAGGATATACGGGAGATTCAGGATCAGCTGCTTTTTCAGCTTATCGCCGTTCATCGCTGCATCCCCTTATCCCGCACACGGTCCTTCTTGCGGCCCGGCAGCATCTCTTTGAGCGGATCCACGACCTGCTCGATAGGCGGATGCGCCCGTCTGTGCTTCTTCATATAGCTGGCGGCATAGGCCGACATGGCCTGATCAATCGCGCTCCGGTCACGGGCTTTGAAAAACAGCATGTAGCGCTGCTTGCCCTCCGGGGACACGCCCTTTTTGATGGCATAGTCCACGCCGTACTGCTTGGCAATGTGGTCGAAGGTTCTGACCTCTGCCTTGTCAGCCAGTTCCGTCTTTTCAACACCCTGGTTCTGGGAAATCAGCTCCTTGACCGTCTGCTTGCCCTGTGGCTTCACATCATGGTGTTCCTTCAGCTTTCCCTTGGAATACCGCAGGAATTTCATGAAGGCTGTCGCCAGTGTACGGGCCGTCAGCTTGCTGGTATTGATGATCAGGGTGACTGATTTGTTCTCAATCTCTTCCTGCATGGGAATCTCCCTTCTCTGTCAGAATAGAAAAGGAGATGCCAGGGAGGCACCTCCAGTCGGTGAAGGAAATACAGACGCTTCATTCGAGCATCTCTCCTTGCTTATTTCGTTTTGCGCCGCCTGCGGATCAGACCCACCGTGCCGCTGATCGCCATCAGGCCAAGGCCGGCCCACATGACGCCGGTGACCGCGATGTGCACGCCGGTTTGAATGGTGGTGTAGTTGACGAACTGCTTCAGCTTTTCAGGCACCGTGTAGTATTCATCCAGCTTCAGCTTGATGACTTCGCCCGAAACGCTGTAGCCCTCCAGGGTTTCAATCTCCCGGATGAGATAGGTGCCGGGCTTCAGATCCTTGATCTGCACCATACCATCCTTATCGGATTCATAGGTGCCCAGATCCTTACCGCTTTCATCCTCAAGGCGGAACTTCACACCCGCCAGAGGATTGCCGGAGCTGTCGGTTTTCCTGAACTCGTAATGGTTCGGGATATTGACGCACAGGATGGGCTTCGGCTCCTTCCAGCCGTCATGCACCTGGAAGCGGATATCCTCCATCTTCGAGTAGCCTTCCGGAGCAGCGTTCTCGCGGATGATCCATTCGCCGTAATCGAAATTACGGAAGATGACCACGCCGTCCTTGTCGCTGACTGCGGTTTCCACCTTTTCCATGGTGGCTGCGTTGTAAAGAGAGAACTCTACGCCGGGGATGGGCTTGCCGGAGGTGTCCGCCTTGATGCACATGATCTTCTTTTCAGGGTCGATCACAGTCGCGGCGGGCTTGTCCGTGTTGGTGTAGCCCTCGTCAATGGTGACGGAGATCACATCACGGCTGACCAGATAGCCTTCCGGAGCGGACAGCTCGCGAATGGTATATTTCCCATAATCCGCGCCAATGAACCTCGCCATGCCTTCGATATCGGAGACGGCGGTCATGATCAGCTTGCCGCTTTCGTCATACAGACCGAACTCAGCGCCCTGCAGCGCGGTATTGTTCTGATCCACCTTCTGGATCAGGATCACGGACTGACAGTTTTCCAGCGTGGCAATCGGTTCCTTGGGATTGACGAATGTACCGTCAATCGTGATGGGCACCTTCGTGAAGTTCTTCAGATAGCCGGTCAGGGTTTTCGTTTCCTGAATGGTGTAGGTGCCATACGGAATCTTTTCAAAGGTCACAAGACCCTTTTCATCCGACACCGCCGAAGCCTGCTGCGTGCCGTCCTCACGGAAGAGACCGAACTCTACGCCGGCAAGAGGCTTATGGTATTCATCCACCTTCAGAAGGCTGAAGCGCGTGTAGTCATCCGCCACGGTCGCTTTGCCCTCAATCTGGCCCTCGGAATTGATCTCAAAGGCCAGCTCGGTCACGCACAGCTCATAGCCCTCCGGAGCCAGCACCTCGCGGTAGGTATACTTGCCAGGAACCGCCGGGAAGGCAGGCAGATAGCCGTCATCTCCGGTGTAATCCTTCAGCACGGTCTGACCGTCCGCGCTCTTTACCTCGATCAGGGTGTGCGGCAGATAATCCGAGCCGGTCAAATCCGTCTTGGACACGCGCACATCATTGTGAATCAGCTCATTGACCACAGGCACATCCAGGTTGATGACGATTTCTTTGTTCTCCGTGCGGAAATCATCGCTGATGACCAGCAGGTAATCCGTATCGCTCAGCTTCCAGCCCTCCGGACCGGCCAGCTCCCGGACATAGTAATTTCCATGCGGGAAATGTCCGCTGAAGCTGATCTGGCCATTCTTGTCAGAGATCGCCGTCGCCAGCAGAACGTCCGCGTCCAGCAGGCCGTCTTTATAGGCGATGGGATCGCTGTTGTACAGGCCGAAGATGAAGCCCTCACCGGGGACACGGGTCAGGGTGGTACGTGTCATGCCATCCTTGTCCGTTTCCGTTTTCAGGATCTCCTTCTCCTTGATCATGCTGATCCGGGTGGGTAGATAGTCATTGACCGCAATGACGCAGACATTGACCATCGGGGTCACATGATCCTTTGCCTCCAGCACCACATCATAGCGTGTGCCATCGAAGAGATACCCTTCCGGGGCGGACACCTCTGTGACATAGTAATGGCCAAGCGGCAGCGGGGCTGTTTCACCACTGCCTTCTGCCGTTGTGGTGATCTGAGCAGCGAGTTCATCCGCCTTGAACCAGAGCGTGCCGTCCTTGCCGACAATGTCCTCAACCGCGCGCACCTCAAAGACTGCGCCTTCCAGATATCCCTTGCCATACATCGGTGTATGCACCGTATACCCGAAGGGATCCTGATGCTCATTGAAGCCGGTCAGCACCGGGCCCTGCTTCTGTACCTGAATCCGCCCCTTGACCGGCGTATTGGTGACCGTGATTTCCTGAACCTCTGCCGATTCAGCCATGGACATGACAGGGAGACAGACGATCAGGAGAAGCAGCGCCATCAGGATGACCGGAGCTTTATTCTTTGTGAAATACATCCGTTATACCTCATTTCTCAGTTGGTGAAAGAGAGAAGGCAGCGGATTTCGCCGCTGCCCTCATGCTCACTTCACAGGATCTGCCGTTTCTTCCGCCTGGGTATCATCCGTCTTTACTTCCGCGGGAATCCGGACCGTCACAGAATATCCGTCATCCAGATAATCATCCGGCACACGGGTTTCAACGATCTGGTATTCGCCCCAGGTCAGCAGCGGCGTTTCCGCTGTGCCGTCCGCGCCGGAGGTAATGACCGCGACGATTTCGCCGTCATTCTCACCGTTATGGGAAGGAAGACCGGAAATCCGGGTCACAGTGAACACCGCGCCAGGCAGGCCCTTGCCAGTTTCACTGTCGGTTTTCACGATTCGGATCTTGCCCTGCACCGGCATATTGGTAACGGTGCGAGTGACGATCTCATCCATGCCCACAGTGATCTTCTCGCTCCAGAGCTGATCCACATAGCCAGTGGGATTGGCATGCTCACGGACAATATAATCTGCCGGGAACAGATCCGGAGATTCCGCGATCCCGTCCTTGCCGGTCGTCATCTTCGCTACCAGGTCGCCGGGATTGCCATCCGCGTCAACCGTGAAAATGTCGAACTGCACGCCGGCAATCACATGCTTGTCCAGCTCATCCTGCTTGAGGATCTTGATGCGGCCAGGCGCGGGCTGATTCTCAACCGTCGCCAGCAGCGTGGTGGGATTGACATAGGTACCGTCCACGTCCACCTTCCATTCCTTGTCGGAAGGATGATAGCCGTAGGGAGCGCTCAGCTCGCGGATGGTATAGCTGCCATACGGGATCTTCGTAAACAGCACAGAACCGTCCGCCTTGGAGGTAGCCTCCTGAATCTTGGTATCCTTCGCGTCGAACAGACCGAAGACTGCGCCGGGCAGAGGCTCGCCGTTGTCCTTTGTCTTTTTCAGCTCCACCTTGTTCAGCTCATCACGGATCACGGTGTCGCCGGTTACCTTGCCATCGGCAGTGACGGTGAAGGTCTTGATCGCTACATTCAGCGCGTAGCCGGAAGGTGCATAGGTTTCCTTGAAGGTGTAGGTGCCGGGCACAACGGGAATATTGGGAATCTCGCCCTTACTGTTGGTGTACTCGCGGTAAATGGTATTGCCGTCCGCGTCGTACACCTCAATCAGCGCGCCGGGCAGCTTTTCCGCGCCGGTGATATCCGTCTTGGTGATCGTGACCGGTGTATAGATCAGGTGATTCAGGATCGGATTCTCCAGATACACAGTAATCACATTCTCACTGGCAGCCTTGTTGACACTGGTCAGCTTCACCGGATACTTTTCCGTACTCAGCAGCCAACCCTGGGGCACGGAGATTTCCTTCACGTAGTAGTCCCCATGCGGGAACATACCGGAGAAGGTCAGGTTGCCCTTGGCATCTGTCGCGCCGGTAGCCATCAGGGTGTTGGCCGGAAGCTTCTGATCATTGCCGTAGGTGATGACGGCGCTGTTGTACAGCCCGAATACAAAGCCCTGACCGGGAACCACTTCAATGGTCTGGTGAATCATGCCTTCCTTGGTTTCGGTCAGCTTCAGGTTTTCCTTTTCCTTCCGCAGCGTCACGCGGATCGGCAGAAAGGTGTTGGAAGCGGAGACCTTCACCTCAACGACCGCCGTTTTCTTGTCCACGGCAGACAGGGTGACGTTATAGGGCGTTGAGTCAAACACATAACCCTCCGGAGCGGAAATCTCCTTCAGGTAATACTTGCCCAGAGGCAGCACCTTGGACTTGACCGCGCCGGTGCCGCTGGTGGTCAGTTTTTCTACCAGCTCATCCTTCTTATAGAAGGTCGTGCCTTCCTTGCCGACAATGTTCTCAGCCGCGTGCAGCTCAAAGACCGCACCGGCCAGGTAGCTGTTCTGATAGATGGGCTTCATGACGGTATTGCCGTAGGCATCCTTTTCATCCGCAAAGCGAACCAGCTGCATGCCGCTCTTTTCCAGCACAATGTCGCCGCGCACAGGCGTGTTGGTGACATTCACGGTGACGGTCGTGGGCGTATCCGCAGCGTAGGCACTGGGAACCTGAATGCAGCTGATCAGCATCATCACTGCCAGCATCAGGTGAAGAAAGCGTTTCATCTTGAACATAGCTCGTATCCTCCTCGTTTACTTGATCCAGACAGTGGTGGTATAGCCGGCATCCAGATAGCCTTCCGGTACGCCCGTCTCGACAATCTTGTATTCGCCCCAGGGCAGAATGCCGGTTTCGGCGATGCCCTGCGCGTTGGTGGTGATCGTGGCGACGACCTTGCCAATATCAGAGGCGTTATCCGATTCAGGACCGGAAAGTCTGGTAACGGTGAACACAGCACCCGGCAGCGGCTTTTCCGTCAGCTTGTCTGTTTTGACAATCCGGATGCGGCCCGAGATCCGGGCATTGGTGAAGGTAGCGGTGGAAGTCACACCGGCAACCACGGCAACATTCTGAGAAGCGGACGAAAGCTTATAGCCCTGAGAGGCCGTCTTTTCACGAACCGTGTAATTGCCAGGCTGAAGGCTGGCAAAGGTGGCTACACCCTTGGCATTGGTGGTCGCGGTGGCAACCACGCTGCCCGCGCTGTTCAGCAGCTCGAACACGGTGCCCTTCAGCAGAATGCCGTCATCCGATTTCTTGGTGACCGTGATTTCACCCAGCTTCAGTTCAAAGGTGACGCTGCCGTTCTTCAGAGGGGTTGGCGCGCCATACAGCGGTACCATGATCTTCTGGATGGATACGGAAGGAACACCAACGAGAAAGTTGGCTTCCTCATCACTGGAGGAAAGAGACTGCATGGAAACAGAGAACTTGCTCTGGCTGGATGTGATTTTGATGGTGTCGCCGCTCTTCACATAGTAGTAGCTGCTGTCGGCTCCGCCGCTGTTGCCGGTGATCGTGCCGGCGGACTTGGGAATCCGAATCAGATCTGCGTCCGTGGTCAGCTTGACCGTACCGATATAGCTGCTGCCGGAAACGCTCAGGCTCTGATTGGAAGCGGTGATGTTCCCGGTAATCTTTGCACGGGCGATGCCGTTCGCAGCCAGCCATCTGGCATATTCCAGGTACACCGCAGGTGCGCCGCCAGAGAATGAATAGAAGTTATCCATATCCCAGTAGCTGCGGACATACTGCGCGCCTTCCAGCTGTTTGATGACCTCGCGCATGGCAAACTGACCCGCAGCGCGGCTCCACACTTCGTTATTGGAATCACTGCGGTTGAGAGCCATGAAGGGATAGGTATGCCGCAGCACCCAGCCCAGCGCGTGCATGGTGCTTGCCTTATACCGCACACCGGTAGTGCCGCCATACGCGGAGTTGGTCACGAAGGTATCCATGTCCACCAGCACATAGGGGCCTTTGGCGCTTTGATTCTTGCCGGAGCCCTCGCCGGGACCGGAGAGATTGTGTTCCAGGCAGAATACCGTGAAGCCCTCCAGATAATGAGGCGTAGCGTAGATCGTGCCGTGGGCAGCGGACTTCGCCAGCTGCGGATAGTCGCTGTCCTTACCGGAGCTGCCGTACAGGCCAGACTGCCAGGCATAGAAGCCGCCAACCGCGCCGTTAATGTTCTTCAGCGTAAAGCCGTTCATAGGCGAAGCCTTGAGCATCCGTCTTCCGCTGTTTCTGGTCTGCTGGAGATATTCCAGCGTGTAGGCGAAGTCAGTGACAGTACAGCCTTCTTCAGCGGATTCGCCGGTTTCATCGGACAGAATCCAGCAGGTGGCGTAGTCCGTCCACTTCATCGTGCCGTCCTTGAAATCGTCTCCGTAGAGGAAGCGCACCTGATACCAGACATGGCCGGTTTCATCGAAATCGACCGTCAGGATCTGAACGGTTGCGTCCTTCACGAAGTTGCCCAGGTATTCTCCGCTGTAATAGGTTTCAGCTGCCTGTGCATCCATGCCGGCAAACACACGCGTTTTGGTGGTGACGGCGATATAGGAACCAGCAGCTTCGTAGGCAGGCTCATCGGGATTTTCCGAAACTTCCTCAAGAGGATCCTCAGCTTCAGTGGGAAGAGCTTCCTGGGGTTCCGTGCTTTCCTCGGGATTCTCTGTCGTTTCAGGATCCGCCGAAGGCTCCTCATGCACGGTTTCCTGAGGCTCATCCTGCATGGTCTCCTGAGGTTCATTCGCAGGGGTTTCCTCTTCGGACGCAGGCTGTTCTGCCGGATCGGTTTCCGGCAAGGGCTCGTCTTCCACCAGATCAGCAGGAAGCTCAGTCTCTTCCGGATCGGTTTCGACAGGTTCCTCTGCTGTAGTGCTTACAGGCTCATCTTCTGCAGAAGGAGTATCCACAGGCTCTTCCACAATCTGTGGATCTGTCTCAGCAACAGGATAGCTTCCGTTCACCAGGAACAGACTCATCATGCCGATGGCCGTTTCTCCCTGAGCTACGGGAAGGAAGCTGACATCCTTGATGTCCTCATCCAGCAGGTATTTCTCGTCCAGATTCTTCGCTGAAACAAAACCGCTGACCACGTTTCCATCCGAATCCATGAACCAGACCTTCACGGTTTCCTCGTCTGTGAACTTGGTCGCCAGAAGCAGGAAAACATCATTGGTCGTGGAGAAAACGAGGGTATCCGCATCCAGCTTTGCATTGCCGAATACATCCGTTTGTCTCACTGTCGCCACGTAGATGTGGCCATAGGTATCGATCGCCACCTGCAGAGGATGACGATCATCCGGAGCCGGTTTTTCTGCTTCCTGCTGCGTTTCAGCAGGTGCTTCCGCTGACGGTTCCTTAACAGGGATTTCTTCCACCGGCATCGGCTCTTCCGTAGCTTCAGCCGGCTGTGTCTCCTCAGACTGCGTGGCCGGTTCCTCCTGAGGCACTTCTTCCTGAGGCGTTTCCGTCTCCGGCACAGTTTCTGAGGCGGAAGGCGTCTCTTCAGCGGGTACCTGCTCTGCCGGCACTTCCGTCTCCGGCAGAGTTTCGCTGACAGGATCGCTTTCAGGTTCAGATGTCTCCGCATCCATGACGGTCGCAGTTTCCTGTTCGAGCACTGCTTCGGCATCCTCGGGGATTACTTCAACGCTGATGTCCTCCGCCGGAATCACCGCATCCTCCGCCACTACACTCATCGGCATACATGCCAGTACCATGAGCACCGACAGAATGAGCGCGGTGAATCGCTTGAATCTCGCTTGCATTTGCAAACCTCCTTATTCTTGTACAGCCATGACAATGAGCCGCCCGCTGGCTCCGCCATAGCTGCGATCACAGGTGATCAGGGTCAGGATGTTGTCCTCAGCCGTCACCTGAACACCGGTATCAACCATGGACTTTTTGACGGCGCGATTGATGAAGCGCATGAAGCTCTCATCGCTTGAAAAGGAAGCTGTCGCAGCGTCCCAATCGCTGACCTTCATGTTGAGCACCGCAAAGACGCGGTAAGTGCGTTCTCCATACAGACTGTTCACGCGGATCAGGCTGTGCGCAGCGCAGTAGGAGGCATCCTTGTAATCCATCAGGGTGCTGAACATGGCGTCACTATGGCTGATGTGATGGCCATAGATCGCTATGTTCCTGCTGGGCGTCTGGTAATCTGAGCTTTTCAGAGAAAACAGACAGCCCAGCTTGCTTTCCTTTCCGGTAAACAGGTGATGCAGGTAATACTCCGTGTTATCCGAACGGACAACGGGGTAATTGATCTTTGTTCCCGGAATCGTCAGCCAGGCGACAAAATCCCTGTTCTGAGAAAGGCACGCCTCCAGATTGATGCCGGAGGCTGGCTGTGTTGGCACTGCCGTTGGAGTCACAGGCTTTTTTGTAGGGGCAGCTGTTACCACAGCGGTCGGCGCGGCAGTTTCATCCGTTTCCAGACCGGGTCTTTCCGTTATCTCCGGCGCTTCGGTCGCTTCCTGTACATCGGCAGGTGCTGGCGATACAGGCGGCTCCTCCGTATTTTCCGGGCTTTCGCTTGCCTCAGGCTCCGTTTCGGGGGAATCCAATACCACAGCAGAGGATTCGTCCTGATGCTCCGGAGGCGTTTCTTCTGTTGGCGTTTCTGTCCTCTTCGGGATCGGCAGCACTGGCCCAGGACTGATCTCCGGCGGCATGTACTCCATTGCCAGATCCTCATACGCTTCCTCATCCGCCTGATAGGAGGAAACCTGTGTGACCACAGGGTAGAAGAAGAGGAGCAGACCAAGCAGGAACATCAGAGCAGCCAACTCGAAGTCCTGTTTCTTTGATTGCTTATGCACTTCATCACTCCAATCAAAAAGCGCACATCACAATCGACGTGCGCCTATCGTTCCTGGGCCTGCTGGCGTTTTTTCAGCCAGCTGTCCAGAAGTCTTATGATGACATTCTCCATTTGTTTGGCCGTGTAGGATTTGGGGAAATACTTTTTCAGGGTGTCGTGACTCAACGTAACGGAATTGTAGAGCGGCTTCTTTTCCTCGGATATGATCTTATGGACCGTATCCTCGGTAAGCGTGCCTTCTTTGCTTTCCTGCTTGATCCGCTGCGCCTGGGACAATGATGGTGTCTGTTGGGTTTCATCCAGCGCTCGCTCCACCCATTCCTGCTCTTCTGGTTTTAAGTAGGATAGCTCTACAGCTGGGGTAAACCCAAGCTCTCCGTTATCCACCTTGTCCTTAAGCGCCTGCTCAAGACTGTTGAGGCGTATAAACCTTTGCACTTGGTTTTTGCTAACGCCCGCATCTCTTGCAACAACATCTCTCGCGGTCTCTCCATCCAACTTCTGCCCAATTTGGGCAGAAGTTAAATCACGCCTTTCACCCTGATGCTTAATTGCTTCCAGCTTCATCTGATAGGCTTTGGCGCGCTCACTCGGCAGGATGTTCTCACGCTGAAGATTGCTGTCCACCATGATGATCGTAGCCTCGTCATCATCCAGTTCCCGGACAATGGCGGGGATCTCTTCGACCTCAGCCAGTTCGCAGGCGCGTTTCCGCCTGTGCCCGGACACGATCTCATAGCTTCCGTCATCCATGGGACGCACGATAATGGGCACCAGCACACCATATTCCCGGATGCTCTCCACAGTTTCCTTCATCCGGTCATCGTCCACAACACGGAACGGATGATCCTTGAATGGCACAAGCTCGGAAAGAGGAAGCTGTTGAATCCGCTGATTGCTGCCCTGACGGGTTTCTTCTGTAGAGAAGATACTATCGAATGAAGCCAGTTCGATGTTTTTGCCGCTGCTCTTCAATCTGTAGCACCTCCTTTGTCAAGGCGTGGTAGGCCTGAGCCACCTTGCCTCCGGGATCATGCTCAAAGATGCTGGTGCCTTCAGCGCTGATCTCCGCAGCTCTGACAGATCTGGGAATCTCCGCATCAAAGATCCTGATTCTACTGCCGTAGGTCTCCCGAAGCAGTGCCGTGATCTCCTTGCTGTTGTTGGTTCTGCTGTCAACCATGGTCAGCAGCACGCCGTCAATCTTCAGTCTGTGATTGATGTTCTGCTTCACACGGGCAACAGTTCCCAGCAGCTGCTCCACACCCTTGATGGACAGGTACTGCGCCTGAACCGGGATGATGATCCGATCCGCGGCTGCCAGCGCATTGATGGTCAGCATTCCAAGAGAAGGACTGCAATCCAGCAGGATATGATCGTAATCCTTGCTGTAATTCGCCAGCACCCGCTTCAGTGTGGTTTCCCGGCTCATGGCATTGACCAGAGACACCTCCATGCCGGCCAGTGAAATATTGGCCGGAAGAAGATCCACGCCTTCTTCATGATGCAGAATGCCTCCCGGGTCAATTGGACTGTCGCTCAGCACGGCTGTCATCTGATCTGCCAGCGTTGCCGGAAGCGTATCCGGCTGCGGGTGTCCCAGACTGATCGTCAGGGAGCCCTGTGGGTCACAGTCCACCAGCAGAACTCTTTTCCCTTCACGGGCCAGGTCAACGCCCAGGTTGACGCAGCTGGTGGTTTTGCCGGTGCCGCCCTTCTGATTGACGATACCGATGATGCTTGCTCCGCCCATGATCAAACCTCCTTCCTGTTAGCCAGGCTGCAGCCCATGCAGATGAAGCGGATCACCGCTCCATGCTGTAGCTGCGGCGCGGCTTCGGCTTGCTGGGAGCAGCAGCTTCCTGCTTCGGTCCGCCAGGTGCATCGATCGCATGGTTCTGTTCCTGGGTCTTGTAAGATTCGACCATTGCTTTCAGCTCGACGTTTGTCACGCTGCGCTTCTGCTTTTCATAGATGCCCTTTCCGCTTTCATCGTACCCGGTACGGACATCCCTGCTGACAGTGGTACTGCCATTAAGGGGAAGCTTCATCCACAGCCCTTTTCCGTAATGGTTTTCATGAACAGCTTTTGCCGGCACAACGAAGGACTGCCAGGGCGATTTGTCCTGCGGGTCTCTGTTGGGAATCTGAATCCGCATATACTGCGTTCCATCCTTGCCGGTGAAGGGCTGTGCAAGCCCTTTGCCGAACTTGATCGCGATTTCGCTTTCCTGACTGTTCTGATTAGGGGTGTTCTTCATTTCAGACATACTTTGTTCCTTTCTGCGATGCGCTCGCTATGTTCTTTAAGCAGGCTTCAGACAAAAACCGATACGCTCATGATCAAGCCTCCTTCCATGGACCCTTTGGTGGGGAGAATCATCTGTCAGAAGGGCAAAAGAAAAGCACCAGGCAGCTTTTTGCCTGATGCTCTCTCGTCCTTCTTTGACAGGTTACATGTTAGCACATAAGGAGAGTGCCTGCAATTGGCCAAGTGGGGGCCAACTGGGGGCCTAAAGGGGGCTTGCGTTGGACAACTTTCAGAGCTTACTTTAATGATTATCCTGATCGGAAGAAATCGGCATTGTTTCATTGACAAATTGTTGATCGAGAATCTCCTGCAACTGTGCAACTGCTTTTGACATCCTTCTTTTTGCCCAACGCCTCTCATATCCATGAATCTTACCAATCTCAACAAATGACTTTCCATCAAGATAATGCTCAGACAATAGAGTTGCGTAATCAGGGTCGATCTGATCCAGCAGTAGAAATAATTCACGTTTTTGATGAATGATTATTGCAGCCTGCTGATCAATCTCTTTCTGGAGATCAACAATCATCGCAATAGTGTCCGCCATAACACCCACATTGGGCGTATGAGATACAACCTCTTTATCCATAGGGGCCGAAATGCAGAGAAGCCGATCCTGCAAATCTTTTACTTGACGGGTTTTTAATTGAATCCGAGATTCTGCCAACCTAAATGATTTTAAATATTCAAGAGCGTTAACTGTCAAGCCCAAATACCTCCCTGTCTAGTCTCTCAAGTATCTCTGCGCCTTTATCACTGTTGCTCAACATGCGAAACCAATCACTGAGGAAGAAGCGGGAAATGGATTTCATCTTTTCGGATAGGTAACGCTGATCCATCTCATTTGCTGTGGCTTCGATCCTTCTGGCCAGTGAACGATAGTCATCAGCTGCCTGCCGGACGATAGCCAGTGCGAGCTCCTGATAGGGATCACAAAGTCGGTTATTGGTTGCCTCAGTATGAGTCTGTATCATTCATTCCCTCCATGACCAGTTTTGATTGAAACCACAGGCTTTGGCCATGCCAGAACCCATGTTGTCGTACTGTTATGAGTCTCGCGCTGCTGGGCACGCTTTTTTCTGCGCTGCTTAGCCTTTTCTTTTTTCCGGAGAGCCGCAGCAGTTTTGGCAGCCTTCTTCTTTTTCTGCGCAGCCAGTCTTCTCTGCTTCCGTTCCTCATAAGCGATATGTGCAAAGGCAGCGCCTGCTGTGGGATCTGCGTAATGTTCACTGTTCCTGTACAAATTCTGCAACCTCCTTGGTCTTTTCTTTTGCCTTGTATTCCATGTACTCATAGATCGCCAGCAGAAGGCTGCGCATCAGCGGATAGTCCTTCCATTTCTGATCCAGTTCACCGACATCCTTAGCTGCAGACATCCACCAATCCGCAGCATTCTCATCCTGATTGGCGGGCGGCAGGCAGTGATCCGAAAAATACTGGTATGCTTCCTTGAAAATCTGCCATTCCTCATTGGTTACATTGCCGTGCATGCGCTCATCTCCATTCCTTGGGAAGGTCAGGATCATCCACTTCTGTAAAGCCAGGCATGGTCATCTGCTCAATCTTTTCCGTCCAGGCGTGCTGGGGCGGGAGGCCCTTCACATCGGACATCGTGCGGCTGCGCCGGTCGAAGTAGAGCTTGATGATTTCATCGACAATGCCCAGATCGCGGTTTTTCATGACTTCAATTACCGTGCTGACATCCGGTTCAATCACAAGCTTGGGGTAAACCGTTTTGTAGCGCATCATGAAATCCGCGTTGACCCTGTGAACCATCAGAACGTTATCCGCCGCATTGGTGATGTCAGCCGTGCCGCTGATATCGCCCTTCCGGGGAAAGGCTTCAGTCTTGCGCGGGTGGCAGATAAAATGCACGTGGACGTTCAGCTCCTTGGCCATGGCGGAAAAGCGCTTGACGATCCTGGTCTGCATGTCGTACTTGTCCATGGAGCCGGTGGGAATATCGAGGGCCATGAGGTTGTCGATGATGACGACAGACGCTTCATTTTTCTTTACCCAGTCGTAGATCGTGTTTGTCACAACCTCCCAGTCCGTGCCAAAGTCGTTATCGTAAATCGAGAGCTTGCCGGTCAGCATGGCATCCAGTTTTTCCTCGATGCCGGGCTTCAGGCAGTAGTGGTTCTGATTCAGTGGATCCTGCATCACGAAGTCCGGGCCGGCAGCCTGAAGCAGCACCCATTCACGTACACGGGAAGCTGTCATTTCACCGGAAAACATGGCCACCTTGAACCCCTCCGTAATCGCCGCCAACCCGATCTGACTGACCAGCGTTGATTTTCCTGAGGCATTTCCGCCGCTCCACACGGTCATCTCTCCTTTGTTGAAGCCGCCTATCTTGGCATCCAGCGCCTGAAAGCGGGACCGAATCACGACGATCTTGCTGCGGTCGTAATTAGGAATCTCAGCAAAGTCCAGCATTCTTGGCTGCCCAGTCTTGACTGCGGTGGTAGATCCTTCTGCGCCACCTGGCTGAGATCTGGAGGGTGCACCGGTGCTGACAGCCTGATGCACTGTGTAAGGGCTGTTGGCATAGGCGGATGGGTCTACCTTTTCCCGGAATTCATGCCAGTGATATCCGGCGCAGCTGTTGTGAAAGCAGTGGAAGCCATAACTACCGTTGCTGTAGGCAAAGACCGCTGCGTCTCCATGCTTGTGGGAGCTGTCGAAGGGGCATTCCGCCAGCTGATACTTCATGCCGGTGCTGATCGGAATCTTCTTGATGACCTCGATGTGGTGGTCTGAAAGAAACTGATCCAGGTCGAAGGAAGAAGCTGCGCCGCGCTGCCGGGGATTTTCCTGAGGAGATACTGCCTTCTGCCGTTCTGCGGCAATGTTCCGGATCAGCGTCATCGACGTGGCTTCGACCTTTTCTGGCTTCCGGATAATTCCGCTTCTGCGGTGAGGCCTTTCCGGCGTACTCGCACCCTTTGTGGCAATGGTGCCGTAAAGCTTGGTAATCCGTGCCGGGTTAAAGACCGCGGTATCAATCTTGACCTGCTCTGTGCTGAACCACATATCGAGGACAGCCAGGAAATCAGCCAGTACCTGCTTTTCCTTCGGGCTTGCGTGAATATGAAAGAGCAGATGATAACCATTGCCGCTGTCTGCAACGATGGGTTCGCTGAAGCCCATGGCCATCAGCTTTTTCATCGTCATGCCTGCCACCCGGCGTGCAGCTTCCTTTTCTTCTCTGGAAGCGCTGACGCCGCTCGGTCTGACCGGATCCGCGTCAATCAGCAGCCACTGGTAGCCGGCGATATCGCCGTCTGTGGTTGTCTCGTGGGGACGCTCTACCAGCCGCTCATGCTGTTCCCGCGCATAGCACGCGCTCTTTACGCGGTTCATCGTCTGATAGAATGTGCGGTTCGGATACCGGGAGAGCTCTTTGGCTATGGCCGGACTGTCCGCTCTGAAATACCCACTGATGACAGGCTTGGGATCAATGCTGCGGATTTCAATGATCTCATCCGGCTCATGCAGCAGGCTCAGTCCGCTCAGAATGACGTCCATTCTTCATCCTCCTCAACCGTTTCAGCCTGCTGTACAAAGCTGCGCCAGGTTTCCTTCTCCAGCCATTTCACAATGCCGGGTATAAACCGGCCGTTTTCCTCACGCCAGGAGTAAGACTGCTTCTCCGCTTCCAATGCGGCCAGAATAGAATCGATCGTTGCGCCTTCATTGAGCGCTTTGGCTACCAGCCGTGCTGCTTCTCTTCTCATCGTTCTCCGATTGGCCGGGTATGCGATCCACACATCGGTAAAGCCCTGGGGTTCTGATCCTGATAAAGAAGCTGTACTATTCTTCTCTATAGGGTAAGGCTCCATGGTGGAGCCACCAGCACGCTTGCTGGCTTCACCGTGAGGCCAGTCTTGCTCCATCGTGGAGCCAGCTTTCTGAGTGGTGGCTCCATCATGAGGCCACGTCGTTTTTGTTCCTGGCTCCGTTTGTGGCTCCACCATGGAGCCACCTTCAGCCGTCGTGGCCTCGTTTGTGGCTTCACCATGGAGCCAGTCTGAATCAGTGTCGGCGGTGTCCGGCCAGTGCACGATATGTACCAGGGTTCCCATGTGGGAGACATTACGAACAGTGATCATGCCAGTAGCCACAAGGGTCTGCAGTTTTCGATCCAGCTTGTTCCTCGACCAGATCAGTGCCTCTGCGGCATGACGCCCGGAAAGCGGCATATCTCCAGGCTGCAAAGAAAGCCCGCGCCATTTGAAAACGTTATGGCTCGCACGAGAAAGGCAATAGAGGTACAGCTTGACTGCGCCATCGTCCTGCCAGATCTGAGCGTCTACTGCCTGTGAGATCAATTCAGCTAACTGCTTCATGCCGGGAAACACGATCCTTTCTTCTCCCGCGGATGTACTGATGTGAAACACGTCAGCACATCCGCGGGGTAGTGTATTTATCTTTCCTGCCGGTTCCGACGGATGGTCAGGTGTACATGTACCTGGATCCAGAGATCTGCTTCAAGCGGAAGCTCGCCATCGCCGCATTCTTCTGCATCAGGGCCTTCATCTGAAGGCGGGCACATGCTGCCGAACCCTTCGCATTCATCGTCTGCTGCTTCATCCGAATCTGATTCCTCTTCATAGCGGTCATCCTGCTGATCCTCCATTTCGTCCATCGTGCGGGTAGTGAAAGGAAACGCTGCGTTTCTGGGAAAGAGAATGCCGAGATCCTTCCCGTCCGGGATGCTGCTCTCAGCCTCAGCCATCAGCCTGCGGCAGAGCGGACATGCATAGCTGCCTGATTCCAGCTCAGCGTGGTTCGTCAGCACCTCAATGGGCGTGAGACGGACTTTTTCGCCGCAGAGCCGACATTTGGCAGTCGGTACGACCGGCGGGTATCCCTGAACCAGGTGTGCCTTCGGGTGACAGGTGTTGAAGATGTACATATGAGCTACCTCTCTTTCTGACGGGTTCTGCCCGCCAGCTCTCTATGGGAAAATCGGGGCAAAATGACACCGGTCTCAGAAAAAATTTTTTTCGTTTTCCCGGAAGTACCTGAGCAGACTGTTCATTTTCCGGTCTACAACCTGATGCGTGATTCCAAGCCGCCTACTGATTTCCCGATGGGAGCAGTTCTCTTCAAAACGCATTCTGAGAATCGCCGCTCCATATCGAACCACCTGATCTGCAGCCGCGTAGATTTGCTCCATCGCGATCGATGAGAGAACTTCGTCTTCGACGCTGCCAGCTGCCGCCATTGCCATCGAATACTCCATGTTGAAATCATCATCTGTCCAGAAACGGCCCCTTGCATGCCACGGACATGTCAGGCAATCGCCATGGCACGCGCTGAAGTTTTCCTGTGAGCAGCGGAATTCCGTGCGTTCAATGTCGCGGATGCGATTGTTCTCTTTGCGAATCATTTGATACACCTCGTGCGATACTGTGATTTTTTCACCATTGACATTCAGAAAATATGTACTTGTTTTCTCGTTGCTTTCCATGAAGAAAGCCCTCCTTTCGGTCGTTGCCGAATGGAGGGCTCCCAGGAAATAAGCTGCCAGCACAAAGCTACACAGCCGATTGAAGAGTTATCTCCATTCGGCTGCAGCTGCACTTCCAATGCTGGCTGCATTCGTATTCAGTTCAGGTCTGCTTTGTGTGGAAGCGGTACTGATCAGGCACCATCACGCTGCATTCCTACGGCCGGATTTTCCGTCCGTGGTGACAGCTTAGCACACCGCCTCCAAAAACGTTTTCACGTTTTGAAAACCTCGGAAAGTCTTGCAGCATAAGGCTTTGCAGGCATTTTTCACGATTTCAGAATTGGCGAAATGACGGTTTTACTGGGTTTTCAGGGCCAAAAGTTTTCACGAAATGAAATTATTTTTTTTCGGATACCGAAAACGACATGCCGCAGTGGGGCCAAAACGAAAAAAGCCCTATGCAGCGAATCATGTGACTTCTGCATAGGGCTGAGCCTTACAAGGCTTTATTTTTTGGCTTTGCGCCAATTCCTGTGGTATACTGAAGGCGGAAAATGACTTGTCTGGGAGGTGATTCAGCTGGCGAAGAAGACGATCCACTCGCAAAAGACTTTCCTTGGCACGACAATCCATACGGACGAGAGCAATCGGATTGTCGGAACATCCAGCAAAGGCCTCTTCGGTGAAGAAGTCTTTCTCGACTCCAACGGCAGATTTGCCGGAACGAAGCGCAAAGGCATCTTGGGCGAGGAACACTATTTTGACAAAGACGGGCATCTTGTCGCGACTACCCGTGAAGGCGTTCTTGGAACCAAGATCACAGTTGATCAGAACGGGAAATACATGGGGACGAGCTATAAGGGGTTGGGATCAGATCAGATCACTATCCTCGATGGAGAAACGGATGATACGCCGGAGCAGCATTCTGGCGCTGCTATTGGTTTGCTGTTCTTTGTCATCTGTGTTGTCATCGCTATTCTGATGTTTGTTTTCCGTTGATACAAAACGATCTCTATCCATGTTGAAAGAATTCACTGCATGGGTGCGATCAAGGCAACAGAAGTGGAATGGTCATGAATAAAGATTTTGCAGATTCAGACAGGGCAGACTGGGCCTCTCTCAGTCATGAGGAGAAAAACCAACGCCTGTTTCTCCGGCAGAAGGAACTGCTCGATATGTTTCTGGAGCGCGGTGCTATATCACAAGCGCAGCATGATAAAAGCCTCCATGATCTGATCGAGAAAATGGGCAAGCAAGAGAATTGAGGTACAGTATGGCAGATATCATCAGAATCATTATTAAGGGCGAGTCCGGCTATGGGCCCGTAGATGAAGCTTTCAAAGATAAAGTGACTATCGATCTCGACTCCATCAGATATGAGTATAAGCCCGTGGTGGAAAGTAAAATCAATGTTCCGAGAAAATGGTCGTATAAAACAAGCAGTCCAATCTTTCAGAAACGGTTTAAAGAAGTAGCAGACTCAGTTGAAACCATCCTCCACTGGGAGGAAAAACCGTTCGTGACTGACATCGGCGTCACCACATTCGCGGTCACATACGCTGATAAGACCAAGGCCACGAGAGATTTCATTCTTCCTGGAAATGATTTCAAGGAGTGCTTCGCCATGATTAAGCAAATGGTACCAGCATATGAATACGTGCCGGCTGTGCTTCTCACATCTGATGATTATTCTGATGACGATCAATAAAACCGGAAGATGATCGTTCAAGCGGTAACCTTTTAACTTTTGAAATTGTCGGCTAAGACAATCGGGATTTGTTGAGGTACTAAGCCCTTTGGAGGATACTGAAATGAAGATATCAAGGAATGCAAGCTGCGGGAATTGGGTATCGGCAGTTATGAAAAGATTGTTGATTGCTTTTTTAGCCCTGATTATATCATGGGTGGGATCATCAAACGCAATCGCCTCTGAAGGATCTGTTGAAACCGTGCCTTGTGTGAATGATCCTGTTTATCATAGCAATCTGATATCGTTCATCGGAGAAGATATTCCTTATTCTAAAGCTATAGATGCACTTATTATTCAGCCGCACGCAATGTACACAGAAGGAAATTATTCAATAACGATTGAAGAGTATATTTATGATGGATGCAATGTATTTGTTCTATATTCCATTGAAACGCAATCAAATGAGAATGTCCTGTTTTCATCCGATTACCTGCACTTTTCAGGTATAAATGAATGGATAGACGGCGAATACAGCAGTTCGGCTGGTGATGGAAAACTTTGTACATTAAACGATCAGTATGGATATAAAAGAACGTTCTTTGCCCGTATGCAGCTTTCACCTGATCTGTATGGCCATGATGACTTAACATTGAGCTTTACTGGATGGTTTTTCCATCAGGATGAAGAAATTGAGCTGACAGAGGGCGGCTTTAGCACGCAGGTTTATAAAGAAGATTCTCCTGCTACATTGCCAGCCATTATTGAAAGCCTTGGCATTGGAAAGCAAGTGGCGCAGGTGGAAATTGAACTGCCCATCAAAGCCCAGACTCAGGAAATTGTTTTTCTGCCAAGTGTAATCAATGCATCGTTTAGTGAGTATACCTTATCCATCGATTGTTTTACGATAACACCTTTATCGGTTCATATCGAAGCGTCTTTGTATGCGGATGAACTAACCAATGTAACGCACCGTCGCAGTTATAGATTCTTTGACGCCGAAAAGAATATGGTGCTGGAAAACATTTCATGGGACAGCATGGAAATGGAAGACGAATTTGGGGTATCCTTTATCAGGTATTTGGGGGATTATTTCGGTGAGAGTGATAACTTGCCAGCAACAATATATCTTGTGCCATATAACACCAAAGAAGCCGATTCACTCCTTGACGAAAACGAAGATGTGAATTGGGTTGACGCAATCACGCAAGTTTCCAGATGGGACGAAGCGGTGGAGGTAAATCTTTCAAAAAAATGAAGGGGATCCAATACATCAATTATTTTAGGCAAAAAGAATACGCTGACTCTGCTTCGAAGGTAATTGATGAATTCAGGTTACTATTGAAGAATTACGTTCGGCCTAACTTCCAGCTTATCGGGATACCTGTTGGCAAGAAAACTCAGAAAATAAATTTTGAAATTCCTCACTACGATGCGGAACAGAAATCACATTCGGGATCGTTATCTTGGTAAAAGGAGGTCGCTGATTGTGAAAAAGAAGATCCTTTTTTGCATTGTGATTATGCTGCTTACGGGGATTGTCCTGGCTCAGGCAAGTTCAGTTGCAGAGGGAATTGTTTCGGTAGCTGGTAACTACGATGCCAGGGTGAAACTGCGTGAAACACCCGGAGGAAAAGTAATCGGACAGTATTATACCGGTGCACACTATACAGCCGATGAAGAAAAAGATGGCTGGGTGCATGTGACAATCGGCGGACGTTCCGGCTGGATGATGAAATCCTATCTGCAGGAAGGTGACTTTCCGGCGTATTATGCCCAGACTGGAAGAATCGCATATCCTGAACCAGATGGCTGTATCGGGCTGATCGATCTGGAAGGCAAGGAGCACCGGATCCCTGAAAATGCTTTTTTGTATGTTCTCGGAACGATCGGTGATACCTACGTTCATGTGGAAGCACATCTTCAGGATAACGAAATCCTGTATGGCGACTGCATCATGGAGAAAATTGCATGGACAGATAATCTTGGACATGCAAGAATACATTCTGATCGGGCAGACCTGCCTGTCAATGTTCGGGCGGATACAGATATCAAATCCGCCTCTGTATGTAAACTCTATCCAGGCACAATTGTAGACCTGATTTTTGACTGGCATAATTCCGCAGATGGATGGCACAGGGTGCGCAACGCAAGCGTGAGCGGATATGTCCGGGATGACTACCTTGACTTTTCATCCGGCGGAGAGCCATTACTCATCCCTCAATGGGGAATGCTCAAGCAGCCCAGTGCTATCGTTTCCGGCAGCAGCGTAGGTGAAGTATATCAGAATGACCCGCTGTTTATTCTCGGAATCACAGGGAGCAAAAAAATGCCCCTGTATTTCTGCGAGGGAAGAACTTGGGTGGATGAGCAAACATATGAGACATTCCCCTTTTACATCCAGCAGTCCTTTGTGGAAGAAAGCGGAAAAGGAAGTATTTCAACCCTGGCCCGTGTGACAAAGAGCGGAGGAACTCAGGCTTATCGCTTTGATGACAACGGAAAAATCGTTCCCGACAATGAACTCGGCCTGATACCGGAAGGAACGGAAGTGCAGATACTGACCAGCCTTGACCGGGAGGGTCAGAGAACCGGGTGGGGCCAGTATCTGACAGAAGGTACTGTCTGGGTATCATGCGAGATCCCCGTAGGAGGCCAATCATATTACGGCTGGCTCATATCCGTGGATGATATATCTTTTGATCCACGGCTTATGCTTCCATCAATGTGGACGGAAGGATAATGGCCACTTAATGAAAAGCAAAATCGGAAAATAATCTTTCTATCAGTACCGAGTGTAAGAACAAGGCTGAAGGCAGGCACAACTCGATTTCTGCTTATCGGAATTCTAGCAATTTGGCAAATCTTAAGATAGCAAACAGCCCGACTGAACGTTAATCAGCCGGGCTGTTGCTGTTATTCATCAAAGAGCTTTTTATGGCTCTCAACAACTGTTTCGATATCCTCCATGAAAAGGCAGTCAATAATACACTGGTAACGATAATACCGAACCATCACAGTACGGGTAAACCTGGTCATCTCCAGAAACAAGGATGACAGCAGCGGCGGAAGCTGCAACCCAATGATAAGCCGGGTAACATCCTGAATGCTGTACTCATAATCATCCTCATTGCACATACGGCTGATCTTGGCCTCGCTCAATCCCGTGGCAGCGGCAAGGCCACGCTGCGTCTTGACCCGGTCCTTGAGCAGCTTCGTCAGTGCCTTGGATGGGCGACGCGGGAGAGAGTCCAGATATTCCAGATTCTTTTCTTCCAGCTCATCCCTGGACATACCGGATATATCGAGAGAGTGAACCATGAGATAGCACTCGTTGTACTCATCATCGTAGTGAAGCTCACCGACCCGATAATGATCCGCAGAGATATGATAGGTTCGCGAAAACTTCATGCAGCACTGATCTACGTGACCGAGCGCCCATTTGGTCATCAGGTACCCTTTTTTCGTACTGCCGACATATTGTGATTGGTTCAGGCAGATGTGCCCATCCGCATAAACAAAAGCACGAGAGTTGATCACTTCACGAAAATGCGCGTCCTTCTCATACATCTCCGTGAACTGTGACCGACTGATAACAAAGGTTTCCCCGGAGGAAAGGCTGTCTGCATCGAAGGCAAAGTTTGCAATGTAATGGCCGTCAATATAGTTGAGCGCACCCTTTGCGCCGGAAGTGCCCATTGTGATCATCCGGGTCTTGATAATCGAACGGGCCTTTTGCTTATCAGAAGCTATCTTGCTGATGATCCCAGCCAGCTTCTGGCCAAGATTATCCTGATTGTTTGCAACTTCCTTCCAGTATTTCCTGACCATCGGCTCAAAAACAGGGCGCGGAAACATCGCTGCAATACCAACAAAGCTGGCCTGACGCTCTACCCAGCGGATGTCCTTTTCAGCTGGTTTGGAAGCATCATCCGCTTCCTGATAATCCAGCATCCGCAGATCTGATGCATGCAGATTCTGCAGTTCAAAGAACATGGAGTGCCATTCATAATGCCCGCACTCATGGTAGACGTCACGGTCGATATCCCCACGATGCTCGCGATTCTCATTGATCAGGATCGTCTTTCCGGGGATCGTAATATCCGTGAAATCTTCATCATCTGTGGCTGTACCGGATGCGCCAGAGGCGACAACCCGGGCATGTCCTTCCTTGAGATAGAGGATAGCACCGGTGTAATGATTCCTGTACAGGGATGCCACTTTGATCTTCAGTCCCATGGCTTCAGCCAGCTCATAGGCACCGTTTTCTCTGTCCTTCTGCACACCATTTTCGCCCAGGTATTTCTGGAGCATCTCCAGCACCAGCACTTCCATTTCTTCGTAGGAGAGTACGGGAACCAGATATTTTGTCAGCTTGGGCAGGTTACGCTCGGGCAGAACATGCGTAGTGAAGTCTTTCAGTCCCCGATGCAGCGTGATGCCGCCATCCAATGTGATCTCTGCTGTAAAGTTGATAAAGCGGATGATGAATCTTGGAATACTGCCATCTTTGGGCAGTCCGAACTTGATCCGCATTTTGCAGTCGGCAATCAGATTGGTTCGGTCAACGCGCCAGGGTTCGGCACGCAACAGCTCCGTACTGTTGGTGTCGATAACGATTTCCGAGTCTTTGCAGTCCACATCCAGGCCTTCCACAAGGTTCAGGGACATAGCTGCTTTGATCTCTTCCAGCAGATCATCCATGTAGTGATTTGCGAGGTATTCTTTCAGGCCCTGCAAAACAGGGGCCATTTCGACAGGTTTGCTTTTGGTGGACATTGGCTGCTTCTCCTCAATGATACATCACGCCGGGCATTTTGACAGTTTCACATTTATCGGTGGCAAGATCTGTTCTGCGCCTGCAGTGACAAGCACTGTAGATCGCATCCTTGCCGAAACGGTTGCGGATATCGTCGATCGCACGATCCAGCCGATTCCGCTTGTCGAATATCAGATAATCGCCGAACATATCCAACTGGTCAGGCAGTTTCTCATCCTGAAGCTTTGAGGCGGTGATCGTCAGCGCTCTAACGGGCTTTTCCCAACGGTAGTAAAGCAGGAAAAGCTCATAGGCCGCCTGGGCGATGATCGCTGCGCTCTGCGTAGGATAATGGATCGGCGCAACGTATTCGTGGTACATGAAGCTGTTGTCCTTCACATAAAGGTGTACAGCTTTCGTTTTGCACTCGCTGGCAATCATCCGGTGACTGACGTCCTGCGCCAGCTCATCCAGTGCCAACCAGACAGAATAGTTGTCTTCCAAATCTCTGGTGCATGTTGCGCCGTGTCCGATAGACTTTGGGGCCGGACTGTAATCCACCGGTGCAACAGCCGAACAGTCTGTGCCGTTGGCGAAAGCCTGAACCATGAGGCCGTTCTTTCCGAATTTCCGGGCAATGATATCGGAGGGGGCATTCGCCAGCTGCCCAATGGTTGTAATGGCGATGTTATTCAGCTTTTTTGTTGTTCGCGGACCCACATAGAGCAGATCCGATACCGGGAGATCCCAGCACTTCTCTTTGAAGTCTGATTTCCGGAGAACCGTAAGCGCGTCAGGCTTCTTCATGTCGCTTCCCAGCTTGGCCAGTGCCTTGCTGAAGGACGCGCCGATAGAAACAGTCAGTCCGGTTTCATCCTTCACTGTCTGACGGATCTCCTCAGCGACATTGACAGCGTCATCCTCGTCATAAGGAAGACTGATCCAGCACTCATCCATGCCGAATGGCTCAACATTGTCGCTGTAGCGCTTATAGATGCGCTGAAGCAGTTTCGAGTATTTCAGGTAAAGGTCATAGTGGGGCTTGACTTTGACCAGACCGGGGCATGCCTGCATGGCCTGCCAGTTTGCCATGCCGGTTTTCACACCCATCCGTTTTGCGGGATAGTTTGCAGTCAGAACAATCCCGTGTCGCTGTTCCGGATCGCCGCATACCGCGATTCGCTGATTCCGCAGATCCGGATTCTCAACCATCTCTACTGATGCATAGAAGCAGTTAGCATCGGAATGGAGAATCATCATGAGCATCACTTCCTTCCGGTGTCCACATCGACAGCGCACATTATAGACGCAGTTAATCATCATTTTCAAGATGGCAAGCGCCTATTGGCGTCATTTGACGCCATATTGAAAAATGGGCATTGACAAGGGCGCTGTTTGCCTCTATGATTGACGCAGTTAATGTCTTTGGAGGTTGAGAGTATGGCACGCCGTAAATTTGAAGCCGCTCAGGATGGCAGCCAGAAGAAAGTCAAGCTGGAACCCCAGGGAGCCGGTGTATGTGACAATAAACTGTTCTATGCAGAACGGGTCAAGGCGCTGCGGACAGCAGCCGGTGTGACGCAATCTGAACTGGCCAGCAGACTGGGCCTGTCCAGGTCTTCCGTGCTGAACTGGGAGCTGGGACGGACGCGCCCGGACATCAGCAACATTCCCGCTCTCTGCCGGGCGCTCAATGTCCCGATCTCACAGTTCTTCTTTTCTACCGGAAGCGATACAGGGCTGAACAGCGCTGAGTCTCAGCTGATCCGTTCCTACCGGAACATGAATGACAAGCATCAGCGGTTCATCATCAAGATGGCCGGTGAACTGGAAGAGATGGATGCCCCTGTGCACGTGCATGCTCCCCGGATTCGTCTGCTATCCCTGCCATATGCCGAGGATGCGGTTGCTGCCGGTGTTGGAGCAGACGGCTTTGAAGCAAACTGTCGGCAGTGCTACGTTCACGATACACCGCAGCTGCGCGAAGCGGACATCTTGTTCCATGTCAACGGCGACAGCATGGAGCCGACCTATCCCGATGGCTGCACCGTGATGGTACAGAAAAGCAACGATGTGGACACAGGCGACATCGGTATCTTCTCTGTGGATGGCACGCTGTTCATCAAGGAATGCCAGCCGGACGGACTGCATTCCATCAATCCGAAATATCCTCCGATGCTGTCAAAGAAGTTCGGAGAAATCAGGATTATCGGTCGTGTCATGGGCATGATGGAGGATGGCGATTTTGCCAGCGAGGCGGAAATCAGGGATTTCCAGGCACAGAAGTGAGGGATCAGGATGAAATACAGGAAGCAGTACATCGATGTGGATGTAGCGATCAGTGCTTCCGGGCAGATGCTCCCGCGCATCATTCATTGGACAGATGGCCGTAAATACACGATATCCAAAGTGAAGGCCATTGTCCCATCCCCGGCGCTGAAAGCTGGCGGGCAGGGAGACCGCTACACCGTGATGCTGGAAAACCAGGAGCGGTATTTGTTCTTTGAACGCCCAACGGATTCGGACGATGCGTCCATGGTGGGCAGATGGTTTGTAGAAGCACCTGTGCTTCAGAACGGATGATATTCGTGGATTGAAAACGCAGCATAGCTGCAAGCATGTTTTCGGGAGGAGTGGGAGCAGGATGGCAAGTGAGCGTGGAAAGAGGAAGGATCGTCTTCTCTTCATTCTCCAGTATCTGATCAATAATACAGACGATGAGCATCGGGTGTCTCAGCAGGAACTGGCCGATCTGTGTGCTGAATCAGGCCACGGATGTGATCGGCATTTGATCAGCAATGACATCAGCGTGCTCTGTTCCTACGGCTTCGATGTGATTTCAACCATGGATGGCCGGAAAAAATACTACAACTATGGCTGCCGGGAATTTGACATCGCCGAGCTGCGAACGCTGATCGACGCCGTTGAGTCTTCTGTGTTCATCAGCCCGAAGAAAACAGAATGCCTGATCAAGAAAATCTCCGGTCTGTCCAGCTGCCACGACGCTGAAAAGCTCCGTGCCTCTGTCTATACCGGGAAGCTTGCCAAGGCTGAGAACAATCAGATCTTCCTGACCATTGATGTGATCAACCAGGCAATCAACACCGGCAAGAAGATTTCATTTCAGCACTTCTTCTATAATGGCAGCCGGCAGAGGACCATGCGTAACAATGGCGAGGTCTATACGGTTTCGCCTTATCTGACCATATGGAAAAATGACCGTTACTATATGGTTGGTTGGGCAGACAACCGATCCGAAGTCCGTTCTTTCCGGATTGACCGAATGGCTGTGCCAATTCTCACTGACGAGCCAGCCGTGCCTCGTCCAGAGGGCTTCGATCCCTATGCCTATTACTGCACCTTGACCAAGATGTATGGCAAAGGCCCGGAGATGGACATCACACTTTGTTGTGATGACACACTGATGAACAATATCATTGACCGATTTGGCGACGATTTTGCCTTTGAACGTGCGGATGAATCCCATTTCCGTGCAACGGTGCACGTCAATGCCAGCGACACCTTCTGGGGCTGGGTGTTTGAATATGTCGGACGTATGAAGGTTGAAGCGCCGGAGGAAGCAAGGCAGATATATCACGAGCGCTTGTCCAGAGCGCTGGAAGATTGAGCAGGTGAAGCTTATGATAGAAATGAGAAAGCGAATGCCTATTGACCAGGCGAAGATTATCCAGATTTTGAATGAGGAAGATCAGTATTTCGTAAGCTGTCATCATAGACCGCCCCGCGGCAGGGAGAGCGAGGATGTTGTTGACAATGCCTATGCGCGGCTCAACCGGATTCAGTCTCTGCCATACACTGAAGTGGATCGGATTTATCACGAAATGAGGTGCCAGCATGCCGGATCTTGAGAAACAGAAGCAGGAATTTCTGACATTATGCAGGGAAAACATCAAACGCGATGGACTTGAGGATCTGCTGGGCTGGCTTCAGAAATCAGATTTCTTTACGGCTCCCGCCAGCACACGCTATCACGGTGCTTATGAAGGCGGCTTATGTGAGCACTCCCTGGATGTTTACCACATGGCCAAGAAAGCAATCGCCGGTTACGAGCTTGAACTGACAGAAGAAAGCGTAGTTGTAGCAACACTCTTCCATGATCTGTGCAAGGTAAATTTCTACAAGAAGGATGTGCGGAACCAGAAAATCAACGGCACCTGGCAGGAAGTCCCATGCTACACAATCGAGGAGAAATACTGCTTTGGCGGGCACGGCTCCAAATCAGTTTATCTGGTACAGCAGTTTATGAAGCTGAAGACGGATGAGGCAGCAGCCATCAACTGCCATATGGGCGCGACCAGCGGCGGTGATTCCGTCCGCGATACAAGCAACGCTTATGCAGCCTTCCCGCTGGCCTGGGTCACGCACGTCGCTGATGAGGCCGCAACGTACCTTCTGAAACGATGATAAACAGCATGCTTTAACCTTCGGATCTGATCCGGAGGTTCTTTTTTTAAAATAATTTCATTCCACCGGTGTCATTTTGCCTCTTTTTTCCCATAGAGGGGCGTGAGGTAAATGCCTCAACTAAAGGATCGAGGAGCAGAGCAATGATGGAAATGATGCAGATTCAGCAGAACATGAACACGGCCCGGAACATTCCGCAGGAGCGGCGCTGCTATACCGTTGAGGAGCTGATGGAGATCCTGGGCGTAGGCCGCAAAGCAGTGTACTCCCTCATTCACAGGAAAGTCTTCCCGGCGATCAGGATCAACAGTGTGGGCTACAGGATTCCGAAGGAGAGCTTCCATGCCTGGCTGTATCAGCAGAGCTGAATGCCTGTCTGCTAACGCAGGCCGGCGACAGACTAAAACTTTGGCGGAAGTCGTGCTACGATCTCGGTTAGCAGAACGGAAGGAGGGAGCTGCTGTGTCAGGCAAAGAAGCAACAACCATGACGGTTCGAGCCATGGGTGCCTTACTGGGGTTGAAAAAGACGGAAAGTTACTACCTGGTCAACAAAAAGGTCTTCGATACGATTATGGTCGCAGGCCAGAGGCGTGTAGTGAAGGCCAGCTTTGAAGAATGGTATGCCCGCCAGGATCGGTACAGAAAGGTGGACGGTGAGCCTCCCGGAGCTAAACTGCACAGCAACATGTATTCGGTCTCTGACCTTCAGAAAATGCTGAATCTGTCCCAGGACAGCGTGCTGGAACTGATTCACAGAGAGAAGTTCCTGACGATGACCTTTGAAGGGAAATTCTGGATACCGAAAGTCATATTTGACGACTGGTATGCATCTCAGTCCCGGTACAGGAAGCCAGAGGATCGAGAACGGGATCGGGCAGCAGAGGAAAGCTCCATGACAATCCCTGAAATGGGCCGTCTCCTTGGTCTTAATCCCAGACAGGCATGGCAGCTGTACTATAAGCACCAGGACGAGTTGAAGCTGATCCGTATTGCTGACCGCCCAAGGATTACGAACGCGAGCTTTCTGTATTGGATCAGCGGACAGGAAGAGCACAAGATCGACTCGGAAGCAGCCTTACCGCAGACTGAAAGCGAGGATGAACTCCTGACATCACTGGAAGCGGCAGAAAAGCTCGGCGTCAATGTGCAGCGGATCTACCGCGCACTGCGGAACAGTAAAGCCGCAGGAAAGAAGGTTGGACGAACCTGGTACTTCAAATATATGGACATCCTGACCGCACTTTCAAAGGAGGAATGATTCATGGCATCCGTGATTTCCCGCAATGACAAGTTCTGTGTCGTCTATTCTTACTTCGATAAGGATGGCAAGCGGCGTCAGAAATGGGAAACCTTCAAGACGTTGGGTGAAGCCAATACCCGGAAAATTGAGATCGAGTATTCGCAACAGGTTGGCAATTTCGTTATTCCGAACTGCACGACGGTTTCTGAGCTGATGAAAGAATACGTTTCCCTTTATGGAAAAACAAAATGGTCGCCGTCTGTATACTCCAGCAATACCGGGCTGATCAATCACTACATCGAGCCATATCTCGGGAAATTGAAACTCGCCGAAGTCACGTCCCATACACTGGAGCGGTATTATCAGAAGCTCCTGACCACGCCGGCAGTTCCAATGATCTGTGTGAAGAAGTATTCCAATGAAACCCGGACCGTAACGACTGCGACTGTTCGCAAGATTCATAATGTGCTCCGCAGCGCGTTCACGCAGGCCATGAAATGGGATCTGATTGAAAAGAATCCCGCCGCATATGCCACTGTGCCGAAGCATGAAGCAAAGGAACGGGAAATCTGGGACGCACAGACGATCTTCAAGGCCATCGAGTTATGCAAGGATCCCCGGTTGAAACTTTGCCTCAACCTTGCCTTCTCCTGTACGCTTCGCATCGGCGAGCTTCTGGCCTTGACATGGGACTGTGTGGATATATCCGATGAGAGCATTCAGGCCGGCAAGGCATCCATCTCAATCACCAAGGAATTGCAGCGTGTGAGCAAAAAGGCCATGAAGGCACTGGACTCCAAGGACATCATCACGGTCTTCCCCGATCAGGGGCTTCACAACCGGACGGCGCTCGTGCTGAAAGCGCCTAAGACGCCCACAAGTATCCGCAAGGTTTTCCTCCCGAAAACGGTGGCTGAGATGCTCGTCGCCTGGAAAATGGAGCAGGACGCAGCGATTGAAGCTATCGGCAACGAGTACGCCGATTTCAATCTGGTAATTGCAACACCGGTTGGACTGCCTTGCGAATCCGCACAGATCCGTAAGGCACTGAAGAATCTGATTGAAGAAAACAACCTGCCGCCGGTCGTCTTCCACAGCCTGCGTCACTCCAGTATCACTTACAAGCTGAAGCTGAACCAGGGCGACATCAAGTCCGTACAGGGCGACTCCGGCCACGCGCAGGCATCCATGGTTACTGACCAGTATTCCCATATTCTCGACGAGAACCGGCAGGAAAACGCGAAGCTGCTTGAAAAGGCATTCTACAACGGACGCGGGGCAGAGCCGGAAGCTGAAGTCAAGCGGAAGCAGATTGCAGTGGTCGATCAGATGAACGCAATGGGGTTCGATCCGCTCCAGCTGGCAAAGGTACTCAGCAACCCCGATATGGTGAAGATGCTTCAGATGCTCGCCGGTAGCGGTGCTGCGACATAAAATAGACCTCCTGTGGCGAAATGATACGTGCCATAGGAGGTTCTTTATGCCCGATATTCATCTTGTTACAGAGGAACGATCACACAAAATAGCCAAGAGACAAGGCCAGCGCCAGCATATGCTTACAAGCATATCCCTTACAAAACGCGGGACATGAACAGCGTTCCAGAGATGTTGCATATTTTTTGCCCGAAGATTTGCTTGTGAAACAGCAGGTATTGTTTATCCGATCTATTTCCTCAGGTGGCCCTACTGTATAGTCAACTTTGTATATATCATTCCTACGAATGTTAGCAAATATATCAGCTTGATACGTTGAAGGCGGAAGCGTCGGAAGCTTTGTCGCAGCGTTCGAGCGCTGGACAATTATCCTTGTTTCTATCGTTCCATTGTCATTTTTTTCTCCAAGAATACCTGCCTTTAGCAGCCGGCGATAAGCATTTTGAATAGTTTTCTTGTTTTGCTCATCTGAGCCAGACAAATCGCTTATCAGAGCATTCTTAGAGCTATGCTTACGTGGTGCTCTTTCCAGATAATCAATAATGACCCTGTTTTCCCGCATTCTTTTCTGCCACTTTTGATAGAGAGTAGCAACTGATTCTTTGCGTGCTTCTTCAAGTTCTATTTGTTCTTTTGTTGGAATGAATCTTGTATGATCTCCGATGAACCAATTATACATACCGATTTCCATACAGAGTCTGCGGTATATATCATATCGTTCATTCCATTCATGAAATAAGCTGTCTCCAGCATCTGTATTCAGATTCCTTAGCTCATTTTCAATTTCGAGCAACCGTCTTTCCAATCCCTCGCCAAAGCCTTTTTTTACATACCATCTTTCCATATCATCTGCGGTGCTGCATCTATGGCCATCAATGTATCTCTCACCACCTTCATAGGTTTTAACAACGGTACTTACACCTTGCTTGTCATATATGGAAAACGAACCATCAGCGTTATCTTCTCGCCAACAACTGTTGGTTCCCGAAATGTTGTTTGCCTGCTTACTTCTGTAAACGGTAACTATCAAAACAATAATCAGCAGAATCCCTATGCCTATTACTAACGCCATTGCATCGCCTCCCTTTGCTTACTATTTAGGGGAGTTGTTATTCATTATGCTGTCTGAATTCAACCAGCATTTCTTTTAATACCACCGCAGCCTTTAGTTCTTGCTTATAAAGTTCTGTCTTATCAACATTTTCTGTTGTGATGTAATCAAATGCATTCGATTCTTTAATTCTTTTTGTGAAATCATCCAGATGATGCTGAATGTACTCCTCAAAGCTTTTATGCTCTTCGTCTGATTTGAAAAATAGTACTACTTCTTCAAAGCGCCTAAAGGCCCAGCGTTGATCGCCATTCAGCTCATCATACATAAACCACAGCAATTGCTCTGAGTGTGTGCCAGAGATATAAGCTTTATAAGCAATTGTTTTACTGCCGTATGCGTCCAGCTTGATAAACTCCCATTGTGGCACGGGAATGCTTAATCTCCCACTATCCAGAGTGACGATTTGGAAAGATTCCAGTGTTGTTCCATGAGCCTTAATATCCATCATTTGGTAAGAGGTCGATTCATTCGTCTGTGCATATGAGTAAAACTCATCTTGGTTGTGGCTGATCTCTGGTTCTTCAGCGCAGTATTCCATTGTTAATTCTGGTTTATACATGTGATAGAAGCCAGTTTCACTCTCAACCCATTCAAGTTTATGCTTCAAACTATCAATAACATACTCTAATGGTGGTTTCGTCAGTCCAAGTCGCTTTCTCCACAGACTCTCGATAACATCAACCTCAGCACATCCTTTGTTTGGCGTATTGCGATCTCCAACACGTGCATAAATGCAACCTTGTATCATATTTCCATATGACTTCTTTAAGTAAACAGGCGTTTTTTCAACATTATAAATCACGAGTATATCCACAGTTTTCCCATGATAATTGACGGTTTCAACATCTATACACGGAATGACATCTCCGGCAAACATAAGATTAGATAATGCATCTAGAATATCTGCCTGCTTTCTCCGTGGTTCAGGTACATCAATGATCGATAAATCGTCTTCGATTCCAAATACCAGATAGCAGTCTTTATCATGAACGGTGTTTGCGAAGCATATTATATCTTTTATCAAGTCCTCTATTTTGCTGTGCCATTCACGTTTAAAATCCCAGAATTCTCCCTCTTTCCCTTGTGAAAGAAGATAATCCAACAGCTCTTCAAATGACAAATGATTCGACTCCATTAATGCCTCCGCTTGTTTTGCTCCCCTCATTTATCGTGGCACTTGAATCAACTTAGTTTTGTGCCAGATGAATACTTTGTTACCGTCCTCATTCTTTGCGTAAGGCTGCCCTGACTTCCATCAGAGTAAAGCCAAGTATGTTTTGCCCCTTCCACTTGCTTATATCGAAGCGTTCATTTTCATTTAGCCGAATCCCGCATGCCCAGATCTTATCCTTAAATGCACACTCAACCAGATACGCATCACCGGTGGCTAATAGCTGTTTTTTTAAATCATCATTTTGCGAGAACTTTGCCATTATGCCTCTGTATGCGATTAACTGCTTCATACCGTTCCAGACTGTCCCGACAAACCCGGATGCATTTTGTCCAATTGCTTGCTGTTCGGCAGGATTATGAGTTTCAAGTACCGCTACTGCGGAAGGTCTGTCATCAAACAAAATACATTTTCGGTACATGATATACTGCTCAGTCGATGAGAATGTGGTTCCATCCAGATTGAAATATGCTGGATACCAATTGCTCAGGTAGCCATTCGGTTCTTCAGGCAAATGGAAAAATACTGCATTATGCAAGACACCGTTAACAAGCAGTTGATCAGTATTTGATTCTGTTCTATTCAACATTTGCAATGTCTTTTCTCCTAAAGCCTGCATGCGGTCGTCGATCACGGCAAAAATTATGTCTATCCTACCCTCTTTTCTTTGTTTTTCTTCTATTCGGCTTATTTTTGTTGCCAAATGGGTTATTTTTCCTTGTGTTATCATCGTCTTTCTTATTTCTGTTATGTTTACTTACCAACTGTCCACATGCCGCCTTGATATTGTTACCTCTAGATTCACGAAGTTTTACCACTAATCCTTCCTTCTCTAATTCTCTTTTAAATTGAACCAACTGCTGCTTATTTGGTCTCTTTATTCCTGCATAATCCGTTTCATTATATTGCAACACATTTATTAAAACATTTTTTCCTAAAAACCATTTTTTCAATTGCTTTATATCTTCACGTCCGTCATTAAATCCTGGCATTAACAAATATGCAATTGTCACCTTCCTATTGTGACGTTCTGAATAAGATAAAACCGCTTCTACAACTTCTTCAATCGAATTTCCGCGCATATGTGGCATTACCTTATCCCTTTTTGCTTGACTGGTTGCGTGCAAAGAAAGTGTAAGTTGAATCTTTAAGTGTTCTTCCCTCAATTTTTTTAATTGATTAATTGGTCCAACCGTCGATATAGTAATTCCATCTGTAGGAAAATTCAGGCCATTTCTGTCTCTCAAAATATGAATAGCTTTTATTAACTCTCCGTAATTAAACAAAGGTTCACCCATCCCCATAAAAACTATACGATTTACTTTTTCTCTCAACAAAACTATCTGTTGCACAATCTCTGAACTAGATAAATTTCGTATAAACCCATTCTTTCCCGACGCACAAAAAATACACCCCACTGGGCATCCAACCATAGTACTGACGCAAACGGTTATCCCTGTTTTTCTTTTTATACAAACCGTTTCTATACAATAACCATCTGATAGTTCAAATGCATATTTGGAAGTATCATTACCATTAAAAACTTCCTTTATTTTTACTGTTTGATTTTCCATTTTAGGTTTATTTCTATACAACGATTTAAAATAATTAGTAGCCTCTTCTTCTCCCATGCAAGCCACCATTTCTTTTAAAGAAAAGTTATATGGATTATCAAATATCTCACTCTTCGTTAACTCAATTTTACTTTTCAAAATATATTCCTCCTATCAACTACAATACTTATCAATATTTAACTATTCATTTGCATCTATATACAGCCGAGTATTTTCTAACCAAGCCGGAAAAATATTCAACTGATGAATAATGGTATGTGCATTGGGGTGATAATCGAAATCGCAAATTGCAATAACAAGTTGAACCTTGACAGTTGAATAGTCCATCAGGCAGCACAGGAGTAGATCCGGTCCAATTCCGCCTCGAAAAGCTCATCCGGGGTGTGGTAGCCGAGAGCCTTCCGTGGA